>Ga0208299_1000105_pt1 | contig 78763 bp, 77 predicted proteins | sample 15_taG_FD_184089 | JGI IMG/M metagenome (GOLD analysis project Ga0208299, IMG submission 184089) | Marine viral communities from the Subarctic Pacific Ocean - 15_ETSP_OMZ_AT15312 metaG (SPAdes) (version 2) | ecosystem: Environmental > Aquatic > Marine > Oceanic | place: Pacific Ocean | collected... | reverse complement strand
AAAAAAGAAACTTCTGGCGATTTAGATATTGCGATTGATAAAAATAAAGTCACAAAAGATGACTTGGTTAATAAATTAAAAATATGGTTAGATAAAAACCATCCAGAACTTAATTTAGCAAACTCAAGCGCAAAAGAAACAAAACAAAAGTTACGCCAATGGGTTGCAAAAACGGGATCATCAGTTCATTTTAAAACTCCGATTCGCGGTGATGAAGCAAATGGTTTTGTCCAAACAGATTTAATGTTTGGTAATCCAGATTTTATGCTTTGGGCAATTAAGGGGGAGCCAGAAGGTGAATATAACGGTCGAGACAGACAGCTACTCATCAATGCCATTGCAACCCAACGAGGATTGGCGTGGAGCCCTTTCTTCGGATTAAAGGATAGAGAGACAGGGGAAAGAACAAACAACCCACAGGAGGTCGTAGACAAGGTTTTAGGACCTGGGTACAAGCCTAAAGATTTTGATAGTATTCACACAGTATTTAAAATTATTTCTGATAAAGAAAAATATCCTGATGATGTTTATAATGCAATCCGTGAAAAAGCAGATTTTGAGTTTCCACACCGTGATGAAACTTTAAATGAAGCAAAAAAAATCGAGCCTCGTATTCAACATGCCGAAGACCTTATCTTCTTTGAAGGTAGCGAAGGCGCATTGCGCGCATTAAAAGCACTTGAAAGAATGAGTGATCCTGAAAGTCGTCCCGAAACTTCATTAAAGTGGGATGGTTCACCCGCAGTAATTTTTGGTCGTGATGCAGATGGTAAATTTATTTTTACTGATAAGAGTGGATTTGGTGTTAAGTCTTATAAAGGCAAGGTTGAATCAGAAGAAGAGATGGAAGGTATGTACCGCTCCAGAGCACAACGTGCCGCTAAAAAGATGGGAATGACCCCAGATGAAGTATTTCAAAAAAGATATTCTAATATAACACCAAAAATGCAAAAAGCATTTAGACTTGCAGAAAAATCAGTTGATTCAGATTATCGAGGCTATTTCTTTGGCGAAGTTCTTTATTTTAACAGACCTGAAACTGAAGATGGTAAGTTTACTTTTAAACCAAATATGGTTAAATACAAAGTTGATGTTAATTCAGAAATAGGTAAAAAAATTGCAGATTCTGATGTTGGTATTGTTTTACATTTAAAGAAGGATGTCGAAACTCTTGAGAACCAACCATTAGATTTCGAAGGTATGACACCAGACCCAAATATTCTTTTTTTCGGAAAGACATTTATTGAGAAGCCAATTGGAGTTGATGATGTTGAAGTTTCAGAGGTAATAAATTCTGTACAACAAAACTCAACAGCAATTGATGAATTCTTTAATGCAGAAAAGCTCCGCAAACTTGCGCTTTCAAACCTACCATCTTTATTCTACACATATCTTAATAGCAAGGTAGACACTGGATTAGAGAATTTAGGTGGTGACTTTATCGAATGGATGGACAGTAAACCAAAAATTTCAAATCAAAAAAAGAAAAATGTAACAAATTATATTTCAGAAAATAAAAAGACTTATGATACTATTTGGAACATTGTTTCAAGAACAATGAAAATCAAAGATGAGGTTATTACAAATATTGATACTGAAGGTGGGCTGCCATTTAGTCAGTCTCTCGGAGATGAAGAGGTAGGGGAAGGATATGTTCTTTCTGATGAAGGTAATCTAATAAAATTGGTCGATCGCTCTAAATTTACGAAAGCGAATCGTGCGGTAGTTAGAGAGCAGGTTGAATTTGATGATGAACTATCAGACCTTGAAGATTCAGAAACCCATGTCTTTATTCCAGGGGGGTTCAAGCCACCACACAAGGGACATCTTTCCCTACTCCTTCAGGCAGTAAAAGAATATCCTAATGCCATTATTCATATCACAAGCGGTCCAACAAAAAGAACTGCGGGCGATTTAGAAATTAGTGCCGAACAAGCAAAGCAAGTTTGGGAAAAATACATTGAAAAGTATGGAATTAATAACGAAGTGGAACTTGATTACTTTGACCGTTTTGAAACAAATAGAAAAAAGAAAGATGGCTCTATAATAAGTTCAACAAGTCCATTTTTAAGAATTGGTCTTAGAATGGAAAATGAATTAGATCCAAATTCCAAAGTGGTTGCTGTTTCCCCGTTTGATGAACATATCGGATTTGTAAAAAATGCTGCCAAATATCTTAATGATAAGAAAGGAAGCAAATTTATTTTTGAGCCACTTAAGATTGATTTAATTGGAGCAGAAGGTGGTGAAAAACTATCTGCTACAGATATGAGAAAAGCAATTAGTGAAGGGGATTTTGAAGCCTTTAAGGCGTTTATGCCAGAAAAACTTTCTGATGATGATACAAAAAGTATGTTTAATTTACTTGGTGGTGGCTTAGAAGAATCTTCTATGGGTGCAGGTGCCGTCAGCGGTGGAGGCAGTGGATTTGCCCCCCCTTTTATTTCGGGTGATAAGAAGCCCAAACAAACTATTTATAGAGAACAATTACGCTATGTAATCAGACATTTAATTACCAAAGAGAGAGATCAAATGTTAAATGAAAAAAAACAATTAAGAGAAATTATTAGACAGATTATAAAGGAGAATGATACTCCAACAAAATCTACTGGATTAAATAAATTAATTCAAGCGTTAAAAATTGTTCTTCCAACAGTAGAAAGTGGATATAAATCATTAACCACTGATAAGGAACAAAGAGATTCGTTTAAGCAGCATTATCTTAAAGCATTAATCGACACTCTTTCACCTCAAGACGCAATTCGTAATGCTTCTGGTGGGGAAGTTGTTGGAATGCTTGGAGGTTCCGCTCTTGAAGAACAAGAAGAAATTGAAGTTAATGTTAAAGATGATGAGGATTCATCTGACTTAAGTGCGGACATTGAAGACCTTGAATCAGATGATGACAATCAAATCAAAAAAGATGCGGGTGTAACACTAAAAGATGTTGAAGGTAAAAAAACAAATATTCCATTGCCACAGATTCCAGGGTTGGATGAAACTGGTAGAGATGAATCAGTTGACGTATACAAAAAGACTATTGACGCTGTTACAAGAAATTATAGAACACTACATAATGAAAACGATAGAAAAGAATTTAAAGAATATCTGGTAACTAATTTATTATTATACTTTGACAAGTTTGAAAATGATATTTCACCAGAGTTGAATCCTGTTACTACACCTGAATATGAAAAGCAAAAAGCGGATAAAGCACAATTTACCTCTCAGGGTGAAGAAACAGTTTCAGAGAATATTAAAAAAGCAATTATAAAGACTTTAAAGAATAATTTATTTTAATGAGAAAGAATTTAAAAAAAAACTATTCTATAAAAAAAAAGCTTAGATTGGAAAAAAAGATAGATGAAGATTTTGAGATAAGATTAAATCATCTTACCCTTGAAGATATTATAGCACTTAAACTTGAACTGTCAAGCAAAAACTATAAAGGTAAGTTTTATGGACTTCAGTTATACAAGTATATTCAAGACATCGCAAGAGATGCAGTTGTTAAATTTGCTATCGCAGCAACAAACTCAAAAATTAAAGCATCTTATTTATTGGGAATATCTTATAAGCAATTAAAATACTTACAAAATGGATATAACTATGAGGCTTACTTTGATACTACCCACTTAACAGATAAGCCTTTTGATGATACCATCTAAGTATGAAGATTTCAGAACTGGAAATTGGAGAGTTCTATAATATAAACCCAGTTACTAAAAAACAGGTACTAACTAAAAATAATAAATTAAAACTAGCTTCGTCTTCTCTAATATATAAAGATACTATAAAATATAAAAAGTATTTGTATGTTTATACAGGTGTAAAAAAAGAACGAGTTAAGAAAAAAAGACTTGACAATAAAAAGATAGTTAGTTATAATTATAAACGTCATACAATGTTTTGTGTAGAAACAGGTGAAAATTTTATAGTCACTAGCTATGATATTCAAACACATTTTATTAAGCCAAAGAAATAGGAGGTTACTATGGAGGCAAACACATTATTCGGACGACCTTGGAGAATAGAAGGTCGATTCGATACATTTGAAGCAGCGGATATGGAAAGAAAGAAGCTGTCTTTAGAAAAAAATTTACAAGTTAAAGTTAAAAAGCAGTTAAAAGGTTTTGTTGTTAAAGTTAGGTTGGATTTAGAAGAGCAACCTAAGCGATTAAGTCGTAAAAAACAACGAAAGGGGGCTGCAAATGATCGCTGATGTTGTTGTTGGTCTTCAATATGGTGATGAGGGAAAGGGAAAGATAACTCATCACCTTTGTGAGACAGGAGGATATACACATGTCTTAAGATTCAATGGCGGGTGTAACGCTGGGCATACTATTTTTCATGAAGGTAAAAAGTTTGTCACTCATCATATTCCAGCCGGTGTTTTTTTTGGAATTAAAAGTATAATTGGTAATGGTTGTGTACTTGACCCTGTACAATTTTTCCGAGAGTTAGAGGAATTAGAGTCAGGTGGAATTAATACTAAAGGACTTATTTATATTGCAAAAAACTGTCATGTGATTACAGATCAACATAAAGAAGAAGACGGAAAAGATACCGCAATCGGAACCACTAAGCGAGGTAATGGCCCTGCTTATCGTGATAAATATTCTAGAGATGGTTACTTGGCTCAAGATATTCCAAGCCTAAAGCCATATTTAATTGATTTACACGACGAGTTCTGGAATCACGGTGAGACTAAAATTCTTTGTGAAGGCGCACAAGGCTTTGGCTTAGATATTGATTGGGGTGACTATCCGTTTGTTACTTCAAGCCACTGTCTTACTTCATCAGTATTTTTAAATGCTATTCCTTATTATGCAATTCGTGATGTGTGGGGAGTTGCGAAGGCGTATGAAACTTATGTTGGGGCTAAATCATTTCAACCTCGTCACAATAAAGTATTTAATAGAATTCAAACAGTAGGACAAGAGTTCGGCGCTACAACGGGTAGAGTCCGTCAGTGTAATTGGATTGATCTTCCTTTCTTAAAGCGTTCAGTTCAGCTTAATGCTATCAATAAAATAGTTATTAATAAAATGGATGTTTTACGAGAAGTAGATCATTGGAGTCTAAAAAATAATGATGGTAAAAACAATTACTATGAATATTTTTCTATAGAGGAAGATTTTGTTGATCGTATTGAAGAATATTTGAGTGATTCTGTAAAAGATATAGAATTTTATTTTTCAGACAATCCATATAAAATTTGAAAAAGAAATAGTAAGATTTAAATAGAAAAGTTGATTAAACTAATTACAAAAGGAAACAAAATGACAAGATACTATTGGTGTGATGATAAAACTAAAGAAAAGATTGAAGAAAGTTCTCATGATGACGGAGCGGCAACTCCAATTATTTTAATGGGTGGACCCGAAGGGCCTGCCCCGGCTGATTCGTGCGTTGATATTTCAGATAATACAATCATGTTTTATGGAGAGGTCAGCGAAAGAAATGCAAAGCTGCTTAATAAAGCAATCAGAATGCTTGATAAAGATTTGCAAGTTTTTAAAGTTAAGTATGATTCTGAGCCACCTCCAATTAAACTACATATTAATTCCTATGGGGGTTCTGTTTTTGCAGGGTTGTCTACGGTTGATGTAATTTTAAATTGTAAGACGCCAGTCTATTCTTATATTGATGGTTCAGCAGCCTCAGCAGCAACTTTAATTTCAGTAGTTGCAGATAAGAGATTTATATATCAGAATTCCCATATGCTTATTCATCAACTTTCCTCCTCTATGTGGGGTAAGTTTGAAGATTTCAAAGATGAAATGGAAAATTTAGATATGCTTATGACTAAAATTAAGAAGATTTATAAAGATAAGACTTCAATGAGCACAAGACAAATTACAGAGATACTTAAAAGAGACAAGTGGTTCGATTCTGAAAAGTGTGTTGAGCTTGGACTAGTCGATGAGGTTGTAGAAAATGGCTAAAAAAACTTATATTTTAGATACAAATGTATATCTTTCTGATCCAACAGCATTTAAAAACTTTGGAAGAAACGACGTTGTAATTCCTTTAAAAGTTCTTGAAGAAATAGATAAACATAAGAAGCGACAGGACGGAGTGGGTACCAATGCTCGCCATACTATTCGTCTTTTGGATGAGTATCGAGGCAAAGGATCTCTTGAGAAGGGTGTGCGTATTGAAAAAGGCAAGGGCTTGCTTAGAGCTAGAATTTCCGACATTAATGCTCTTCCAGTAGAATCAAATAAAACTGATCCAGATAACATTATTCTTGCTTGCGCCTTGAACGAGGTTAATGATGACAAGAAGGTGGTTGTTGTTTCCCGTGATATCAACCTCAGAGTTCGCTGTGACGCCCTTGGAATGGATTGTGAAGGCTACGACATAAACCAAGTCGTTAATGACCGTAGCGAGCTTTACAGAGGCTTTGCGAGGCACTTGGTAGATGACCAAACAATTGATCATTTTTATCAAGGTGAAAAAATCTTTGTTGACAAAGAAGAAAAGTTATTATTTCCTAATCAATTTGTAATGCTGATATCTAATTGTAATGAGAAGAAAACTGCTTTGGCAAGATTCTTAGCGTACAATAAGCCTCTTGTGAAGGCAGGGATTCACAAGCATGGAGTTTGGGACATTACACCAAGAAATAAAGAACAGTCTTTTGCCATCGATTTGTTATTGGACCCAAATATTCCTATTGTATCCCTCATTGGCGCTGCTGGTTGCGGCAAAACTCTATTGGCTGTGGCTGCTGGATTAGAGCAGGTTTTAGAAGAGGGTTCTCAAGAACCAATTTATAACAAGCTTGTAGTTTCCCGACCTGTTATGCCTATGGGAAGGGACATTGGTTTCCTACCGGGAACTTTGGAAGAAAAAATGGCTCCATGGTTAGCACCGGTTCAAGACAATCTACAATTTTTAATGGGCAACGATAAAGTCCTGCTTGAAATGTATGCAGAGAAGGGTATTATTGAAATTGAAGCATTGACCTATATTCGTGGTCGTTCTATTGCAAATTCTTTTATCATTATCGATGAAGCACAGAACCTATCAGTTCACGAGTTGAAAACAATCATTACTCGTGTCGGTGAGGGTACAAAGATTGTCCTTACAGGCGATATCGAACAGATTGACACCGTTTATCTGGACGCAACAAGTAATGGCTTATCTTATGCTGTTGAAAAGTTTAAAGAGCATGATCTTGCTGGACATGTAACTTTACAGAGAGGCGAAAGATCAAAGGTGGCAACATTGGCAGCAAAGGTATTATAATGAATTTAAAAGAATATATGATTGATTATGTTGGAAACAAACACAACCCTGAAAATGATGATGTGACCGTTAATATGATTATAGAGACTATGGCAGACGAGTTTCCCGAGTTTCTACTTATGATTGCAGAGGAAAACTATATCAGAGGGTATGAGCAAGCGCTCGATGATGTTAATAGTGTGAAACAAGAATATGGACAACAAACAACAATACATAAAAAGAAAGACAAAAAAAGCAAAAATAAGTAATGGTTTTACAATAAGTGGGGTCAAGGTTCAATTTGGAGAAGAACCAAATTTTGATGTTGAAAAATTTTTAAAAGATAAATTTGATAAGTTGCCTAACCATTTAATAAATTCCGTCAATAAAATTATTTTTGGTGGATTTTACCTTAGTCCTGAATTTGCAGGTAGATCAGTAAATGATGTTATATATTTAACTAACAAAATCAATGAAAATGATCTTTATTCGGACCTCATTCACGAACTTGCACACGCTTTTTTAAGAAAAAACTATAAACAAGTGCTTGGAGACGGCAAACTTAAAAAAGAATTTATTTCAAAAAGAAATAAACTTTATCATAAAATGAGATCAAGTGGGCTAAATTTACCACCACATCAGTTTTTTGAAAATCCAAATTTTGATAAAAAATTTGATGCTTATTTAAATAGAACAGTTGGATATGATCTTTTAAGTCAATTGATTTCAGGTATATTTCCAACTTGTTACAGTGTCAGTTCTTTAGAAGAATACTTTTCAGTCGGATTGGATTTGTTATTTACTGGCAAAGGCAGAATGCTTGAAAACTGTCCTATGCTAAAAGAGAAGGTATCATTATGAGAAAGACAAGAATTCTTTTTGAGCAAGTATTGGTTGAAAAAATGCAGCGCTTGCAAGAAAAAGTTAAAAGAAAAACTGAAGCAAAGAAGAAAAACAAAGAAAACGAGAAGAAAAGAGGGTTTGATAAATTCTACAAAATGAGTTATAATGAACTTCGTCAAGAAGCAAAAAACTTAGACATTATTACTTGGCGCAAAACAAAAAAGGATTTAATTGAAGAACTCATCCGAGAACACAAAAAATTACATTAGCTACTCACGCTATAAGATGTTTAGCGAGTGCGGTTGGAGATACCGCTTAGTCTACAAAGATAAGATTCCATTTTACTCCAGTAACGAGTATACAGCATTTGGTACAGCAATTCACTCCACCTGTGAAAATGTTCTTTTTGGAAATAGTAGTGCAAAACCAGAAGATTATTTTGTTGAGCAGTTTACAAATGAGCGTAGAGAAGTCGAAAAACCAGATGATGTTTTAGCGCAGCAGATGCTCTCACAAGGCAAGACAATACTCCCACAGGTACAAGGAGCCGTCAAAACTGTTTTTGGCGATTACGAGGTATTCTCAGTTGAAGAAAACCTATTGGAGCCCATTAAGGATGACCTCGATTTTAAGGGATACATCGATATGGTTCTAAAGACGCCTGATGGCAAGTACCACATCTTAGATTGGAAAACTTGTTCATGGGGTTGGAACGCTCAAAAGAAATCAAGTAAACTGATGACATATCAGTTGACACTGTACAAAAAATATTTTTGCGAAAAACACAAGATTGACCCAAAAATGGTTGAAACCTATTTTGGCCTTCTGAAGAGAACTTCAAAGAAGAACAACGTTGAGATCTTCCGTGTCACAAGTGGTAATAAAAAAATTGAAAATGCTCTTAAATCATTAAATAATTTTATCTATAATGATAATAAGAATGTGTATTTTAAGAATAGATTGTCTTGTAAGTACTGTTCTTTCTATAAAACAAAACATTGTAGGTAAAATTAATGGAAGAAAAGAGAATAAAAGTCCTTACTCTGGGTGATATGCCTTTGAGTACATCTGGTGTTGGCAATCAGACAAAGTATGTAATTGAGGCATTGCTTGCAAGCGGTAAGTTTGAGGTATTTTCACTTGGCGGCGCAATGAAGCATCCACAATATCAGCTTATAAAAACAGATAAGTGGGGAGACCTTTGGAAGATTTTACCAGTAGACCAATTTGGTACCAAAGAAATGGTGCGTTCAGTTGTTTGGCGCGAAAAGCCAGATATTGTTTGGTTTATGACTGACCCGCGCTTCTGGGGTTGGTTATGGGAAATGGACAATGAAATTCGTCAAAACATTCCTATGGTATATTACCATGTATGGGACAATTATCCATATCCAAAGTATAATAAGAAATTTTATGAAAGCAATGATGTAGTTGCAACAATTTCAAAACTTACGGACGATATTGTAAGAACTGTTGCGCCAGATGTTGAAACACATTATATACCACATGCTGTAAATACAGATATCTTTAAAAAGTTAGATGATGAAATAGTGGATAAACTAAGAGAAGAAAACAAAGGGCCTGATGGTAGAAGCCTTTCTAATAGATTCGTTGCTCTTTTTAATAGCAGAAATGCACGAAGAAAGCACAGTGGTACTTTAATATTTTGGTTTAAAGAATTTTTAGAAAAAGTTGGGAATGATAATGCAGTTCTTCTGATGCATACGGAACCAACGGACCCAAATGGCCCTGATCTCATGCAGATAGTTAAAGATCTAGAGCTTGACAAGGGGCAAGTTTTGTTTTCAAGAGATAAGATTGATGAACAAAAAATGGCTACATTGTACAATCTTGCCGACGTGACTGTTAATATTTCTGATGCTGAAGGCTTCGGTCTATCGTGCCTTGAATCACTTGCTTGCGAAACACCGGTAGTTGGAGTTAGGACTGGCGGTCTTCAAGATCAATTAACTGATGGTAAAAATGTGTTTGGGGTGATGATTGAACCCTCATCACAACAAATAGTTGGTTCCCAGTTGGTACCATATGTCATGGAAGATAGAATTAATAAGCAAGATTTTCTTAACGCAATACAGAAAATGTACGATGCTGGTAGGGATGGAAGAGCCAAAATAGGGCAACAAGCAAAAAAACATGTTTCAAAAAACTTTAACTTTGAGGATTTTAACAATTCTTGGGTTGAGTTAATGTCATCAATATATGAAAAACATGGTTCCTGGGAGACAAGAAAGGATTATCAAAGTTGGAGGAATGAATCATTATGAAAAAGAAAGTATTATTAGTAGGACCAATTTTAACACAATCTGGTTATGGCGAACATGCAAGAATGGTCTATCGTGCTCTTAAAAGCAGGGAAGATTTATTCGAAATTTTTATTAATCCTGTTAACTGGGGTGCCACAAGCTGGACATCGGAAGATACAAAAGAAAGGCAAGACATCGATGAGCTTATAAACAAAACTTTTGCTCATATGAATCAAAAACTTCCTTTTGATACTACAATTATGGTGACTATTCCATCAGAATGGAAGCAATACAGAGCGGCCCCTGAAAATATTGGCGTTTGTGCAGGAATTGAATCAGATCGTGTTTCTCCACATTGGTTAGAGGCAGCAAATTTATTTGTTGATAAAATTATTGTCCCATCAGAATTCTCAAGAGAATCGTTTACTAACGCTGTCTGGAACGTCAAAGATCAGGCTGGAAATGAAGTTAAACTAACAGTTCAAAAGCCAATTGAAGTAGTCCATTATCCTGTGGAAAAAGAGTTTATGGAGCCTTCAACTTGTCTTCATAAAAATCTGAAGTTTAAACACAATTTCAACTTTCTTTGTGTGGCCCAGTGGGGACCAAGAAAAAACATTGAAGGCACAATTAAATACTTTTTAGATGAGTTTAAGGACGATGAAGTTGGATTGGTTTTAAAAGTTTCGGTTAAAGACGGATCAACAATTGATTTCTATGAGACAAAAAGAAGAATAGACAACATCTTAGCAAAATACCCAGAAAGAACGTGTTCAGTCCATCTATTGCATGGGTACTTTACAAAAGAAGAACTAAGTTCTCTCTATACTCACCCAAAAATTAAGGCAATGATAAACTTTGGTCATGGGGAGGGATATGGATTGCCTCTTTTTGAAGCGGCAGCAGTTGGATTGCCCGTTATTACTCATGATTGGGGTGGTCAAAAAGACTTTTTGTATGCACCAAAGAGAAATAAGAAAGGTAAGGAAAAGTTAAGACCGCACTTCAGTAAAGTATCGTTTGACCTAAAGCCAATTCAGAAAGAAGCTGTATGGGATGGGGTCTTACAACCAGAGAGTGAATGGGCTTATCCACACTGGGGTTCTTGCCAAATAGCAATGAGGCAGTGTTACGAGAACTATGGGTTGTGTTCTGGGCAGGCAAAGAGACTTAAGGATCAGGTTTTAAGCACATTCACCGAAGAAAAGATAAATGACTCTTTTGTCAATATTATACACAATGAGGGCTTATTTGAAGTTGAAAAGTGGCTAGGGGACCTTGATCTAATAGACGAAGCTTAAAATGAAATTATTGTTAATATCTGATTTTTTTCTGGAGGACCTTCCATATGGCGGCGGCGCTGAATACAATGATCAAATATTATTTGAACTATTAAAAAATGCTGGTTATGATGTACAGAGAATCAAGTCGCATAACGCTGGACTTGACGCTCTTTCAAAAATAGATAATGATACGAAGATAATAATATCAAATTTTATTAACTTGTCAGAAAAAAGCAAAAGTTATATTCAACAAAAATTTTCATATATAATTTATGAACACGATCACAAGTATCTTAGAAGAAGAATTCCCTCGCTATTTTACAATCTAAAAGCGCCAAAAAGCAAAATAGTTAACTATTCTTTTTATAAAAACGCCACAACGGTCATTGCTCAGTCAGATTTTCATAAAAAAATAATCGATTTAAATATAGATACGGGCAATGTGATAAACCTTTCAGGCAACTTATGGTCTGATGAGGATTTTATAGAAATTGAAAAAAATATTCACGGCGATAAGTATAGTTTGTGTTCAATAATGGAATCTCCTCTTATAAATAAGGGTACAAAAAAGTCTATTCAATATTGTGAGAAAAAAAATATTAATTACGAATTAATATCTGATAAAAATTATTATAATTTTTTAAAAAAAATATCCAAAAACGAAAAATTAATTTTTTTACCAACAATACCTGAAACTTTTAGTAGAATATGTGTTGAAGCGAAGATGATGGGTTGTAAAGTTATAACAAACGGATACGTTGGCGCAAAATATGAAGAGTGGTTTAACTCAGATCCAGAAGAGATCATTTCAGAAATGCGGACTACTAAAGAGAAAGTAGGTAAAATAATATTAGAGAAATTTAATGACTAGAGTTGTATTTTTAAAAAATAAGATTAAAGGCGCATGGGAACCAATTATAAAAGGATATCAGTCTGCGTTTGCTCATTTCAATTTTAAGGTTGAAGAGGTAGAAAATTTTAAAAATTTAGATGGGAATTACTTCTTATTTCTGAGAGAATGGGAGATTGAAGAGGGACACCTCTCAACAATAAGTCAATCAAAAAAGACTTTTTTGTTTGTACAACCCACACAATATGATTTGCCCTGGGGCAATCACCCTAATTTCATATCCAACTTGAAAGAACCTCTAAGAAAAGAGATGGCATCATACAAAAATGTTTATAAGTGGACATTCGCTGACTTAAAAGATGAAAATTTTAAAAACTATTACTCTGATTGGGGTTTTGTGAATACTTTACCTTTAGCATTTGACAACTTAAATTATAAAAAAATATTAGACGAAAAATTTAGATATGATGTTTGTTTCATAGGTGGGTGGGCAAACAATGGATTTAATGAAAAGAAGAAAATATTAATAGATACTTTTTCTGCTTTTGTGAAGTCGGATTTAAAGTGTGGATTCTTTATTAATAAGGCGATTTCTCACAATATAGAGAATAAAATATTAGCAAATAGTAAAGTTTGTTTGAACATTCATGATAAGTATCAAAGAGTTCACGGTCGAGATACAAACGAAAGAACTTTTAAATCTTTGGGTTTAAATGGAATAATGGTCTCAGACCAAATAGAACAACAAAATTGTCTTTTCCCTAATCTTAAAAATAGCAATGAACCACAAAAAATACTGAAATATGTAAAAGAATATGTTAACATGAGTGAGAGTGAAAGACAGGACATCGCAAATGATAACAGAAAACTTGTTTTAGCAGGTCACACTTACATCCATAGAGTAGGAAAAATGTTAGATGAATGACGTAAAGTTTACAATAATAATTCCATGCTACAATAGTGAAAAATGGATCACTCAGTGTGTTTTATCCGCACTTAAACAAACTTATAAAAATTTAGAAGTAATATTTGTTGACAACGAAAGCACAGATGGGTCAGTTGATTTAGTTAAGAAAATTCAATCTGAATACTCTGAACTAATGATGTCATCAGCAAAAAACATTTATAGGCACTCTTACCAGGAACCAGTAGAGGAAGCATTAAGACTTGCTTCGGGTGATTACTTTACTATACTTGGATCAGACGACTATCTTGATGAAAACTATATTCAGAACATCTATAATATTTTGTCAAAAACAAATAAAATCTCTATTATGCAAAGTCCTTTATACTGTGTAAGGGAGTCAGAGAACAAAGTAGTGAATGTGATAAAACACCAGTATAAAAGTTTATCAGAATTTAAAGAAAAGTTGCTTCAAGGGTGCCCCGTTACAACACCTTCAATAGTAGTTAAGAAGAAGTTATATGATGATGGTAAAGTTAAGTGGCGATCAGATATGTATTTAGGTGTATCAGATTATGAATTATATTTTTCACTGGCAGACCAAAACATTTTTATTTATCCATTTCCTAAATGGTTGGGATATTACTATAGATGGAACGATCAACAGAGTACATGGGGTATGCACCGCGAAGAGACAAAATATGATGTTTTGATAAGAGAAGAATGGCAAAAGAGATGGAAAAACTAAAAGAACGAATACTTGATATATGCTATGAGAATAAACTTTCACACCTTGGTTCTTATTTTTCAAGTGTGGGAATAATAGATAAAATTTATTCAGAAATGAAAAGTGATGATATTTTTATTTTATCGTCTGGTCATTGCGCCGTCGCTCTGTACGCAGTAATTGAAAAGTATAAGGGGGTTGATGCGAATGACTTGTTTCTAAAGCATGGTGGTCACCCCCACAGAGATGAAGAAAATCACCTTTTCTGCTCAACTGGGAGTCTTGGTATGGGTCTTCTTGTTGCTATTGGCAGGGCAATGGCAGATCCAAGTAGAGAGATATATTGTTTAATAAGCGATGGAGAGTGTGCTGAGGGGTCTATTTGGGAAGGTTTAAAATTTATTTACGAGAATAATCTTAAAAACATTAAAGTATATGTAAACATTAATGGGTATGCTGCTTATGATACCGTGGATACTGATTATTTGTCAAAAAGGTTAAAAACATTTTTACCTGAAATAAATTTGGTTTACACAAGTGTAAACCAATTTGAATTTTTAAGCGGGTTAAATGCACATTATCATATAATGTCAGAAGAAGACTACCAACTAGCAAAAAGGGAAATAAATGAGAAAAGAGTTTAGTAAACTTCTTCATAGAGAAATGGGCAAAAATGAAAATATTGTCCTATTAACAGGAGATTTAGGTTACGGACTGTGGGATAGGATTAGGATCGACTACCCCAACAGGTTTTGGAACGTTGGTTCTTCAGAACAACTATTATTAGGTGCTGCTGTAGGTATGGCAATGGAGGGAAAAATACCATTTGTATATTCCATAACACCTTTCCTGATATATCGTCCGTTTGAAGTTATTAGAAATTATATTGATCACGAACAAGTTCCAGTAAAACTTATCGGCGGCGGTAGAGATAGAGATTACGGTTATCTTGGATTTTCGCACTGGGCTGAAGAAGATAAAAAAGTTATGTCGTGCTTTGAAAACATAAAAATGATTCACCCACAAGGCACTAAACAAATAAAAGCTGCATTGATGAGCAGCATTAACGACAATTCTCCATACTACATTAATTTAAAGAGATGAAAAAGATATTAGTAATTGCTGAAAATAGCTTTTTGGCAAAACAGATTAAAGACTACTTTTTTAACAGCGAGTATGACTTATGTTTTTCTACAAGAAAGGATTTTGATTTAACATCTGCCGAACAAACTCGTAAATTTTTTAATATTCGGTATTACGATGTCGTCATCAATTGTGCAATAAACGGCGGTGTTAGAGGCAGAGAAGACACTCTACAAGATTTTTTAAATAACATACAAATGTTTAAGAATCTTGTAGACAATAGAGATGCTTTTGGCAAACTGATAAACTTTGGTTCTGGAGCAGAGTTTGACAGAGCATCAGAAATAAACGATTGTTCAGAGAACGAAATCTACGAGAAAAACCCAAAAGATTATTATGGATTGTCAAAAAACATCATAACCAAAGAAATATACAAGTATGATAAGCTTTTCAACATAAGAATATTTGGTTGCTTTGGCATATATGAAAAAGAAAGTAGGTTTTTGAAGACAAACATAAAGAATGCTTTGAAAGGTGAACCTCTCATAATACATCAAGATAAATTTATGGATTTCATATCATCAGATGATCTTTGTAAAATATTGAAATTTTATTTTGATAATGAGAAAGAATCGTTACCAAAAGACCTAAACGCTGTATATAAAAAAAAATATACTTTAAAACAGATGGCAAAAATGATAAAATCTAACTTGAAAAGTAAAAGCAAAATATTAGTTCAACAAAGAGAGATGGCAAACTCATACACTGGGAAATCGAACAAGTTAGATACTATGAATATAGAACTTTCTGGTTTAGAAAAAGAACTAAAAAACATTATTGGAAAATTTATTTAAATGTTTGATCAAAAAAGAAAACAGATATTAGAACTTGTTTCTGAATATTATGAGGAAAAAAGAAGTAAGGATACTTGGAAACCCGGTACAGATTGGGTTTCTTATTCTGGTCTCAATTACGATAAAGATGAAATATTAGCAGCCGTAAAAGTGATACTTGATGACTTTTCAAACGATTGGGTAATTTTTGGTAAAAATAATAAGTTGTTTGAGATGCAGTTCCCAAAATATCTTGGAAAAAAGAGAGGCATATTAACTAATTCTGGCAGTTCTGCAAACTTGTTAGCCGTTTCATGTCTTAAATCAAAAAATACATTTTCTTTAAAAGAGGGTGACAAGTTTATAACCCCGGTAGTTTGTTTTCCAACAACAATAAATCCCATTATTCAAAATGGATTCAAGCCAGTTTTTGTTGATGTCGAACTACCAAACCTAAATTTAAATTTAGATCAGGTTGAACAAAAATTAAAGGAAGATCCTGATATTAGGGGTATAATGTTTGCACATGTTTTGGGGAACCCTCCAGATATGGAGCGATTAATGAATCTCGTAGAAAAATATGATCTAATTTTTATAGAAGACGCTTGTGATGCTCTTGGATCTACATATAATAATAAAAAGCTTGGTTCATATGGGCACATATCCACTTGTTCGTTTTTTCCTGCACACCACATGTCCATGGCTGAGGGCGGCTTTGTCGCCACTAATAGCGGAAAAATACGAAAGTCTTTAGCAAGTTTTCGCGACTGGGGGAGAGCTTGCTATTGCAACGATATCAAGCCCGGTTGTGTGATCGATGGCACAGCCTGCGGTAATAGGTTCAAAGCTTGGTTTGATAAAATGCCAGAGGCTATCTACGATCATAGATATGTTTTTGATGAAATCGGATATAATTTAAAACCTTTAGATCTGCAAGGGGCAATGGGTCTTGAGCAGTTAAAAAAGCTCCCTGCCATGGATTCTGCGAGGAGAGAAAACTTTACTAAATTAAAAAACATCTTCTTAAAGTATGAAAAACATTTTCATTTACCGTATGCTACTAAAAACTCTGATCCTTGTTGGTTTGGATTCCTTTTAACTTTAAAAAAAGATTGTGTTTTTGATAAACAGGAATTTGTAAACCACCTTGAAAAAAACAAAATTCAAACGAGATCTTATTTTACGGGGAACGCATTAGCACATCCAGCTTATGAGAAGCTGTCAGCGGATTATGACGATATAACAAAATCATTCCCAGTTGCATCTTATGTTACAGGCAATACTTTTTTTCTTGGAACTTACATAGGCATAACAGATGAGAAGATTGAATACATACAAAAAGTTGTTGATTCATTTTTCAAGGAGCAGAAATTATGAAGGTGGTATATATCACAGGCTGTTTAGGCTTTATAGGCTCCTATGTGACCCGTAGATGCCTTGAAAAAGGTTGGATGGTATATGGAGTCGATAAATGCACTTACGCAGCTAGTATCGAATCCTTGAAGGAATTTGAGAAATGTAAAAACTTCGCTTTTGAAAAAATTGATATTAAGGATATGACTCACCTATATGACTGTGATTACATTATTAACCTTGCTGCGGAATCGCATGTCGGTAATAGTATCGTCGATAGTAAGAAGTTTTTGGACAGCAATGTCGCTGGTACACAAAATTTATTGGAATTAATAAGGCATAAACAAGAAAATTGCAACGAGAGACCAATATTTTTTCACTTTAGTACTGATGAAGTTTATGGTGATATTGATGATGGCTTCCATAAAGAGGACGACCTTTTAAAGCCAAGCAATCCTTATTCAGCAGCTAAAGCAGCAGCGGACATGCTGGTTTATGCTTGGGCAAGAACTTATAATGTAAAATATATTATTTTGCGACCTACCAATAATTATGGAATAGGGCAATATCCAGAAAAGCTTATTCCTTTAGCAGTTAAAAATTTAGTTCGTGGTAAAAAGATTAGATTACATGATGGTGGAAAGCCAATTAGGACTTGGTTGCACGCAGATGACACAGCCAGAGCAGTTATAAAAATTATTGAATCAAGACAAACCAACAAAATTTTTAATGTATCTGGCGGTTTTGAGCAAAATAATCTGACAACTGTCTCACAAATATTAAAAAGTTTCTTTAAAAGCAAAATTGATATTGATGATTATGTTGATTTTTCTTATAATAGAACTGGTCAAGATATTAGATATGCTTTGGATGATGAACGTTTGAGATCTATTGGCTGGGAGCCAAAAAGACGGTTTGATGATGAAATAGGAGAAATTGTTAAATTTTACAAAAACAATTTTATATGGTGAATTTTATAAAATGATTATTACAGGTGGTACAGGGATGGTGGGCTCTGCATTTAAGCGAATTTTACCAGAAGCAGAATATCCGAATCGTTTTCAATTAGAGGATATGACTAGGAATGCTTATTACAAGGGGAATTTTACTGATAAGCAAGTAATCCACCTTGCAGCTAAAGTGGGCGGCGTGAAGGCAAATACCGAGCAAGTTGCCAACTTCTATATGGAGAATGCCAATCTAAACGAAAGAATTCTATATTCGGCGCATCAAACAGGAGCAAATAAAGTCCTTTCGCTCTTATCAACTTGTGTTTATCCAGACGCTCCATACATTAACTACCCGCTCACAGAAGACCAACTACATCTTGGACCACCGCACCATTCTAATTTTGGCTACGCCTATGCAAAAAGGATGGTTGATGTTATGTCCAGAGCTTATAGGCAGCAATACGGTTGTAACTTTATTACAGCAATCCCAAACAATCTTTACGGCGAGAATGACAACTTTGATTTAGAAAACAGCCATGTTATTCCGGCGCTTATCCGCAAGGTTTGGGAGGCTAAAATAAATAAAGAACCTTCTGTATTCTGCTGGGGCGATGGCTCACCACTTCGTGAGTTCACATACTCAGAAGATATTGCCCGTATTCTCCTATTCTTGATGGAAAACTACGATGAACCAGAACCAATCAATATTGGTAACACAGATGAATATTCCATCAAAGAAATTGTAGAGATGATATGCGATATTCTAGGATACGATGGTGAGCTAGAGTGGCAAACAAACCAGCCATCTGGACAACATAGAAAGCCAAGTTCAAACCAAAGGTTGCTTGACTTGGGGTGGAAAAAAGAATATTACATATCGTTAAAAGAAGGTTTAAAAAAGACTTGTGATTGGTTTATAATAAATTATCCAAAGGTTAGAGGTGTTAAAAATGGATTATAAGTCTCAAATAGGACAAGATAGATTTGTGACAGAGGTATTAAATAACAAGTTAAATGGCTATTTTGTGGATATTGGAGCAGGTCATCCAAAAGAAATAAACAACACTTTTTATTTAGAAAAGAAGCTGGGTTGGAATGGTTTGTCTATCGACATGGGTCCAGAGAATGAATTTTGTCACATTGAGGCTGGAACAACTAAACATGAGTTTTTAAACTTATGGGAAACTACAAGGTCAAGTGAATTTGTTTGCGGGAATGCTTTAAAATTAGACTACGAAAAATTATTTGATGAGAGGTCTGTACCAGAGACAATAGATTATCTCTCCATAGATTTAGAGCCTGCTGATATAACATATGAGTGTTTATTAAAAATTCCTTTTGAAAAGTATAAATTTAAAATTGTAACTTTTGAACACGATCTATATAGAGATCCAGAAAACAACATCAAATATTTAAATGGGGCAAGAGACTTTTTAAAGAAGTTTAATTTAGTCCCGTTAAATGTTAAAAAGTTTTTGAAAAGCTGTGGATATGATACCCATAGAATATCTATACAAGAAGATTGGTTTTTAAATGTAGAGTTACTCAAAAAAGATAGCAAGCTCAAGGTATTATAAAATGAAAACGGCACTTGTTAGTGGAATCACGGGACAGGATGGCTCATATTTAGCAGAGTTCTTACTACGCAAGGGTTATTTCGTTGTTGGTTTGAAAAGAAGAACTTCTCTTATTTGTACAGAACGAATAAATAGTGTCTATAATAATCCTAACTTTAAAATGGAGTATTGGGATTTAAATGACTCTTCCGCAACTTATCGCTTGTTGTTAAAATATAAACCTGATGAATTCTACAACTTGGCGGCACAATCCCACGTTAGAGTTTCTTTTGATATACCAGAGGATACCGTTTCTGGTATTGTGAATGGAACACTTCGCATTCTTGAGGCGATAAGAAATGTTCATCCAAAATGTCGTTTCTATCAAGCTAGCTCCTCAGAAATGTATGGTGATAATCCAAATGTGCCTGAGATTGGATACAATGAAGAATCGCGACTTACACCAGCTTCGCCATATGCCTGTGCAAAGGTGTTCGCTCATAACTTAGTCCGCAATTATCGAACTTCTTATGGTTTGCACGCTTCAAGTGGTATTTTGTTCAATCATGAATCACCAAGACGCGGAGAAACTTTTGTAACGAGAAAAATTACATTAGCAGCGGCAAATATCAGGTTAGGGCACCAATCCAACATCGAATTAGGAAACCTTTCTGCAAAAAGAGATTGGGGACACGCTAAAGATTATGTAAGAGCAATGTGGCTCATGTTACAACAAGAAGAACCAGATGATTATGTTATTGCCACTGGCGAAACATACTCAGTAAAAGAATTTTTAGATGAGGTTTGGACTTGTGCAGAGCTTGGTAATCCAACAAAACATTTAAAAATTAACAAAAAATATTTTAGACCACACGAAGTACCTTATCTTTTAGGCGATAGTTCAAAAGCAAGAACGGTTCTTGGGTGGGAACCAAAGTATAATTTTTCCTCTCTAGCAGGGGATATGTATTTAAGCGATTTTAATCGCACAGTTTCAGAAAAAGGATGGAAATAAAATGAAATTATCAGATCAAGCATTGGGAGCCGTAATGATGGCTTTACAAAAATCATTGTTAGAGCAAACAGACATTGTTCCAGTTTTAAAGGGCTTCAGCTTTGTAATCCAGGGTGATTCCCAGGATGAGTTGGCAGTGACAAACCCACCAACATTTAAATTAGATGAGTTTAACGATGCAGAAGATAGTTGAGAAGCCCTGGGGTCATGAAAACCTCATTGTTCATACTGATAAATATGTTATGAAAAAGCTGTTCATCAAAGCAGGGCAGCGCCTTTCAAGGCAGTTTCATGTCCAGAAAGACGAAACAGTGTATGTCAGTCAAGGGACGCTTCTTTTAGATTTATCAAGGAGCGACAACGAAAGCAACGTTATAAAGCTCAAGGAGGGTAAATCTTGGAGAATTACACCAAACACAATTCACAGATTTACAGCACCGGACGATCAAGACGTTGTATTATATGAGGTTTCAACGCCAGAATTAGACGATGTTATTCGTCTTTCTGATGATTACGGAAGAGCAAATGCCTAAGTATCACTTTCACTGTATTGATTGCACCAGAAAATGGTGGGAATGGATGTCAATATCAGAATCTAATATGGAAAAGTGCCCACATTGTGAAGGCGGTCCACCACAAAAAATTCCTGTTAATTTTATAAAAATTGATATACCAATACAGGAAAAAAAAGGTGCAAAAGAAAACGTTGTATCTCATATTGAAGAGAATAGAGAGATTTTAAAAAAAATGAGAAATAAGGCTAAAAATGAGGACGTATTAAAAGATGATTGAAAGTTTAGCAATAATAGGAACAATAATTTTTATTGGTATTTTTTTTGGATCAATTTGGTTTAACATTTTTTTATTAAGAAAGCTTTTATATTTTAATGAAAATTTTGACCAAATCAATCTATCAGTAGATAGTTTTACAAAGCACTTAGAAGAATTATATGAACTGCCTATGTTTTATGGCGACGAAAATTTAGAAAAAATGTTAGAGCACTCAAAAGAGCTAAGAAGGGACTTAGAAGAGTTTAAAAGTAAGTATTCATGACAAAGAAAAGAAAAAAAAGAACTAAAAACATGTATTTTACAAAAATACATGAAGTCGCAATAGTACAATATGCAAGTTCTTCTGACTTAACAGAAAAGACCAAATTATACGGCGAGCTGATTCAACCTGCTTTTAATGAACTAGTAGATAAGATTGTTTATACTTATAAATTTAATAATCTTCCAAATATTAATTATTTAAAAGATGACTGTAAAGTTTGGCTTACAACAATTTTAAACAAGTATGACCCAAACAGAGGTTCCAAAGCTTTTTCTTATTTCAGTGTTATTACTAAAAACTGGTTTATTCACAAGGCGAAAAAAAATGCTCAAGCAGCGAGAAGGGAAATAGCCTTAGATGACGCTCTAAAATCCTCTCAGAGCCGTTTTATAATGACTTCCCACCCATATGAGCACAATAGGGAAAAGCGCGAGTTCTGGGCAGCCCTGCTCGTTTTCATCAAGGGCTTGGAAAAAAATAATTCTATTATAAAAAATGATAATGATAAAAAGATTATTTCATCAATAGAATACATGCTTGAAAATATGGACAAGCTTGAAATTTTAAATAAAAAAGCAATTTATCTATATCTCAGGGAAATGACTGGCCTGACAACAAAACAGTTGGCTCCAACACTTAGAAGGATTAAAGCCGAATATAAAAACTTCATTAAAGAGTGGAATAACTAATTTTAACAATTAACCTAATTACCTATAAGGTGGTCGTTAATGAATAAGAACAAGTTAATAGAAGAAGCCCTTGACAATATTAGAACTGATAGATCAACTACTGAGTCATTATTGCAAGACCTTCAACAAGAAATCCAACAAAAACAAGTTGAAAATACAAAAGCTGGTTTTGTTGCCGCAAAATATGTTGAAACTTTACAGCGCTCAAACGAGCAACTTGTAAAAGTTCTTCACCTTCTTCAAAAGGCTGAACAACAAAATGGTAGTGTTGAACTTTCAGACAACGAAAAAGACAATCTTTTTGAATTGATTCAGGGTGAAATGAGCGAAAGGGCATCTGGAGAGGAATAATGACAATAAATCGTTATAATCAATTAGATTTATTGCCCTATAATTTAGATCCTGGTGCAACCATTGAAAGAGATGATCTGGTTCAATTATTAGGCAATAAAGCTGCGAGAGAGGTTCAGACAACTGAAAATGAATTTAGCTTCCCAGGTATAGCAATTGCAAGACTTGTAGAGGAGGTAGAAGACACTTCTCAGTTGTCTGGAAGGGCAATCCAAGACCTTATTATAAATTCTGATGAAAATAGTTTATATGCAATATATTTAGAGGTTGATGGATTAACAAGCTCTTTTCAAGATTTATTCAATAAAATTATTACGAAAGATGAATATTATGGTTCGCTTTTAAAGTCTTATGTCAATCCAGGCTTATCAAATAATAGATTACCAATAAGTAACGAAATAGTTGTTGTAAGTTATGACAATCCACAAGAATTTGCAACAATTAAATTTGCAGGATTTCCCTCTTTAAGACCAGAAATGGACCCAAAATTGAGTGAATACACAGAGCGGAAAAACAATTCAGCAAAACAATTTTTTCCACAGGGGGTATAATGGCAGGCAACGGAGTATCATCAGTACAATCAAGAAAAACTGGGAATCTTACACCAAAACGTCAAGATGCTCAAAAAGGTTCAAATAAACTTAACAACGGTGATAGAAGTTTTAAAGGATTGCACACACCGGATTTCTCAGATAATAAGAAAAAAGGCGCTGTGGTTATTGATGGCGAGGCAGATTCTGTTTTATACCTTGGGCAAGATGCTCGCTATGGCACTACATTAACAACGACTGGTTCCGGTGGAGATTTTGCAAATAAGGTTGTTTTAGGTGTTGGATTTTTAAACGAAGGCAAGAAAGACGGCGATAAGATAGATTTGTCTAAGCCGGATTTAAGGTATGGCGCGGGCCTTACAATTTATCAAAAAACTGATACAGGAAAAGATGCTGTAATTGACACATCCGATCCTAAAAATAAAGATAGAAAGGCTACAACAAGATCCCCACAAACCGCTGTTTCTGTTTTTGAGGTCAATGCAGATGTTATAGAAGTTAAGGCCAGAAACGGTGGGGTCAATATCATTGCAGGTTATGATCCAACTTTACCAAACTATGGTTCTCGTTTTAAAAACGAGAGATCAAATACTGATTATGTCGGTGTTAGCCTCATCTTTGGCAACCCAGATGAAAAAACATTAAAAGACGAAAAATCCGTTTTTGGGCTACAGCCGATAGTAAAAGGGTATGCTTTAGAAAAGAGAATGAGAGAGGTTTCTTCAAGAATATCTGATGTTAATAAGGTTCTTTTAAAGGTAATTAAAGCCCAAAAAGCACTGGATACAGCGTTAGCACTGCATGTTCACCCAATTATTCCGCCACTAAGTCCTGTTACGCTCCCCAGTATCGACTTGGCGATTGCAATTGGAGCAGTAAAAACTCCTTTGGACATATTTAATGTATTAAGAAATATTACTGCTAAATACAATCAGGTGGCTTTAAGAATTAACACATCTGATATCTCACAAGGCGGATTTAGCAGCAAATTTAACTTTACGAACTAAAATGGCAGATAACCCAAATACAAAACAAAAAGCGGCTGAAACAAAAGTCGATTCACAGGTAACTGCCGGCAGTGTCTTAGCTTCTGCTTGGGCATACGGAACAACCGGGCTTGAACTTATTCAAAGTTTGGATGATGCAGTCGCTCGTTTGGCAAACGTGGAGTTGTCAGGTAAGTGTAAACAAACAAAGCAGGGGGGAAGTCTATCACCAACACTTGATACTTTTGCAGGTATCGAAGGATGTACTCCATATTTGCAGTCTGCTAAAAATGCAATAGATTCAGCCAAGAATAAAGATAGTTCAGCGCAAGTTGCGGGCAATATTGCTAGTGCGGTTGTTGAAATTGTAAAATCTTTGTCGGGAGAACCAAGATTTCCAGGTTGTATGGATGACCAATATAGAAAGTTCTTATCCGTACTGCCTGTTCAATATTATCTCTTAATTTTATTGAGCAAGCTTGCAAAACAAGTTGCCGACTCTTCAATTATAAAAAAAGAGGTTAATACAGTTTGTGGTGCAAGGCTTGAGCAAGCAGAAGTTTTTGAAAGCCGTCTACCAAATTTTGAAATTCCATTGATACCGGAATTACCTTATATCGATATCCCAGATTTTACTGATATTCTTGACAATCTTGTATCTGAGGGACTTTGCATTAGTTTGTGTTTAGTAACAACTCCAATCATTAATACGGTTTCATCTGTCTTGTTAGACTTAGCAAATCAATGGGCTGAACCTGATGAGACAGGGTTTTATGACAATTATTCACCTTTGAAAAAAATACTCATTGACCCATATATAACAGAGGCAGCAATACAAAATACAAAGACTTTAGGATTAACCCCTGGTAATGTTCAGAACAAAGATATTCGCACCTATATTAGTGAAACTCAACAGAATCCAACTATTCAGCAAGAAGAATTTATTTTCTTGTTTTTAGGGCAAGGAAACTGCAATATTGTTAATAAGATATTGACTCAGAACTCAACTCTTGCTTTGCAAAATCGGGGTGTTAAGCTTAACAACGAACAAGAAATTTTGACATTTTTTCAAGCAATAGGCAGTTTTATAAATTTTGTTGAAATCTTAAATAAATCAAAAGCGGATATTTGCATACCAGACCCCTGTGATTTAAAGCCAGAACAGTTAGAAGGCGTTCTTTCAAATGTCAACAACTTGTGTGCTTTATTAAATCCAGAGATGGGCCTACCTCCATTGCCGCTCGGAGCATTGATGGAGGCTACTGGTATAAACGATTTTATTGTTGATAATACTTATGAATCTTATAAGACTATTCCAGTGTTAAACGAATCATATCAAGATTATATTAATGACTTTTATACAGACTCCTCTAATAAAGTTGTTCCAAAACTCATTAATTATAATTCCGATAATAGTTCATTCGTTGCCATTGGAGTTAACAAAGAAGGGGTTTCCTTATCCCAGTACGGCGAAGGCAAAGTTATAATTGGCGGTGGTGTAGAGCTAACAACAACTGTTGAAAAACAAAAAATTATTGAAGACGGAGCATACAACTTCAAAAAAATAAATAATTCAATACAAAAATACTGGCTTGAAAGTAATGACTTAAGTTTTAATAACAACACCCTTCTTATTTCAAATTATATTGGTTCAGAAGACAAACAAGAAAGTTTATTAAAAAGTTTAAATGGTTTTGCAAAAAGATACTTAGAGGCCAGCTATCCATTTGCAGTCCTAAGTTTGGTGAGTAAGTCAATTCCTCAAAATTTTGATTTTTTGAATTTTTATAACGGATGGTCTGCACCGTCACCGGGGCAAGAGTTTAAAACCGCAGAGTCGGGAGTAGGCGTGAGTTTTAATGGTTTTTATAAATACTCTAAAGAGTTATTAAGAAGTCAATTAAAAAATCTTCAGAAAGATAGTGAATTAAATGTAGGTGACAAAGACTCCTTAAATGCAGAACTAAAATTTGCCAATTTGAAAAAGGACTTTGGATTATAATAATGCTTAATTTTAAAGAATACACGTTGATGAGTTTTCAAAATCTTTTTGAGGAAAGGTTTAAAAACCACTTTCTGAAAGAAGCTCGGCAAAATTTATTTAAATTTAATTTTTCCTCTGGCTTTTTATCATCACTGACAAAAGATGGAAATAACTCAGAGGCGATTAAATATTTTGTTAATTTAATAGAAACAGAAGAGCCATACACTTCTTTGTTTAATAGTTTTTTAACAGATTCTGAAAGTAAAAAATATTATAGGTTTGCTTGTTATTACATGAAAGAAAGTAACTTACCAAATGGCATAAGTCAGTTGGATAATAAAATAACAAAGGAAAAGAACGCAGATATAGCTTTAAAGGAGGTTTTTGCTAATGAGCTTTATAAACATCTTTCTATTCTAACTCTATCCAAAACTCAGCCAGAGCAAAAAAATATTATACAACAGACTAAAGAGAATATCTCAAAAGCCTTTGTACCCGACGCAGTAACACATATTGCAGTATCAGCAGTCTCAACGCTCTTTGACTGGCCTACGATAAGCTATCTCCTAAAGGGCAAAAGTCATACTGGAGGCTTTCAAGGGTTTAAAACTGATTTTGGATATTCAGTATTCATTAATCCGTTTTCATCATTTTATAATGATCGAACAATTTCATTTCAAAATAGAATTTTTAATGAAGACGAATTTAATAATACAATAACTACTTTATTGGATGATAAAAAAACATTTACGGAACCTTTTGACTTTGGTAAATTTTATGCAGAAACAACTAAAGAGACAAACCACTCTATTCTTTTAGACGCGGGTGCTTATATAGAATATTATTTTAAGTTTGATTATAGTTTGTTATTAAAATATAAACCTTATGCAACACCGGATGGTAATGGGTTGACTCAATATTATAAATGGGGTTTAAATAAAAAAAATTACTATTCTTTTAGAGAAATTACTTTGCTGTTAAGCATTTTAAGGATAATCGTCGATCAGCATAACTTTAACCCATCTAATAAATCTTTATTAAGCAAAGAAGAAATTCTTGATAAATTAAATTTAAAGTTTGGTGCTCGACTTGTTGTAAAAGCTCCATTCTTAGATAATTTTATTTCTAAAAAAATTAAATTTGGCAACACAAATAAGCTCTATGAGTCATCTTTGAAGGTTAACACACCCAGCACAGGCCCGCTGACAGCGAATATATATTCCTTAATTGAAGATACAGAAGAATATGCAAGTAAAAATATTAAAAGTTGTTATAAAAATAAAACTTTTGTCTACAATTTAATAGAACAGGACTTTACATCCAGTGGCGATCTGAATGAGAATGCTTCTTGTTCTGTTGAACAATACGAAACTTTTCCAATGGCAGAATATGAAATAAGCTTATCTAAAGAACAAGTTACTAAGATATTAGTTTCCAGTCATGCAAACACGGCGACGGGCGAAGGCTGGGCGGCTACATGGCGGAATTCTTATGATTTTTTGGTTGATAAGCAAATAATTTCTTTATTTTCTAAAAAAATATTGGATGAACTTTTTAATATTCAGATTGTAAAAGAATATTTTCTTTCAAAAACAAACTCTTTGGAAGAGGTAACATCAGCGGTAATAAGCAATGAAAAAATTTATAATGAAGCTACAAAGGACACTATTCTAAGTTCGGGGACTACACCTGAAAAATTTATCAAGGATGCGAATAAGATGGACGATATTATAGATCAAAATCTAATTACTTTAATAAGTTCAATAGAGGTTTCATAAATGTCAGCAGGTATTTCAGCAAAATTGCCATTAGCCTATACAAAAAGTAGTGGCCCTTACCTTTTAACACAAGGCTTAACTGAGAATACAAAACAAAATTTAAAAAATTTAATTTTTACCAACCCCGGTGAAAGAGTAATGGATGCTGAATTTGGTGTGGGCTTTTATAATCTTTTGTTTGAAAACGCAACTGATGATATTTTAGAAGATTTAAAGGAAAGACTATTTACACAAGTAGATAAATATTTGCCCTTTGTGCAAATATTAAATGTAATTACAAAGATAGAAGAAAATACAGTATATTTAAGGGTCGAATATGTTATACCAAGCCTATCTGTAAGTGATACATTAGATTTAGATGTAAAGGGGTTCATATAATATGGCAGATAAGAAAACAAAACCAGTAAAATACTCTAGCAAAGAATTTGACTCTATTAAAGATTCTCTGGTTAATTATGCAAAAACATATTACCCCGACACTTTTAAAGATTTTAATGCGTCATCTTTTGGTTCACTTATGTTAGATACTGTTGCTTATGTTGGTGACATGTTATCTTTCTATATTGATTATCAAACAAATGAAAGTTTTGTTGATAGTGCGATTGAGACAAAAAACTTATTAAAAATTGCTAAACAGTTTGGATACAAAAATCCGTTAGCATACTCTGCGAATGGAAAAGCAGTTTTTTATGTTCAAATTCCAGCAAATTCTGATAAGACTCCAGATACAAATTTAATTCCAGTGTTAAAAGAGGGGTCAACCCTTTCCAGTAATAATGGAATTTCACTTATTTTAACTTCAGATGTCGATTTTAATAAATCTGACGCAGAAGTTGTTGTGGCTCAAGTGGATGGAAATGGAGATCCAACTTCTTTTGCCTTTAAAGCACATGGTGATGTAATAACAGGATTGATAAAGACTGAAATTTTGACAGTCGGAAATTATCAAAAGTTCTTAAAATTGTCTTTATCAGACAGCAATATTACAGAAATTATTTCTGTTGTTGATTCCGAGGGCAATGAGTATTATGAAGTCCCCTATCTGTCCCACAATGTTTCATTACAACCGATAAGGAATCCAAGCAAGAGCGGCGATGAAGATGCCCCATACATTCTTAGAGAAAAACTGGCGGCAAGAAGATTTACAACAGATGTCGATGAAGATGGGACTGTGGCACTGCAATTTGGGTATGGCTCTGAAAATAGTCTCAAGGGCAATGAATACCCAGAACCAGCGTCAGCGGCTTTACAGAGGTATGCTCGCGATTATTATTCTGATGATAGTTTTGACCCGTCTGTCTTGCTAAAAAATGATAAGTTTGGAGTTGTTCCGCCCGCAGGTGACTTGATAATTAATTATAGAAAAAATGATCAAAGCACTGTTAACATTCCAATTGATTCGGTTAATTCAATAACAAATGCAGTTTTATCGTTTCCGAATACCGATTCGGTATCAGGTGAAAATTTATCTTTTATCGAAGACTCCTTGGATGTAGAAAACGAAGAGCCTATCCTCGGTTCCTCAGACAATCTTGTGCCAGAGGAAATAAGAATACGAGCGTTAGATGCCTATTCCGCACAGAATAGAGCAGTGACACAGCAGGATTATATAAGCCTGATCTATAGAATGCCATCTAAATTTGGTTCAATTAAAAGGGCAAACATTGTACAAGATAAAGACTCTTTTAAAAGAAATTTAAACCTATATGTCTTGTCACAAGGTTTGGATAAAAATTTAACAACGTCAACATCAACTACGAAAGAAAATTTAAAGGTTTGGCTAAATCAGTACAAAATGATTAATGATACGATTGATATTTTAGATGGTCAAATAGTTAATTTTAGTATAAAGTACAAAGTATTGGGAGCATTAGACTCTAATCAATCCGAAGTTTTAGAGCAGTGTAACAGAGCTTTAAAGAATTTTTATAATACTCAACTTCTTTTTGGAACGCCTTTTTACATATCAGAAATTTATAAAATTTTGAATGATCTTGATTCTGTTGTTGATGCACAAGATGTGCAAATTGAACAAAAATTTGGTGCAAATTATAGCGGATATGCCTTTGACATTGAAGGGGCAACAACAGACGATGAAAGATTTATTATAATCCCAGAAAATGTTGTGTTAGAATTAAAGTTTCCAGATGAAAATATTATTGGAGTGGTGGTCTAATGGCAGTCAGAAGATTTAAATCAACAAAAGATAATACAATTACAAATGCGTATAAAGAGAATTTAACTACTCGTGGCACCGGCTCCAATATGGGTGCATCTGATATTGTTGAAGTTTTTAGTATTTATGGTCAAGCATCAGCAACATCGGGTGAATTATCAAGAGCTTTAATGGAGTTTGATATTGCAACATTATCCGCGTCAAGAGATGATGGTAATATCCCAGCATCAGGCTCTGTCGATTTTTACTTGAGAGTATATAACGCGGAGCATTCATCTGCAACCCCAACGGATTTTACTTTAACAGTCGCTGCAATATCCCAGTCTTGGGCAGAGGGGATTGGGTTAGATATGGATGATTACTCTGATACTGGTGTTTCAAACTGGATCAAGGCGGCTTCCTCGACAAACTGGACCACTTTTCACGGAGATGTTGAGGGTGGTTCTTTTCATACTGGCTCGGCAGCAGTTACCTCAAGCCAGTTTTTTGCAGAGGGTACAGAAGATTTAGAAATAAATGTTACAAGGCACGTTGAAGAGTGGCTAAACAACAAAACTGGTAGTTATGGCTTTGGTATATTTTTAACATCTTCTTTGGAAGACGCTGAAACTTCTTATTATACAAAAAAATTCTTTGCAAAAGACAGTCAATACTTTTTGAAAAGACCAGTAATTGAAGCACGTTGGAATGATTCAAGATATGATGACTCTTCCAGTTTTTATCTCAGTTCTTCAAGAGTGCCCGCAGCAGACAACCTAAATACTCTTTATTTTTATAACTATGTTAGGGGACAACTACAAGATATTCCAGGTCTTGGAGCGGATAACAAGATATATGTCAGTGTCTATTCAGGTTCAAACTCGGCACCAGCAGGAAATAAATTGCAGCTTCCTATTGGTGGTGGAGTGGTAGTTAGCAACGATACTAATGCAACTGGAAGCAAGGTCTCAACAGGTATATATTCAGCCTCTTTTGCATACTCTAATTTAAATGTTACTGAACTTTATCCAGTGTGGCATAGCGGCTCAACAGAGTACTTAACAGCTTCTGCCGTGTCGGTTAAAACATTTGATACTCAAATATCTTATCCTATCAACTCTTATAAAACAAATATTACAAACTTACAAGCTGAATATGGTGCAACAGACACTGCACATTTAAGAGTCTTTGTACAAAACAAAAATTTTCAAGCAACTGTGTATACAGTTGCTTCAACAATGGTTGAGCCCACAATAATTGAAAAAATGTATTATAAAGTCCAAAGATTTGTAGACGAAGAAGTCGTAATCAATTACGGGACAGGTTCTGGGAATCTTGGCTATTCACAACTTTCATATGATTCTGCTGGAAATTATTTTGATTTAGATATGAGCATCTTTGAGCCTGATTTTTCATATCAAATTAGTTTTTTAATTAATGACGCAGGTAATCACTATGAACTCAAGGATAAATTTAAATTTAGAATAATTGATGAAAATGACCTGCCGGGTTGATGAAAACTTAACAACAAAATAATTATAAAGATATGGGTACAAAAAGTTTTTTTAATAAGCAAAAGTCACAAGAAGTAAAAATTCGCGGACAAAAGAAATCAACAATCGATAATGTAAAGCAAAATGTCGAGTCTGTTGAATATATAAAAGAATATTCAATAGATAAGTTGGATTTTGCCCCTCAGCTTGATTTTGAAAATCCTGCAAACTTTGTAAAGTACGGTTCTGCTGAAGACTACTATGTAGATTTGGTGGATAGTGTCATTCAGGCATATCCATATGATGGATCTCTTGCGGAAAGATTAAAATATCGCAATGGACTCGTTGCAATCCAAAAGCACGAATTTGATAAAAATTATCCAAGATCTGTTGGCTATGCCGACTTTGGGGATGAAAGCTTTCTTGCTTCGCTCGGTACACCGTTTACAGTAGGAGATATTACTTTTACTCTTGGTGAAAGTTCTACTGATCATTATATCATTACAGACAACTATTCAAATAATTTAGTTTATAATGCCGGGTCACAACAGGTTGGAAGTATAGAAATCGACTTCTCTGTTGGTGCCACTGTTGAGTTATGGATGAAGAAGGATACTTTTCCAGATTCATCAGAAACCCAAAATGAAGTAGTCTTTTCAATTAGCAACACTGATCATACAATAAATGATCTATTTCAGATAACAACAGATGTTACAGGTTCGGGAAGAGAAAAATTATATGCTACTTTCTCTAAAACTGCGGCGTTTACACCAGAGTTTGTTTATGAATTTGATACTGGCATTTCGGGATCTACTGGGAATGGCTTGGCAGATGGAAACTGGCACCACTATGCCTTTTCTTTCTCTACAAGCTCAACTGGTTATATTGGTGAATTTTATGTTGATGGACATTTTCGTGAGAAAAAATTCTATACCAAAGGTAGTCCCGATCATTATCTAACAGGGACATTGGACGCTACGGTTGGCGCATCTTCTTTAAGTGCCTATCTTGGTGATGGTGGTCTGCTCGGATCTGTTGATGAAGTTCGCTTATGGAAAACTACAAGAAATGCTAAAGAAATTGGTATTAATTACTTTTATGATATCGGCGGCGGTGGTAATACTGATACTGCAAAGGTAAATGATAATAGCCCGCTTGGACTGTCTTTATATTATAAATTCAATGAAGGTAATACTGGAGTAACTGCAACTGACAGTATTGTGCTTGATTCCTCTGGTCGTCTAACCAATGGTGTATGGGTCGGCTACTCAGCCGGTTCAAGAGCGACCGGTTCAGCAATAATAGAATCAGGAACTACAACTGAGGTTGGCGATCCAATTATCTATTCAACACATCCAAGTGTTGTTTCCTATAAGGCTGATAAGATTATTTCGGGTTCTGCATACGATGCCAACAACTTGGGCAGCACATACAATATGATGCCGCAGTGGATAAGGGACGAGGACGCCGCCAACGGGCTTTTAATCCGTAAGATGACCCAAGTTATGTCGAGCTACTTAGACACGCTCTACGGTCAAATTACGGCGATTACAGAGCTACAAGATGGTTCTTATGTTAGTGGCTCAAATGCGAAACCCAATCCTTTCTCAAAAAGAAATTTAACATCTTATGGGTTTGATATTCCTGATGTGTTTATTGACCCAGAAATTATCGAAGAGATTTATTTTAAAGACGAAAAAAGGCTTTATGAGGATAAACTTTTTAATTTAAAAAATTTAATCTTTCAAAATATTTTTAATAATTTAAATTATATCAACAAGTCTAAAGGAACTGAAAAGTCTTTCAGAAACTTATTTAGATGCTTTGGTGTCGATGATGAGCTTGTTCGATTAAATATGTATTCTGACAACCAGCAATACGAAATTAGAGAAAATTATGAAACTTCACAGATTAAAAGAAATGTTATTGATTTATCAGGATATAATGATGGTCAAAACAGAGAAGTTGTTTTATATCAGTTTGCCGATGCGACAAAAAACATTTCTGAAACTGGTGATAATGGATATATTCCATCATCATCTAATGCCTATATCCCATTGACATTCGAAGGTCAGTTTCAGTTTCCAAAATTTGTAGATTTTCCAAACGGTTATTTAGACAAATTAACAAGATCTTCTTTATTTGGTGTTCATAGTGCAAGTAACGATACTGCCCAGACAACGATTCCATCTGATGATTTATATTTTAAAGTATATGCAGATACAAATAGTTTAAATAAAACACAATTTACACTGGAGACTAATATTGCTTCGGTCGGTTCTTTAACCTCTTCTTTTTATGAAAATGTATATGATAACACAGAATGGACTTTTGCCGTTAGGACTAAGCCAAGAGAGTATCCATACGCTCAAGAGATTACAGCATCTGATGTATTCGATTTAGAATTTTATGGCGTAAATTATGTTGCAGGTTATAAACTACATGAATTTAGTACCTCCGCAGAAATTAACCTATCAAATGATATTGGTCAATTTATTACAGGGTCAAATAAAAGATTATACGTCGGCGCAGATCGAGAAAATATAACTGGGTCTTTAAACTACAAATCCAATACAAGGGTGGTCTCTTCAAGAATTTGGTTTGATTATTTAACAAATATAGAATTAAGCAATCATGCAAGAGATGTTAGTAGTTTTGGCCGTTTAAGCCCTTATAAAAATTCTTTTATTTTTGAGGGTCAAGAGTCAGAAAACTATATCCCAAAAATTGAAACCTTGGCCCTTCACTGGAATTTTGAAAATATAACAGGTTCAAACTCAAGTGGTAAATTCTTAATTCAAGATACTACTTCAGGTTCTAATACTGATATAGATAATCGATATGCGGCTGGCGACTACTCCAGATGTGTTGGAGCAAATTATAGTGGTCAAGGTGCGGGAGTTACAGCAGGCTCAACAAAAGTTGTAGATTTCTTATTTGTGGATGCAGCTAAACAACAGCTACCAGAAAACCTTTATAGTTCAGACTTGGTAGAGATTAGAGAAGGGGACGATAATTTATTTACCAGAGAAAGTCGCCCAAGCAAATACTACTTTGCAGTTGAAACAAGTTTATATGATACTATTTCAAGAGAAATGCTTGGATTTTTTGCTTCAATTAATGATTTTAATAGCTTAATTGGTAATCCTGTCAATATGTATAGGCCAAATTATAAAGCTTTAGAAAAATTAAGGGGCCTTTTCTTTGAAAATATCCAAAACAATCCTGATTTAGACAAGTTTGTAAATCTTTATAAATGGATCGATGGAGCGTTAGATAGCGTTATAGCTAATTTAATTCCAGCATCTGCAAGGACTTCAGATAAAGTTAGAAATATTGTCGAAAGTCATATTTTAGAAAGAAGTAAATATATCCATAAATATGTTGCTTTAAAAGGGTATAAAAAAGAAGATTTTATTAAGCAAGACCCAAATATAGAAATAACTGATACAACGCCAACTGGCAAACCTGTTATAGAATTTCCAATTGGAATAGATATTGGTGGTCCAATCCAGAATGATATAAATGTAGCAAGAAAAGTTCCTGAAGAAATAAGAAAGGGAAAAGTAAGAGATCGAGGTTCTTTAAGACCCAAGCCCTCTGCCTCTGAAATACCGTTAAAGACGAGAGAGGTTATTGCACCAGCAAGTCCATTAGCTACAAAGCAGGGTGAAGCCCCCTTCTGGTTCAGAACGAGGGCCAATAGAGGTACAGGCGAAATTTTATCAACCGGTAATGATAGTGTTGATTGGAATAGAATTCAAATAAAGGCAAATCAATCTCAGATTGCAACAGGTTCACGACAATCTCCATTTGTTTTTAGGGTGGATGCAACAAGGGCAATCGGAACTAATGTTGGATTTGCTGGTGAGAATAGAAAAAATTATTTTCCAAATTCTTTTAACTTGTCAAGTGGGACTGTTGGACAAGATGGCCTTTCTTTAGAAGTTCAAAAAACCATAACAAATATAGATGGCAAACCATATTATGATTACGAAGACGCAAGAGACGAAACCTATGATAATAATCGCTTGACTCCTCTTAATATCTTTGACGAAACAAACTCTAAAAAACTACCAGGACAAAACTACTTGCCTTTTGATGTATTAAGTGCTTCAAATGTTGTTGCTCCGTATCAACAATATCTATTTGACAGAGGGTTTGAAGTAAAGGTTGAATCAAAACATAGAGATTATAATGGGGCAGAGGGTAGTAACCTTCAAGGCCCATTCACAAAAGAGCATGTCGGTGGCTACATGTATCGCCACGGAAATCTCTTAGAGACTGACCCGATTGTTAGAAAAGAGGGCTATCAATTTAATGTTGTAGAAAATCAAACAATTCATATCAACAGTCCAAGAATGGTTAGTGGTTCAACTCCTGAACCAGAATTCACAAAAGACAGGCCATTGGGCCACTGGTTGAGGGATACGGCAGCAAAAAGGCCGGTTAATATTAAAAATATTAGTGGTTCAAATTATTTTTACGATTATGAAATTGTTCAAACAAGCGGTCGCTTAGAAAATAACAGATATTATGTAAAATCTAATGGATACACTGGAACAGTAGATAATGCGAGTAATATATCATATGATGATGCTGGAACGTTTTTCTACAAAGACTTTAGAATTTTAAATCGCGATACAACGGGTAGTAATAATTTTATCATTGTTAATAGGTTTAGTGCCCCAGGCGGCCCAGAAGTTAATTCGCTTGCCTTTTTAGATGTTGAGGCCGCAGAATACTCAGTATACAATAATTTAAATTACAGAAATGTTATTGTCAGGATGGAAAATAATAAATTATTGGTAAGACACGCTTTGAGCGGTGGGTACGATTCTGTTTTATTACAGCCAACAGGGGCTTTTTATAAAACTCCCCGAAATGGAATATACAAAATATCTGCCTCACTGGAAACACCAGAAACAATTTTTGATAACTCATATATTGGACATGGAATTCCAAGAACTGATGTGCAATATCGTTGGGTCGCAAGTTCGTGGATTGCAAGAAAGACAGGTTATCCAAATTCTGCTACTTTAAATTCGACCGAAGGGTTATTAACGGCGAGCGGGAGAAATCCAGCGTTTGGTCAGAATCAAAGTGATTTTGATTATAATATTTCATCCAGTGATTACTCGCCAATATATGGAAGATTGTATTCAGACAACATCAGACATACATCAGAGGGGCATATTGAGTATGGTGTAGGTGGCAGTGTCCCGGTCTCTGTTGCTTTTAACGCAACCAATTATATTGTTGTTGGCGATATAGATTTGGACAGAAACTTATTTACAACTGCATCAACATCTGATGGCCCAGGTGATTATTACAGCTTACCTGATTTTGATGCAGACACTGCTCCATTTTTACTAAATGGATTATTGTTAAGCAATAATGGCCCATATCAACACCCAACCTTTAAACAGATTAGAGGTGGCGAACATCGTGTTGGTAGAGAATTTTGGCAACAAAACATTTACAGAAATCAAATAGATGTGTTGAGTGATGATCGACAGAGAAGACTTCGTTTTGGCGAGCAGTATTCAATAAATCAGGCCCCTGTAACTGCTAAGTTTAAACCAATCAGACAGTTTGTAGATGAAGGGACTGGATCAATTCAATATGAGCTTGGTAATGATTTACATTATTATGCTAACACTTATGATGTTAGCTCCAATGAAATAAAAGATTACAATTTGGAAATGGGTGCCTCAACAGTTGATATAAATAAAACTGATTTTTATAGATTTAGTCAGAAATTTAATATCATAAACTATAAAGAAGCTGTATACCCAAAAGATGAGAATATCTATAAAGAAGAAACAAGAGAACGACTTAACTATCTCTCTTTCTGGGTTAATGATATTTTAGATATTAGAACTGCGGATTCAATTACAAACTCGCAAGGCTATTTAATAAATGCCAGTCAGTGGCCTATGGATGTCAGTACATCTGGTTCTAATCAAGCTGAAACCTCTGGCGAATTAATGAGAAATACGGGCTCAACAGGCGTAGGATTGGCTGAAAATGAAGCAAACGCTAGATATTCATTTAATATGGGTGAGTGTCGTCCAAAAAATACAGTACAGTCTCAAGCAGGTACAGGGGCTTTTTATACAACTTATGGTGAGTTTTCTGTGGATACGAGATTAATTGGCCAAGATGAGACAATTATTCCAGAGTTTGTAATTTCTGATTTTATTAATACTGTTATAGTGGATAATAATGGAGATTTCTTAAATGAGAGTCTTTATGAATTTAGTTTGACAGGAAGTGATAGCTTGGCTGGTAATTCTTTTGCGGAAAGATACGGTAAAACAGAAAAGACTACTTATCTTAAACAGTTAAAAGATTTTTATGGGGAGCCCACAGCCATTAGGTTGAGTTTCGATACGACTAAAAAATTATTACCAAAAACAGGTTTTTATCCACAACAAAGAGTTATTCAATTAGCACAGCAATTTTCAGCATCGCATGCCAATTCAACCTACGTCGAGTTAGGCGGCACAGGGAACTCATCGGTCCCATTGGGATCAGATGCAACACAGGAAACGACACTCATTCCATTTTGGTCACCGGGTATTGGTTTAAATTCCATTAAAGCTGGTTATGCAGTAGAATTTCCTTACAAATCAGGTTCAGCGGGTAATCCGGCACCAGATATAAATACTGCTTATGACTCAACTGCGCCTTTTGAAGCGATCATAAATCCTAATGAATATGTTAGTACGATAACCCATATAACTAATAATGGAAGCGCTCCTCTCAATAGCAGTGGGTCCGTGAATAAGAGTGATGGTGTTTATGAATTAATGGCTCATAATTTTTTTGCAGAAGTACCTGACTTTTTCTTATCCGATTTGGCAACTTTTAAATCTTCCCCAGAAGCCCAATGGACTTTTGAGGGACCACTTTCCTCAAGTAGTGGTATTAAAAAATTTGCAATGGATATTGTTATTGAAAATCCAGCTAGTTTCGTGCAGTATGGAAATGGTGCAGCTTTTGGTACCTTCCCATATAATCATCACTGCCCACCAGGGTATTATTTTAATAATGATGCTGCATCCCCAAGTGAATACTGTTTGGGCGGCCTGATGAACGCTGGCTCGGACCGAGCGTCCTTCACAAAAGCTACTTTGATTTTCGACCCCACAAATCTAATTTCTACAACAAGTAGAGCGGGGCAGACAAGGTTTAGTTTAGCAGACGTTGTTGCCAATTCAACAATAGAACATCAAAATTATTTATCAAATTCAATTAAGTTTATGAAAATTACTGCAAGCCTTGATTTATTTGAGGTAGATAAGGAAAATAGATGGATAATTCGTTCAAAATGGGAATGCCCAGTCCTTAACTTTAACAACGTCGCTACATCGTCAGACGGCGGCGTTGGTGCGACAAGGGGTATGTGGCATCAATATGGGACACTTGCAAGTTCCAACCCAAGAGAGCGAGTTCATGTTAGATTGGAAGAATCTCAAATTAGCAATGTTGCTTTAACGGGCTCGTTAATTCAGGCTGTTGGGTTTGAAACTACAGCAAAAGGCTTTGGAGGTATTAAGCCCCGCCAAATTATTGAAGAGGCTATCTGTGCAGTTCCATTCTTTGTTGATTGTGAAACTGGTGAGGAAAACTTCTTTGAATTGCCAATAAACATTTTTGAAAGCAGATATACTTCTGTCAGAACAAATAAAATTACAGAAGATTCTATTTCAGATATGATTACCAAAATGGATAAATATGTTTTGCCCCCGGTTTATGATTTTGTTCATACAAGAGATGGTGCAAGACAGATTATCAGAGATAAACAGTCCTTTGAGCCCACCTATCCGCCATTTGCCATGTACTTTTTTGAATTTTCAAGCGATCTGACAAAACAAGACTTGGCAAATATTTGGCAGGGGGTGATGCCAACTATTGCAACACAAGCTGAAAAACAGAAAGTAACTTTAGAGCACCCAATCGCAGATGGTGAGCTTTTATCGCCAACTATTTTTAAATATAATGGATTAAAATCAATTCCAAACGATATTAAATGGAAAATATTTAAAGTTAAAAAGAGGGCAAATTATGATTATTACAAAATGCTTGAAAATAAAACAGGCGTTAGGGCTTATAAATCATCAGGGGCTAGCCGCTTTTCGTTTAATTACCCATACGATCAATTTAGTTTAGTAGAACTGGGGAAGATGGATGTTGAATTTGAGGTTCGCAATGATAGTCCAGACAGAATTAGACAAATTACAGGTGGCGGTTATATAAAACCAGAAGATGTTTTGGTCGAAGCTATTAATCTAGGCCAGCCAATTCAGATTACTTCTGAGCCACAACCGGCAAGACTTGCTGAAAGAGTGATTAAAAGATGTACCCAGGAAAATTTAAATGAGTTTGAGAGGTTAAGATTTTTGGTTGATTCGGATTTCGCAACTGCTGAACAGCGAGCAAAATATATCACCTTATCAGAATTATGTGGCATTTCAATAATTACACCCGCGAGAACAACCATTGAGAGGGTGATAGAAAGGGAGTCTGTGGAAGAAAGAGCGGTTGAAAGAAGGGCTGAAGCCCAAGCCCCTACACAGGCAATCCAAGCAAACACTGGATTAACAATAGGAGCAACAACAATAAATGCAGTTAATTTTGATAACGGAAGTAGAATAGTTTGTACAGAATTAGAAATAGGTGAGCTTGATGCATTGCAAACAATTGCAGACGATGTGGGAGTTGAAGCTTTACCCCTTGACAAAAGAAATAAATACAATGAGCTTGTGCAGAAATGCCAACAAAACTAATTACTAAAGAGGGTATATATGACGTTTTTTAACAAAAAAGAAGAAGTTTTGGAAGTTCAATTAACACGTTTGGGTCGCCAACTTTTGTCTCAGGGTCGTTTCAAACCTGCTAGTTATGAGTTTATGGATGAAGATATTGTTTATGATAAACAATATGTAATGTCTGGCTCGATAGAACAACAAAATGAGATAAAGGCAAGAATAAAAAATAAATTGACACTCAGAACTCCAACTGCAAAACAGGAAGTTAAAAACACACAAACACTGGAAGCAGAGGCTATTCAAATTGTTTTACAGAATTTGTTTGGGGGATCTGGTATAAACTTTCCTCTAGTGTTCAGAAGTGAAAATAAACCAATTGAAGGTCTTGGAACTTTTACACCATATTCAAATTATAGACCAGCCTGGAAAATAGTGGCAGAGGACGGCAGTCTATTTACCGGTTCTTCAGAGATGTCTTTTGCCCCATTAGAACTTGAGGGTGGCACAATTGGTCCCTCTTATGAAAAAATTCCACAATTAGATTTAGCTTGTACATATAATTACAACAGGTTTTCTTTTAATAAAGATGATATTGAATCTTCATATCATTCAGATGTTCAAGAAAACCTAAATATCGATTTTAACGACTTGTTTAAACGAGAGGGGGATGACACTTTTATTTTGTTTGATAAAAACTTTAATGATTTTACAATGTTGGTTGAGGAAAAAAATGTTTTAAGTGGAAAAGATGATTTCCACATTGAAGTTTTTAAATATCAATATACTAATAATTTTCAAACAGCGAGCTTGGGAAGATTGTTTTTTGATGAAGAAGAATTAAATCCAGCATCTGTTGGTTGGTACTTTAATATTTCCACAGATGTAGAAGTAAACACGACAAGAGAAGGGTTTACTTTTGTAGATGAGCCAGATAATTTAGAAAAAATTAATGATGAATGTGTGGACTTATAGGAACTAAAATATGTCTTTTATTAATATAGATTATTCCAAAGCAAAAAATAGTGTGAAGGGTTTACAAGTCTTTCCATCTGAACAGTCTGATATGACGGTATCCGCTTCTAATTTTTACAGAGTAAACAAAAAATTGTACTTTGACTTAAACATCTCAAATTTAAACAATTTTTTTGACACAATAAAAATTACTTCTCTATCAGAACAAGACTTGTCTTCTTTACAAGATTCAGGCTTTCCAATAGAGTTAAGTGATAATGTTAGAAAAAGGCTTTTTTCAGTTGCACCTGGAGATACCGTTTTTGCCGCCGCAGATATGATTTCATCTATTGAAATAGACTTAAATCAAATAGTGGGTCAAAACTTTAAAATTTTAATTAATATTGTCGATAACCGTATTAAGTTCGGGCAAACATTCTTATTGTCTATCAATAGGCAAGACATAATTGATAAAACTAATTTAACATCAGTTTCTATAAAAGACTTTAAAACCTTCAATCAAAGTGATTCAACAACAATTTTAGAAATGTTAGATGAGAGTGCCTATACTTCTAACCTTATTTATTCTTTCTCTACCGATCAAATATTAACGGGCCTTTTTGCTATAGATGCTCAAAGATTTATTGATGAACGAACAAAATTTCCCAACTTAATTGATGTTAATAATGAATTACAATTTCAAAATTTTTTAGTTTCATCCCAAGTCAAACTTACGACTTATGATTCTGCAAAATTTGGTTATGATTTTGAGGGTGTATCTTCAATCGTTGGTTCAACCATGGTGGATAACCTTAAAGTTCAAAATGCTGATACTTATAAATTTTATAACTTTTCTATTGCTAATCTGAATCCCTATGCAGAATATGAAACAAGATTAATATTATATTTTAAGGATACAACTGTTGAAATCGCACAACAATTATTAACTGATTTGCGAAAAGCAAAGGCAGAAAAGAACAGGCAAGAAGTTCTTGATATTATTCTAAGATTATTTGGCAACAATATACCGGCAGAATATCAGAGAAGTATTGATAAATTTGAAATAATTTCAAATTTGGACTTTGATTCATTTGTTAATAAGGTTATTACGCTTTTTTCTGACGAAATAAAATCGGCAACAGAAAGAGTTGTATCAAACCAAGATGTGGCTTCTCAATATACAACTCCATATTTTTCTTTATTTAACAGTTATATAAACAATTTTGAACAAAGTTTTGATAAAAAAATAAAAATAAACAGCAATAAGGATAATACTTTTACAAATTTGACAGATGCTAGTTATTTCAAAACGATTTCAGCAAATACAATAGACTTTGGAAACAAAAAATATATTAAAGCTACGGCAAAGTCATTTGAAAAAATTAAAAATTTATTAGCAATCCCATCATTTTCTATCAATTCGATCAAGGGGGAGACTGTAAACCAGGTTGGCTTAGTGAACCAGGCTGAGTGTGGAAATACTGACCAACGCGCAGACACAAAGATTAATTTTGAACAATCAGAGCAGACCCTTTCTTTAATAACGACGGCAGAAAGAGATGTTAAGATATTTTATTTGGAAAATTTAGGCGGTACTGTGTCTGCTCTTAATTTTAAAGAAGTGGATCAAAAAACCTTAGACCTTTTAGAATCGGGCGAAAAAATATTGGCGCGACTTGATAATTATGAAGAGTTTTACGATTCATATTTTTATATTGAAGGAAGTAGTGTGGAATAATGACAATTGATATAAAAAACGCAACAAAAGCTCTTTATGGGACTGAATCAATTGGCGAAAGCTCAGATTCGGTTGCTAAAGAACAACAAGCAAAACAGCAAGCACTTGTCGATTCAATAGAACTAAAGTCTTCAGAAGCACCTGCCCCAGAAGCAATCATTCCAGAACCGCCAGGAATAATAATTCCTGCTGACTTTCAACCAAAATTTTCACCATCTATATCTAACTATAAAAGCTATGATATATCTGATTTAAGAAACTTTTTTGACATAAAAAAATATCTTGAAGACCCTGTTGCTTTTATGAAAAATTATGTCTGGTCACCAGACTTTAACTCTGCGACAGACAAACTCACTTTTGACTACAGGTTAGACCCTTCGTTAAATATTAATCTACTTACTAAATTAGCACTGGATTTGACATTAAATAATTTAAGTTTAAAGCCTTCTATTGAGGAAATAAGGGCAGAACTTGTAAAAAATATTGGTGGTACGGCTATTAACTATACAACTGGACCTAAACAATCAACATCCCAGTTAAAATTAATAGAAAGCTATTTTTGGTTTTGGTGTTCACAGATTTTTTCTTATAATACTTTTAATAAAAGTGGTGATAAACTAGTATTGACTGTTGATAAAGATTCTGCGCCAGCGTTAGTTGTTGCGAGCCTTGCACTTCACGATTACTATGCGAGCGCTTCCATGAAACAGTTAAATGGTTTGGCTGTGTTTTTAAAAGATCCACCAGTTGGGGCAGCAACTGCGTTAAACTTCTTACTTAATTTACAAGTAAGTGGTAAAACTTATTTAAACAAGAGCAATTATTTAAAATTAGACAACTCTTCAATAGAAAGCTTTAGCACCGTAAACTATATTAACTCACCTTTTTTTAATAACAATTTAGAAAGCATTAGCGAGGGTGAAAAGAAATTTTTTAGCACTCCAAAAGAGATTAAAAAGTGTAAGAACGCAATCGAAGGCAAAATTGAAACTGGATTAAGACTGTTTTATAAAGAAGGTAATGACGATATATTAGATAAGAAAATTCCTAAAGGGGGTTTAGGTTGTCAGACAAGCGTACTGTCTTGGGATGAAGCAGTTAGTCAAATCTTTGACATTAAAAATGTCGGAGCAGATAATCTTAGAGTCAATCTTTCGCTGCCTTATTATAATGAACTTAATGTTAAAAACAAGTCCGCAATTCCAAAGCAGACTAACATTGAGCAATCTATAAAAGAATCAGAATCTTTAGAAAATACTATAAAATTATTAAAAAGAGAGACATACTTAAATTTTCAAGGAAAGACGCTTGAAGACGTTCTTATCGACAAAAATTTATTAGGGGAGCTTGATGAAAGTGCAGCAGCCTATTTTAACGCTTTTATTAAATATGGAAACCCAATACTAGACGAATCAAAGCTTCCTAAAAATTTTGCACCATTTTTAGGTCAATATAGCATTGGTAATATTGTTGAAAAGCAAAGATTGTTAGGCGAAAATTTTTCAAGCTTTAAAAATCAAAATTATTTTGTTATTGATAAGGTTGGAGAGGAAAATAACTTTATTTTATATGATTCACAAGTAAAGTATGGCACAAAATATAAATATAAATTAGAAGAATTAATTAGTCAGTTGCGCTTTCAGTATGAATATAAGATTACTTTAAAAGATACTACAAAAGAAAACAATAAAATTGAATTTACAGCAAAAACAATAGAAGTCCTAAATGAGCAAAAACTTAAAAGAATAGAAAAATCAGAGGTAAAAACCGATTTTTCGTTTATAGATCTACCTCCAACAGAACTATTTTTAAAAATATTTCCAGTGGCAGGAGTAAACAATAAACTAATTTTTACTTTTCAAAATCTTGCAGACTCAGGTATTATTATAAGAGGTGTTCCTAAAAAATATTGGACCGAAGGTTGGGAACAGGCAAAAGAATACTATGAAAAACAACAAGGGTTTAGTAGCTCTAATAAAGAAAAAATGTATTTTTTCAAACAAGTACTTAATAAAATCAAAATTTACGCTTCAAAAATACCACCAAAAGATTTAAGTTCATTAAAAGAATTTAAGGAAATAGATGTTTTGACTGGCGGCTACGGTACTATTGTAGATTTAGAACCCAATACAAAATATTATTTTTCTTGTAAAAGCGAGTCTTATACCGGCTTAGAATCCTACTTTAGTCAAATTTATGAGGTTGAAATCGTGGACGATGCTGGCACAGTTTTCCCAATAATTAAAATTTATGATGATTTTGATGAAACGGGAAGAAAAACTAAATTAGATTTTGGCAAACGTTTCAGGTTGGAGCCTGCTTTGCTACAGCAAGCTCCAAACCCAGATAAAGACGGCATTGGGTATTTAGACCCAACTGTATTTTCACCTAGCACGGAAGCCAGACCTCAATTTAAGGTAAGGTTAACTTCTAAAAAGACTGGTAAAAAAATTGATTTTAATATTATTTATAGAAAAGACTTCCAAAAATCAAGTGAAAATGCTGGAAGTTTAAATTTAAAAGAAACAACAAAAGAAAAAGTTCTTATTAGTTATAAGACAGAAAAAAAATAACAAAGTGTTTAATAAAGTTATTTTGTATTTTAAAACTATTTATTATGTTTAGGAGAAAAGCATGTCGAGTTTTTTAGATAATAGTGGAGATATCATTTTAGACGCAGTTCTAACCGATATCGGACGACAAAGATTAGCAAGGGCAGACGGCTCTTTTAAAATTAGTTTCTTTGGCTTTGGTGATGATGAAATTAATTACAAGCTTTATGACACAACCCAGTCAACAGCCGCAAGAGATTTAAATATTTTAAAAACTCCAGTCTTTGAAGCCTTTACCAATAGCGCATCTTCGCTAAAAAACAGACTTTTAACTTTAAATGGAAGAGATAATAGCTTGTTTTTGCCAGTAGCAAGATTAAACTTGAACAGCCCCGCTGGAGAATTTCCAGGGTTTCCATATGCCGAGAGCAGCGACGCTGGAACAGTCAATAGCTTTGTTATTCTCGCTAATCAATTAGCGGTTGATAAATATGAAGGTGAATCATCAGCTTTAACAGCAGGCGCTAAGTTTTTACCAGCCGGATTTATTAATGGTGTTAATGGGCCTGCTGCAAGTAATAGAATGATTGTAATTGACCAGGGTCTTGATACAACACAACTATCTTATAAAAACACTTTAGATCCAGATTTAAATGAGACAGAATTTTACATTCAGTCTGATGATAGATTGCTAATCCCTGTTGATATGAGGGGTGGGCAACTTCCAAAGACATTTACAGATACTGATAGTATTGCCACCTATATGGCCATTGAAAATAGACAGCAGGCGTCTTTTAGGCAGCCTGCATCCGGTGAATCGGCACAGACTGGTTATAGTCCGATCCAAGGACCAAGAGGGGCAAGTCTTTTAGTATCTTTTACGGCGGCAACAAGTATAGCTTCAAGCGATTACTTGTTCGACCAAATTGGCACAACCGTATCAAGTTTCTTTCCAGACTCAACCAATGCAAAAGTAATTGATAGTGTTGTTAGAATTGTTGGGGATAAAACTGGCATTTCAATTGATGTCCCAGTAAGAATTGTAAGAGCCATAAGCTAATAGGAAATTATAATGAGCACATTAAAAGCACTTAAAAACGAAGAGGTTAAAACGACCAAGGTCCTACTTCATGAAACCATTCCTGTAACTGGTAGCCTTGTTTCGGGAACCTATGGGACCACTTCTGATATCAGGGGTGAAAATATTAAAATTTATGACCACGGTATGTTTCAGTCGGTTTATGATTATCCCTACCTAAGTTCTTCAGCAAACCAAATTTTCGATATTACTTATGGTGTCTATGAAGATTCGGCAGCATACCCATCAACTTTAGCTTCTGGAAATACCGATAAGCACAACATATATCATGAGATGGCTCAAGTCCTTTATGGTTATGATGTTACAGCGTCTATTGAGCCTTTTAGACTGTCTGGTTCTTATGATAAAACTATATCTGTCATTGATGATCCTGCATTTATTAACCTTTCAAGATTATTAGCTAAGGATGAAATTCAAAAAGGGACATTTAGATTGACTCTTGGGGTAAACACCCATGCTACACCTTTTGATTCTTTATTTTATATTGGAGATTATGGAGCGACCGCTTCATTTAACGATACAAATTCTCCAGCAGGAGAATACGGAGTTTTAAGAAGTGGTTCTTCGGCAACGGACGCAAGTGCAGCCGATAATGATGCGTTAGGAATTATTTATTACCAAAGCGGGTTGGTTGTTTTAGATTTATCGGCAAGTTTGACAAAGGGCGCTGTTGACGGCGGCGCGACTGGTGATGATGTCCAATTCGTAAATTCAACAAGCACAAGTCCCGCATTATTAACTTACACTGGAAGTATTGAGTCTGGTACAATTGATGAACTATCAGATGCTTTAAGACATAGAATCTACAATATTGAGTTTAACAATTCAACAGAGTTAAACTCAACAATTTACTTCTGTCGTGCAGGCGCTGATGAGTTTAATTACAGTTCAAATCCAACCTATTTATCTTCAAGTCAGATCAGAGTCAAGGGGAACAATGCCAGTAATCCACCACTCTCATATATTACAACAGTTGGATTGTATGCACAAGATGGTGCTTTGGTGGCTACGGCAAAGTTAAGTGAACCAATTAGAAAGACACCTTCAAACGACTTGACTATTCGTGTTCGCTTAGATTACTAAGAGATGTTAAAATGCCAAAAAAGAAATTTGGACCAGATGATATATTTTACAATACAGTAAAAACTTATCCACAGACAACTCTTAATTATTATTTTAATCAATCTTATGTTAATAATCGACAAACTGATGGAAATAGGGTCCAAAGCGGATCTGTTTCCCTGTTTGAGCTAAATGTTGATAGAATTCAAGGTTCTGATTTAATTAAACCTTTTATTATTAAGGGTGAAAATTTTAATGATTTTGTCTTTAACAATGTTTCTGCTACGATAGATACAAATGAATATTCCAATCTATCAGTCGGTACAGAAATTACTGGAAACTACCCCTTTACTTCTTCAGTCAGCAGGGAAAGGTTGATTGGAAATGGTCCAGCCCCATTTAATGGATTTGATATTATTGATGGCGTTTCAGAAACAAGTTCAGTTCGCAAGCTTATTGCTCTTGAAAATACAATAAATTATAGTAAAATTAGAAGTCCTAAATTTCATTTTGATGAATACTATGTCACTGGCCAGGTGAATCCACAAGCTGCAAATTCAAGTATTGAAAGCTCGATATCACCCCGACAAAAATATATGTCTATGTTTTTATTTCCAGAGATTTTTAAGGCTCAAAGAATTAATCCTGGTTCTTTGGAGTTAAATTTTTATATTACTGGTACTTTGGTTGGGACTGCAAAAGACACAAAAAGGAATGGAGAGATTATCGAAACACATGGCCCAAGAGCGGGTGGGGTCGTCGGAACGGTTTTGTACGAAGAGGGCGTTTTATTATTAACTGGAAACTATGACCTTAATAGTTCAGTATCGGATGGTTATCTGTGTCCAGTTACTGGTACAACAACTACAGAAGCAGGACCGGGAAAGGTTGCACTACAAGCTGCCTGGAAAGACAGTCCAAAATGGGCACATTTTGGAGCTTATCAATCTTTCATAACTAATTCTTTAGACCCAGATTCTGGTTCTTATGGGCCAGTTTCATCTTCATATGAAATGATATTCCAAGGGACCAACACAATTCCCACATTAACAATGTTTGCCCATGCGGATAAAAACGAATTTAACTGGAGTAACAACTTGACTTATGTTGACAGAAACTACGCAACAGGTTCAACATATCAGGAGATGGTCGTCGCGGCAACTGGTTCGGCAGCTTACCTTGAAAAAGAGTACCTGCCTGTTAAAAATACTGTTTCAAGTTCGTTTGCCAATTATTCTGCATCTTATCAAGACCAAACTTTTATAACAAAGGTTAATATTTATGATAAAAATGATATACTAATAGGAACCGCTAAATTAGCCAAACCTGTCACTAAGACGAATAGTACAGATTATACCTTTAAGTTAAAAATAGATTTATGATATTAGGATTAGATGTTTCAACCAGTATCACAGGATATACAATTCTTGATACCAATGGGGACCTTGTAGAATACGGCTCTATCGACACGAGAAAGCACAAAAACTTTTTTATTAAAGTAGGAGTGGTTGAAGAGAAGTTAAGCTCTCTGAAGCAATCCTACGCCGTTCAAGCTGTATATATTGAACAGTCTTTGCAGTCATTTCGTTCTGGATTTTCATCAGCCCAGACACTTTCAACTCTTTCACGGTTTAACGGGGTGGTTAGTTGGTTATGTTTTAAGTTATTTAATTTAGAGCCAGAATACTTTGCTGCGGTTACAGCGCGCCGAATTTGTGGGATAAAAGTACCACGAGGTACCAAGGCCAAGCCAGTGGTATTACAATTTGTACTTGACAACGAGCCACAGTTTGTAGTAGAATATACTAACAAAGGCAATCCTCGCCCAGACAGTTACGATAAGGCTGATAGTTGGGTGATTGCCAAGTCTGGTTATGATGCATGGCAACAAAAGAACAAAAAATCTTAAAAAAAATATTAGGTGGATATTACGAAAACAACAGTGAAATGTTGTTTTCTTGCCCTTTTTGCAATCATCATAAAAAGAAAATGTCCGTCAATCTTGATAAGAACGTATGGAAGTGCTGGGTGTGCGACTCATCTGGTAGATCTATTGATTTTTTGGTAAAGAAATTTGGTTCAACCACAGACTTAAAAGACTGGGGTTTAGATCAAGAACAAAGTTTTGACAATCTTGAATTTATTCTTTTTGGTAAAAAAGTAGAAATCAAAAATGAAGCAGTTTTTCTACCAGAAGGATTTTTACCTCTATTCTCGCCTAGTCGTTCCTATCATCGGCAAAAAGCTTTAAAATACATGCAAAAACGTGGTTACAACAATGATCAGATTTTTAAGATGAAAGTTGGTGTATGTACAAAAGGGGAATATAAGGGTCGAGTTATTATTCCGTCGTTTGATGAGCAGGGTAATTTAAATTATTTTATTGCAAGAACCTATTCTAATGACTTCCCAAAATACAAAAATCCAAAAGTGTCAAAGTCTTTAATGGTTTTTAATGAACTGACGGTCAACTTTAACCACCCTGTAATAATTGTTGAAGGTGTTTTTGATGCAATGCGAATCGGAAATAACGCGGTCCCGATTTTGGGATCGACAATTAAATCAGATCATTTGCTTTTTCAAAGAATTGTAGAGAATAAAACACCAGTTTATATTGCGTTGGACGAAGACGCACATAAGAAAGAAAAAAAAATAATTCAATTGTTTTTAAACTATGGTATTGACGTTAAGAAAGTAGACACTACAGGATATGAAGATGTCGCAACAATGCCAAGAGAAATAATAGAAGAAAAAATAAAAAATGCGACTGATATGGGTGGATTAAACTTTTTATATCAGTTGATAGACGAGGTTGCATGAAATTTGCACATATAGCAGACACTCACATAAAAAATTTAAAATATCACAAAGAATACAAAGCTGTTTTTCAACAGCTTTATGATTCTCTGAAAGAACAAGATGTGGATTATATTATTCATTGCGGTGATATAGCCCACACAAAGACACAGATTTCACCAGAATTTGTTGAGTTGTGCTCAGACTTTTTAAAAAACTTAGCAGAAATTGCCCCCACCTATATCATTTTAGGAAATCATGACGGTAATTTACGAAACTCTTATCGTCAGGACGCTATTTCTCCTATTGTAGAGGCCCTAGGACATAAAAACTTACACTTGCTAAAGAATGCCGGTGAAACACACCTAAACGATAAGTTTTGTTTAAATGTATTATCGGTATTTGACGAGGAGAACTGGGTCAAGCCAACTAATCCAGATAAGATTAACATAGGACTTTATCATGGCGCAATTAAATATAGCCGAACCGACATCGGATTTGTCATGGAACATGGAGAGCATAGCATTTCCATATTTGATGATTACGACTACGCTATGCTTGGGGATATTCATAAAACTCAAGTCTTAGACAAAGAAGGAACTATTGCGTATGCTGGCTCTACAATTCAACAAAACTTTGGAGAGACTGATGATAAAGGTATGTTTATCTGGGATATTCAGTCAAAAACAGAATTTAGTAGAGAAAAAATTAACTTTGTAAATCCGAAGCCCTTTATTACAATTCGCCTAACAAAGACAGGAAGAATCCCAAAAGGCTTTAAATGTCCAGACGGGGCAAGATTAAGATTGGTAGCGGATTCAAACATAGCCTTGGAGCGGCTCAGAAGAGCCGTAGACATCGCTAAACATCGCTTTAAGCCCGAGAGTATCACTTTCTTAAATAAAGCCAGCAGTAACGATTTGTCAGTGGCAGATTCTGTGAATACAGAATTATTCGAAAACCTCAGAGACGAGAAAACTCAGCAAGATTTAATTAAAGAGTACCTTAAAGACTACAATGTCGGAGAAGATACGTTAAATGAAGTCTTCGCTCTTAATTCAAAATATAATAAAGTTGTTGAAGAGAGCGAAGATATCTCCCGTAATGTTCATTGGCGCATTAAGAAATTTAGTTGGGACAATTTATTTAATTATGGTGAGGGAAACTCTATTGATTTTAACAAATTGTCTGGCACGGTGGGAATTTTTGGTAAGAATTTTAGCGGAAAGTCTAGTGTCATCGATGCTCTACTCTACACAATTTATAACAATACTTCTAAAAATATTCGAAAGACTTACAACATTGTCAACCAGAACAAAGATTATGGTTCTGGATTGGTAGAGATTGAAGCCAATAATAAAACTTATCAGATTAGTCGGAGATCAGATAAATATACTAAGAAGCTCAAGGGTAAGATTACAAATGAAGCTAAGACTCAAGCGGACTTTGATTATGTGGACAAGGTTTCAGGAGAGGTTGGTTCCCTCAATCAAAATGCACGAGGTGGAACAGACAAAGCAATCCGAAATGTCTTTGGAGATTTAGACGACTTCCTAAACACGTCTATGTCTTCTCAGACTGGAGCTTTGACCTTTATTAATGAAGGCTCTACTCGTCGTAAGGAAATCTTAGCAAAGTTTCTTGATTTAGAGTTCTTTGAAAGAAAATTTAAGTTAGCAAAAGATGACGCTTCTGACTTGCGCGGCGCATTGCGAAGAATCCAAGATGTAAGTTATGATGATGATATCAAAAAAACAAAAGACGACATTTTTAGAGCGGGTGCAGCAGTAGCAAAACAAAAGAATTTATGCACAGAACTAAAAGAACACTTAAGTTCCGTGATTAAAGAGGTAGCTGATTTAGAAAATAAACTCGCTCAGATTCCAGAAGATCCCATCTCTATTTGTAAAGTACAAAGAAACTTGGAACGATTGTGTCAGGATAGAAAAAATTTAAAAAATAAAGTTAGTATTTTAACAAGCGATATTAAAGACAAAGAAGGCTTCTTAGAGAAGGCATCATCTTTATTAGAAACAATTGATATTCTAAATCTTAACAAGCAAAAAGATAAAGCAGACGGACTAGAAGATAAGATTAACACTCTTTTACGAGAACAGCAAAAGAAAGAACGAGAAAAAGAGACAAGTCTAAGACAAATTAAGATTTTAACAGATATTCCTTGTGGAGATAAATTTTTAACCTCTTGCAAATTTATTAAAGACGCCCATAATGCCAAGCAAGACCTTTCCCTTACAAAGAAAGTTTTATCTGAAGTTGAAGATAAATTAAAATTAAAAACAGGTGAATTATCTAATATTGATATTAATAAAGTCAGTGGCACTATCAATAACTGGACCCAGCTAACTAGCAAGAAAAAGGATGAACAGTCCAAACTTACTAATTTAAATTTAGACTTGGAAAGAACTAACTCTGCTATTCAAAAGTTAGAAAGCGAAATTAAAGAACTAAATGATACAGCCGATTATTATGAAGAACATAAAGAAATTCTTGAAAACGTTGAAAAGGTTATGTCGGAGTTAAAACTTACTAAAACTAATAAAGAAAGAATAGGGCAGGAACTACAAAACTGCGAAGACCAGATTTACACCCTTGTTGGTAAAGAAGGGGCATTAGAGCAGAAACTTGAAAATTTAATAAATCTTAGAACAGAAAAGAATAGATTAAACACAGAGTACTCTGCTTATGATTTGTTTATGACTTGTATGCATTCCAATGGTATCGCATTTGATGTCATTAAGAAAGCACTACCAGTAATCAACATAGAAATTGCAAAAATTCTATCTAATGTTGTTGAGTTTGAGGTGTTTTTTGAAAACAACGAAAACAAGTTAAATATTTTAATTAAGCATCCAAAACACGACCCACGACAGCTTGAAACCTGCTCGGGTGCAGAGAAAACACTTGCTGCCGTTGCTATTAGAATTGCTTTGTTAAACATAAGTAATATGCCAAAATCAAATATATTCGTTTTAGATGAACCGGGAACTGCTCTTGACGCTGAAAACATGGAAGGTTTTGTTCGAATTTTGGACTTGGTAAAGGGGTATTTCGATGTTACCTTACTAATTACTCATATAGAAAGCTTAAAAGATGTCGTAGATATGACAATTGAGATTTCTAAAACAGATGACGGATATGCATTTGTCAATCAATAAGGAATAAAAATGTGTGGATGTAATAATTGTAAATGTGAAAAGAACTGCGGCTGCGATTGCTGCTGCGGTTAATAATTAACCAGAGAGGATATAATGGTGGCAGCAGTAAAAGCATTCGCAGATAAACATTTAGAAAGGTTTGTATCAAAGAAACTTTTGGTATGGCTAACAACAACAGGGCTACTTCTTGCCGATAAAGTAGATTCCGAGCAGTGGGTAATCATTGCTTCAGCATATGTCGGTATCCAGGGCTTCGTTGATGTCGTAGCCCGTTTTAAGGGAAAATAAATAATGAAAAACATGAAGCTAATAATGGAAAATTTTAATAATTTTTTATCAGAGAAAGAAGAAGAATTCTCGGGTCAGAAAGTTCTTTCTAAGCAACAACAAAGATATATTGCCGCTGCGACTCATGTTCCACAGCATGAAGAATACTGGCCAGACGACTCAATGAAGGGAGGGGATATTGAACACCCTCAAATGTATCAATGGAGTGAGCGAACGGGCGAATTTGAAGGCGACCCCGATGATGAGTGGGGTCATGCAGAACATGGTGCCACCGCAGATTCATGGCACGTCGAAGAAATAAGAGAACCCCCAAATAAATTTCCAGAAGCTGAACTCGGCTGGTATGTTATTCATTCCCCTTTTCATGGAAACAGGAAAGCAATTGCGGGACCATTTAAAAATTGGGAAGCTGCTGCCAAAGAAGCTGATAATTATGGAGAAAGAGAACACCTATATCGCTAAGATGGAAGTTGGGAGTAAGTAAGCAATGAGAGACATGAAAAGTCTAGTTTTTCCGATAGTGAAGTGTAATGAACTGGCTAATAACTAAACAAATCTTACAGAAAACTTGGTTCTACATCAAAAATTATTGGTGGGTTGGAGCACTAATCGCATTAGGTTTTGTGCTCCACAAGTTTTTTCTATTTGATAAAGATGTTTTAGGTGGTCTTTACGAAGAGAAAGCAAAACAAAACGAAAAAGAACTAAAAATTATAAACGAAATTCACAAGCAGGAAAAAGAAGAAAGAGAGAGTGTGCGTTTAAAACATAAACTTATTATTGATATTTTAGAAAAAGGCCACAGACACAAGACTGAACAAGTCAATAAAGAAGAACAAAAAAGAATTAAGGAAATAGTTAATATACCGGAAGAAAATAGGGTTAAGGCTCTCGCTACCGAATTTGACTTAGAAGTCATTAAAATTAAAGGGACGCAACAATGAAAATTACTAAAACACTTTTAAAACAAATTATTAAAGAAGAGTTACAGGCTGAACAACTATCAGAGGGATACGGACGCTGGGATGACGAATTACAGGACCCATACTCTCCTGAAGAACGCACCAAAGCAGCGGCTGCACAAGGTGGGATTGAAGCTAAGGCTGAGGCCCGCGTTGGCCAGTATATTTTAATCAAGAACCAACCAATCCGACTCGGGGCTGGAAATTGGAATTCGCCTGTAATTTGGGTACCAGTAGTCTTTGAAATTACAAATGTACATAGTGCGGGTTATATCCTCCCAGGACCTGGACATCATGAAGACCCTGGACCAGAAATTGTTTATGACGCTATTGCAGACCTTGATAAAACACCACCCTTAGAAGATAGCGAATATGTGCAGTCTGTCAGAACAAAACGCGCAAGACGAAACCGTGTAGCTTATCTGACAAAGAAAATTAGCGGGATGACACGGCGTATTGCTGATACCCCTGCAAACACAATTAACTATATGTGACTAGACAAAATAACAAAATTAAAGGGACACAACAATGAAAATCACCAAAACACTTTTAAAACAAATTATTAAAGAAGAGTTAGAAAATGCTCAAGAAAATTATGAAAATGATTTAGAAAAAGCTGCAACTTTTTTTAGAGACTTTTATAAAGAAATATATGGAATTAAACCCGATGTCGGAGAGTTAAAATTAGAAGACATTGAAGAGAAAATTAAAAATTTATTTGATGAACAGGAAATAAAAAGGTTTGCAGATTTAGTTAAACAAGCAAAAGAAACCTCTCCAAGTTCAGAAGACCCAATAGGAATGAGATCACAACAATGAAAATTACTAAAACACTTTTAAAACAAATTATTAAAGAAGAATACGACAAAGAGTCTAAAAAACAAGCTACTAAAGACTTTTATGAATTTGTCAAAATTCTTGTTGCGGGCGGTACAAAAAATCAAGCAATACACGATGCAGTCCAAGCTACAGAACATGCCGAAAACGCTAGTTCAGAAGATGTAGACAGTGCAATCGAAAAGGCTAAAAAAGATACTGCATTTGAAACGCCTCTGCGTGAACGCCGCCGCCATTAAAATTAAAGGGGCACAACAATGAAAATTACTAAAACACTTTTAAAGCAAATTATTAAAGAAGAATACGACAAAGAGTCTAAAAAGCAAGCTACTTGGATTACCGACGAATATGGCATTGCCACATGGACTTATAAAGAATGGACTTTAAAAAAAAATAAATCCGACGAAATTCCATTTGTTACAGGCCCTAAAGGCACTGAAGTTGAGATTGGACCAGAGGGCTTAAGCGTGAGAGGGGAAGGTGAAGGGGATGGATATGTTCACGGTCTCGCTGAAGTTGTAGTAATCCCTATAATAGTTCTTAAAGAACTTATGAAATATGTTTAAAAAGATAAAAACTACAACAATCATCTTACTAATAACTCTCTTACCTGCTTTTTGTTTTGCCAGTGGTAAAATCGCAGCGATAAAGAAAGGGCAAAAAGCACCCTACAATGGCATCCTGCTTGATAAAACAGCAGAAGCTACAATAACCGCAAAAAGAGAGTCCGCAGTTAAGATTTGTGAAATAGATAAAAATTACACAGTCAAAAAATTAAAAACAGAGTGTAATTTTAATAAAAGACTTTTAACGATAGAAAAAGAAGCAGATAAGAAAAGATATAATAATTTAATGGCACTTAAAAATGCTGAAGTCAAAAGATTAGAAACTACTCTTAAAAAACTACAAAAACCAGACTATAGTAAGTTATGGTTTGTTGGCGGTTTCGTAGCCGGTGTAAGTTTATCCATTGGCATTTTTTATACCGCAGCCCAGGCGAGTAGATGAAAAAAGATTTAAATTATATAGCAGGGCTTGAAAAGGCTATTTCTAAAAAGTACGGTAAAGAAGCAGTCCAAAATCCTTCTGCCAATTGGACCCAGGCAAAAGAAAAAGAATATTTACAACAATTAAAAGAAAATAAAATCAAAAAAACGACTAAAGACCGAGTTGAAGAACACGACGGCTTTTTATTTTCTGCAAAACTAATTAAGAAGGACAATAAGAATAATTGTAGTATATGCTCAAATATTCTAAAACAGCAAGATCTGCTGTACGAAACAAAATACGAATGCTGTCGAAACTGCTATGTTCAATATGTAGAGGGTAGAGAAGAAAGATGGTTAAAGGGTTGGAGACCAGATAATGTCTAAAGAAGTATTAGAAATCCTCAGAGGAATTAGTCAAGCAATGGGTCGTGCTTATGATGGAGCTACGGACGAAAAAGGAGAACCAATTAAGATTGGTTTGAAGCGCGACGACAAAAACCCTATGTTACAGTCAAGAAACGGTGATATGGACGGCTTCGGAGTTAAAGTTGTTGGCGACAAATTAATAATCAGTTATCATTCAGAGACTCCTATTCCAGAAATTCACAAAAAAGGTCCAAGTGCTTTTGAGGGTGAAATCGAACAAAGATTTGCCAACATTGTTAAGTTTCTTAAAAAAGAATACAAAAAAGCAATTGGTAAAGCACTATCTCTAAAATCAGATGGGGATGCAGAAGTCCTTTTACAATATATGAATCGTAAAAGAAGTTGGGTCCAGGCAACAAAATGTTATACGATTAGGGGTTTAGGTAAATTAATTGCTGAACCAGAAAGAGAGCCACTGGATGTCGTTAAGAACTTTTTACAGACACATAAATATGGTAAGTAATGGCTCGCGGTTTAACCAAGGCACAAATTAAAAAAGAGATTATTTCTTGCGGTAAAGACCCCGCATATTTTATTAATAATTACGGAAAAATCGCACACCCAATGAAGGGAACAATTCCCTTTACCATGTATCCGTTTCAGAAAGATGTTGTAAAAGACTTTCAAGACAATCGTTTTAATATTATTTTAAAAGCAAGGCAGTTGGGGCTTTCAACTGTTTCTGCTGTTTATATTGCATGGTTTGTTTTATTTCATAAGAATAAAAACGTTGTTGTAATGGCAACAAAACTGTCAACCGCAGCAAACTTAGTCCGAAAAGTTAAGTTTGCCCTTAAATCCATTCCAGACTGGATGAAAATATCTAAGTTGGTCACCGATAATAAAAATTCTTTTGAACTTTCCAACGGGTCTCAGGTTAAAGCAATTTCAACGTCGGGCGACGCTGGTCGTTCAGAAGCTCTTTCTTTGCTTGTCATTGACGAGGCCGCAATTATTGAGGGCCTTGAGGATTTATGGGCAGGTTTGTATCCTACGCTCTCAACTGGCGGGGATTGTATTATTATCTCAACTCCAAAAGGTGTAGGTAATTTATATCACAAACTATATTCAGAGGCAGAACAGGGATTAAATGATTTTAATCCAATCAAATTATCATGGCATATCCATCCAGATAGAGATCACAATTGGTTTGAAAAAGAAACTAAAAACATGTCTACGAGAGAGATCGCGCAGGAATTAGAGTGTAGCTTTAATATGTCTGGCGATACTCTTATTAATGGCAAAGATCTGGCTCGCGTAGAAAACGAAGAGTTGTTAGAACCAGAATATAAAACTGGATTTGATCGCAATTTATGGATTTGGAAAAATGCAGAAAAAGATAAAAAATATTTTATGGTTGCCGATGTTGCAAGGGGCGATGGTAAAGATAATTCAACTTTTTATGTTTTTGAATCTGACACGATGGAAATGTGTTGTGAATACCAGGGAAAATTGCCACTTGATAGTTTTGCTCGCATAATATATGATACCTCTAAAAGCTATGGCATGTGTATGACTGTAGTGGAAAACAATTCGGTTGGGATGACTGTCTTAACAAAATTAAAAGACTATGACCATCCAAACATTTACCATTCAAGAAAGTCAACACATGAATATGTGGAAACTTCTTACACCGAACAAACTTCTATAGTCGCAGGTTTTTCAACAACTGTGAAAACAAGACCAATGATTATTGCCAAATTAGAAGAATTTATTCGTAACAAGGTTTTAAATATCAGATCAAGAAGATTGTTTAATGAATTAAAAACCTTTATTTGGAACAATGGGAAGGCAGAGGCTATGCGTTCTTATAATGATGATTTAGTTATGGCTTGTGCAATTGGGTGTTGGGTTAGAGACACTGCACTAACCATTAATCAGCAAGAAATAAAATATAAAAAATCAATGCTTTCTGCTATAATGACAAGTAACAAAGTTTTAGATACAAGAATTGTTGGGATGGAAAGGACTCAACAAGATAATTATATCTATGGCAGGAACACAAGGCAGAAAACAGTTAAGTTACACAAGCTACCGTTTTTTATAAAATAGGAATTAACCAATGGCAGAAAATAAAAAAAACCCAAGAAATCAAAACAGCCCTTTATTTCAAAGATTAACAAAATTATTTTCAGGGCCAATTGTTAACTATAAAGCCCAACAAGTAAGAAATAATCGTAAATACTCAGTTGATAAATACGGTTCTAAATTTAGATCGGTAGGCGGTCAATCATTTAAGCGCAAGTCATACAACCCTTATGAATCAATTTCAACAGCAATGATGAACAGCTATAATCGTGCTGAAAGATACTCTGACCACGATCAAATGGAATTTATGCCTGAGTTAGCGTCTGCTTTGGATATTTATGCAGATGAAATTACAACACATTCTGAGTTTTATAAGTCTTTAATTATTGATTGTCAAAATGAAGAAATAAAAGAAATTCTTGAAACCTTATTTTATAAAGTTTTAAATGTTGACTCTAACCTTTTTGGGTGGGTTCGTTCTATGTGCAAATATGGAGATTTTTTTGGATATTTAGACATTGATGAAGATATTGGTATTAAGTCTTTTATCGGATTGCCAGTTAGTGAAATTGAAAGAATGGAAGGGACTGACCAGTCCAATCCTAATTATATTCAATACCAGTGGAATACTGGAGGTTTAACCTTTGAAAACTGGCAGTTGGCACATTTTAGAATTTTGGGAAATGATAAATATGCACCTTATGGCACATCTGTATTAGACCCAGGCCGTAGAATTTGGAGGCAATTAACGCTTCTTGAGGACGCTATGATAGCATACAGAGTTGTCCGTTCTCCACAGAGAAAGCAGTTTAAGATTGATGTTGGTGGTATTCCACCAGAAGAAGTTGAACAATATATGCAAAAAATCATTACTATGATGAAGCGCCATCAAGTAGTTGATGATAAAAATGGAAGAGTTGATCTAAGATATAACCCCTTATCAATTGAAGAGGATTACTATATTCCAACAAGAAATGGCCAAGCATCAGTAGACATTGGTACTGTACAAGGTGATACATGGGGAACTGCTATTGACGACATCAAATATTTACAAGATAAGTTATTTGCTGCAATTAAAATTCCTATGTCTTACTTGATTAGAGGTTCTGACAGTTCTGCTGATGCCGGCCAAGCCGCTCTGGCACAAAAAGACATACGATTTGGTAGAACAGTTCAAAGGATTCAAAGATCAGTTATTTCCGAATTAGATAAAATGGCAACAATTCACTTATATACTCTTGGATATCGAGGGAACGATTTAATTAATTTTAATCTAAAATTACACAACCCATCAAGGATTGCCTCGATGCAAGAATTGGAAGCATTAAAAATTAAAATAGACATTGCTGGCAGCGCAAGGGGAGACATCTATAGTAATCGTTGGATTGCCAAAAACATTTTGGGATTGTCAGAAGAAGAGCTTATTAGAAATACGAGAGAAAAGTTTTATGATAAACAAATTGAAGCAGCAATTGCAAAAATTGCAGGCGTTCAAGGCGAAGGACTGGCAGCAGAAGCATTAACTGGAGCAGGGTTCGGTGGAATCGGAGATATTGGTCTTGGCGGAAACACAGGGTTCGGTGGGCAAGCCGGAATTAAAGATGCCACAGATACGGATACAGTGGAAACACCATCTGCGCCCGTTTTTACACCAAGCGCTGGTGACGACGACAGCGGCGATGAAGATGTTCTTTTGGCAACCCCTGAAGGCGGCGGCAAAAGAGGCGGTGATAAGCCAGCAGCCACTTACGCTGAATTTGAAGATGGGTCTCACACAACAAAGGGGTCTAAAGGTAAAAGATATTTTTCAGTGAAACACGATAAGCGAAGAGAAGCTGGTCGCAAGGAATCTTGGACAAATAAACCAAGAAAACCACGCAATGTTTTTAAAGCAATGTCAATAGGCACGCTTGTTAAAGAAAACAAATCTAATTATAGTGAAGATTTTGAAAATAAGATGTCTTCATTAAATGAGGAAATGGACAAAATACTGTCAGAGGATTTATAATATGAACCACAACAAGAGAAGAAATACTGCTTTTTTGTATGAGGCTCTGGTTAGAGAACTTACCAAAAGCGTAGTGGCTAAAAATGAAAAAAGAGAAGCTGCTGTAATGGCAGTTGTAAAAGAGTTTTTTAATAGTGGAACAGCTTTAAAAAAGGATTTAAACCTTTACAAAGAAATCATTGAAACTCGCGGTACAACAAAGGAGGCCGCAGAGAAGATTATTGGTTATGTTCGCAAAGAACGGGAAAAGCTAAACACCAAAAAGCTTTTTGAAGAACAAACACGCCTTATTAATAAGATTCATAACACTTTAAGTGAAGAAGTCTTATCTAATTTTATACCAAACTATAAGGCACTCGCAAGCGTTTATCAAATGTTTTCGCCAAAAACAAAAATTAAAAATAGAGTTTTAGTGGAAGGTACTGTAGTCCAATATATGTCTTCAAGCCCTCAACAGCCAAGTGAAGAAAAAAGAGTTGATAATGCAACAATGAGAATATTTTCATCAAAATTTAATAATCATTATAGCTCCTTGCTTGAAGAACAAAGAATCTTGCTTTCCAAATATGTTTCATCCTTTGCAGACAATGGTCTTGAATTGAAAATATATCTAAGTGATGAATTAGACCGAATTAAAGAGGCTGTTACAGCCGCAAAATTTGAAAGTGAATTACAAGAGAAGCTTAATAAAATTACTTCCGTCATTGATGGATACAAAGGTCAACTAATTAATGAAGATATGTTAAAACAAATTATGAAAATGCAGCAACTTGTAAGAGAGATTAGAAGCAATGATTAAAATTGATGAAGTCAAAATTAAGATAGATGACAAACAAGAAGATAAAATTATTATATCAGTTGTCGAGCCACAGCCGACATCAATTGATGTGAATGTTGAGCCAGTTCCATCACAACTTATTTCATTAAATATTCGTAGAACGTTAGACAATAATTATATTATTTATGATCACCCACTCTTTGATATAGTTGTCAATCCAGATAAGAAAAAAATTATGACTTTTGTTAATAAGAGAAGAAAGTCTTCTGCTTATCCACACCAAGATGCTTTTTTTGAGTTTCTAATAAGGCGCGGCGTTATTTTACCCGATACTGTAAAGGGTGGTAATATTTTTGGAAGTATTGAAGCAACCTATCCGGCAAATAAAAAAATAAATATAGTTAAAACAGTTCTTTTAAACATCTTTTTGTTTTTCAGGGAAGAGTTACCTTCACTCAAAAGGGCGCTTGACTATGATTTTGAAGTTGATAAGATGTTGGTTGAACCCGATATAGGCGATAGCACGGAATATGGTGAAGTTCCACAGCAAAAAAAGAAGGGTACAATGGACCCTTTTTATACACAATATTATGGCTTACTTTACAGGATATAAATGACTTTACTATATTTTATTTTAATATGTTATGGCTTAACACAAATTTTAGTGTATGGTTCTATATTTAATAATATTCGTCCAAAAAAAGGCTTTTTTGGAGACTTGTTAAAGTGTCCTATGTGTACAGGATTCTGGGTTGGAGCATTTGTTTTTTTAGTTTCACCTTATACAGAACTAATTACTTTTGAATACAGTGTAATCGACATGCTTTTGTGTGGTTGGTTAAGTTCAGGAACATCGTACATATTCTGTACTATTTTTGGAGATGAGGGAATAAATGTTAAAAGGAATTAATAATTACGTTGAAACTAAGTGGATGCTTCAACCACCACGCCTTTGTTGTAAGGGCAGTTGTATCAGGCGGGTAACGCCCGCAGGAGAATTTTAATGAACTTAAATGAAATTAAAAAAATGGTTGTAACCTCTCTTATTCAAGAAAAGGTTGGATATCATGGGGCCATGGATGGTGATGCCGGTGGAGATGCCGACACTCCTGACATCCAAGGAATTGTTGATAGCGCTGAACAAGAAATAAAACAAATGATTGCAGCCCAGGGAAATATTCTTGATGCTGTGGCAACTGAGATTGCTGAAATAACTGGACCAGCTTTGGTTCAAGCTGGTATTCCAAGTGGTGAGGTAGTTAAATTAGTTTCCGATTTTTTAACCCAAATGCATGACGCAGTTCGTATTGCAAAGGAAAAAAGACAGGAAATTGGTGCAGGCCCATCTACGCCAAGGTTAAACACAAAGGTTGGAGACTAAAAAAATGTCCAATAAATCATTATTAAGAGAATATTATGCCTTGTGTGAAGGCGGATACTGCCAAGATTTATTAACTGAGGCAGAAAAAAAAGACATTAAAGAAAACAAGGCATGGTATTTGACTGGTATTTTACAAAAAGGCAATACCAAAAACGGCAATGGTCGAAAATATCCATCTCATGTCCTTGAGAGAGAAATGAAAAATTATGACATGCTTATCAAACAAAAGAGGGCGTTTGGAGAATTAGACCATCCAGATACTTCTGTTGTTGATTTAAAAAACGCATCTCATATGGTTACTCGTTACTGGAAAGATGGTGATGCTATTATGGGGGCTATTAAAATCTTAGATACTCCCTGTGGCGAAATTGTGAAGGGCATTGTTAAGTCAGGTGGGCAAGTTGGTATATCATCAAGAGGACTTGGCTCGGTTGTAAATGAATCAAATGGGATAAGTATTGTTCAAGAAGATTTTACTTTAATTTGTTTTGATATTGTTGCTGATCCATCAACCCCAGGCGCATTTATGAACCCCCAAAAAATTAGGGAATCGAAAGAGGTGAAAGTTCATGATAGGGATTATCGTGTAAATTCAATCTTAAATTCAATTTTGGATTAAAATGAAAAAAGAACAATTCAAAAAAATGTTAAAACCTATTATCAAAGAGTGCATCCAAGAAGCGCTGGTTGAGTCAAATTTAATTTCAGGTATTATCTCTGAGGTACTAAAAGGTGTGGATTCAAGCCCACAACAAAAAAATATTACCGAACAAAAGAAAAGATATGAAAGCGATCAAGAAGCAAAAAAAAGACGAGATACAAAGAAAAGAAAATTAGACCAAACAAAAAAGTCGCTTTTAGAAGCGGTAAGCAAAAATGCATATGGTGGGGTTGACATATTTGAAGGTTTGACCCCGATGCAAGAATCTAAGTCTGGTGGTCCAAGTAGTGCGCTATCGGGTGTTGCGCCAGATGATGCTGGCGTAGATATTTCAGGTATTTTAAATATTGGTGGCGATAAGTGGTCAAAATTATTATGAGGTTAAAATGAGTGTAATTAATGTCTATGTAACAGCAAGAAAAAATGAATCTGTAGAATCACTAATTAAAAGATTTAGCAGAAAAGTAAAAAAAGAAGGCATTGTTGAAGAATGTAAAAATAGAAAGTACTACGAAAAGCCTTCTGTTAAAAAAAGAAGAGATAAATTAAAAAGAAAAAGAGTTTTAAAGAAACTATTTATGGAACAAAACGGAGAAGAAGATGCCAGAAAACGGTAACATTAAAGCAAACACAAGCTTTGCAGACCAAAGATTTAGTCACCCAAGCCCTGGTGTTGCTGCTGTCGGTCAATATCAATTAAGTGGTATTCCATATCTCACTTCTTCTGTTGTTGTTGATAACATTGAGGATGGTGCCGGTGCCTATACTATTAATTTTCCATATGTTACAAAATTTGTGACTGTGGTTAATGAGCATACTGGTTCATCCGCAAAATTAAGAGTAGGATTTAGTAATCTTGGCGTTACCGGTTCTGCTGCAAATGATACAGGTAATAATTACTTTCTTTTAGATAATGGAGAGTCCTATACTGGCGAGTTTAGAGTTACAAGTCTTTATATTGCTGGTCACACATCTGAAACGACTGCCTCTGTAATCGCCGGTATGACTGGTATTCCATCAGCAAAACTACAAACCAACTGGTCAGGAACCTCTGGAGTAGGTTGATGAAAAGTGGATTTGGTGGTCGTCACGGAAATTTTTCATCTCGATCAACCGGTAAAATCCGTGTTGAAGATAAAAGCAGTAATTTTTTAAATTTAGTTAAACATACTGCTGGCGACGACTTATTATTTTGTTTAGACTCGCTGTCTATTAACGACATCGCAGTCGGCGGCACAATAACAAATTGGTTTGATGCTTGGGATGTTTTTAACACCAACTTTACTTCAACCGATAAGCCCACTCTCGATTTATACAATGGCAAGCCGGTTGTTTCATTTAATGGCTCAAGTAATTTTATGAGCACTGCTGCTAATGCCACTCAATTGAATTCAAAGACAGCCCTTTCGCTTGTATACTTTTCAAAAAATGAAGATTCTTCAGACGGATTTCAAACGGTACTGGAATACGGCACCTATTGGTACAGCATGAATGGTTTCGCTGTCGCTTTTCAACTCGGCGCCTCCGATTTCGCAGTATACAATGGTCAAGATCAACACCCAGATGGTTCAGCCCTTGGCGGCATCGCGGGCGCTGACGGAGTAAATGTTACAGTAAATAATCCTTTAGCACTTGGGGTGGTGTTTAATCGAAATGCCCCCGGCGCTGGTGCTGGTTTAGCCACGAAACCCTATGTTAATGGTTCACCAGTTGCTACATCAAATATTTACACTGGCGGTTCAACATTTAATATTGATAGTGCTTGGAAGTCTAATGACAAACTTCACATCGGTCGCCGCAACGGTGGTACAACTTTACATATGAATGGTTCAATTGGTTGTTTCATTGCGATTACAAGAGTACTGACTGATGGGGAAATGAGCCGATTACAAAATGCCGTACTCAATAGATACAATGTAGGTGCGGGCGCGTCTCCCACATAAGGAATAATTAAATGTCCACAAAGCCATTACCAATAACTTATTACATTGTAACTGAATCCAACTCTGGCGGCAACGGCACACCAGTAAAGAAAGGACTCAGTAAATACAGAGTTCTTGGCGATTGGGGGCACACGACTCCTTCAAATGCTATTATTTCAATACAAACTACTTGGACAGAATTTAATCTTCAAGAGTGGATAATCAACGCTGGATACACTATTCCAGTCACACCCATTCATCCCTAAGTCATTTTACCTTTTTAACAACTATTTATTGTAGTCCATTTTAGGAGTTACCCAAATGTCATCTATGTTAGAACAAGCAATTATCGACGCAACTGCTCTCAGGGAGGCGGCAATTAAGAGTGCTGAACAGGCAGTTGTTGATAAGTATTCAACTGATATTAAAGAGGCAGTCGAAAAACTTATGGAAAAAAATGACTTTGAAGAAGATAAAACTGTTGACCAACAAATCATAGAAATAGATGAAAAGGGCGAAGGATATTCTTTCGTTGAGAACACAGAGTTAAGTGAACTTGAACAAGAGGAAATGATTGATATTGATATTAAATCATTGTTTGAGCAAGTCCAAAAAGAACAGGCTGAAGAAGAAGTCGAATTAGAAGAAGAAGTCGAATTAGATGAGGAAATCTATAAAGAAACGGGTGGTGATGGAATATCTGGTGCTTTACCACAACCACCAGACCTTGACGAAGAGATAGAACTTTCAGAGGAACTGGAGGAATCATTAAATTTTGATTACAACCCAGTCCCTAAAGGACAAACAACTGCTTATGGTGCAACAAGAGAGCAACAAGCAGAAGAAGCAATGCTAATGGATGTTATGCTTGCAATCGAAGAAGAAAACTCTAAATTGGAAAAAAAGAACGAATCTTTGGTTAGGGCCGGTAATCAATTAAAAAAGTCTAACCAAAAACTAAAAGAAACAGTGCAGAATATTGCAAATAAATTTAAAGAAATTAAATTAATAAATAGCAAGTTATTCTACACAAACAAAACTTTAATGGACGCCTCCTTAAATGAGCGACAAAAGGGCAACCTTGTCGAGTCTATTAATAATGCTCAGACTTCTGAGCGAGCGAAGATTGTCTATGAAACTCTTAAAAACACAGTGGGCAATGCAACTGCAAAAGAGCAACCAAAATCATTGAGTGAAGCAGTAGGCAAGCGATCTTCAACATCTTTATTGCTAAAAGCACAAAAAAGCGACAATAAGCCAAAGGTAAACGAAAGTAATCTTTTTGCTGAACGTATGCAAGCTTTAGCAGGCATTAAATATCATAAGGAGGATTAAACAATGTCAAACATAGTCGAAAGATTAACAGAAAACATCGTTGCTCGCGATCTCCGTCAAGAAGGCGCTGCCCTAGTTTCCAAATGGGAAAAGACAGGTTTACTTGAAGGAATCGGTGACGATAGAAAAAGGGACAACATGTCCCGTCTCTTAGAGAATCAAGCCAAGGAACTTCTTCGTGAAGCTTCAACCATGGCTGCTGGTGATGTCGAGGGCTTTGCTGCCGTCGCATTCCCAATCGTCCGTCGTGTATTCGGCGGCTTGCTCGCTAACGATCTCGTTAGTGTTCAACCAATGAGCCTTCCATCAGGTCTCATTTTCTTCTTGGATTTCACCAAGAATAATGCCCGTCTAGGCAATGACGCTGATGATTCCGTTTACGGCGGCGGCGTTGTTGGCTCTGAAATCACTGGTGGTGTATCATTAACAGGTCGTAACGCTGAGAAGTCACTTTACAGCCTAAATAATGGTTATTCCTCACCAGTTTCTGGTGGTACCATGAATACTGGTCTTGAAGTTGTTGCTTCTGGTGCAATCGATAGTTCAGGGAATTTCCAATTCATGACTACCGCAGGTGCCAATGATTCAATTACTATTGCCGAGGCAAGAAGGATTCTTCGTTATGATCCAGACTTGGCTTCCGGTTCTGGTCTTATTATTGCTTTCGGTAAAGTCGGCGCTGATCTGGGTCAATTAAACAGAGATGATTTGGTTGGCATTTCATACCGCGATGCCACTGGGCACGTCCTATCTGGAGGCGCTGATCAATTCTCACTAACACAGGTTCGTCGTCTAACTCAGTACGCCACAAGTTCTGATGGTCGTGTAGACAACGATACGGTATTTACCGTATTGACAACTACTGCATCTGTTAATGTAGCTGCTGCTTCGACACCATTTCAGGAGGCCGCCGCTAAGGTTGCTAAGGCTGGTGTTATTCAGAAGGTTCAATACACTACTGCTGATAACTTTGGTGGAACTGCCCCAATCGGTGGTGTTGCTGGTACAGATAATTGGCTCTTAGAATCCAACGTTACAACTGTAAGTGGTAACTTTGATGATACTCTTCAGGCTATTCCAGAGATTGACATCAAGGTTGATTCAATTGCGGTTACAGCCGTAACTAAGAAGCTCCGTGCTAAGTGGTCACCAGAATTGGGTCAAGACCTTAATGCTTACCACAACTTGGACGCTGAAGTTGAGCTAACTGGTATTCTTTCTGAGCAGGTTGCTCTAGAAATCGATCGTGAGATTCTAGAAGACCTTATTAAGAGAGCAACTGCGGGTACACTACACTGGTCACGTCAGCCCGGTCGTTTCCTTAACCGTGAAACTGGTGCCGATGTTGAGGCTGCTTCAAGTTCAACTGGCTACCCAGAGTTTACTGGTACTGTTTCTGAGTGGTATGAGACTCTTATTGAGACTGTCAATGATGTCTCTGCTCGTATCCACAGAAAGACTCTTCGTGGCGGCGCAAACTTTATCGTTTGTTCCCCAGAAGTTGCCAATCTACTTGAGTTCACCAATGGTTTTCGCGCAAGCGTCACCGCCGACTCAAATGGTACAGCCGGTGCTGTGAACGTTGGTTCAATCTCCAAGAAGTTCGACGTTTACGTCGATCCATACTTCCCACGCAATGTAATGCTTGTTGGTCGTAAGGGTTCCAGCTTCTTAGAGAGCGGCTATGTTTACGCTCCATACGTCCCACTACAGGTCACTCCTACCATCTTTGGTACAGAAGACTTCGCACCACGCAAGGGTGTGTTGACTCGCTACGCCAAAAAGATGGTTCGTCCCGACATGTATGGTCTGGTAATTTGCCACAACTTGGTATAATTACTAACGCGTAGTTGAGAGTTTCCCCTCATCCGTTTCGACGGGTGGGGGGTTTCTCTTTAATAAAACTATTTAGATAGTAGGAGATTAGTTGAATGTCTGTACCAGTTTTAACACCATCGAGTAATTCAAGCAAAGTGATTTTGCCAATTACGGGGTCACCCGATAATGTAAATGCGGCAATTAACCCATTACCATTTGGATTTTATATGCAAGGCCCAGACGCTGATGTTTTTGCGTCGGGTGCTGCGGATCAAGTTAGTTATGTTTATAAGAAATTGGGCGGCGATGTCCTGGACATTGAAATGACCCAGTATAATGTTTATGCCGCATATGAAGAAGCAGTATTGGAATATTCATACTTGGTCAATATTCATCAAGCAAAGAACTCGTTAAACAACCTGCTTGGCGCTACAACGGCTTCTTTTGATGAAGACGGGCAGATTGTCGAAGGTGACCCCTTAAACGGCTCTAACTCCGAAATGGCGCTTCCTAGATATACGTTTGACTATACGAGAAGAGTCGCAGAAGGCATCGCAACAGAAGCAGGTGCTGGAGGTGGCTTAACTTATTATACAGCGTCATTCGTTCCAACAGCTTCCCAACAAGATTATGATTTACAGCAAATTGTAAGCTCATCTGTTGAAAATGGAGACCTAACCCTGGACAGCGGGGATACCGTTGGCAATAATAAAATTATTATTCGTAATATGTATTACAAAACCCCCAGGTCAATGTGGCGATTCTTTGCATATTATGGTGGATTAAATGTAATTGGCAATATGTCAACTTATGGTCAATATGCTGATGATTCAACCTTTGAAGTTATTCCAACATGGCAAAATAAACTTCAAGCAATGATGTATGAAGATTCAATCTATACAAGGACATCTCACTACTCTTATGAGATAATTAACAATAAATTAAGGTTATTCCCGACGCCAGGAGCGGCTGGATATTCACCAGAGCGCTTTTACTTTAGATTCACTGTAAAGAAGGACGCTACAGAAGAATATTCAGATCGACAGAATGGTAGTCGAGGCGTTAATAATATAAATAACTTACCATTCCAAAATATACCATACTCATCGATTAACTCAATTGGCAAGCAATGGATTCGTAGATTTGCTTTGGCACTTTGTAAAGAAGTATTGGGACAAATTAGAGGAAAACTGAGTGGCGCTGTTCCGCTTCCAGGTGGAAATATTACACTTAATTCAACTGCCCTGTTAAGCGAAGCGTCAAAAGAAATGGGTGACTTAAGAACGGAACTTAAAACAGTCTTGGATGAATTAACATATGAAAACTTATTAACAAAAGACGCTAATATGACTAAGACAGTTACGGACACACTTAGTAAAGTTCCAGTTCCATTATTTGTAGGATAATAAAAAATGGCAGATAATAAATGGACAAAACCTGATGCACCTCCACCTCCACTTTTTACAGGACAAAAAGAAGCTGACTTTGTTAAACAAGTTAATGACGAAATTATTGAACGAATTGTTGGTCAGCAAATTCTTTATTTTCCAGTGTCAAGAGAACACTCAAACTATCACCCACTTTATGGAGAGGCGATAGAAAAAACATATTTACCCCCAGTTAGAGTGTATAGTCGTGTAAAGTGGAATGGGACAAAAACTGAATTTACAAAATATGGTGTTGATAGAAGACCGCAAATTGTAGTGGATTTTCATAAAAGGCGCTTAACCGAGGACCAAGATCTTTACATTCGTGTTGGAGATTTTGTTCGTTATGGTAGTTTTGATTATGAAATTGTTGAATTAAGCGAGCCAAAATTACTATTCGATCAGACAGATAAAAGCTTTGAAATCAGCGCAACTTGTATTTTGGCAAGAGAAGGAAAATTTAACCCATAGGATAATTTAATGCTACCAAAATATATTGAAAAAAAATACAAATTCAACAATTATCGTGATGCTCTTAAAAAGGCAGAGAGTCTTAGTTGTGTTGGAACCCATACTGAAGGTGGCTCTTATTATCCTTGCAAGAGTGCCGACGCCCTCTTCAAAGCGGCTTACTCTATTCAATATGATACATTAATTCCGTCTTCGTTTGAAACTGTTGATATGGCTTTGTATAACTGGCTTGATAAGACAATTGATATTTTTGCAACAAGAAATGACGGTTGGCGAAAAGTTCCTATTATTTGGTTGACACAGGAAAGAGCTTTTCAAATAAAAGACGACAGAGAAATGAGAGAACTTGGAACAGAGTCTTTAAAATTTCCTTTAATATCAGTAGAAAGGACATCCATCAAACAAACGCCGGTTAATGATTCCCCCATACCAGCAAGGCTGTTTGCAGATGGAGATGGTACGACCTTAGTTATTGCTAAAAAAATAAAACAGTCAAAGACCAAAAACTTTGCAAATGCTACAAGTCTCAGGTTATACAAGCAAAATAATTTTAAGTTTAAAAATGAAAAGATTATTTATGAATATGTAACGGTTCCTTTACCTATTTATCATGATTTTAGTTATACTATTAATTTAAGGGCAGAGTATCAACAACAAATAAATGATATGATTCAACCTTTTGCTGCTTTTAATAATAATATAAATCAATTTATGATTAGTAATAGTGGGCACAGTTATGAAACTTTTTTACAGACTGACTTTGGAATTACAAGCAATATAAGTTCCCTTGCAAATAATGAAAAAGTTTATGAATCCAAAATTCAAGTTCGTGTTATTGGTTATACTATGGGTGCTGGTCCAAATCAGAAAGGTCCCCAAATTGCAAGAAGGGAAAATTTTGTTGAAGTTCGTTTCCCGAGAGAGCACGTTATGATGGGCGATATTAATGAATTCTCAGAAGAAGGTTATAGACCTTAGTCTTTGCAACATTTCTAAACTATTTATTGTAGCATAATTGGGAGATATTTTATGAGTGCCAGAAAATTTAAGTTTATTTCACCCGGCGTTTTCCTAAACGAGATTGATAATTCACAACTACCAAACCAGCCAAGAGAGACTGGTCCATTATTTGTAGGTAGATCAAAATATGGTCCAGCAATGAGACCTGTAACAGTTGATTCATTTGCTGAGTTTGTTCAGTTATATGGTGAGCCAATTCCAGGTGGAAAGGCTGATGACGTTTGGAGAAACGGTAACGAACAAACTCCGACTTATGGTACTTATGCTGCACAAGCGTGGTTAAGAAACTCATCAACTTGTACATACATGAGATTATTGGGATCGCAAAACCTAAATGCAACAGATGCAGGCAAGGCTGGTTGGAAAATTGAAGGTGCTTCACCACTTGGTAAAGACATTGAAGCCATTCCAACATTCCCAGGTGATGCAACTGGTTCAGCTTACGGCTTATTTGTTTTTCAGAACAACCTTAGTGGCACTCAAGTAGCTTCTGCCCATGGTACTGGCTCTTTAGTTGCTACTTGGTACGTTGAAGATGGTATCATTGGATTGGTTGGAACAGAAACAGGCGGTACTTCAATCCCTTCAATTCAAGCAGGTAGTGGATCTTGCCGACTAGTTAGCACTAATACTAACGGTGTTTTCACTGTTTCTATTACCGGCTCCAGCAAAAACAGTTACAAAAACCGCGTAATTAGCTTCTCATTAAATGAGAATAACAAAAATTACATTAGAAACGTTTTTAATACAAACCCCGCAGCAGTTAATACAACAGTCACTAAGGGAAATCAAAGAGAAAGATACTGGCTTGGCGAGACTTATGCTAGAGAGTTTTTGCAGAAAGTTGAGCGAAAAGTTGTTACTGGTTCTGGTGGGGGAATGCTTGGAAGCTCTAATGCCACTTACATTGGTCTAATGTTACCTTTAGCCACCGGCTCCGCCGTAAGACACAGTGATAGACAAATTCCTTTTGAAGATGGAGCAACGAGATACAACCCAGCAACTGGCTTAGTGTTTGGTCAGGATTTGGGAGGCGCTGCTGCTGCAACAGCTTACGCATATGGCGACACGACTCCACTATTTAAGTTCCATGCATTGGATCATGCCGAGTGGGCACAAAACAATCTTAAGATTTCAATTGCAAATATCAACTACTCACAAGATCAATTCAATAAGTTTGGTACTTTTGATGTTTTAGTTCGTCGTGCCAATGACACAGATGCAGCACCAATTGTAGTTGAAAGATTTAGCAATTGTAACTTAGATGCTAATTCTCTAGATTACATTGCTAGAAAAATTGGTGATTCATATGTACAATTTGACTCAACAACAAGAAGATTAGTTACAAGAGGCGAGCATTTAAACAACTCTAAATACATTAGAGTTGAGATGGAAGCAGAAAACTACAATCCAGAATTACTACCATTTGGTTACTATGGGCCTTTAAAGTACAAAGATTTTGAAATCACTAAAACTACAAACGAATCTCAGGACAATTTTGGCACGGGTGTTATGGGGCTAGGCGCTAAAAACGTTTTAGCCAGTAACTATGTACCATCTGAAGGAAATTCTGCAAATTGTCTAATCCTTACTGGATCTGGTTTAGGTGGTAGCGGAGCAAATGGACCAGAGCTTAAAATTCTTTACCCATCACATGAATTAAGAATTTCAGGAAACCAGGAAGGTCTTGCAGGTCAGAAAGATGCTTACTGGGGTGTTTGGACTGGTATCACCAAGAATAGTGGTAAATTCAATAGAGACTTTGCAGACCTAAACAGAAATAGAACTGACACAATTACAGAACAATTAGCAGACACTGCTTACAGTGAGTACCAGTTTATCTTTACTCTTGATGAGATTTGCTCAGGCTCAACAACTGGTCTTTTAACTTGGGTTTCCGGCTCAAGAAGGGCTGCTGTTTCAGGTGATCGTGCCATCTCTGCTCAAACTGACTTCACCTACAAGAATGTTATTGATAAGGGTGTAGATCGCTTTACAATGCCTCTATATGGCGGCTCTGACGGTTTAGACATAACTGAAAGAGATCCCTTTAGAAACACCTTATTGAACGGTAAAACAGAGACAACTAACTATGCATACAACTCTGTTAAAGAGGCTGTCGATATCATTAGAGATTCTGAGTTTGTTCCTTATAACCTAGTATCAATTCCTGGTATTACCAACGAGCAGCTAACTACACACCTCATCAACACCGCTGAAGCAAGAGCAGACGCTCTGGCGGTTATCGATCTAAAGGGTGACTTCCAACCATCACACGAAGGAAACGAAGGAAAAACATATCCAAATCTAAGTGAAACAATCACCAACTTAAAAGATCGTCAGATTAACTCAAGTTATGGTTGTGCTTACTACCCCTTCGTCCAGGTTAGAGACACCTTACAGGGCCAATTGGTATATATGCCCTCCTCTGTAACTGCAATTGGTGCTATGTCCTACACGGATAGGGTTAGAGCACCATGGTTTGCGCCAGCAGGATTCAACCGTGGTGGTCTTTCAACAGGTATTGCGGGAATCCCAGTGGTTAATGTAACTCAGAAGCTTACAGCCCAAGATAGAAACAAATTATATGATGCAAATATTAACCCAATTGCTTCATTCCCAAATGAGGGTATTGTAATCTTTGGTCAAAAGACTCTACAGGTTACAAGAAGCGCATTAGATAGAATTAATGTTCGCAGATTAATGATCTTTATTAAAAAAGGTATTTCTAACATTGCTTCAGGTATATTGTTTGAACCAAATGTTCGTGCTACATGGGCAAGGTTTATTGGCCAAGCGAACCCATTCTTAGCTGATGTGCAAGCAAGGTTTGGCTTAGACGAATATAAGCTCGTACTTGATGAAACAACTACAACGCCAGACCTTGTTGACAGAAACATTTTATACGCCAAGGTTTATTTAAAGCCCACAAGAACAATTGAGTTTGTTGCTGTTGATTTCATTATTACTAATACTGGCGCATCTTTTGAGGATTAAACTAATTAATAGGATACAGGAGAACAACAATGGCCATAAATAAGTCAACACCAATTCCACCATGGGCATCAGTAAAAATTGAGCCGAAAAGAGCATTTAAATTTGTGTTAACCCTTGGTGAAATTCCAGCCTGGGTTGTAACTGACGCAACCAGACCAAGCCCAAAGTTTCAAGGTGGGGCAACTCATGATTTTTTAGGTCATCAATTTAAGTTTCCTGGCAAGGTTCAGTGGAATGATGTGGCTGTTACGCTTGTTGAGCCAATTGACCCTGACGTTTCAGGCTTGGTTTTACAGTCGATTAAAAAGGCTGGTTATAACCCACCATCAACTTGGACTGCCGATAACGAAGGGTGGAGAACAACTTTATCAAAAGAGAACTTTGTTAATGGAAACTTGGGTAATATTGCAATTAAGGTTTTAGACTCAAACGGCAATGTTGTTGAAAAGTGGACTTTGTATAACCCCTTTATTAATTCAGTTTCTTACTCCAAATTGGCATATAATCAAAATGGGATTAACACAATTGGCCTTGGATTCTCTTACGATTATGCAGACGTTGAAATTTTTGAGGTTGACCAAAATACAACTTTAGCATAGTTATTTAGATGTCAGAACTAATTGAACAATCTATTTATCAGCAGAGCCTACAAAGTGGTTTTCGTTTTCTTTTGCGAATTCAAGATGTCCCATTCGCTCTTGTTTCAGATGTAGGCAGGCCAAGCCCGGTATTCGATAATCCAAGACAATATCAGCTTTTAAATTGGAAATTTAAATTTCCAGGTGGAATTGTTACTTGGCAAGATATTTCTTTTACGATTAGAGAAACATTTGATAATGGAATAGTTGATTCTATTTCAGGAATAATGCTTGATAAATATAAAAAATTGAGTTATGATAATCCTAATCAAGTTTCTGCCACAAACTTGAAAAACATGAGCAAGTCATCCTTAATGCAATCCCTTGGAGATGTTATAATACAGTTAATCAATCCAGAAGGCAATGTATATGAGCAGTGGACTTTATATGGGGCGTTTGTTTCGGGCATAACCTTTAGCAAGCTTTCCTACACAAGCTCTGGTCTTATTGGAACAACTATGAAGATTAGCTATGATTGGGCAGCCTTAACTTATGCAAACGAGAACGGCTTTGAAAAAACTTATTAATTAAGAGGTTAGAATGAAAAAATTTAATATGGAAGACAATCCGACTTCCAATGAATATAATGGTTTGTCACATTATGTTGATTTGCCAACAGGTGGAATATATTATCCAGAAGGGCACCCACTCCACAATGTTGCACAAATAGAAGTTAAAATGATGACAACAAAAGAAGAGGATATTTTAACAAATCAATCTTATGTTGAAAATGGTGTTGCTGTTGACAAATTGCTTGAAAGTATTATTTTGGTTAAAATCAGTCCAAAGGATATACACGAGACCGATAAAATGGCTGTATTATTATCTGCAAGAATAGAAGCTTATGGTCCTGAGTACGAAGTCGTTTCTATTTGCCCACATTGTTCTGAAGAACAGGAAGATACAATTAACTTAAGTGATGTCTTAACAAATGTAGTTGAAAGTGAATTTGAGAAGACTGACGCAGGAACAACAATAATCGAACTTCCAAAATCAAAAAAAGTTATTGAATTTAAAATTTTACTACCAAAAGACTTGGAGTCTATTAGTAAGTCTGTTGATAAGATGAAAAAGCTTAATATCAATACAAGTTTTAATATTGAGTTTTTTAAGAGAATTATTGTATCTATGGATGGCTCAGAGGATAAAGTTCAAATATCAGAATTTGTGCAGAACATTCGTATTATGGATTCAAGAGCCTTAACAAAGGCTTATAATAGTTCGTTACCTTCAATTAGTACAGAAAGAGAAACAGTCTGTCAAGCTTGTAATAAGGAAAGCAAGGGGGTTTTGCCCATCCAGGCAAACTTTTTTTTTCCTGAACTCTAATTATCTGGAGATGATTTACTCCAATATTATATCTTTGATTTCGTCTGGTGGGTGGTCTTATAAGGACATTTATACTCTTCCTGTATCAAAAAGAGATTGGATATTTGGCAAGTTTGTTGAATTAAACACTCCGAAAGAGGAAAATGAATAATGGCACCCCCAAAAAAAAATAATTCAGGTTTAGAGCAAGTTGTAGAATTTAATAAAAATTTGGGGGATGCCTTCGAGAATACAGTCAAATTTAGGGCTGAAGTACAATTAATAACAAAAAGCTTTGATTTTTTAAATGCACGGCTTGGCGAAGGCATTGAAACATTAAACCAACTGGAGACAATACAAGTCGCGCTCAATAAAACTTTGGGTTCCGATGGAACTGACGCAACAATAAAAATAAGCAAAGCTTTTGAAGAGCTTAATAAGGAGATGCTTGGTCTCCAAGAGACAAATGTTCAAGGTGCTTTTGAAGGAATTAGAAAATCGTTCGCACTGACGAATAAGGAAATTGTTAAACAAGCTGTCAGCGCAGAGAAGCTTAAAGAAGCAATGAATAAGGTTTCCGAATCTATTTCAAAAAATTCAAATGTCATTGACCAGTCAAAGTTGGTTGGATTCACACAAAAGTTTACATTTCAGACAAATAATGCTGTTGGTTCGGCTGAAAAGTTTGGTGAAAAATTGGTTGGTCTCGCTTACAGGCTTGGACTTCCAAATGAGCAATTACTAAATTTAGGTCAAAGCATGTTATCCACCGGCAATTATTTTGGTGAAACAAATGACAAGATCGAAGAAGCAACTTTAAAAGCGACGGCATTTGGCCGAGCTTTAGGAACAACTGGTGATGTTGTTAATAAACAATTACTGAGTATGCAAACAATCTCTGGCAGGCAACAGTTGGCGGCACGCTTATCTCAAATCGGTGGAATGGTTGGAGTTGATGTTGATATCTCAAAATTAATGAGTGCTGACCCTGACGAACAAAGACAGGGGTTGCGGGATGCTTTAAGAAAATTTAGCTCGTCTTCTAAAAATTTAACACCCGCGCAGAAAAGGGCATTATCCCTTACTCTTGACAAGGCGCTGCCTGCTTTTGGGCGCGAAGCAATCCAAACAGCGCTTACAAGAGGCGTGGATGTTGAAGCCGCACAGGCAAAGATTGATAAAGCTAAAAAAGATGCAGCAAAGGAAGGCCCAATAACTGATGAGATGAGAAAGCGTGCTGCGACTTTTGAAGCTAAACGCACACAATTTATTGCAGCAGAACGCAGACTTGTTGGTCAAGAACAGCTTAAAGCGTTTCAAGCGTTTGGAGAGATGAAATCAACAGGTGCAAAATTTAATCAGGCTTCAGATAAATTTACA
>Ga0208299_1000103_pt1 | contig 79299 bp, 126 predicted proteins | sample 15_taG_FD_184089 | JGI IMG/M metagenome (GOLD analysis project Ga0208299, IMG submission 184089) | Marine viral communities from the Subarctic Pacific Ocean - 15_ETSP_OMZ_AT15312 metaG (SPAdes) (version 2) | ecosystem: Environmental > Aquatic > Marine > Oceanic | place: Pacific Ocean... | reverse complement strand
AAGCGAGGGGAGAAGGGGAAGCAGGGATGTACGCGGTTGCTGCAGTCATTGCTCAACGAGCATTTGAAAGAAAACGGACACCATCAGCAGTATGTCTTAAAAAATGGCAATTTAGTTGTTGGAACGGTAAAACCTTAAAGAGCCTTGAACACTTGCTAAAAGTACCACAAGCAAAGTACGCGCTGTCATTGGCTAAAAGCATCAAACTTTTAAGTCGTGACTTTGTTGGCTTCGCTAATCACTACCACGCCACTTGGATGAAAAAGAAACCGTACTGGGCCAAAGGTGAAAAGCCTGTCAAGGTTATCGGCAACCACATTTTCTACAAACTATAACTACTATGAAAATAAAAATAAACGACAACTACACATACGAAACTGACGAACAGGCAAGCGTAGGCGACACAGCAATTTTACCAAGTCCATCATGGCTTGCTGATGTTCGGGGCGCAACTTGGGAAGGCAAAGTTACCGCAACCGAAAGCGATTACGATGGTTGGTGCGCCAAGGCTATAAAAATTATAAAGAAATGAAACAACAATACCGTCACACTAAACCGTACAGAGGCAAGGATCCTGACTTCACCAGTGAATTCGATAAAGAGATAGCTAGAGAGACTGCTAAGTATATAGCGACGACAACTCCCGAAGAACGTGCCGAAGATGACTATCACCTGCAGCGTGGATACGATGAGTCCAAGATGCGGCAATTGAACCGCCTAGTAAACAAATACAGGGAGGAGTTACAAAAAATTTAGCGTTGTCTCATAACGCGCTAGCGCCCTCGTCGTGGTTTTTGGGGTTTTTATCTGTATTCCCCCTTTCTTTCCCACGGCGGGGGCGTAACTCTTTGATTATCAATGGGTTACGTCGCGGGCAGCCGCGATTCTAAACCATGACTCAAGTCATTTACTATTAAGGGCTTATAGTGTATTATTAATATATTATATTTGATGCTATTTGGTTTCCTATTTGGTGTTATTACAAAGTATATTAAAAAACTTTGAGTTATTTGTTGACATTGTGTTTAGCTGTTGGTATAATTAACGGCGTTATGACAAGGTTTATCGACACAGGTTGCAGTTACTCCGAGACTTACGAGCCGGAGCATATCTACACATTCACGGGCAAGTGCGTCGTGACGGAAGCTCCTTATAGTGTGAGCGTTAAAGGTTCGGAACTCTTTCAGATGAGGCAGACGGGCAGCATAATGGCGTTGAAATCGTTATGCGCTGGCGACAGGGAGTTTCTTATGTCAGGCATAAGTCCGTTAGGATGGGACAAGAAGTATGGCGATCCAGATATGGCATGGGGTTCTTGCGGTCATTTTAACACTAAATAATTGTTGACTTTGTAGGCAGAGCGTGATAGAATATAACAAGTGAGTGAGAAAAAAAACATGAATGATTATAACTACAAAAGTAAACGCTTCAGCACGGACATCGATCTGGCAAAATTAACTGGAAAAATCGCGCAAGTAAGAGGCGGCTTGACCTTTCTGACCAACAACCTCGGCGGCTTATGTAGCGAAGAGCAAGCTCATGCTACATTGACGCAAGCAGATAGAAGGCTCAAAAAAGTTCAGGAAACTCTTTATGACGTAATGTACACCGACAACTGATATGAAACAAATAGATGATGATTGGATGAGGCCGCGAACAAAAGCGGGAACAGAGGAGATGCGGAGAAGGCTTAATTCTATGAGGGAAATACTACAAGCAGCAGCCAAAACCGAGAGTATAGAGTCAAAATTCAACTTGGCCCTCTTTAACGAATACTTCTCATTTAATTGGGACAGTAACCACTATACTGCGGACAGCCCTTGGGAAAACGAAACGGAGGTGGACGCATGAACGATAACATCACATGGGATGACGTATCCACACAGGTTATCCACCTACAAGACGATGAGGACGCAGCCAAATGTTACTCATGTAATGGCTGGTTCCCTATGTCTAGCTGTGAGCTAAATACAGATGATGATGGCACAGCCGTACCAGTATGCGAAAGGTGTGCGTCAGGATCATACTGTAACTGGACTATGCCACTATGAAAGACCAGATATATGGCGTGCCTAGCTGGGAGCGAGTGAAACAACTCAAGGAGGCAGAAGCTCAATACCCTAAAGCGGACTGGAGCGAAGGCTCCTACCACGATACCATGCGGAAGGCCGCTGATGCCAAGCGCAAGAAGTATGGCACAACCGTATCTTACAACGGATATTGAAAATGATCGACGACATACGCAACACTTATCTTTTCACAACTAACCAAGGCGACAAGATAGAAGTACGCGCATGGTTTGAAGAGGAGGCGATTATCAAATTCCAAAAGAACCATCAACGGATCGGCCCGAAGTATTATCACCCCGTGGTCTTTACTGCGGTAGAGCGCGTAAGTCGTTGATCATCAATGGCTTGCGTTTGCGGCTGCGCCCCTGCTAAACCGTTGCGGCTTAGCGGTTTAAGCGGATTACCTACTCTGATATTATTTGACGTATTTGCGCGAACTTCTTATTTATGAACGCAACGACGTCGCAATCGGCTGCGTTTCTTTGCCGAAGGGATTTGATTTGATACTCAATGTGCCTCTTCATCTCACCCCGAACATGATCCCGCATGACAATCTTATCATGCTTAACTTGTCGCGTGACCTTCTTCTTCGCGGCCTTCTTTTGTAAATGTTTTGTTTTCATTTGCTCTTCTTGTTCAAATGCTTTAATTGTTTCTTTGTATAACTCATCAAACTCCATTTGTTTACTATTAAGGGCCTTTTAGACCAATCTGCGCTGCCACAATCATCACACAATAAATTATCTGTATGATGGGGACGAACATCCTCATCCCATTCAAAAATCTTATCACATTCGCAACACTTATAGTATGTCATTATATTAAAAAAAATGGTGGCGGGAGTATTTGTGTACCCGCACCTTTTCAGTCCCCAGAAAACAAATGTTTCAGATCGACTTACTTCGGACTCACCCGCGATTTTCCTCTGCCACTAGGCCGTTGTACTTCTCGCAGTCGCTACGTTACCCCTTTGGGAGGGATTATTCCGTCACACCGATCTCACTCCGTCGAGTGAGAAAAATTGAATGAGTTGCTACCGCGCCACCAGTAGTGTGATCGCGCTGTATTGCAAGCGCAGTCGCGTAAAATGTCTTACCATCCCTGTCCCAGCGCGTTTATAGCTTAGGGCGATGGAGGCGTTGTCGGCTTAAAAGCCAATTTACTCGCCAACTCAAATTGATCGCTCTTGAGGAAACTCTAATATCTAACCTTTTCAAAACGAGTTAACGCTTTTCCGACGCTAGACGCGAGTCCGAGTTTTTTTAGGTTGTGAGAGAGGGCGAAGAAGCATGTCGGTGCAACCGCCCAGATCTGACTGCAAACTCAAGAGCAAATTTTCAAAGAACAAAAAGTGTCAGGGGGTGATTAGCAATGCGTTCCCGCCCTAATCTTTTAAGTCAGCCCTGCCTGACTCTTAACCATAACCCACTACGTTAACATGAACAATAACAACTCATTAATCTTACCAGATGGGGCAGAGTTGTCAACCCCTTTCTTTTAACTTCGTGCAGCTAAAGAAACTATCCTGTCAGCCCTAAAACTTCTGACCTGTAAATCGCGGTTGTAAACCCTAGCCTTGAAGCCTACTTCCTTTTGATCCTTGTATAAGGGACTCCAGCCTCTCCGAGTGCCTTTGAGGTAGTAGACTTTGGTTGCGTGTTTCTCTGGAGAGTAGACCATCACATAGTCAGTAACTCTCTCTCTAATGTTGAGCCAAGCTCGAACCTTTTCCTTTAGTTTGTTTGTTAGTTTTGTCATAACTTTAATAATCTTACCACACGGGGGCTTACTTGTCAACCCTTTTTTCTTGGAGTCTTACCCAAGCCTCTGTGTAGAGTTTCTTGTACTTCTTCCGCATCCCATCATCCCAAGGTCCATCATCCCGCCGCCAATCAAACTGTGGTCGCTCATCGACCACCGGAGGAAAGTCGGGGTGGACTATCCGCTGCGCCCTACTAGGAGAACAACGGATATGCTTGTCATAGATAAACAAGCGGTTGCTTGGCCTATCTGTAATTTCACCCGTCTCTATTCCGAGAGCGATCTGACTCTCCCAGTCGCCTTCGATGGGCTTACCGCATTCCTGACAATCGTTTGGATACCAACTCATACTTGTGATAGTTTTCTTGCTCGTAACCCTCTATGGGTATACTTCATACCTTTGTTCCAAGGCTCTCTTTTCTTCTTTGGCTCTGGTATGTAAAAGATGTTGTAGTGCGGCCCTATGGCTGTCTTGTCTCGGATCATCACCCTGCTCGACTTGTAGATCGGCGTTTTGTTAATGTCATCAACAAAGGTTTTGAACTTGTAAGGATTATAATATCCTCCGCGAAACTCCTCGCCTGACTCTGGCACACATTGCTCGCAGTAGTCGTATGGTTTGTCGCCGCAATCACAGATGCTGTACTTCTCGTATAACTCATTATCAACCTCGCGAAAGCGTTCTTTGGAAACGTCACCAATCTCATGACATTTTCCAACAACGTAGGCGTGAACATTCTTACGCTTTTCCCGAAGGACTCGCTGGCGACCCGCCTCCTGCACCCTAAACTTTGCATCACGCAATTCAACACGATGAGCGTGACAATAAAGCAATCCCGTCTCGGCGTCGATCACCGACAGGCAATCCAAATGTAGATTGAAATAAACCTTCACGCGATCCGGTGCGACTTCGATGCCGTCCATCATCTTGCGTGGCCCTGCATCCTTCCAACTAATGAATTCCCTCATAACTTTTAATATGATATCACGCGGGGTAATCAAAGTCAACTACTTTTTTTACTTTTTTTACGATTGTATGACCCTTTACCCTTTTTGGGTGGATGTATACGTTCACCAGTATTCCAATCAACCTTGGCGCGTGGTTTAGCTGTCACTTTCTTTTTCATGGGGGCATTATAACATACACCAACCAACATGTCAACAAAAAAAACATCGTCGTAAGTCGTTGACAGTCAATGGGTTAGCTCACGCGCCTGCCGCGCCCCTAAACCACTGAGTACCAACGCTTTACGACACAAAAAAAAGCCCCCGCACTCGCAGGGGCTCCGAAACCTTTATAGTTTCTCGGGAGGATTATGACACTTTAAACTTTAGTTTGTCACTCTTATTAAATAGTTTATTTATTGTATTTAAGATTCTCTTTTTAAGTGTGGGAATATCCCCCCCATCAAGGTAATTCTCAACTTCTAATTGGTTTGCTTTTCTTAATACTTTGACGTTGTGGCTTTTCTCCTCGGTATGATGCCAATATGTCAGCGCCCTGACTGGTGACACTTTTCCGATTACTCTTTCCACCCTGCCCGTTATATTATTATAATATAAAGCACCGTTTTTTATATGTTCCATCTTCATTTATCATTGATTCGGTACATTGAATATACCAAAAACCAAACAACCAACAAGGCCACGGTCAGCATTTTTCTTGTGAGTTGAATTAATTTGAGTAGCCCGTGAAGCCTTCTTTTTTCAAGGCTTTCAACGCTTTGACTGCCGCGCTCCCTTTTGGCTGCTGTCCGTGAAGAGCTAAAGCGAAATTGACACTCCCGAAGATTGCCTTTTCGTCGGTGTGATCGGTTTCGAGCTTTTTCTCGTCGATTGCTCTTTGGCTAAAAAACACGGTTGCTGTCTTGATTCCTGTCTGCTTAATTAACTTGTCATGCTTTCCGCCAGACGAACAGGTGAACTTGTAGTTTTCTGGCAGCTTGTTAGTTTCTAAATACTTTGCCAAATAGTGAACGCTCTTTGTGTAGCTGTAAAAGGTAACGCGAGGAAAGAACGCCGCCGCTTTCATCCATGCGTTGAAATAGGTTTGACTGAAAAAGTCACCGCCGATATGCACCCGCAGATATCCCCCAACGCTTCGCAGTCCCTGCGGTATACTTCTGACAATTAAAGCGGTAATGTTTTTCTCTGTCTTGGCTTTTTTAATAAGCTCAAAGTTTTTGAATCGGGAGGCTCTTACTTTTGGAAACCTGTTTTCCATCCCCGCCGCATAGCATCGGTACGTTTCCCCTTTTTCGTCGGGCTTCTGCAAGTCTGTTATCTTGCCCGTGACTTCGTCTGCTTTTGTCAGGCAATTAGAAGCACCCGGACACGTCCAGCCACTTGGTAAGGAAAAATGCCAAATACCTTTGAGCTTGGCGTTTTCAAAAAATATGTCGAGTTTGTTTAGTAGTTTCGGTGTTGTCATAACGTCGTCAATTATAGTGGTTTGGGCCTAGATAGTCAAGGGAAAAAATCTTGCCCCCGAAGGGGCAAGACTGGTGTTCCCCTATTCTGCCAACGCCTCCGTGGCTTTGGCAAGGTGTTCTCTTACAACATCTAAAACCTTCTGTTTCTCTAAACATCGTGAAACAATGGTTGCTGTTGGTATTCCTGACTTCTCGCTTACAGCCTTTAATGTGTCGAGTGTCTCCTTGGGTAACCTATAGGCTCCCATGCCTTTTTTTGGTTTATCGTTTGCCATAATGGTATTACTTGTTTTTGCTCTTCCCGTAGGAAAAATTTCCCTTGTTGGTTTTCCTATTGTAGCCCTCTGGTTCTAGCCCATTCTTTTTGAGCCATTTTTGATAGCCTACGTCAACCGCTTTGGCTAGGCCCTTTGTGTCGCCATAGCCCCAATCTCCTTGTTTTATGATGTCTCTAGTCATGATAATTATCTACGTTAACTTTAAAATCTTGCTGCACTTCATTGTCAGAGTCTGGTCGCTCTGCTGCGATTGTACCAGTTGAGAACACATTTAAAAAGGTTCTTCTGATTTTAATATCGCCAGTAAATACTAGGTTGGACATCTTCTCGACAGATACTTCTCTTGCGATTGTAAGCCAACCACCAACGACCCCTTTATACTGTTTACCTGTCACAGATAACTGCCAAAAAGTAGAGTTGACAAAATACCGAAACAGTTTAGCCTCGCTTGTCACGAATACAAATTCGACATCACTTCGCCAGTCAGGTTCGGGAACATTCGTTGCTCCGTGATTATAGAAAGAATAACTTTGCAAGATCGCATCGTGAGAGCCTTCCGCTCTGAACCGCGCATACCACTTGTCGCGCCCATCTTTTTGGATTTCTAATCTTCTCATAACCTAACGCCTGAAAACATTCTACCACAACGGGCAGCATTGTCAACAAGATTATAGAAAAAAGTTTTTTGTGTAATCGACAGTTTAAGCTTGACAGTTAAGTCACTGATAGTCAGTAGGTTACAAACGCGGCAGCCGCGCAGCCTAAGTCATTGATAGTCAACGACTTACGTGTCAAGCTTTTAATTGTGAAACTTTTTTAATAATAATGAGAAAAAGAGGTTGACTGTTAAGCCCCTGTATGGCATAATGGGTTCTCCCGATTGAGAGGGACACAAACCAGAAAGGAAACAAAAAATGCCCAGAGATAGCAAACAAGTAACGAGTGAGTTCGACTACCAAGTCGAGCAGCGCAAGACCTACATCCAGCACAACGGCTCCAACCGTTGGACGGGGAGGTTTAGTAATGTTCGCACCGATACAGGTGAGTCATTAGGCGATGGAATAACAGAGCAGTATGGTTTGCTCCAGAATTCCGTATTGGTTGAAAGCCTTGAAGAGGCGTTTCAAGATTACGACGAGTTGAAAAACTGGGGTCAGCATACCAGCACCCGTCAGCTCAACGAGCAAGGCCATGTGGTTAACATCCCCGGCTTCGCCGAAGGTAAGCGCGACATTTCCATTACGGAAAATGGTTCGCGCTTTTTTGGTCGTTACGAGTTCAACAATCCTCGCCCACTTGGTGGTAGCGCAAGGGTTGGCGATACTGTCGGTATGGCCTTCATTCTCCGAAACTCTTTTGATCGCTCTTGTAAAGCTGGTCTTGAGGGCGCGGCGAAGCGTCTGGCGTGTCTGAATGGCATGACCTCGAATGTTACCCTGACGAGCATCACAGCGCGTCACAGCAACAAGATCTCTGTCGTAACCATTAAGGACGGCATTGAGGATGCAGTCGAGCAATGGCACAAAACCATTGACTCGTTTTCGCAGTTCGCCCAGCGCGAGCTGAAAATCGACAGGAACAACGGCATCGACCAAGGTGTTTTCATCCTTAATCGGTTGGCCCAGAAAAAAGTTCTGTCTGAGTCCATGAAGGATTCAATCGAATTCATCTGGAACGAACAGGCCATCGGCAATGGTCGCGGTGGGGAGTTTGATCGTGACAGGAACCTTTGGAACCTGTACAACGCCACCACGCAGCATCTCACGCACACGGTTCAGCCGAAGCGTTTCGAGTATGCGCGGTTGACCGAGAATAAAGTTCTCGGAGAGTTCACGCGAGCCTTGGCCAAAAAGGATGCGTGGGAAACCCTCGTCTCTCCCTGCAAGGCTCCAAAAGCCATCAAGCTGGAGAAAAAAGAGGCCAAGAAAAAGGCCGAGGCCGAGGCTGCGGCAAAACTTGAGGAAGCAATCATTTCCTAGGCTCCTCCCTCATCAGGCCGCTCCCTTCGGGGGGCGGCTTTTTTTGTTGCCACTCTTAAAATAAACGGTTGACACGGTTTGCAATCGCGGCTGCGCCCCTCGTAAGCCTTTGACAGTCAATGACTTATGACTCTTAAATCTCGGCGGCAGGCCAAATTTATACTTTTACAATTAAACTATAATCAAGTAATTACAATTATCTATGTAGATCTATCAGTCTATAGGCAAATTTACATACTTATTAAGGTATTATATGCTTATTTATTTAATCTTATTTTGTAAAGTGGCAAAAAGTGGGCATTTATTTAATTGTTATTTAGCTATATTGAAGAAAGTGGCGAAAAGTGGCGAATTATAATGCTTATTTATTTGTCTTATTTACATTTATTTATTTTTCCTTCTGATAACAAAAAACCTCCCTAGCTTTCGCTAGGGAGGCGCATAACACATGACACAAATTATCAGTCTAGAGTTTCTCGCCGCCTTCCATTTCATTTAGCCAACCCATCCACTCTATTTGATGGTGAAACATATCTTCAGCAGTCGCATCGCCTTCTAGACCTCCAACTCCATGCTTTCGCAACTTTTCTCGTGTTGCGTTTACTTTCTTTGCTAGTAGTTCTAAACCCTCTATATGAGATGAGGTGAGTTGTTTTAGTTTGCTCCCAAGTGGGGGATGATGATGAGGTAGTCTTTTCATATTAATGTTTATTTAGTTGTATAGTTATCTTTATTGTTTTTATATTCCGTTTTATTTTCTCTTTCGTATTCGTCTATCATTTCTTGCTTACCAAGTTCATTTAGATAATCAATTCCTCGCGGCGAGATAGCTCGACCATGTGGAGTGACCTCCATCAGATTATGCTTCTGCAAGTAAAGTTCATGGTCACGCTGAATACACGCCTTGCTCAACCCAAGTTTGGCAGATAGGTTTGTTAACCTTGTATACTTCTGCTCCGATAATGTACGAAGCAATCTAATTTCAGCAGTAGTTAGCCCCAAGGGGAATATCGTCATAGTATAAGACAGTCCCTTCCAATCCTTCTTGGTGAAGATTTCTTTGCGGCGGGATTTGTTTGATAGTGCCAATCTAATCTTGTCTGCCATTTGTTGCGCTTTACGAGCATTACCGCGCAATGTGGTAGCGATCTTGTGAAGAACATCCCCTTCCCACTTTTGCTTGTTATTGATAAGCTGCATGATTTGGGCTAGTTCATCGTGACTGTAATCTTCCAAGTCTATTCTCTCGCATCTATCCATGAGAGCATGGAATACATCTTGTGCCTCGGTTGTGGCAAATATAAAACTTAATCTCTTAAAATCACAATGAAAAGTATAATCTTCATAAGTAAATTCTGTCCTTCTTTCCTTGTTAGGATTAAGTATGGTTAATAGTGCCATTGTTACATCCTTGGGCAGTTCAGAACATTCATCAAAGAATACAGTAGCATCTCTATCAACTAATACAGGTATAACTAATTCATTAAAGAATTGTTTTAAGTTCTTTATAGTAGAACAGTTAATTTCTATTAGTGGTTTGGGCTTACTGCTACCTTGTTGTGTTAGGTTGCTTCCCAAGGCGTGAGAAAATGCTGTCTTGCCTGTCCCTTTCGGGGCAACAAACATAATGTGAGGCAAATCTCCCTCATTCATGTAAGACTTGATGAAGAAAGCTATCTTACGCTTCGCATTGTCCTGCCCGACAAGCCCATTGAAGTAATCTTTAGTAGTAGTTTTCATAAAAATTATTATTGATTGTTATTCGCTAAAGTCAACCATGTTTATCGTGATTGGTGCTGGCTTGGATTCTGGCGCGTCGATCCCCTCCTCTATAAGTTTGCCTAGTGCCTTGTTGGTAGTCTTAAAAGGATGACAAGCTAAATTGAGTGCCTCTGCATAGCGGCGATTCACCACTATACTAGCGTTCTCTTTTAATACCCTGTTTAGTTCTTGTAAGCTGATCCTTACAAACGATGTTGAGCCAGTAGTCCTCGCCATTCATTAAGAATACCAGATCGGGCTATTAAGTCAACCACTTTTTGAATAAAAATCCTATTTAATTCATAACCATCATAATTAAATAACGGTGATTGTTGATTGATCTTGACTCTTTTAGGCTTTTCTTATCATATAATAATAAATTTCACAATTAAATTACTATTCTTGGTTCTTCTTATATTCTATATGGAGTAAAAGTACCATATTTCGCACTATCGCGTTCCCAAATCGGTTATATTTCGGCCCGTTTCCAATAAACTTGGCCATATTTCGACTAATTTCAAAAAATGGGCGGCAAAATAATAGTAATAGTTAAATAATAGTTAAATTTAATAATTGGAATGAATTGGGTTGGTTTGGTTTGATTTGGTAGAGATAGTTATAGATGATATATTTGTTAATTATAAAAATGCGCCACAACCATCTTACCTAATTCCTATTCTTACAAAACATATAAAGGTATATGTATTCTCTTATACTCTTGTATATGTATCAATATGTAAAGAAGGTAGTGTTTATAGGGGTTTTAGGCATTAGTCTCCGCAATCGGCGCATTTGACAAACATAACCCAAATGAACCAAGACATGACTAATCCTATGATTAACTCCCCCATTGTCTCAATAATATATTAAATCACAATCTTATATATTAAGAATAGCATTCATTATATATTGTAAGCATGAATCTTTAACTGACTGATGATGTAGTTTACTTTTCTTGCATTAACTTTCCGTGTTAACTTATGCTTAACGGAAAAGCCATCTTTCTTTAATTGTGTTAAGTAACTTCTTGTAGCGGCGTTGATGGACTTCTCGCAAGAGTCTCCTAACATAATCATTTCTTTAGCTACTGCTGTTTGGATAGCCGTCACTTTAATTATCTTTGATCGCTTCTCGTATTCTTTTCTCCAAAGTTTATACTTTTCTGGATTTCTCCAATATACATTTCCAGACTTTGAGACGAACTTCATCTATAATTCTGATTCACTTACCCACTTCACGAAAAAATACCCCGCTATCAAAGCTATTGTCATGGGGAGCAGTATACTCATCTTTAGCCGCGATTCTTTTTGGGAACCTTTATGGCTATCGCTTCACATATATCATCTATGCTATCAGAAGCAGACCATACCCCATTGTCCATTTCCGCTTTGCGTAGCCATGTAGGATTGTATCTTACGATGGTCTGACTGCCCTTCTTAACGGTAAACGCTACTCCATCGACTCTCTTGTCCTTTCGTACTCGAAAGTCGCTTAAAAAGTGTTTTTGGGAGTGGTGAACCTTGGCCCCTTCTTTAACCTTAAAGTAATACGAGGCACAAATAGTCATCAAGTTGTGCATCCTCCCATCTAGCTTATCGTTATATTCCATTATTCTAAATTATCTAACTGCTCTATCCAATCTTCACTCTCTGCTAATGTAGCTACTTCCCTAGCTAACTCGTTGGCTATCCTACCGTCCTCTCCCAATATATCCCTTTTCCACTTGGGGAGTCTTTTACTCATAATAATATAAATAAGTTTATATCTATCGGCTAGGTTAGTCTCGGCTGCTTCGATTGGGTCAGCAAAAAAATTATCAAGTGCTTCACTACTTTGCTGAAAGTCCTCTGCTTGTATTTTTTCTATAATCTTGTCGATTATATCTACATAAGGTTTTTTACTCGTTTTCTTTTCTTCTTTAATAGTCATAGTTAATTATCTACTTGCCGCTTGCTAACCTATAAATTGCCAAGATAATGGAAAAGATAACTGCAATACTAATTGCATAAGTAATAATAACCTCCCAGTTAAGTCTCATCTTTATCACTCCATCTTGTAAACCTTTATGGAAAATCTTATGCGCTGTTTCTTCCGAGCAGTTTAGCTTATCTCTTATATCTTTAATAATCTTATCTTTATTCATCCTTTAATTCTAATTCTGCCTCTATTTTTTCTGCTCTCTTTTTGTAATGTAATGCCGTCCAGCCATCGTTGTACGGTGAAGTCGCTTCAATGTTTGATTTGAGTAGCTCTAACTCCATCTCTTTGCTGCTTGTCTTTGGTTTCTTTCGGAACCAGTTCTTTTGTGCTATACTGAAAGCAAAACGCACAAACGAAAAAGCGTAAACCTTGTTTAGCTCAATAGACTTACCTCTATACTCAATGGTAAAAAGTTTTGTTGTATCGTCCCACGCAAACGAACCGAATTTAAGACTTCTTTTAATCTTCATTTATGATCTCCATGTTGTAGACATTGTATCTTTTGTTAATCTTCACAATCACATAATCGTGATGCTCTGCAAAATCCTTCTGATAAACTGACGCTTCCTTAAATGTGGAAAAATCAGCATCGGGAACATCAGCATGAGCATCTATAACATAGTAACGATACTGTACCCTATCATATTCTGGTTGAGTCAGGGAACTGCAACCAGAAATAAAAAAGGATAATAATGTAACCCCGATTAGTGTTTTAACATTTTTCGTTTTCATTTAAGAGTTTTGCTAAACTTGGGCATTCTGTAATTGCAGAGTTAAGAGTGATAGCACCGCATCTATATGCTCTGTAATGTGTTTTCTCCTTGCGGCTCATATCTGCCAACTTTTTTAGCTCTAACCGAGGTAGTAGCTTGTCTTGTCCCAAACGTGCTTTGGGTTTGGTAGACAAGTTCCTTTTTGCCAATCCATCCCCAATCTTTCCCACATTTCCTCTCGTTCTTTTTGTAGTTGTCGGCATATCTTTTCTAAATAGCGTTCCTTCTTACTTACCCTGCCCTCTGTATGCTTTGACATAATTTTTGCTGTTCTTATTCCAAGAACTTTTGTTTTTGGAGTTGATTCCTTTTCTCTTTTTCTTGCCTTTGCCGAAAGTGATTTTGTTTGTTGATGCTTTAGTTGCCATTTTCTTCTCCGAAAAGGTTATCTGTTATGTAATCACAAGCGGCGGCAACATCATATTGGTCAAGATAGTCTGGTAAATCGCCAGTATAAGAATAACTTACTCTTGTTTTCCTTGGGGTAAGACTTCCTGCCCGATTGCTGCCTCTTTGTGGGTTGCAGTTAACCGAAATCTTTAGTTTCTCGGTAGTGTAAAAGTAACTTGTTTTCTTGCCGTTGTAGTTGGTGAATGTTCTTTCCTTCTTTTCGCCGTGGAAATATACGGTGAATCTTTTATTCTTCGCGCTTGTGACTCTAACCGTAATCGAATCGGCGGGAAACTTGTCGGTTGAAGTTTTTTCAATTATAGCGTCACGCTTAATGTTTGAGTTGCCTCTTACTGCACCATGCTTCTCCCATTTTAATTTTGGAAGGATTCTGGACATTACATCTCTTTGTAGCTCATTTTTGATTTGGCTCATATTTTGTTCTATATGTCTTGTTTTTAATCCCATTTTTTTATCCATTTGTAATACAATAACAAAGCAAACGCTAAAACAACCCCGATTTGAATAAACACTTCCATGCCTAACTTCTTGATAATACTATACTTGGGGGCTTACGTCAAGCCTTTTTGTCGATTCTGCCCTATTCATAATATCATCTAGCGTATCTTTGACATATTGCCTACCCCATCTAGTAGTGATTACCGTATTTCGATGACCTTTTTCAATAGATACAACTGTATCAAGGTTGAAAAGTATGTCCTCATCGTTATCCGCATTTTTTAATGTTATTAAATGTGCCATCCTTTTTATGTTTTCTTTTTATGAGTTGTTCTATTTTTTTGTCGATTAGCTTGTCTATTTTTAGTCTGTTTTGTGATACCATTGGGATAAAATCTTAACTCTAACAATATACTTGGAACATCGCTGTACCCTACTGGTGCTGGTTCTTTCCCTTCATTGTATCCATCTGCCTCTATTAACATTGATTCTGCTTCTATCGTAATTGCTTGGATGAAAATTACCGCTACCTTACCGTTTGATAATTTTAATGTATGACTATGTAAATCCCTAAAGTGTATATCTACATTATTGTATGTCTTTCTCTCTTTGAGAAAAAAAGTACAATGAGAGTTTAGCACTTTTAGAGTCCCTATCATTAGTGTTTGTTAATAATAGATCGGAACTCTGATTTCTCTGTTTAGCTTGTCGGCATTTATCCTCATGTCTTTCTTAAAGCTATTGGGGTAATAGATTGTTGTCGTTACTCCATTCGTATCTGCAAAGTAAACTTTTTTATAGACCACTTCTTTTTCGGTCACGCATCCTGCCAGCATTAACAGCAATATAAGAAATAGCATTGCCGTAAAAGTGGTTAATACAAGGTTGTTCGCTTTTTTGAACTGCCTGTTTGTCATGCTTGGTTTACCTTCGCATCCCTAATTTTTTCAAGGATTGTTGAGATTGGATCGGCTACTAGAACCACTTGTGCAGAACGAGAGTGATTCATAAGAACCTCTGTATATGTTCCCACATACCCCGCTTTGTCTTTTTGAGAGTTGCCTCCAATGTCCTTGAAGGAAACTTCCCTAAAGCCGTTGATTTGATTCATATTCAAGGCAACTTGACCTTGAAAACCATCTCTATCTGCTGTTTGTGATAATGTAATATACATAATAATGCTTTTTAATACTTTCGTTATTGTCTAGTTTAGTGAGTGTAGAAAAATTGGCGTAAAGTCTCCCATGTAAGCTCCAACCACATTAAATTCCATATACTCATGCGCCTCTGGATAGCTCATGTCATCCCTTTTCACCATAACATCCAAGCACTTATTGTAATCGTAGATAACGCGAAACCCAACCGCATCGTACCCTATTATAGCGTCATCGAAACCATCTGCAAATAAAGCCTGTTTGTTTATATCGCCAATGAAACTCCGCTTGCTTGTGCAATCGACATAATTGTATTCAGTCGTTGTCATAGTAAATCTCTTTTAATATCACCTAGCGTATTGCTAATTTGGCGAAATATATGCTGTTCTTTATGGTCTATCTTGTCTCTCATCACTAAAACATTCTGCCCTCTTTGTCTGCTTTTTTTAATCATCTCTCGCAAAACACTTTTAGCGTGATGCTCGTTCATGTCTCCGACTGCAATTACTTCTCCATCATCTTGCTTCCAGTATTGTTCTTCTGAATAGTTCATCGTGCTAATAATATAATTTCATTCAAAGTTGTTAAAGCCACATACCACAAGGCTACAAGAATCGACACACATAAGCAAGCAGTAATTCCTTTCCATCTTTTTTTCATCCCCCCATTGGTTTGGTTGCTGGCGGTTCCTTCAAATTCTCTATATAGTCAATGTGGTATTGTCCAGCGGTGATATATTCTTTAGGTACGTCTTTCTCTAATTTCTTCAATGCTTCTGTTTCTGCTTTCAAAACATTTTCTGCTTTTACAACGTAAGTAACATTCTTGTAAGTTGTTGTGATTTTTACTTCGTATAGCATATAATTTTTATGCCGCTTGCTTTTTTCCCGATAATTTAATCCTTAATTCTTCGTATTTATGTTCGCGGGTTTCAATCAGACTCTTTGCTTTCATCTTTCTCACAATAATTCTGGCCTCCTTTAAGTGCTGTTCCCTTGTCCAAGATACTTTTCTTTTCTTTGAATTCTCTAGTGCTTTAGTCAGCATCTCTTTCATTCCTCCTTTTGTGGGTTCGGTATAGGTCGAAAAGCCAACCTTAATAGGAGACGAGTTTATCTTTTTGTCAGTCGCCCATTCTAGTGATGGATAGCCCTGCCCTTTGATGAGAGGACTGTCAGCGATTTTTAAGTTTCCTTTGGACTCTTCAATGACTCTTTCTATAGTTTGCTTATCTAGTAAACGGTTGCAACTATTCTTTGGGTTAAAATTAGAACCATACAAACATTCATTCCAATTGTCATCGACGGTTACGCATTCGTGAGTTTCTTTTCCCGCTAGGACTTTCCCAACTCCCCCCTTTCTTACACCATCGCTTCGCAAACCTTGAAACCAATTTCCCGCTAGAGCAACTGCTTCTGATCGTCCCTTGCAAGTGACCAATCTTTCCCATACAAACTCTCCATCTATATTTCTGGTTGTTGCGGTTTTGGGAGAAGGATGAGGTGCATCCAATTTAATTCTAATAGAGTAAGTCCTGACTTTGTTTGTGCTTGCCGCTTCCCCCTCTGAAATAGGTTGGCTAGGTAACGGAATCCATTTTGCTGTATGTTTCATAATTTTGTTTAATCGTTTTCGTTTAATGCTTTGACAATTATCGCGGCAAGGTAATGAGTTCTTTTTCTTTCTCTCTCATGGTAACATTCACCAATGAGAATAGCTTCTGGTTCAACATTTGAAGTTACCCAAATCTCATTGCCTTGTTTTCTTTTTTCGATTGTCCAAGTCATTTTTTGTTATAGCATTTTTTGCAGAGAATTTCTTTAGTTTCTTTTATCTTGTGCCAGTAACCTTGTAGTTCTTTTACATCTTCTCTCATCCAAAACTCGTTACATTCATCACCGTCACAATAAACCATCCAATATCGGTTAGTTTCTTCTCGGTAGATCATTCTTTAATAATTTCAACATTATCAGTCTCACCGTAAATGTTTTGATACATTTCAACCACTTCTTCGTCAGGTATGTTTTTCCAGCCAACGCAACCATCCCAAAGCAACATACGCAAATCTCTGTCTCTGAATCCTTCCCATTCAGATTCCGCGAGAGTATCGCGCATACCTTCAATATCTTCTTTCGAGAATTTGTCAGACTCAAGGATTTTCATGCTTCTAATACTTTGCTCCAATAGCGTGAGTTCTTACGGTTCTGGTTCTTGTCCCAATAAAGGCATCGTGCCATGTATGGTGCTAATCCTCTTGCGTCACTTCGCGCAATCCAATCCGCTTCAAGAGTCTCGTACTTTTTAGCGTCCTTGGTTTGGTCACAACCATAAACTTGAAACAAATGAGTATCCATACAAACAACTTTTGCTTCTGTCGGATAAAGCATCTCAATAGCAAACGAAGTTTTCGCCTTCCCTAGTCCAAGAATTTTTTTGGAAAGTCTGTCCCTCCATTCTGTCCATCCTTCGTTATCGCTACGATGCAGATAATCGTCAGTATCATGCCAAAAATTATCGTTAAAAGTACCGATATAATTAGTACGGTTGTTTTGCATTCCTACTCTTGTAGCTTCGATAGCATTAAATAGCTTATCAGCATCATAATTCCAAAGCTGGAGTTGCTCTCCCCTTTCAAGCGTCCATCTGTTAAATCGTTTGATAGCGTTATACCCTTTGCAATTATTCTTCCAAGTTGTATGGACTGACATAAAGGCAAACAAGTATCGCTTAAAAGCGGCATTTGACGATTGAGGCTTTAACTCTCCCCAATACTCATTGTAGGATTCAATGTCCTTATCCTTAATGGAGTCGAAAAAGTCCTCTACTATACCTGTATTGATTTGGCTTGCTTGTCGCATAATAATTCTTTTTAATTCTTTTGAGATTTAATGTTTATCAAAAAAGGCACTACCCAAGACTTACAATAAGAAACTACTACGAAAACTTATATGCTTGGATAATGCCATGTTATGACTACAAACAGAAAGGAACCGACAGTCGAAACTGTCAGCTACCCAACATTGGTAGCGGAACCACCGTTACCAAATTCTTTTGACAACTTTTTCAAGGCCGCTTTATAGCCTTCGTTGTATGCAATATCTAAATCCGAATCCTCATCAGAGTAATCATCCTCGTCATCTTCGTAGTGTATCGTGCCGTCATCGTTTGGATAGACAATTGATTCTTCTAGCTTCTTTTCAAAAAGCGCAACAACCTTATACTTGCAAGTACGAAGTTTTTGTTGGTCGCAATCGTGTGGAACGCTAACAACATCGGAAGGATCAATCTCGACAACCATTAAGTTGCCGCCATTGCCGTATCCTTTAGCGTATTCCAAGCTGCCAGCATGAAACCCTGACGAACAACCTATGTTATAGTCATCGCAAACTCCCCTGCGAGGCATCTCGTTTACATCACCAACCTTATTGGTAAATTTGCCAGAATACCAATCGGTAAAATCTTCACGCACTCCCTTGTATGCAAGGAAATTGCCCTCTGGTGTTAGTGGCATACTCTTATGCTCTAAAAAGGCATACAACTCGTTTACTGCCCTACGAGAAGGGTTATTCATCAGCTTGTCGAGAAAGCGGATAACTGACTTGTAGGGCTTGTCGCCGCTCATTAAATCTAGGATTCTGCCAACTACATGACCGTGAACAATCTCGTCCTTGTAGTAAACTTCACCATCTTCAACTTTAACATTTCCCTCTGCAAAGTTTTCTACTGCTTTAGAAGTATCAAACAAGTCTGCGAGGTTGTCCCATTCTTCTTGCAAGATAGTCTTTACTGCTACCTTAAAAGAAGGGTTGTCTTGCTCCATCGTGAGTGACTTACCATTGATTACGCAAGTCAGGCTTTTGTCTGTTAGTATGTACGGTATCATAATCTCTTTTTATTCTAGTTTATCGGGCTAATTTGTCAAGCTACTATTACTTCTTTTGAAACTATATTGGGGTCAAATATGTTTGTAATTTTTTTTACTCTGTTTTTTCTTCTTGCGGTTTGCCATGTTACATCTATTAGATTGATATAATTAACCCATTCTTTTGCTATATGCTCTTTCCATTGCCAATCTGTATGCTGGATACCATAATGTAACATGGGATATTTTTCCAATACATTGTTTACCATATTGTCAAGGTCATGGGTAGGTTTTATCTCGTCTAACCTGCTTCCAAAACCAAACACTCTAGTAGCGGCGATAGCTTTGTCAAGTCTCTTATGACTTCTGCTCTTAACCATTGACTTATACTTGTTATAGTAATCAAGATAAGAAGATTCTTCATCGACAATTAACTTTTTTAAGTCTAACTCTGGCTTATCATCTGCTCCTCCATGTCTGCATCCATCAATCTTTAGAGGTTCTGAATCGTATTGTCTCTCTTGACTCTCAAAATGTTTCAAGGCATATTCCCTGTCTCTCATCTCTTGCAACTGTTCTTTTGATAGACTGCCTGTTATTTTTTCTTCTGCCCAATCTGCAAACAAAGTCCAGTTGTCATTATCTTTAATCTTCTCTGCTTTCGGAGGTTTGAAGGCAAAGATTTCGGGAACATCCAACCCTAAAGATTCAAGACCTTTCAACTTCTTCCTAAACGCATGAGGATGGATTTCTGTAGGAGCATGGATAAAAAAACCATCAATTTCAACATAAACGCCGCTATCATTTTGTAAGTCTACTGCTACGCTATCGAAGTAGTCGCTACGGCAAGTGTGGTAATTACCATAGTCTGCATCTCTGTTAAATGTAAACTCTTTTGTTTGATGTTTTGCTGGCTTAACTTTGCTGGAGTTTGCCGTTGTTGAATTGCTTGGGTAAATCTCCCTTAATTTTACTGGAGTGTACTCCGAAAGTTTTTTACATTCCAAGTCGAAGTTTGTTTTCTTTAGCCATTCTTTGTGGAAAGACTCATCTCTAAATGTGATAAGGTAAACATTCTCATACTTTTTATGGTTGTCTGGTTGAGTGTCATACTCCTCTATCAAAGGTGTTATACGATTCAACCTACCATTTGGGCTAGTCCTGTCATCAAATATAACAAGGCATTCAGAATCAACTGATAGATTAGCTTCCTCCATGCCTCTAACTTTGGCATAACTTTTATACCCATGCTTTTTGGCGAATCTTATGACTTTAGCATCTTCGCTTTGGAAGTGAGTGAAAGTGAAGTGACTGTCTGTAACAGCAATACCATTCCAAAACACTCCCTTACGCTTTTCAACAATGTTTTTAACATGGCTACCAAAACCTCCATGACTGAAAAAGTCTTTGTATAGCAACTTTGCTTCCCATAGAGTTTTGCAGACTTTGAACCTTTCTGTAAACAAATCTGGTAATTCCTTTATGCAGTCTTTAAGTCTGTTAATTAAAACTCCCTTGGTTTGGTCGGTGTACTGTAATGCTTCGCGGCTTGCCGCAATGTCCAACTCACCAATTTTGCAATGCAACCTTATTCCTGCATTAAGTAATTCGTAGAGTAGCCTGTCAGTAGCATCTGATGACCAAGACAAGTTTAGTGCGTAGTTGTCGATTTCGTATGCTATGTTACCCATGATAGCAACCGCATCACCATCTGTTAGTTGCCAACTTTTGTCGTCGGATTCTATGACAATCTTTTCAGATAAGTCATCTTCTAGGTTTCTTCCTGACGCGCCTTTTATGGTTGGGCAAGTTTTGAAATACTTAAACAAGTTTACTGCTTTCGTATAGAACTCGTCTACATCATCCATCTTGACAGGAATGACAATCTCAATGCCGCATGATTCTTTACTCTTTTCTTCTGAAAGTTTCGAGATTCTGCCAACTTGCGAAGGGTCTATGAAGGCGTTGTAGGAAGTCTTTGTTCCTTTAACATACGAGTTGATTATGAAATTATCACCGTAAGCAAATGCCGATTTACAACCTAAACCTAATTGGCCAATTTGCTCATTTGTGCCGCGCTTGGTTGATTCACCATACATTGCGTAGACTTGGGAAATCTGTTCGTCGGTTAAGCCTCTACCGTAATCTCTTACCTTGAACTCTAATTTAAGTTTGGTAGGGAGGGAAACTTCGATTGGAAGGGTTGCTTTACCTACCTCTACATGAGCATCAATCGCATTCGTAGAGTATTCGCGGATAACTGCAAGTATCTTATCAGAGTAGAGTTGGTTTCGTAAGACATTGAAGATGTGGGAGATTCCCTCTTGTTTGATTCCGAATGAATGGGAGACAAACTCTTGGGATTGTTGTAGTTTTGTTTGGTTCTGTCGAGTAATCATACCATCATTACTCTAACCTACGGGGGATACCCTGTCAACCCCTAATTTTTAATCTTTTTGAAATGATTTTTGGCAATACTTACAATCTTCTTGTTATCGGCGTTTTCCTCAAGGAAGGCGATGATTTTGAAATACAAGTCATCACTCTCTCGTTCTAGTTTGTTGATTGTGTCATTCTCGATTTTCCCTCTACCTACGAGTCTGTCTATATCCTTTAGGTAGCTTTCCGCTTTAGCTTCGTAATCTGGACTCCATGACTGTTCATCGTTCTCATCTATCTTAACGAACAACGCCTCCATCTGGCTTTCCCAAAAACCGATTGCCTTGTCGCATAGAGATACTTGGTCTGCGAGTCTGTCCCTATCTTCTAATAGCTTTAGAAGATTTTTCTCCTTGATAGATAATTTAACTTCGGCCATGAATAAAAAAGGATTTTAATTCAGGGTCGCTACTCTCTTTTTTAGACTCTTTGGCTCGCCTCTGGTTGACCGTATGAACCATCGCCAGAAGTGCCAGAGGTTCCCTCACCAGAAGTTCCCTCATCGGGAGTCGGTGCTGGTGCTGGTGCTGGAGGCTCGCCAGAAGTACCAGAAGTGCCATCGCCAGAAGTACCAGAGGTTGATTCTTCGCCAGTTGTATGTTGAATATAATGGGGGTCTACTTTATCACTCATAATCTTATTTTATTAAATTACACCAGAACTGCCAGAGGTAGAATCGCCATCTCCGCTGGTTCCAGAGGTAGTTCCTTCGCCAGATGAGCTACTATTCTTATTTGGCGTTTTTGTATTCTTATTTGGCGTTTTTGCTTTCGCCTTCGGGGTGCTAGGGCTTCCGCTTGTTCCGCTTGTTCCGCTTGTTCCGCTTGTAGAAGCTCTTCTATTTTTCCGTTTTGCCCTTGTTTGCGTAGGGGCTTCACCGGAGGTTCCAGAGGTTCCAGAGGTTCCAGAAGTTCCGGAACATGATGCTTTATTTGGCCTTTTTGTGTTCGTATTTGAAACGGTTACTCTCTTAAAGTCCCTAGATGAGCCTTGATAACCACATTCGGGACACTCTCTTTTTCTGCTGAACAATCTTCTAAACATTTTTAACATCTTTCTTCTGATATAACTTTATTTGGCTTCTTTATATTCATATTTGAATTATCTAATTTCATCAACATCCTCCCCATGAATATCAAATCTCATCCTGTTAATAGAATCTTGCATTTTCTCTGCGACCACCTCCATGTTAGAAAGGCCGTTTTGAAGCTCCCTCAAACAGGTGAGAGTCCTCTCTTGAAAGAGGAGTGTGGGGTCTGTTGGCTCCTCCTCTGGGGCGTCTTTTATTTGAGAAACTCCACCCATTTGATAGATTAAACTCTCTGGGAGCTTTCTTCTGTATCTCTAGATCCAATATCCTTAACCGCTTCAGCCGCTTCTTTTATTTCGGTTGCTGCGTTTGCAAATGCGGCCTTTTTAAGGGTGTAAATCCAGTACCCCAAAGCGCCATTAAGCGCTAACGATAGTATTAATATAATCCAATATGTCATTTTATTTACCTTACTATGTTATATTACACTAGTATCTATACCAATTAGTCTTTTAACGACCAGTTTTCCCAAATAAAGGTATAACACCAATCTAAATTGTGAGTCTCAGAAAGTGCGTGCTGAATATCTTCTCTCATACTAGACACATTAGGAATGAAATCCTTTATGTGAAACTGAACCTGAAAATTCTTAATGCGAGGAGCTAATCCTTCCTTAATTATGTGACGCATAAGGGGGTATTCTCCACCTTCTATATTTATTTTAATAAGATCAATATCTTCTATACCTTCACGATCAAAGACATCTTTAAAGTTTTGTATATCAACTTGGGAACCTGTTTGATGCGACTTTACATCCATTACAGATGATTTGTTACCCTCATTCGACAACATCATCTTACAATTTGAATCAGACAAACCATAGTTAAAGCACTTTACTTTTTTATTTGCAGAAAACCGGGCTTGAGCGATCCTGAAAAACTCTACAGATGGCTCGAATAAATATACATGGCAATCATATAGTCTTACCATTTCTTCAGCGAAGTCTCCTTTATAACCCCCTATGTCAAATACAATAGAGTCACAATTTAAATCATAATTTAGACGTAAGGTATTGTTGCCGTCGTCGCGAAACCATCGATTACCCGCAAGCATGAACTCGCTTTCTAGCTTAGTGATCATCTACTATGGTTTATTTGGCATTTTTGTATTCACATTTCCTCGAACATCTGAATGGACATTCTTTCTTTTTTGCTGGTTACAGGGGTTACCATGTGCAAAGTTCCTTCAGGATGGTTAGTTTGGTCGAAATAGACAGACTTATTGAAACTAGGCTCTATACCTATCCATTCGTTTCTCTCGTCGTCCTTGTATAGGTACATCCCACCGTCACATGTGCGATAATCTTCATTTAAATAAATAGAAGCAAGTCGGGCCATCCCCATATCCGCATGAGTAGGGTAATATGAAAAAGTTGACCATCTATAAAACATACAGGAAGATTTCGAAGAAAATGGCATATTGTTCTCTCGCATAACTTTAAACAACTTTTCTTTAGTTTGGCCAGTAATATCGTTTACAAGCACGTAAGAGCTAGACTTAAAATCTTCGCGGTGTGTGTCGCCTCTCAGATTGCCTACTCCCGGAGCGTATGAGGGAATGCCGCCTCTAATTGACCCTCTGTGATGGTTGGTATAGTCTACTTCGGATTTATGTTGGAATTCTTCGATTAATGAACGACACAGGTCATCTGGCAATAAATTCTCTGTAATTACTGGTTTATTTGGTAATTTTTCGTTCAATTATTGAGTTAGAAGTTCTTTTAGTTTTTTTAGGTGAAAGGGCATCCATCCTTCACCAAAAGACTGTTCCCAATCTTTAACGTAGGGAGATTCGTTCATTTTCTTTTTGTACTCAGCGTCTTGCTCGTCTGCCATTTCTATTATTTGGTCTAATAGTTTTAATGCTTGATTATTTTCTGTTGGCATTACGGGCTCTTGGAAATTAGATAATGAATCAAAGTTAACTTCGTGATACTCGGTAACAGTGTTATCAAATGTAACGGAATGTACTTTATTTACTTCCGTGTTTGTCACTTTTATTCCTCGGTCATATCGCAATTGGAATCTGCATTGCCGTGGCCAGTGGCTGCTTGCTTAGCCTTCTCGGCCTCTAATTTAGCTTTAGCCTCGGCATACTTCCCTTGCATATCAGTTAGGGCCTCATCTGTGCTCTCCTCCATTATCTGATGGGCTCTTTTTTTCGCGGCGTCTGTTGCCAGCACTACTAAGCCTGATAGTGGAAAGTTATTCAGAACATCGTTTGCGATATCGCCCTCTAGGGCATTTGCTTCTTCTCTGGTCATGTAAACCTCTATGTGTAAACGTTTTACTTCTTATTGAAATTCATGGATTTTATTTCTTTCTCTATTCCCATACCTCTGACTGATTCATTAGGATATGTGGCTTTTGTACAACTGTCCTCGTAGTATACCACCATTTCTCTCATTCCGATCCTGACTATTCTGGCTCTTCTGCCTCCAATGACTACAATATCATCTGCTTGATACTGCTTACTCCACCAAAGTAAAAACCCCTGAGCGCTGCTGCTAATCAAGCTGTTAAACATAATCGCTACTACTCCGGCCATAAAAACCCAGCCGTGTTGACCTATAAATCCTTTTGCTGCTTCTTCCATGATTATAATTACACTTTTATTTGAATGGTTGGGGCTGTTGTCTGGTCTTATATTTGTCATGATTAGACCTAAGACGTATCGGCTAGTCGTCTCTGAGACGACAGATAACAAGCTCAAGGTTAACCGCGTTGAGTACCTGAAGAAGACAAATCAGCACAAGTCTGAATGGAAGGCGGCGAGAAACATCGGTGTCAGCTTTATTAACTCTACTGATGGTAGAGTGCTGGTCAAAAAGATGTCTGGTACTAAGCAAAGAGCTTAGGGGCATCTCTTCATAACTAAACCCTCGGCGCTTTTACCTGTTTCCTGCGCCGGGGGTTTTTTATTACACATGAACTATTTGATCAATTACGCAGATCTTGCTTTTTATGAATCTAGAAAACAGAACTCCCTTTCGGGGATTGAGATGGGCTTTGATGCTGTCATTCAGTATAAGAAAGAGCACATAGACGAAGAATTTCTTACAAAGAATGAGCTTATTTTATCTCGGCAAAGAGGAGCTGGATACTGGCTATGGAAACCTTATTTTATAGCGAAAACTTTGCGCGAAGCCCAAGAAGGGGATATAGTTTTTTATTCGGATGCGGGTTCTCGATTTATCAACCCCAAACCCCTAGACTTAATTATCAAAAAATTAAAACAGGAAGAGTTTAATCTGTTTGCTTTTGAGATGGCGGGGTATCATAAAGAACATCAGTATTGCCGCAAAAATGCCGCGCATAAAATATTAGGGGCCGCAGCGGAATCCGAATTTGCTCGGGGAATCTACAACTCCGATCAAAGAATGGCCAGCTTTGCCGTCGTCAAGAGAACTGACTATTCCCTTGAAGTTGTAAACAAATGGCTAGAGCTTGGGAGCGACCCTGAAATTATAATGGATACGGAGCCACAAGAGGACGAATTCCAAGGTTTTATAGAGCATCGTCACGACCAAGCTATCTGGAGCATATTAACTAAGTCGCTCCGAATTCCAGCTCTTCCCGACCCCACTCAATGGGGCTTACGGCACAAACAAACTCAAGAAAAAGATTTCTTTATAAAACACCGTAGGAGATAGCTACGGAGTAGAATTATTGGCGGAAAGGGCTAAGTCGAAAGTCTTATCCGGCCAATTTTCGGTAAATTCATATCCTATTGACCGAAGCTCTCCCAAGAAAGACTTTAGCTCATCTATTTTTAAGTGGTTACTGCCTTCCGCTATTTCCACAAGGAGAACAGGTTTAAATTTCTTTATGCTCTCAAGCATACCCTTCATAACATTAAGCTCCCACCCTTCTGTATCTATTTTAACTAAATCAATACCATCCAACTCAAAAGTATCAACAATATCATCAAATTTAAAAACACGAGTTCTTATGATATTGTCAGAACAGAAGTAATTCTCCTTCCATTCCGGAACCATCGTGTTCCAACCTAGATTGCCATCTTTGTTTACAGCTATCTCGCAGTCCCCTGTTTCGTCTGACAATCCAGCCTCTACAGTCTGGACGAAGGGTTTTGACAATAATTTGGAGTATTTAAAACTAGCCCATCTTGCATACAGAGGTACTGGCTCGAACATCACCACACGGTCTAGCGAATATTCAGTATGATTAAGTAAATATTCAACAAACATGCCCGTATTACCACCTACATCAATAACATTAAGAGGTTTGCTCTTGTCTAACTGTGGAATATTGATGCCTTTATGCAGGATCCCCAAGCAATCCTCGTCCCAAGAAGACAATTTTTGGGCAACTTCTATATGAGCAATGTGCCACCTATAATTCTTGCTTTTCATTCATTAGTACGCTTTCCTAATTCTAAGATTTGGGCTTGTTGTTTATCAAGCAGTTTATGCCCCTTTTTAATAAAAGCTATATCCGTGTGGATAGAGAAATCGGCACCATCTGTCATACACTTAGTCACCTCTCTGTAGCAGAAGGCCCCGGGTTTGAGTAGTTCTAGCGGAGTGTACCCTGCGTCATCTAAGTAACTAATATACTCGGAAAAATTAGGAGCATTTTCATTGTATGATCCTACAAGAGGTACCTCCATTATAATTATTTCATTATTTCTAATAGTTTCTTTCCCTCCTTTTAGTATCGGTATTTCTGCACCCTGTGTATCTATTTTAATTAATTCTGGCCCTGAAGAAAAATACCCACGAAACTCAACATCTAAGGTCGTCGTTTTCCGTTTGTAGATAGCGCAATTCTCATAATACCTCGTCTTTTCTTTGTACATGGAATCTCCTGTGTCTCTCATTTCATGCCAGTCACGCATTTGCTCGCACTCGTCCAATAAGACGTTTCTGCACGAGAACTGGTTTGATTGGCAAGATTTTTTTAATTCTTTATATTTAATTGGTTCGACCATCATGATGTTGGCCTTTTTAAATACAGAAATACAGTGTTCGCCGAAGCGGCCCCAATGTGCTCCTATATCTAAAATGTTTGCAGGATTGAAGCCTAGGGCTTTTAGCTTCTTTAGGAATTTAATCGTTGTCACGGCATCACCAAACCCACACAAAGTATTCTTCTTCGGTTTCTTCTGGGAGTATATCGTAGTTATACATGACTAGCTCTCTAGTAGTGCACTAGGTCTGAAAGTAAATATTACACAAGTATAATACTCTATGAAGTGTTCATTATATAAATCCCATTTGATATCTGTCATATCTGTAGAGTTAACTGTTATTTGTTTGTTTATTTTGGGCAGGATGTTATCCCTGAAGTTTCGGAACCTTTCTTTGTCGTTGGTATAATTAAGCCCTACTTTACTCATATGGAATTCCACAACTATAATCCCTGTGTGGTTATTTATATAATCTAAGTTCTCTTCTGTGAAGACATGGTATTCGTCGCCTTCTATGTCGATCTTTAGGAAATCTATCCTATCGTGCTGTTTTGCAATCTCGGCGAAGGTGGTAGATTCAACAATGGGGTTTCCCTCCCAGCTTATTTGATGCTGGCCGCTAACATTAGAAACCGCTTTCTCGATAAGAGTCCAATTATCTTGGCCGCTGAAGTTTTCTTTAATTATTTGTATGTGGCTCGGAAACGGCTCGTACATGTAAATATGCTTGGGCTTCATATCCTTGGCGAGCCAAGATACAATCCCTGTGCTGGCCCCCATATCTACTACTATATCATTTTCTTTTATTTCCTTGACGGGGTCGTACACCCCGCTCTCTATCTCGCTCTCAAGATACGACCCCTTAAAACTCCCAAGATCAAAGTCTTTTAATTGTTTTATTTCCATTCTAATGCAACGCTTATATTTGGGAATTCTTCAATAAATATTTGCCTACAAGCTTCGGCGATATCTCTGTGCTCTTTTTGTGTGTTTTCTTGAGCTCTTAAATTTATATAATGTATCCAACTTCTTACTGAGCCCTGCATGTACATTGTTGTTTCTGTTGTTAGCGGCAGGATGAACCTTGCGCTTTCCTTCGCTGCTCCGGCTGAAATTAAACTATTATATAAAGATATGCTTTTAGCTGTATGTTCTCTAACTTTTGTATTTAATAAGCCATTTGTAAAAGCATCTGAACTTGATTGTCTATTTTTATCGGCCTGTTTTCTAAGCTCTAAAGGCTCCAACCCTTGGACTTCAGAATATCTTTGGCTAAACTCTTGGAAGCTAAAACTTCTATGGCGCAGTATTTGGGCCGCTATACCTCTACTAGTCTTTATTTCTAAACACATCGACGCTAACTCAAAAGGAGACCAATGCGCGTGTTTGATTAAAAAGCTTAATAATTTAGAAGAAGACTCTTTATTTAACTGGTTTTTAGGACTACTAACTCTAGCGCAGTAGACAATAATCTCCTCTGCGTTATTCATGCCCTCTATTTTAGAGGAGGTAACGGATACTAGCTTTACTTTCATTAAGTCCCTGTATGGAATATCGCCTTAAACTTAACTAAATCATCTTTTACTTCTTCAGAGAAACGTGAGGTAACGAGATGGACGCTTGAACTAACGTCTTCCTCCGCTGATTCATCTTTAGATATGATTGTGTATTTGTTTATTAGGCGGTTTAATTCCCGCATCGTCTCAACCGGCTTTGTCCTTTCGAACTCTGAGATATTCATGTCCTTACTTATATATTACATCAAAAGTCGTCCTCAAGGGAACCCGCTTGTTGATATTCCCTAACTTAAGATCCAGAGAATCACAAACGTAAACAATAGTAAGATTATGAAGGCTCTCCTCATACGCTTGTCTGAGAATACCAATACAATCAGTGATATGCCTAAAACCAGTAAGTAGTAAATTATTACCGACAAGAGACTCACTACCGGCAAAAAAACCGAATGAACGTTTGACCAAATCTTTACCGAGGATTTGGCCGCTTTTTGTTTCATTATTTGGCATCGTTTGTTTTATTAGTGTTGTATATCCATTTATACTCCGGCTTTATAAAGATCTCTTTCTTTATCTCGGATTCGACTTTACCCTTTAGGCCGAACATTTTAATTAAAAGTTTATGTAACATATTGAATCTTTCTCTTCTTTTGATAGTTTGACTTCTACTCCTCCGTCTGGCTCAAAAAAAGATGGGCCGTACTGATGGGGACAACCTTCCGTTAAGAACCCTTGGGAATTGGTAGCTATGAGCATATTTATAGCATGCATTGAGCTACTGCCTTTTCTTTTTATAGTGTAATATATCACGCTCACAGCAACGGACTCTGCATCTGTCGTGTTTTCGACATTCTTTTTACGCTTTTCTGTGAAAGTGTATGGGTTGTGCTGGGCGTGAAGCACTTGCAAGAACGACTTAAAGGAATAGGCGAAATTATCACAATCCCAATTGTTCCTCCATTTATCTATATTTTGGAAATTCAGCCACTTCTTGTAAGCTGGGTAGGCTTTTTTTATAACCCAGCTTTTGTCTAAAACCGCAAAAGACCTATCCCCCACATAGAGCGCTTCTAGTGGAGAATCTTCCCAATCGCTATTTAATGATAAGGCTGATGCCATTACCTCCTTCCTGCTTAATTGAAATACTTCTTTCATTTGTCTGCTTCGTCCATTTCTATAAAATACAATAGTCTTAAGACTCTTTCTATCTCGTTCTCTTTAAAAAGGTTAAAGGGCGACTCCATATTTAAATCTGGGTGCGGCTTATGTATCCAATCAGCAACCTCTTCGTCTGGTATGACCTCACAACATTCGTTTATAAAGTTAACAAACTGGATTAATTCATTACTCTTTACTTCCATGTCATGTCGTCGTTTATGTTATTACTCTTATTTGAGATGAGTTAGTTGGGTGGCTTTGAGTTGCGTAGCCCGTTAGGCACTCGTAAGCTCTACTTACCTTGACTTTATCGGTGGTGTTTTGGATCATGGAGATAATCTCCTGCTTCATAGCCTCAAGCTCAACATCAACTTTCTTGCCTTTTGTCGACTTCTTCATTATTTTCTCCTTCTTTCTTAATTACACTAACACCTTTCTTTCGAACAGCGTCGTTGGCTGTTATGTTAGCGAAATTTAACGCCTGATCAATGTCTTCCGTTTCTAGGTATTTAAATACCAAACCAGCCTGAAAAGAATCCCCAGCTCCAGATAAGTCTATTATGTCCGATGGGTCTTCAATTGGGTGAGATTTAAAATAATATTTAGATTTTGAGTCTACCTTTAAGTGGGTGCATCCAAAGTCTCCAAGCGTTACTATTAACTTCTCTACCCAGTCTTCTAGGTTGATTTTATCTTTAATTGCGTCATACTCTGGTTTGTTTATTTTAATAAATTTAACATTGGCGCAATAATCTCCCAAGACCTTCTTGGTGTCTAAAAAGACTTTGTCATGATTATCGCATAAATATTTTATATCCTCTTCCTCTAAGAACCCTTTGCCGTAGTCAGCTACGACTATAGCTTTGTATTTGGAGAGGTCGTAGCCTTTTAGCCAGCGGTCAGGTACTCTTGGTATATCATCGTTGGTGTCTACCCTAAGTAATGTGTGGTTTGTTTTCATGTCTACATACCTATGTTTCTGGCAGTCTCTCCTGTTGGTTAGGATGTCGCACTCTATCCCCAACCCTTCTAGGTTTAGAAAAACGTTACCAGCCATGCCCATCCCTTCCGTGTCGCTCACGGGTTTGAAAACCGGCGCTGGAACGTCTGGGCAGAGCCTCGTTGCGTAGCCGTAGGTGAAAACGTCCTTACAGCTTTCGCCGACGACTAATACTTCTGAATTTTCAGAATTGTGAACTTTGTTATCTTCTGGCGTTTGGTCCATAATCATTTATATACATGGTACCCCGATCTGGACTCGAACCAGAAACCCTCTGCTTAGAAGGCAGATGCTCTGTCCAATTGAGCTATCGGGGCAGAGCACTTTACTTGTCGTTCAGTTTTTTAAGCTCATTGTGTATCTCGAACATAACCAGCATCAACTCGGTATATATACGCGCCAATATTGGCCCAAGAACAATCATACCGATGCCGCTAACTGGCTCGACGAATGCCGTAAATATGCCAGCGATAACACAACCGACCATAGCGATATAACTCAGAATCTTTAAGATTCCCGGAGTTATCATATATTTATAACTTAAGAAGTCACTCATAATGTTTATTTTGTTTTACTAATTATAGAATACGATCCTATAAAATTTGTTTTAAAAGAATAGGCTCCCCGCATTAGACTGGCGTTCTTGGGCTGGAGCTTGTTCGCTCCCCGAGGTTAACCAACTGCTGCTTTGTATTTTATCTCCTAAGCCGTAGATAGGCTTAATCCCTAAATCTAGACAGAGTTTATGCTCTGGCTTTTCGGCGTCGATAGTTCTATCCCCTCCGTTGCAGAACGCTATCTTGTCGTATCTATCTTTGAAAACGCTGTTGATCCACTCCAAGGTCTTACAAACGGTATCGTCATCGTCGATAGATAGAAGAGCCATTGTAACCGGCTTAAAAGCTTGTGTTATTGTTAATCTCTCCCGCCAATTCATGAACGCCTTACCTTTTTTACGTTCTAGGAACTTATCATCATTGACTATCACAAACAAATGATCGGCCATGCTTTTAGCCTTTTCGAAACATTCTAAATGCCCGACATGGACGGGATCAAATCCACCACTAACTATTGCTAATTTCATCACTTAAAATACCAATGTTCTTCTATTGGGGAAACCGGGTCAAGGCGACTCGCTCCAACTACGTAATTGACGGGGCCACCTCCTATGTATTGCTTCACCTCTTTAATAGACTCAAATTTGCCACTTGATATTTGACCTAATATTTCCACCATTAAGAAAGGGGGAGACTTTACTAAAATCTCCGAGCTTAGTCTCGCTAAAATGTATAATTTTGGGCTCCTTTCTAGATACTCCCTTTTGGGTATTTTAAGCTCTGTCTCTCCCCATGAGCCGCCGTAAAATGTTGAAGTCTTAACTTCTGCTCCGTTCTTGAAATCTACGCCATCATCTCTTACGGAGTATATCTTCCTATCTATATCTTCGCCTATAAACTTTCCGTAAGCATACTCTCCAATAACGCCAGCTATATGGGGGATGTGTCTTTCAGTTACCTCTAAGTTGTACAAGTTGACTACTTTGTTAGTCTTATATTTTTTGAAGCTTCCGTGTTTGCTTGCGTTTCTAAATGATATATCTTTAGCTTCATGCCTGCTTTTACCTACTTGGGCTAAATCTTTTAGCTGACTGTTGTTAAGCCTGATAGACTTCGTTATATTCATTTTATTAGCGGATTACTCTATAGCTATCCTCATCTTTGTGGTGGGTGCTTATCTCCACGAACTTAACAAGGTTATCTCCAGCTATCAGCTTATGGGGGATAAGCCTATTTAAGGAAAACGATTCTCCTTCTTCTATATAATTCTCAGTAACTTCGGTTGTTTGTGTGTCTACCGTATTTACTTGTAAGCGACCCTCTAAGACATAAAAAGTCTCATGCTTTAAAGAGTGAAAATGTAAGGAAGTAGAATTTCCGGGAAATATCTCTAGGATCTTTCCGCAATAGTTCTCCTTCTCATTGTTGGCCATCCATATTTCTCGTCCCCAGCTCTTTTGGACTATCTTTACGTTCTCTTTCGCGGTTATCATTGCATTCATCACATAGAAGAACCAATTTACCACGTTGGGGCACCCAAGTCAAGCTAATTTCGTCAAATGACTTTTTGCAGTCCAAGCATTCGGACACTAGTTTTCCTTCCGTTTGTCGTACTGCCTACGCATTTCATTATGGTCAATCTTCCTGTCTATGTTCTCTTGACCGTTTTGAAGTCTTTCTAGCCTTTGTAAGACATACTCTCTCTTGTCGTCATTCTCTGTTTTAGCTAAATACTCTAAGCTTTTTTCTATAACGCGAGGATCAACTACGGGCCTACGGGAAGGAACTTTAACAACGTTAGCGGAAGGAGGGGTGGGATTCTTGTTGTCTTTGTTGCTTTTGCTCTCTTCTTTTCTGTCTCGTGAATAACGACTAGAGAGGGAAGTTTTCTTAGTTGTCGGCGCTTTTGTTATAATACTTGGAAGTCTGTTGGCTTTAAAGTTTAGTAGCTGGAGGTTACCGTTGGATGAAATAAGAGCTGAATCTTTGAGTATGTTTTTAACCTCAATATTATATTGCCTTTCGTTTGCTCCAAGCGAAACAAATTTGTCCGACTGCCCAACTCCTCTAAGAACAAGATGGACCTTATTGGTTCCGTTCCACCTAGTAATACCGGTCATAAAAACACTTGGAGCTAAAATTTCACTAACTGGTGGCAAAAGTGGAGTGGGCGCTTTACTTGTTAAGTTAAAGGCATTCCTTGTCACTATGTTGTTATATGTGTTCGTCTCCCCAGCGTGAAGACTGACGGTAAAGAGTATCAATATTAACTTTTTCATACTATAACATTACACTTACTCTTTTTCTAGCGTAGCTATGTATCTATTAAGATCACAAGTCTCTTGAAGTAAGTCCATGCTTATCTCACGCCAATACTTGCCAACGTCTCTCAGGGCTTCATTTTGATCTCTTAATTCCTCTAGATACTGCTGCGCTTTGTCTATGTGAGGGCAGGTGGGACCCGGAATAGGAGGGCATTCTCGGTACAGCTCTTTATACTTTTGACTTGGGAAGCTTCTTTTTTTGGGCGGTTTTCCGAGCTTTCTCATGCTTTTTTAAGTGTCTCTTTACCGGCTCAGTTTCTTGATTTGTTGGGGTTACTGTCTGTTTCATCGCCCAAGTACCCAAATAAAAAAGAACGCCTTGCAGAAAATTAAATATTTTGTACTTTAGTGTTTTACGGAAGGCGTCTCTCGTCTTCTTTTTAGCTTTCCATTCTTTATCCGCTTCTTCTTTTTCTTCGGCAGTTCTGGAAACCTCAAACCTAACTAAAAGTTTTGTGTCTACAACCCCTTCAACAAAAGTAAAGATAAATTCAACCCAGTAAGAATCTCCTTTGTCGTTTTCGAAGTTTTCATAAAAACTAACCGCGCCAGTATGAGGGGTAAAAACCCACTTCTTTTTCCCCTCGATATGAGGAAGGTGCTTGTCGCTCTTATAAAGCTTATGTCTGTAAACTTTGTAAATGCAAAGAGAGTTCTCTAAACACTTGGTTTGGTAGTTGTCATTCTTGATTAACTTCTCCTGCTGTTTCGTTAGGATACCTCTAAGGTAGGACTTCGGTACGATTATGTCGTCAAACATTCCCATTATCAGTCTAACCTTTTAATTCTGTATCCAGATGTCTCTACGTCCACGGGGTTAAAGAAGTCTAAATCTTCCTGTGACATATATTTAGACAAAAGTTTAGTTGGGTCTTTGGGGTTTTCGCTATTCAGCTCATCTTCAATAGCTTGAATATCCACGCCTTCTTCAAGTTTAACACCCATTACCACACCGTTCTTGCTATTCCAGCTTATAATTACCTTATTCTTCATAGGTTTAATGTTTGACGAATGGACTGCTGACAAGCTTCACATATTAATACAGCTTCATACGCCAGTACTTCCAAAGCCCCCTTGTCCCCTATTGGATGCAGCCAGCTCTTCTACGTCGTTCCATTCTACCTCGTGACATTTCTCTATTATAATTTGAGCAATCCTTGTTCCTGCGGGAAGTGTGACGGATGAGTCTCCTAAATTAATCAAAACCACTCCGATTTCATTCCTGTAACCAGAATCTATTACACCTGCCAAAACGTCTATCCCTTTCTTAACGGCAAGTCCACTTCTGGGAGCAACTCTTCCGTAGAACCCTTCTGGAATCTCCATTGATATCCCAGTAGGAACAACAGTTCTTCCCATAGGTGGAATTTCCTTCTGTTCTACGCTGGTTAGATCATACCCAGCATCAAACGGCGCTCCTTGAGTTGGAAGTATTGCGTCAGGGTGAAGTTTTAGTGCGTTTATTTTCATTGCTTTTAGTCCTTTGTATTCCATTATCTTATGGGGCAAGCTCCGCCATCGCATTCTAGGCCGTCTAAAACGTGACCGTTGCCAACTTTAACAGCAGATACCTTCTTGATGCCGAGCCTAAGTGAATTGTATCGCTTTTCGTCTATTTCTTCGTAAGGAGCCTGATCAAAGCCATGCTCTTGGTGAAGTAAAAAGGAGACGCTTTTAATATTATTTTTGTAATTCTTTCTCAACCAATCTTTTATTTCTTGTAGTTCTTCTTTCTTGTAATAGACAGTGCAAGAGACAGCGTTGTCAGACCATTCTTTCTGGATTCTTTTAACTAAGTCTAATTGATCGACAGCTTTCATATCTTTTGTAAGTACAGCTTCTTTTCCGGACTCGCAGGGGAACTCGACTATCACAGTGTCTCGGTTAAGGGAGCCGTCAAAGTTTTTAACGAACTCGATATGGTACCCCATTTCCTTGCAGGTCTCGACTAAGGCATCTTGGCTAGACATCCTGACACGACGGATATAATATTGAGAATAAGATGGATGTACCCCCGGTGTTGCTCCCGCCAACAGGCTCAGTGTGCCACTAGGCTTAACTGTTGTGAGCTTTATGCTTTCCGGCCATCCTCGCTTTTTGCTCCACTCCTTGTCGTAGGCTTTCAGTGCCTCATAGCAATCCCCCAGCCACTCTAGCTTCTTATCGTGTAAGCTCTGGCAGATTCCCGTAACGCCTTGCCCTATTCTAAAATTTTTATGAACTATCTTATTTGTATCGTCATGGATAAAGGGCAAAGCGCATATGGCTTTTTGGGTTTTATAGAGAAGTTTTGAACACTCTATCAATTCCTGTTTCGATTCTATGTTATTTAAGTATAGCTCCGCAAGATTGCAACATTCCTTATCTGCTAAGGAGATTTCCCCGCAAGGGTTTGTTCCTTCACAGTTTTCTTTCGCCTTCTCTCCAGTCCTTCCAAATTTAGAACTTAAAGCGACGTTAAAAAAACCATAAGGCTCTCCATTGCCAGCGTAACCGTCCCAAACCCCTTCTGCTATATGATCGTAGCTGTCGCAATAAATGGTATTATTGCTCATAGCTCTCCAGTTTGGAATATTGCCCAAGTCCCATCTTTTAGCTTTTATATATAGATAGTCGTCTGGATCGCCTAGGGCGATTTCTGCAGATCGTCTGACGTTCCCAGCGACGACAACAGAGCCAATGATATTAGCAACATCTAAAACGTCAATGCTCCGAAGCTTTTTGCCTTCGCGTTCCTTAATGACTCCTATGATTTTCCCTATTCCGTCTACTAAGATTTCCGGCCCACTTGCTGTTCCTCCAAATCCTCCAATAGGTTTCCCTGCGCCTCTAACGAGAACGGTTGAATAGTTGAAGGATTTTCCGGTTACAAAAAGAGCGTCTAAGACCTTACTTAATAACCTAACCCATCCTTCTCTGCTGTCGGGAACTATAAAGTCTGCATCGTTTGTGTTTTTGACAGAAATTTCGACATTCCTTTTAACCCTTGGAAGTTCGTGGATATCTTCTCGCCTTATCGAATAACCAACTCCGCCGCCCAGCATTAAATTCTCAAATATAAAACAAAAGTCCTCTGGCTTTTTAATGGCCGTGAACCAACAGTTAAGAAGACTGTTACCCCCGAATCTATCAACGGTAGAAGTCCCTAACTGCCAGAGCCCACGCCCAGCAAAATTACATTTAAGATTAAAGACTAAATCAAAAAGTTTTTCAGCCTCTTTCCTTGTGTATTCTGCTCCTATTTCCTGAGCACCTTTAATACATCTAGCTACGGTTTCCGACCACTCTTCAAGGCTTCCATCTTCCTTGGGCCTAGAATATGTTCTCTTATAAACAATATAACCTAGGCCATTAAAGCCCCATTTCGGTTGTTTGTTTTTATATTTTGATAAGAAGTCGTTAGTTAGTATGGTGTCGGTGTCTTTTTTTTTCATTTGTTAAAATCCAAGTCTTAATTGGTGTTCATTGCTATATCTATTCTACAGTTAATTTAGTATTATGTACCGAAAAAAATAGCATGGAGCTTTATGACTCCATGCTAATGCGGTAATATTGTTTTAGTTTATCAATTTATTTTGACCTGCAAAGGCTTTGAATCCTCAAGCTTCTCCACCTTAACTGAAAGAAGCCCGTTTTTAAGTTCTGCAGAAATCTTAGAGGGGTCAGAATTTTCTGGCATCAAAAACCTTTCTGATACGTTCTTTTTGCTGCCTCTTACCTCCTTGAATCCTTTAATGATTAGATATTTACCAGATAGGTGCTTTGAGGGCTGCACTTCCATAGTAATATCTTTTTTATCAAAACCGGCTAACTCCAACTCTAGGCTATACTCTTCCTCGTCATCCGAGAAACAGTTTACTCTTCTTGGCTCGGTGTCGAATAAAGCTGCCCAAGATGGGAATAATCTAACCGCTTCGCTTGTGAGGTCCTGAATAGAACCATCTACTCCATAATACTCTTTTTCGTATTTTGTCATACAGGTGTTATTATAGCAAACAACGTGCCAAGTTTAATTTTCTCGTTTTTAAAGGGGTTTTTCGCATTTTTTTAAAAAGGTGTGACACTTAGTGTGACATTAATTCTCTCTTACAAAAAATACCTGTGTCAATCTGGCATCATCCTTTGTGGAGCCAAAATAACCTGTTGACTTATGTAAGTCAGTAGGTTTGTAAAATACCGCGCTGTTGTAGATATTTTCGAATTCTTGCTTTACGTCATAGCGGGAAACATCGCCTGCGACATCACCTTCGTCATCTTTCAATGATTCAATGGTTTCGCCTTCTTTGGGTTGGTAAATGGTTGTGCCGCTATTGGCGGGGGGATTTGGGGATAGGTAAACTACACCAACTCGAGTAAAGCCTTGGGTCATGACGTCTTGGTGAACCCAACTATCCCCGTCTTTCGCCCTGCAAAATTGGTAAAAAGTTTCAAAATAGACATCTTTACCGTCTGGCCATCCCATTACTTTATAAAAAGACTTCCAGAAAATTTCGAAAGCTTTCTCATTTACTGCTGATATGTATTCAGTTCTTAGTCCGGGCCAATTCCCATTCGTAGGATGCTCCTTACAAGGCCAAACTTGGAGCTTCATTGCTCCTGCTCTTACCTCGTCTGGGTCTGCAAAAAAATTGTTTACTTGTCTCATTTCTTGTTTTTAATTCTTGAGATTAGCTCAAATATTTTTGTTTTACTAATGTCGTTTACACTGTTTAGTTCTTCTGCATCGGTATAGCCTTCTGCTACTAACCTTTTCTTTAAGTTGTCGAATGTAACGCCTTTAGATTTCATAGCTGCCGCAAGTATTTGAGCAGGGTCATTAGAGGAATTAGATGAATCGGAATCCCCGTTTGGCGTAAACGGGTTCATCGTGGAGTTCTTTGACATCTCATCAGCAGAAACAATATTGATTCTTAGGAAATTCCTAACGCTTCTGCAAAAAGCTCTGTTCTCCGCCATTTCTGCCAGATAAAGCTGTCCAAAATCCTTCGTGTTGTGGAGCGTCGTACTAGCTAAAGATTCAAAAGACACCGCTCTACCCTCAGTCTCAAAATTGGGAATCCACTCTATCCTGCATGAAGCGCAAACGTAATCTTCTCTGGCCTCGTATATTTTATAGTCTACTTTAGTATAGCCGCGTTTTTGCGACAGATCTTTCAAGCCTCCTAAAAGAATAATCAAATCCCTGTCTTGGAGCTTGGATATATCCGCCTCTTTAGTTCTATCTTTGTTGGGGACCAAAAATTCTGATCTCACCATCCTTCTCCAATCTATTAAGCCGTTATCTTCGAATGTGTAGTCGAGACCTTCGATCAAGCCGTCGTCATCCCTCTTTACGGTTCGTGCCGTTAGTTTCTTCTTCGCCGCTGTCATGTTTTTTAGTCTATCTCGTCGGGGCGACAAAGTCAAGGAGTTTTTTTGAGTATCCTAATATGATCCAAGTCTTTGAAGAAGTTGGGGTTATCTGGTATTTGATAAACGTCAGAAGGATCCATCCTTGATGCTGGCTCTCCGTTTTCTAAAGCCGCTTGGCTCGCGTAGAACTTGGACTTGTGAATAGTATACTTATTGGTTTGATAAAAAAGCTTTTTAATACTTTCTCCTTCTAGCTGTTTAACTTCATCTGCCCTATCTATCTTAACTCTTGTAACCTTAGGGTAGTCTAAAAACTTAAATTTAATTTTCTCGAACTCTTCATCGCTGGCGAATGTTGCAAGTGTGCATTTTAAGCCTTCGGAAATAACTTCGTCATAGAAGGACGCCCTTGATCTCTCGTCTATTATGTAGATTATTGTATCAATCCTTTTTTTGTTTTTGGTTAGTATGTTTATGTCGATAGGTTTATCAATCATTAAAGAATACTTGCCATCGATTGAAAGTTGTGCGTCTATTTTTTCGGGTGTGGTGTTTGTGTTTTTTATATCTGCTCTTATGTAACTTGTCTGGCCATCCATGTTTGATATTTTAACAACCTCATCTGGGACTGACTCGACTAAACCAATATGGAAGAATTTACCAGTGTATAACGTTTCGTATTCGTAGTCGAAATCTAGACCTAAAAGCTTACAAACAGACTTAGTGATATCCTCGGGAGCTATTGTATTTATGGTCTTCGGTTCTTCATTATGTGCGTAAGTTGGTTTGTCTCCGTCTTTGTCAGACTCTAACAATATCACATCCTCTTCTTTTGACCAGTAGGGGCCAGAGTGACAGGCATATTTATTAGAATAGAGTGCTACTATTTTTTTCCCATATCCAGAGGCTAAGTGAATCGGAAGACTGTCAACTCCAAGGTGCAACATTGAACGCCTTATAACGTAGGCCAACTGATTAACGGAAGTGCGACCAAGCAAGTTATGGCAATTCTTTACTATCACTTCTGACCCAGTCCCCACCTGTACGATCTTAATACCCTCTTTATCTAGAACCGGCTTCAACAGCCTAACGACAGAGTCCCAATGGTCATATTTCCTTGAGTCTGTTTTATTCGGATGGTGCAGAGTGATGTATTTGTCAGCCGGAAGTGGGTAGTATTTTTCGTAGATAAAAGGTTTATCTATTTTAAGGCAACAATTTGATGCATAGGCTTCTAATATGTGCATAGCTCTAAATCTAATTTATCTTTTTTATCGTTATGAAGCCAGCTAGATAGGTTCTCTTGAATTGTTAAGAAAGGAACATAAGCGACCTCGAACCATCCTTTATGATTGCCATTTCCTTCCAGCCAAACCCCCTGCTCCATAGACTGACAAAAAGGAACCCACTTATGAACATGAGGATTCCCTAAGATAATATCCTTGAACTTATCCTCACAAGCAAAATAGAGATTGTAGTCGGGGTAAAGCCTGTTAATGCTTGGAAGCAAGCTGGTAGCCAAGTATACATCCCCAGCGTCCTTAGGGATTACCATTATAATGCGCTTACCCTCGTCGTCTTCGTCTAGATGAGATGAAAATTTGTCATCGCTGATTCTAAGTATTTTTTTATTTTTGTTGTCTATAGCGGTCTGCCTAAAGTAACTCTCAACATCTTGTCTGCTGTTTTTCTTTGACTCTAAAAGCTCCATCCAATATTTGTGACCATCGTCGTCTTCGTCAACGTGGGTCATGCTTAAAATTTTGTGATAAGCTTCTGTTAGCCACTGCTTATCCTCCTTGATACTGTTGTCTATGGGAATATAGGGGTTTATCTCTTCCTCCTCGCCCTCCCCAAAAACAGATTCGTCTACAAAGGGGGCATCGTCCACGAACTCACATATCTGTTTTCCTATAACAGGAGTATCGAAATTCAATAACACCCATTTTCTGGCCTGCTTGCCCATTTTAGTTCTTTCTTCATCAGTCATATTATAGACTTTACGAAGCTGTTCTAGGATTGACTCTGGCTTGGTGGAAGCTTTTCTAAACTCTGTGCCTTGCTCTCTGTATTCGGACCACTCTAAAGGTAAAGATGCGGCTTCTTCTACGCAAGAATCCACGCCACAGCTATAGTTGGTAACTAGCGTAACCAGTTCGGTTAGTTTCGCTTCTTGGATTGGGATCTCTTGACCACCGCTGGTGAATGGATGGCAATATACATCCATTAAGTTATAGACTTCATTTAATTGAGCCTCGGTTGCTGCTGTACCTATATTTACAGTTTTTACAGTTTTCTCCGACTCACACTTTTTACAGTCTAATACGTTTTTTGTATATGGTTGTACCTCATAGTGTTTACATTTGGCGCAGACATACGTTGTTAGTATATCCTCGATTGGTATATCGTATTCTTTTGCTAACTTAGGAATGCCCCAGCCTTCTTCGAAGCTTGTATGTAGCAACAGTTTCGCTTTCGCATTTGGGTGAGCCAACTTAAAGAGGGAAAACCCTTCTAGGAGGTTGGGTACAGATTTTCTTAATTGATTCCTAAATACAAAGCCAATGACAAAATTATCTTTAAGGTTAAATTTATTTCTAAGCTCATTCCTATTCTTTAATCTCTTAAAGTACGTACACTCTACTGCCCCTCTTACTGTTTTAACATGTTCATGCCCAAGTCTCCTAAGCTCTTGAGTTGCGAAGTTGCTCCATATCCAATAGTTGTTGACCTTTTTTGCTGTCTTAACGGCTGATGGCAAAATAGGTAAGGAATCAAGCGTAGTCCATATGCATGAAGTGATTTTACTAAACCATTGTTTAGGAACTGCGAAATCTACGCCCCAAATATCTTGTACTGCTATATATACGTCAGGTTTAAAGTCCTTAACGACCTCATCAATAAAAAGGGAACCGTAATTTACATCCCTCTGTATTGAGGGGTCTTTAGCTTTCTTCCCGCGTAGCTCGCCAGCAGGTGGTATGCATCCAACGCTTTTCCAAGGCGTTTTGTCAAGCATCACGTTATCTTTGTTCATACCGCAGCAGTAGTGCAGTATCTCATATTTACCAGTCTTATACAAATAAGACAAAACAGCTCTGGCATTTCGGCCAAAGCCCGTTTTCATTAAAGCAAAGTCGCTTTGGAATAATAGCTTTTTCTTCTTCACACTTATTTAATTGTGACAGTTAACAAAGTTTTGTCAGTTTTCGCAAGTTTACCAATTTTCGTCATCCTCTAAAACATCTGAGATGTCAGGAGCTTTGACGGATGGAGTTTCTTTTTTATTCTGAGGTTTTTTTTCTGTACCTGAGTCTGGTGAGGATTCATTCGCAGCAGCTTGCTCGTCCTCCCATTTAAACATGGAAGCTAGGGTGTAGATAAAATATTCCTTTAGGTGCCTAGCCTCTGCAAAAGTTAAGCCTATGATAAAACCAGCTTTGTTGGTTGAGTCCTCCTTGTCTTCCTTGTTTACGGAGTAAGAAAATCCAACTCTGCCTTTAGCATTCGAATAGGGGGTGAATTTGAAGCGAGTAATCTGCTTCGGGGTGCTATGGTAAGCTGAAAATTCCCTATCGGATTCTATGCAATCTAAAATTGCCGCCACCTCATTACGGTTAAATTTAAATTGAGTGCTTGCAGCGGGATTCTCTTTATTAGCTTTGAACGAACCTGTTTTCGTCTTATCGTTCCAAGAGCTTTGTTTAATGAACGAACCAAAAAGTGATCCGTCTTTTACGCTGCTCCAAAAAGAACATGCGCTGCCTGTTCCTTTAGGGTTCGGTTTATAGAATTGTATTCTTGCCATTTTAGTTATTATATTTAATATTTATTTGTTTTTCCAGTTAGTTCCTAACTTCTGAAAGCTTTGTGTAAACGTGGCTATCTTGTACTGCTATTAGGTCAGCAAAGACAGCTTCTTCGACTTTTTTACCTTTTATTATTACGATGTTACCCTCCTCTGGGTACTTATCCCCATTCAAGCTTTTGCAGGTATTCAGCTTCTCGTTAAACATTAGAACCTTCATGATTCCAGTATCGTCGGATATAGAAGTCCTCAACATGCTGTTCCCTTTTTTTGTTTTACCTATATGTGGCTTTTCGAAAATAGTACCAATGAATGTAGATAGTCTACCTATGGGGCTATTTTCAACCTCTCTTATGCTGACTAGGTTGTCGGTTTTTTCTTCAAATATATCTTTTAAGCTGACTCCGTGGTTGTATCCTAAAAGCCTATTTTCATAATACCAATTAGCGAAACTTTCTGATTTTATATTCTGAGAATAAATTAATCTATAAAGTTCTGTATTTTTTCTAATTGTATTTATCCGGCTATCCTTGATGATAGGTCTGCCTTTCTCGTCTTTTAACTCTTCGTTTAAAGCTTTGACGCATTTAGTTAGGTCATAGTTGTACGTTTCAGCTATTGGCATTATGGCAATCTTTTCCCTTTCCGTTAGCTTGCTCCATACTTGAGCTTCGTAGACTACTTTTGTGCGAGACTGCTTGAAGCCCTCTAAAGCCCCAGCTTGTATGAGAGGGCATAATACAGGCAGCGTTAATCCAGCTTCATTTGCCCCTTGGAATATTTCAAACTTGTTTGCGTACTCCTTTCTGAAGTTCATTAACTTCTCCACCGACTTATCCGATATCCCTTTGATAGATAATAAACCAAACCTTATATTGTCACCTTCGATTTTGAAATCTAAGTCTGACTTTAAGATGTGGGGAGCCATAAGTTTAATTCCAAAAAGGTCTAACTCCCTTTCTATTTTGGCGATTTCGGTAATAGGATCGGGTTCATGCCTCGTCATTTTAAGTAGAGACAGAAAAAACTCTTTTGGATATTTGAATTTTAAATAAATCGTAGAAGCTGATAGGGCAGCGTAAGCTATAGAATGAGACTTATTAAAAGAGTAGTTAGCTGAGTCCTCCAAAACACTCCAGAGGACATCTCCCACGTCAACATTACCTTTATCCCCCATCCATTCACTTGTAAGCCTATTTTCCTCCACCTTATCCGCAATCTTCTCCTTCCATTCCCTTACTTGAGCCACTTTCTTTTTCCCGACTATACGACGCAAAATTTCCGCTTCATCTAATGTGAAGCCGATTTTGTGAGCCATCTTCATCATCTGCTCTTGGTAGAGACAAACTCCCCCTGTGCTTTTTAGAATATCATCAAAGAAAGGATGTATGGAATCGTAAACATCGTTATTAGAGTAGTTGGAATACTGATCAACAAAAGCTAGTGCCCCCGGTCTTCCTAAAGCTAACACCGCGCTCAACTGTTCTAGATTTTTAGGTTTTACTTTCTGGCAAACTCTGAAGTTGGTGTCAGCCTCTATTTGAAATAGGCCGTGTGGAGCTCTGAGTTCTTGCAGGTTTTGGTAAATGAAATTATCGTTAAGATCTATATCCTCAACGTCTATCCCTATCTCCTTACATGCGTTATCTACAACCGAGACGCTCCTTAGCCCCAGTATGTCAAGTTTTGTATTGGTTAGAGAAACCCAATTCATATCAAAGCCAGAGATAGGGTTCTTGTCTGAGGACAACTCCAAGGGGCAAGACTCCTCTAGTTTACCATAAGACAAAAGTATTCCGGAAGGGTGAACTCCTTTATTTTTAATTAGGTTTTTTAGTTTTAATGCTATTCTATAAACCTCCTCATTCTCGTTAAACCATTCGTCAAGCTGTTCAACTTCTTCTCTTGCTGTCTCAAGGTCAGTTACTTTCCCAAAAACCTTAGGTATTAGAGAGGAAACCACATTCATTTCAACCTCGGTTTTACTGCCTGCTATTTTCCCACACTCTTTTATAAGGAGCTTACTGCTAAGTTTATTAAGGGTTAAAATCTTTGCTGTCTTACCTTTGAATTTTTTCTCTAAATACTCTAAGACCTGTTGGCGCTTATAATAACAAACGTCAATATCTACATCACACATTAACTCTCCGTCTAAATATGTTATCCCTCCTACTACTTGTTTTTTTGCTCTGGTTTTAGATATAAACCTTTCGAAAAATAGGTCGTATTTAACAGGATCTATTTTAGTTACCCCAATTAAATACAAAACTAAACTACCGGCAGCAGAGCCGCGACCTTGTCCGACTGGGATGTTATTTCTGTGACAAAAGTGAACCACGTCCCAAACCAAAAGAATATAGTCGGTAAATCCTAATTCGTGAATAGTGTTTAACTCATACTTGCCCCTGTTTACGTAGTTGGGGTATTCATCTGGGGTCACTTCCTCTTTAATCCTCTTTATCCCTTCGTTACATAAGGACTTTAAGAAACTAAAGTTGTCGTTACCGGACAGTTTTACGCCTTTTTTGTTTGGCTTAAAATTTGGCAGTCTGACTCCGTGGATTTCTAAGTCCAAGTCGGAGAAGTTACTATTAAAAGTCTTTTCAGTCATTTTCAATCGCTCCTTCTATGTCTAATCTGTGAAGAACCTTTTTAAGCGTATCGATTGTATGCTTTTTAGAGAGCTTATAACAAACGTTAGCTTTATTCTTCTTCTCTCCTCTAGAAATAACTACCATAAAATAATCTAAGTTATCTTTTTCTAGTTTATCTTTTAAGTCCTCTAAGTAATCTAAAGATGGCATTATATGTTTATTTGCATTTTTAGCTTGTTCCAGACTTTTATGTTTAAGCGTAGGTCAACTATAGCGTCATGCAGCTTATCATAATCATGTTCTATGTCAAACTCCTTGCCAAGAGCTGTTAGGTTACTTTTAACCCTTCTTCTCCTCGTGTTCAGTATTTTGTATTGGTAAAGACATAGCTCTCTATTGCTAAGTTTTCCTCCTTCATTTCTGAAAGGTATGTCATACTTGATACCCCTAGCCAAACAATTAGTATCTATTATCTTTTCTACTAAGTGGTTATAGCTCTCTCCCATGAATTCGTAATACCCTTTCAGCAAATATAAGTCAAATCCTAAAAAATTATGGCCAACTATATAGTCGCATTCATCAAACCAAGGTGACATTTGTTTGAAAGCCTCCTCTGGGCTGATAGCTTTTGACAGGAATTTCTTCTCGTTGTAACCAGTTATTCTAGCCGCTTCCTCTCCGACCTTTAAGTCTGTGTCCCATTTTATATATAGATCTTGAGAGTCGAGAATTTTGTTTCCTTTGTATTTTATTAGGCCAGCTTGCCAAGGGCGGTTTTGACAAAAGTTCAGGCATAAATTGTACGTCTCGAAGTCGCAAAAAGTATATACTTTATCTTGATTAAATCTAAGTAAATCTTTATTCATTGAGTAACTGTACGGTAGGGCCGTGTTTGTATTCTTGTATGTTCTTAACGCTGATGGTTCTATCGAAAATTAATATACCATTTTTGGTGGCTTTAACATCCCACTCTTTTTCCCGTAGATCCAATTCTGTTGAAAAGAATTGTCCGGCCCTCACCCACGATAAAGACCTTGAGGTCTTCTTCTCTGTATAGGGCGGGGAAGATTTTCTGCTATTGATGTGTACCTTGTAATCTGAATCTTTTTGAATTACTATATAGAAGTATGGATTATGTGGGGATTTTTTATTGTAGGCGATGCTGGCCTCGTTTCTAGAGCAGCAGTCCATTCTACTGTTTGGAAAAAAGCTATCTATCCTATGTTTAATGTTAGTGTTGTTTATTTTTTTGACAGGATAACCCCTCCCGTCAAAGCTTTTTATTTTAAGGGCTACTCCCTCCTCTGCGGGGACGTAAGTCCCATTGGGCCTAGTGAAGCAGGGGTCTTGATGCCATTCTTTTAGGGTTTTAGGGAACTTAGCCTTGTTTAAAAAAGAAGTGCGGCCTGCGGCTACCAAAGTCTCTAACCAGTCTTGTGGAGTTCCATCTCGGTGTTGAAACATGTCGGCGGGGGTAAAGAAGGCCGCTTCGTAAACGTCTAGATAGGACACAAGGCTATCTAAAGCGTGAAGATCCTTATGGCTTATAATGTTGTCAAAATCGGTATAAATAATATTATCATAACCTAGCCCTTCGGCTATGTAAGCACTCATAGAAAAATTACTAACACAAGCAAACCCATGCCTTTGGGGGTCAGCGTGAATTGATATCTTATTATTAGCATACCATATTACGGCAGACTTGTCACTCGATAACAATACATTACCTTTTGCATTGTGAAAATAATAATCAGAAAGACTCTGATACTTATCTCTTACTGGTGCTCCAGATACATGCAAGACATCGTACCCGAATTCTTTGAACCTGCTAATACATTCGACCATTACGGACTCCTTAGCTAGGTCAGAGCAGTAACTATTTACTGCAACTATGTTTCTTTTTTTTGTTTTATTGGTTCCTGTACTCACTTATTGACTGCCTCCTGACCTTGATTTGTCCAGTTCTCGAAGCAAAAAGTGTCCGAGGACATGTTGTTTAGCTGCGGTTTTTCTAATGTGCTTCTGTTGTTAATGCATCTAAAAGTTAAGTAGGCTTTAAAGTCTTCTTTGTTTTTATAAAAGACGCTTTGAGTGTTTACTTTTTCATACTTAGATGCAGAAGCATAATCTTCAACCAAGTCTTTTAGTATGTGATCATATGGTAGGTTATTGTTTTCTACAAAGAGCACGGGCTTACAAAAGCTAAAATCTGGAACGCAGCCGCGACTGCTAAAATTATTCTGAAATATAAAGGAATCATAAAAAGGAACTGCAAGTAAAAGGTCTTTGTCGCTCCAGTTATTCTTTATTGATTCAAAGTCAGTTCTTGACTCATAATAGAACCCTTCGATGGCAGCTTGGCTATAGATTTTGATTAACCTTTTGTACCCGTTCTTGTTTTTGCAAAAGATAATATACTTGCAGGAAGTCTGAATGGACGCCTCGTTCTTTTTATGAAGATCTTGGCAGACGGTAATCCTGACCCCAAATATAAGCTTAATCTTGAATTTGGCTAAGCTTGAGTAAGCTTCAAGAAACCCGCCCATAGAATCATCAACCAGATAGACCTCCTTCAAGGAGTTCTCTTGGGCTATTTGAGGGATCGAATCTGGGCCATTCGGCTCAGACTCAGACGCCAAAGTCAGTATACTCCTGCCTAAAGAATAGTGACTCTTGAATAATGGAATGATGTCCATGACTCCACTATAGTTGCCCGGGGATGTCTTGTCAAGTTAAAAGTCAAACAAGTCGTCTATTATGTCTATTTGCTTGCTTGGGTGGGGGTGAGCGGGACAGCCGTCATACCTCTTCTCTACTATCTTCTCACCTTTTTTTTGTTTCAAATTTTCTTTTTTTCTCGCTGATCTGATAAATTTAGAATCCTTATCTTGTAGCTCGTAATAGTCAAAAGCGTCTAGGTATGGGCATCTCCAAGTCTTGCCAGCCTTACACATCCAAGAGGACTTTCCGTCTTTGGCGTAATTGGTTCTCGCATCTTTCTCCGAAAATGAATTTATTTGTTTATAACAACTCTCTAAAAAGTATTCAAAACCTTCAAGTTCCTCCACTGTATAAACACATTGTTGTGCGGCTGACTTAGGAAACCTTAGAAATAGAAACTCAATAGTAGGTTTAAGTGTTGGCCAAAGTTTTAAAGAAGCTAAAGAGTAAGACATCGCTTGTATGTTTGCGGTAAGCTCTTCTCCTCTAAATTTCTGCTTACTGCTTTTATAGTCTACAATTTTGATGGTCTTATCTTTTTTGTACATTATAGGCTTATCCATGAAGCCTCGTATTTTGTATTTTGGTTTCTCGCTTACTACTAAGAACTCTTTTTCTGGGTCGGTGACCTTTCCCCCTTCTCCAAAAAAGTCATACCTCAGCCCAACTACAATCATCTTATTGATTAACTCGTAATTCTCCTCCGAGTTCATTGGCAGGTCGTGCTCTTTCGCGTCTTGGTTTAAATGTTTGATTATTAATCTTTTAATGGAGGGGCTTCCGTCTAAGCTGGAAGCTTTTGAGATTAATTCTTTATGTCGATTATGTTTCTTTTTTAGAATTAACTCAAATACTAAATGGCATATAGTTCCGCGCAAAGATCCCTCATTCTGTCTCTGGGGTATCTTTAGTTCGTAGTTACAATAGTAAGACCACGAACAGCTTTCTAAAGTCTTGATCCTTGACGCTGATAAGATTTTTTCTTTTTTCATCTCCACGGATTTCCGCTAACCCAGCTAATCATAGTATACCTGTTGCCGGACTCAACTTTGCAAACCTTGTGGAGTAAAAATGAAGGGAATACAACTACATTACCTATGCCTTTCTTCATGGTAACTTCGCCGCCTGTCTGTACTATTAAATCTCCCCCAGTATAATCCTTTGGATCGCTTAATTGAATAACAACGGTTAGCTTCCTCTTATTCTTTCCCGGCCCTATGTCTGGATGCCAGTCGTAATGCTTACCCGCCCCTTCGTATTCTGTAAATTGTAGATCCTCTGTAAAGCCGGTTATATCAACTTTGAATAGATTCTTGTTGGCTTCTTCGCAGCATTCCCTTATTAGGTCAAAGATGAATTGGGTATCTTTGTTTAGTGGGACCCATCTTACTTCGCTATTCCTTACTTCGCTTTCACTCTCTCCAGTTGAGTTTGCGAAGGTTGTAGCGGTTTGTTTGGGGTAACTTTTCCCAATCTTTATCATCTCCTCGCACTTAGCTGGGGTAAGAATGCCTTCGTACCAGTAATAGCTCAAAAGATCTTTGTCTTTCTCTTGCTCCTCCATTCCGAATATTCTATCATAGTTACTCATAAAAAAAATCCTTCACTTCCTCCGTAGACATATCCCCAAAATCGTTATGGTGTCTAGGTAGCATGACTTCGACTTGACTTGGGTCAAAAAATTTTAATAGTTTCTTTTTTAGTTTGTGTGCCGCTATGCTTCCGGTCTGCCTCTCGTCATTATTTAGAGATATTGTAATTTTATCTGGGTCAAAGCTTAATAGCTGATTAAAAACTTCGCTACTTATGTCTACCCCAAATATAACCATACTGTTTTTTATTCCAGCGGACCAAAGTGAAAGCATGTCTCCGATACTTTCCAGTAGGATTACCTTATTGCAGGATTTTATATCCTTATAATTTACTTGTAGTGGGTACTTCCATTGGCTTTTGTCTCCCATATGTTTCCATTTTATTTTACTGCTATCGGTTATATCTCTACCCGTGTAGCCTATCACTTCTTTTTGCTTGTTGAAAATTGGGAACACGTACCTGTTTTTGAGTTGGCCTGCGTCAACTATGCCCCCTTGGAACAAAGATAAAGTTTCTTCCGCTACCCCCCTGTTTACCCAATAGGTATGGTCTGGGGTTATATGTTTTAATGATTCCTTGTTGAATTTTCTAGCCTCCTTTACTTTAGGTTTGTCGTCCTCGTTGGTGCGGGTCTGGTTTAACCCCTTGTTCCTTATCCAGTTTGACGCTTCAATCGTGGTAACCTTCAAATGAATTTGAACCAACCTTTGGAATGAACCTTTTTCGCCAACGCCCCAATCATTGAAGTATCCAGTATCTTTCTTAACGCTTAATGAGCTATTATTGCTAGACTCTCTGTAAAGAGGCCTCATCCTGTACTCTCTACCGTTATCTAGGATTTGGGAGTATCCTAGCTCAGATAATACTTCCTTTATAGTCATTTAGTATACCTTCGTCTCTGTTCGTGTTAATTGCGAAAGCTGTTTTCATTGGCACCTTATTACCGGCAGTCCCGACAGGTTTAATATCGTTCACAAGAACCCTTGGCCCAGCCATTAAGTCAAACATAATTCTATCATACCTTATGTCGTAATGCTTAAGCATTTTTATAGTATGTGGTGCGTGTTTGCTATCTCTTGCCGTAGTTAAAACTATGGTATCGTTATCTGGTATAGAGTTAAGAAACTCAATACTAGGTGTTATGGGTGTTTCTATTAGGTGGCTATCATGACCTTTTGCTTCAATAGCTTCATCTATTTTATCGTTGGAATTATGTTTAACGATAGTTCCGTCTATATCAATAAACCATGTTTTGTCTGTTGATTCTTTAGTTTCGGTTTTCATATTAGTTCGTCGTCGTTATCTTCTGGGTGTCTGTCTTCTAATGTATGTTGTTCTCTTTGTCTTTGCACTATAGTCTCAAGAGACCCCATCTCTTCGCAATTGAAATTCTCAACTGAAAAGTTTAAGTAGTTGTACGTGAATCTTTCAGATCCATCTTCCACCACTCTCCTCACTAGGTCTTGATGCCCTGCCGCGTCTCTTCCTTGGAATCTGGATTTTATAGTCACTAACTTATGAGTACCGAACTCTTCTCCGTCTAGGGCTATTTCGTCTAAAGTTTTTCTTCTAAAAATGCCGACGTAACTGGAAAACCATTGGAGCCTGTCTGACAGGGCGATTACAGAGCTATCGTCGACAACGGTATTTGAATTTCGGTTATGGCTCTCGCCTTGCCTGTTAAGCTGCATTGCTGTTATGACAGGACATTTTAATTCTTCGGAAAGTCTTTTTAGTTTGTCAATCTTTTCACCTATTGCTTGATGCTCTGCCCAATTTCTGTCTACCTTCTCGCCGGTAAGCTTAACGTAGTCGTACCCTATTATACAGCCGTTCCCTCTGCCTACTGTTTTATAGTACCACCTTTTAACAATATTGCAAACTTGATCTATGTCTTTACTGCCGACATGAAAGTGAGTGTAGTCGTAGCTCCTTACTTCTTGAAGAGCTTCTCTCACCTTTGTTATCATTTCTTTATTCTTACGCCAGTTACCTGTTTCCAAAAACCAAGAAGGAACTCCAGAAATTGCCGCCGCCATTCTGAATTGCATTTCCTCCTTGCTCATTTCGGTATCCAAGATTAAGGCTTTTACCTTATTCTTCTTAGCGGTTTTCATAAGAAGATCGTTTATCCAAGTTGTCTTACCTTGTCCCGGTCTAGAAGCTATTGCGTAAATGTTTCCGGGACGAAGCCCTCCATAAAGCCTGTTAAACTCTTCGTAAGATGTTAGGTAGCCGGGGTCTCTCTCAGGATTGTTTCCCCTGTCTTCAATGAGTTCAGACATATTGTCGAACAAATTGGAAGGCTCTGCCTCTCCTGTGTATTCGTATATCTTATCACTGTATATGTTGTCAGCCTTAGCTATGAAATCTGTTAGAGTATTATCTCCTTCTTTTCTGGCGTGCTCGACAAGGTTTCTTCCTGTTAGTTCTGTGTTCCTTCTTACAGTTAGCTTTATTAACTCTTTGGCGGAGTTGATGGTTCCCTTCTTGTTTATCTGAGCGAAAGATATACTTTTGATATAACTGAATACATCTATTTCATCTTTAAACCTTATGCCTAAGTTTACTATCTTTTGAGCAATTATTACATCGTCTAATTTATCTTTTGAAAACTCTCCTTCTAGGATTATAGATCTAATAACTTTAAATATTGTGCTATGAAGCTCGCTGTAAAAATCTTCATGAGTTACAAATCCATCAAGATCCAGAAAGGCGGAAGGGTGATTAATGATTCCCCCTAAAACATGTTTTTCGATACGTAAAGAATATATATTGGACATCAATCTAATTAGATCAAGAAGTTATCCTACCTCGACGGGGCTTCGGTGTCAAATAAAATCCGTCTCGTCGTCCTCATCCTCTGGAATTTCAAAATCGTCAAGAGGATCTTCGTCTCCTGTGTCAACAGAAAGGGAATTTAGCGTTGATTTTATGCTTATCTTATTTAAAGCTTCTGCCCAATTTGAAATAAACATCTGAAGGGCCATAGCGTCTTTGTTCGTGTCAAATTTGGTATGAACGTTTGGATTCCCCATCTCGTCATAAAGGAAAAGAGCGAAACCTCCATCGGAGAATTCGTTTAACTGCTTTAATGCAGACGGAGGTATTGTGAACCCCTTGCTTTCCATAGTTTATATTACACATATTAGAGTGATATATCAAACTTTTCCTTTACGAAGGATTCTGACAAGTCGTCTACTTCGTTGTATTCTATAGTAAGTAAAGCAAAACCGTTCTTTTCTAACCAATCTTCTTTTTTTACATCCCTGCTTATAGACTGGAAATATCCATATCTTGAGTTGTGGAAAAACTTATTAAATGAACTGTGCTGCTGCCCGTTTACTTCTACCGCTATGTATTTAGTGATGTTAACTATGTCTACCTTCATTCTACTTCCAAAGACTGGGAACTCTTCGTAGACTATATGATGCTCCCAAAAAGTTTTTAAGAACTGTTTTACTTTGTATTGAAGTTTGGATCTGGAGTTGCCGCTCCAGTCTATTAAACATTTTGAAACATTTCTGTTTACAAGTCTGCCGCTTGTGTTGTAGAGTTTCAAATGAGTTCTTTAAACTTGTTTGACAGGAAATCTAAAAGCTTATCATTCCCCGCCAAATAGGCCCAAAGATTTCTTTCTCCTTGGAACTTTTGTTTAATCTCAATCTTTTGAGACTCTACCTCTTCCACTAAATCGTCTGAAAAAACATACCATGCCCCCGACTTTTTAAGGAACTCAAACTGTAGTAAAAGCATATAAATTTCGACTTCCCTCCATATGGCCCCTCCTTGTTGGGAGTACTTAACTGGAATAGCCACCGTCTGCCCGGTTTTTTCGTTACGAGTCTTCGAGAACTTCATAACGCAATAGTGGCCGAGACGTTTCCCTTTGTCTTTAATTGAAGCTGCTGATGGGTTTTCCCAAATATAAAGGTCTGTCCATAGGGGCTGTATTTCTGCCATAACTGAACTATAAAACCCCAAAGCTTTGCCTCCGGAAACAGTTGATCCGCCAGTTGCGCCATAGCCGGTAGTGTTCATCTTCGTTCTGGTTTGAGATAAAACTATCATAGCGTGACCGTATCTTGTAATAGGTAAGCTAAGAGATTTACCCGCAAACGAAAAAGTAACCGCTGAACCTGCGACTTTTTGGCCTTGAGAGAAGTCTTTGTTTAAATCCTCCACCCTACAAAGAGCATCTGTAGAATCTAAGATAAATAAATATTGATAATTATTTTTGTTGTCTAGTACTAACTCCTTTATCATGCCTAAGCTTGGCTCAAGCATATTGCTATCTAAACAAAACCACTTGTCTTCCTTGAGGGATATCCCGCTCCTTTCAAGAAGAATCTTATTAAGTCTGCCTTCGGCGTTAACATAAAAGACAAATGAATTCTTTACTGTCTCTTGAAATATTTTTGCACAGTTTAAAGCGAAGCTGGTCTTTCCGCTCTCCGGTTCGCCTGACGCCCTGAATATACCCGGGGTAAGCCCGCCGTCCATAAAGATGTCTAGTGCGATGCTCCCGGTACTGCTACACCAATCAATGGGGGCGCTGGTGTTGTAGTGATGGCCCTTAAACCTTTTATCATTAAGTAGTTGTGCTATTTTTTCTTTACTCATCGTCTGTGAAATCAATTAAGTTCTTGTGGTATTTTAATCCTTTTTTATTTTTTCCGATTGGTTTATTTTCTAAGCTGTATGTCTTCTTGTCTGACAGGTTTAGGTTCCTTTTCTTGTTTTGAAATTTGAGCCACTCTGTCTTCTCTGGTTTCAGCCACTCTTTTAGGGAGTATATCTTGTGTCCCTCCGCGTTCAGCCACTTCCAAAACTTTTTGTCAGGTATAATAGCGAAAAGCTCTTTGGCCCTCTTGTACTGAAAGATGAACGTTATCTTCTTTGGATCGGAGCAAAACGTAGAAACCATGAAGGAATAGAAAGCATGATTCTTATCCTTTGGCGCTGGCTTTTTAGCTTTAGCCTTAGCTTTAGCCTTCTTTTCGCCGGTGTCTCCGATAGATTCTCCTATTAGCTCAAAGTCCGTCATTCAACGCAAGGTCACAGTGTACCATACGTTCTACTAGTTTGTCAAACGAAATCTGCGGTTCCCATCCTAGTTCTTTTCTAGCTGATGTTGAGTCTCCCCACAAAAGCTCGACTTCCGCTGGCCTATAAAATTCATTATCTATTTCCGCTAAGACCGTGTTCTCTTGAAAAAGCCTAAACTTTTCGTCCATTCCTTCCCCACTCCATAAACCGGGGATACCGGCGGCAGCAAAGGCAGTTGCGACAAAGTCTTTAATGGAATGGGTCTCTCCGCTAGCTAGGATATGCTCTTTGGGTTCGTCTTGCTGCATCATCATCCAAACACCCCTCATAAAATCCTCAGAATCAGACCAGTCTCTCCTTGAATTAACGTTGCCTAATCGAATGGGAATAATGTCTTCATTGTTTTTTATGCTTTTCTTAATTTTGGCTACGCCTTTTGTAATTTTACGTGTGACAAATTCCTCACCTCTCCTCAATCCTTCGTGGTTGAATAAAATGCTATGGATAGCGAAAAGGTTGTAAGACTCTCTGTAAACCTTAGTTAGGTGCCTACAAGCTGCCTTAGAGGCTCCATAGGGGCTTCTGGGTTTAATGGGGTGTTTAAGGTCTTGTGGTGAGTAATCCACGTCCCCCATCTCTTCAGAGCTACCAGCGCTATAGAACCGACATTTGGGGGCATAGCACCTAATGGCTTCTAAACATCTAAGTAAACCAGTCGTATTGGTTTCCCAGACATGGATGGGGCTTGTCCAGCTACATCCAACATAAGAGTTAGCAGCAAAATTTAAAAAATAATCTGGGGAATACTTCTTTACGGCGCTGTTTATGCTCGTTGAATCAGTAAGGTCGCCATGAAACAGGGTAAATCTGGGGTGGGACAGTAAGTGCTTGATGTTGTTGTTATTCGGTATCGAAACCCTCCTAGACATTCCGTAGACATGGATGTCCTCATGGTTGTTTATGAGGTGGTCAGCCATATTGGAGCCGTCCTGTCCTGTCACTCCCGTTATTATTACGTTTTTCATAAGTTGTTTAAATACTCTGTTAAGTTTGAGATCATGCTTTTTTTGACTTTGTGGTTTAGCCCTACGTAAAGCCCGTAATTGTGGAGGTGTTCGGCTACTGGGTATTCCTTCCACTGTTCCCCTTTTGGGAATGGTGAGAGGTATGGTCTCTGGCGAAGCATGTTTCCTCCTATTATCTGCCTGTGCTCTATTTTATTTTTAGCGCAAAAGGCTTTTGTGTCAAGCACTAGATCTTTAGCTCTCCAGTCTGCCGTTTTCTTTTTGAAAATTATAGGCAAGCAGAATGGGACGTTTAGGTTATGTATGTCAAACTTAGGCAGTATAAACTTCTCGTGGTCAATCTTCCCCGCGAAGTAGGAATACAATTCTCTCCTAGTCTCTATATAGTCTTCAATCCTCTTAAAGTCTAGTAAGCCTATAAAGGCTTCTATGTCTGTGGCCCTGTAGTTACTTCCCATGCAGAAAAAATCAAAACTAGGATCAACCAAATTGTTCTGATAGAGTTTACAGTCTATGCCATATTCTGTCAGGCTTCTGGTCATGCCATGCGACCTGTTCATCAAATGGAATTTATACTCTCTCTCGTCATCAGTTAGGATAAAGCCTCCCTCTACTGAGGTGGTATGGTGCCCGAAGTAAGTAGAGATGGAGCTTGTTGCTACCTTACAAATATGGGTTTTGAGCGTTAGGTCTCCGTCTTCTGCTGTTGACAAGACCTCTCCAAAAGCGTTCTCACAATTATCTAGTCCATATTCTACTTTATGTTTTCTGCATTCTTCTGTAATCCCTTTTACATCTGGGTTAAACCCAATTAAAGAAGTAGGCCAAACGTAGGCAACCTTATTTTTATTCTCTTCTAAATATAGCCCCAGCTCTTTGGCGCTCATTCCAAAGTCGTCATAAGTTATATCTATAAACTTTACTTTAAAGCCTGCTTTTATCCAAGGGGTAACAGACGTTTGCCAAGTTACGGAAGGTACCAACACTGTGGAGCCGATTGACTTATGGGTGCCATCTTCAGTTTTGTGTTTTATATACTGGGCAATGGAAGAGTTAGCGGTAGAACCGCTAGAAAACATAACGGCGTATTTGCAGCCTGTGTATTCGGCCCACGCCTTTTCGTATTCTCTTACATACTTTCCCTGAGTCCACCTGTTCTTTTTTGATAAAAAGAACTTACATATCTTGAGGCGGTCTAATAGGGTAAAGTTGTCTACGTTTAATTTCCACTCTTGTACCATTCTACGGTTTGTTTAAGTCCTGCTTTTAAGTCTGTGAAAGCGTCGCCTGATAGATTTAGCGCTTCTACTATTTTTGTATTATTTAATATTCTAACCTCCGCCTCTTTAGATTCGTCTGGTTCTTCCATCTCTACCACCCCTTCGTAGCCGGTTATCTCTACTAGCGTCTCTACTAGAGTTTTAATTGTGACGGTTAAGAAGGTCGAAACGTTGTACGTTCCTTCGATTTTTTTTCTTAAGCATTCTGAGATGGCGTTGCATAAGTCCCCGCTATACATGAAGTCTCTTCCGTTATTTGGGTTACCTAATACTTTTATAGTATCTTCTTTTGATACCATTTGCCTAATTAAATTTGGAATAACATGAGATACAAAAGGATCAAAATCATCATGCGGGCCATACATATTGGTTGGAATTAGTATGCATGACTTAATTAGATCTGGGCAGTCTATGTTTAAGGCATCTATAACCTTGTGGCCCAACCTTTTAGAGTGACCGTACCCGAAGTTATTATTGTTCGGATTATCTAAAAAAACGGAATCCTCTTGGCTATTGCCGTCTTTGTAGACGCAAGCGCTACTTACATATACGTAATAACAACTTAATCTTAGCTTCTTTATCGCCGTTGCTAAATTTAAAGCGATTAAAGAGTTGTTTCTCAATAGCTCTACGTTGTTTATTTTGTTGTATTGAAAGCCTCCAACTCTAGCCGCCATATTTACTATAGCTTCGGGCTTGGTTCCGTCTAAATAGGTTAAAACTGAATCGAGATTCGTCAGGTCGCAAACCGATTTATTGGGTTTAAAGGCTAGGTCAAGTTCGGGTCCTAGGCTTGAGCCTACGAAACCTCTAGCTCCAAATATTACTGTGCTCATATTTTTATCCAACTTTCTGGTACTATATCCTTGTCCTCGTAGTTTTTATTGCGGTCTTTTATTTGTGGATTAAACCAAACCTTAGGAGCAATGACTTTCTTATCCTCTTTTTGATTCATCCAAGCTCCCCACCAACTGAAGCTGCTATTTGCTATGATGTTGTTCTTGCATAGGGACATGCAAAGAAGGTCGGCGTATGGCGAGTTCTCCTCTTTGTTGAAGTAGTAGTCGTCTGATTTAAAGTTTTCCATGCACCACTCCGGGTCATCTGAAAAGAATATGTATTTCTTTGTATTAGATTCTTCCATGGATTTTTGGTAGTAATCTTTATCTAATATGTTGTAGTAGTCTGACTTCTTTAAATAATCACCCCTTCTTACGTGAACAGATGTACATTCAAATGGGTCTATCTCTTCTCCCGAACTTCTGTTTAAAAAGTTCATCGCAAACGAATACGTATAACCCGTCGGGATCAAGGTTTGTAAGATTTTATCCCTGTAGTCTTTGAAGTATTTTTCGCATTGGAAATATCCGTGGAGATTTGTGTTGTCTTTTATGTCGTTTAGTAGATTAGGATCGTAAGACATTCCCGCTTCGCTTACTTCATACATTATGTTCCCTAAGTCTTCTTTCTCTAGGTTGTCGTAAACTTTTTTAAACCCTTGAAATATAGAATAACAATTAGCTTCATACGACTCTTCGTAGAAAGTTTCATTTTTGTAAGGTATCTTAATATCGTAGCCATACCTTTCCGCCACAGCTATTAGGGTGCTGTACTGGAATAAGGAATTCCCCAATCCACCAAATCTCCCAAGCTTTTTAAAGGTAATCATTTATAGTTTTCCGTGAACCACTCGTCAGGCCTGTTTTGATCGAAGAGCCTAATCTGATCGTGACTATAATCTATGTTCCTCTGGACTATATCGCTAAAGCTTTTACCTTGGACGGCGAAAAGGGGATTGCAAATATATGTCGCGTGCTTTGACTGAATTTCTTGTATTAAGAAGTTGTCGACAGCTACGCATCCCGCCGTGAACTCTACCAAATCTGATATATCCTCTGGAACTTTGGATAATATATCGTCGTAAACTGTGTGGTGATATACTACTGCGTGAGTAGCTTTAGCGCAATTAGTCCGGAATAAAAAATTAGAGACCATGCTCATTTTTTTCTCAACCGTTGCTCCTAGGTAAAATAGCCCCCACGTGTTAGGCAGATCTTCTGCAGAGTGTCTCACCGCCGTTATGTCTTCATGAAGAAAAGAAACGTCGTCTTCAAATACGAGGACTTGCTCCATCCCTTCTTCTTTAGCTTTTTTTATTATAGCCCTGTGGGAGCCGAGGCATCCTGCGTTAGGTACTATGTGGTAGGGTCCTACCTTGGTGTCGAACTTAGGGTCAAACTCGTATCCCCTTGGATTTACAGCCGGAAACCTTTGTACTTTCTCTTTAATGCCTATTTGAGAAAAAGACTTTTGGACTTGGTGCCACCTATCTTCTCTGGAGGTTAAGTTTATACAGTAAATATCCTTAAATAAACTCAACATAATTTGTTTTTTCCAGAAGACTGTCTTTAATTCTCTCTAGAGATATTGCTGCATCGTTAACGTCATAGATTACATTCCCCGCTGCTTCTTCTGTTAGTCGCTCTGTGTCTATTGATACTATAAGATCCAAAGCTTCATCTATTTTTTCTATATTTTCCATATCTATTCTCCTATAAAATCCTCGCACTGATCCCAATTGCCGTCACCTCTAGCATGAACTCCATATTTACCTATATGGCTAACCATGCTGGTCTTAGAGCAAAGTAAGAGTTCCCCTTTTTCTTGAGATTTATAAACTACCTCCCAGTCCCAACAGAACCACGGCTTATTTATTGTGGCGGTAGTCTCATCCATATCAAAGAAATACGAACTCTTAACGGCTACCGTCATCCCTCCCATACTCTCTTTAACGTTAAGGTCATCGTCATAAGTACCAATAACAGGATGAACTGAAGCGTTAAACAACGATATAGCAGCTGCAAAATCAGTAATCCCCGGCTTGGAAAGCTGGCTCTTAAAAAAGTTTAACCACTCTTTATTGTAGATAGTATCGCTGTCTGTGCTAATGATGTATTCACATCCTGTTTTCTCGATTATTTCTCTGGCTGCTAAGGCTATATTAGTATCGCACCCCAAGTTCCTTTCGTTGACTGCTATTTCAATTTGGGGGTGATCTTTTAATGATTCTAATATGCCTAATGTTTTTGGCTCTTCGCTACAATCGTCATAAATATGTATAGTTGAGTCTCCTAAGTCAGAATTAAGTAGAGACTTTATAGACGATTTGAGATACTTAGATCTATTGAATGTTGTTAGTAGTACTTCCATCTTTTTTATTGTGCCAGTGCTTATCTCTCACGTGCATAGTGTTATACCTGCCGTCAAAACCGATTTTGTTAAAGCCAAAAGCTCTAAAGTTTTCGCACACTACCGCATTTTCACTATCGTGAGTTTTTAGCCTCTTATTTACGTATCCAAAAGTTGCACCTCTTTTAAAGCCTTCTGGATTATAGGAGACAAAGCCGTTTCCTGTTGTCCAAGTTTGATTATCTCCTTTTGTGTTGTAGGGTTTGTCGTCCCACCACGTGTCAACTGGGCTTCTTCTGGTTGCCCACCTGTCGTAAAATTCATCTCCTGTGCCAGAGTCTCTACTAGCAAAAGAAAATATATCCCACTCCAGACTTTTTTCTATGATCTCTACCGCGTGTTTTGGATCATAGGAGCAATCTATATCGTTCATAATAATCCTATCTATAGAATCTAAGTCGCCAAACTGGTAGATGCACAAATTTCTATAGGAAGAAAGCCTTTCTATCCTTTTCCTTTCTAGGCCAATAAAGTATTCTTTATCGTTCTTTTCTGAGGAAAGGTTGAACCAATTAGCGAAGCTCCAATCTAAGTTTTCTAGATCCTCTTTGGATCCATCTTTGCTGTCGTTTTCGTATAAGCTTATATTAAAAGTCCAACTTGGCCTTAGAGACTGGATTGAACGTATTCTAGAATACCAGTCGCCTATGAACTCCGCCTTGTCTCTTATTAAGGAGCAAAACAAGATTTTTAAATCTTTTGCCACCTTAGTATAACGACTAGTTCGGTAGAATCTTCACTAATTGATCGTTTATCCTTGCTAGGCCCTCTGGAGAGTTGGCGCTTGACATCTTAATTTTAATCTTAGCGAGGTTTGTCTTCTTTCCTGCTCCTATTTTAGCGCTCAACTTGTTATTGTTCACATTATCGTCATCGCTGAACTGACCTAGGTCAACTTTGAGCTGCATCTCTAGTTCGGATATGCTTAGGTGGGAGTTCGGCGCTAATGTTAGAAGCGGTATAGCTGATTCTTTTACTTCTCCATTATTGTCGGGTAAATTGACCTTAAAGGTAATCGGGTTTCCTGCGTCGTCAAAGTAGGTCGACATTAACCTGCTTAAATGCTCTGTTTCAACCTTTCTTTGAGCGTATACTACAGAGTTATATATAGACTCTACAAGCTTGTCTAAAGAACTGGAGGTAAGGTCCGGCTTAGAGTTTTCAATCTCTTCGCTCTCTAACTTACCTGTCTTTTTTAGGGAATAGTTGGTTAAGCCCATTAATTATTTACTTAAGCAGGCGGAACAGGCTTAATGGCTTCTCCTAGAATATCGAGAACTTTCATTAGCCCTTCGGGAGCCCCGTCGTCCCTAGCTTCGCAATGTACCGTATACCTAGCCGAGTTGTCAGTCTTTCTCGTGTTGCTACTCTTGCTTCCGACTGACGCCGTCATTGAGCATTTAACTGGGGACCACCAAGCGCTGTAAGAAGCTTTTGTGTTTATATTTGCCGTGACTGAATCGTTGTGCTCAGTACTTGACTGGACCTTCATGTCAAAATCGATAGAGACATCTTTAACTGAAAGGTTTGGGGTATTGACAATAGCTAATAGAGGCACGTTCAGTGTTCTGGGCTCAATCTTAGTTCGTGTCTCTTCAGTTGTTACGTACTGTCCATTGGCTCCAGTAACTGTTGTGGATACGACACCCGTTTTATACTCAACTGGAGTATCGTAATTAAACTTAACTTGCCTTGCTTGTAGTCCGCTTACGCCGCTTTCAAGACCTATTTCTTCAATAAATTGTTCTGTGATGCCTGCTAATTTACCTTGGGCTTGCGCCGCTGCAATTAGGGGTTGTGAGATTAGCTCTCCTATTGGGAGGCCTTTAAATTGGTCAGCTATTCTTGATGCCATGTGTTATAATATACACTTATTGGTTATTATTCTATTTTTTTTACTAAAATTTTACTTCTAGTATGTTGATTTTCAGGGCGCCTGACTCAATCTCTCTGTCTTTTGGCGACTGCTTCTGTTTGTGTAAATCGCTGACACCTTGCGCTTCAGGCATCCACTTCCATTTGGTCGTGGTGCATCCGCAAAGGAAAAACATGGCTATGATAGTTATAACAAAACAGCAGTAAACCCTTTTATTTAGATTATCTTTTATCATATCATATGTAATTTTTGTTTGGCCTGCGCTATCATCCACCTGTCTTTCTTGTCTAGGTGGGATCTCATGTGATCATCAATTTGCTTAAGCATCTCGGGCTTTTCGCCCATATGTTGGTCTCTAACTTTCTGTATTCCTTGAACGACCTTAAGTAATGTAGAGGTAGCTCCTGTTGCTGGCATAGCAAACGGGGCTACTGCTGTTACTATTTTGAATCCAATAACTAATACAACAATGAAGATGACTATACCTATTATCCAGTAAACTTTTCCCATTAAGCTAGAATACTTCGTGGCTTGTAGGGCGTTGTTCTGGTTGACTATGGCTAATTTCTGTTGGGCGTCGCCAAGCTGACCTCTTAAGACCCTGTTCTGGTTCTGTAACGCTACTAAATCTTTATCCATCGTAGCTAATATTTGCTGACCTTTTTCTACTTCTTTGGGGTCTGTTGAAAGAAGCCCCGTTACCATTTGGTCTGACTTCATGGCATTTTCCATTTGCGGAGGGCCTAAAGCGGTGACTCCTCTGGTTGTCATTTGTTTTGCTACCTTGGATTCGGCTGACGGAGCGGGGTCTTTTTGCAGGGCTTGGTCAGCTGCGTAGACAAATGTTCTTCCGCTTTCTATTTGTTGGCTTTTGTTTGTATCCTCTTGTCTTTGTATGTTATCTACGATATTTTTTTGTTTGTTAAATTTTCCTAGAGGCGTCGAGCATCCTCCTATAACCACAAGGCATAGAGCTAATATATAAAATATATCTTTCTTGTGATTATTCATCAGCTTTTGCTCCCTTTTTTGTTTTTTTCGTTTTCATAAATCTTGATAACCATCCCCTTTCGGAGATTTTTTCTAACATTATTAAACCTTGTGAGGCCCATTTATCTGCTCCTTCTTTCTTTAGTCCCGCCTCTATATATTTGATATGACTCTCTTTGACTTGTTCATATTCCGCGTATTGGTTAAAAAATCTAGCAAAATATTCTCCAAAGAAGCCGCTCAACACAAACAAAAACTTTGCTGATACCTCGTCTGGTTTTTTACTGAAGTCTATGGAGCAATTATCAGGCATTTGATTGTAGATCATGTCAAAATAGATGCTGGCTATTTTTGAAATTGTAAGTTTATGTTTATTTTTTATGCTGCCTTGATCATATTTATGAATTAAGAGAAGAATTAAGAACCTCAGGGAAAGCTTGGACGTCTGCCTTTTAACTAAAGGGAAAGATGCTATTTCATCTACAATCAGACCTAGGTCCTCGTCTTCTTCTATTAAGCTTAGGGCTTGAGATTCCTCTTTTAGCCCAGTCCTTCTTTTTATGAAGTTTAAGTCGTATTGGTCGAAGCCTCTTTCTTTTAATATTTCATTCTTTAAGGTGTCTGCGCTCAAAACTTTGGAATTTTATCTGGGTGCGGGATCCCGTTTCTCTTTTCTGAGTATTTTTTATAGTGTTTTTCTTTAACTGGGTCGACTCCGTTATTCTTTTCGGCTCTTTTAGCACTCAGTTCGGCGGAGCGGTCCCAAAGATCTCCCATGGTACCTTTTTTATTTTCGGTTTTAGATACAAAATCTGACTGGGAGTTGGGGTCTATACGGCTATCTATGTTTGCCTTGGGTACTGTAAATTGCCTATCCCAAACCTTTCCGTTAGCCTCATATTTATGTTCTTCAGACATTCTTTGTACTACAGATATTGTTTTGTCTGGATTCTCTGGATCGCTATATAGGTATTCTGGCATAATGTTTATTACACTTTTTCTAGTTCTTCTATGATTTTATCTACTGTTTTAGAGTAGGAAAATTGTTCTTGAAGTTTTAATCCCTCTTCATTTATAGGATTCTTATTATATCTTTCTATGGACTCTTCACAGCCTTCTATAAAATCTTCTTCGTCAAACCAAAATACATGACCTTGATTGTAGTCCGCTCCTTTCCTAAAGAATTGATTATCGTAAACCTCTTCTTTTGACGTTGGGTACATTAAGACTGAGTTTTTATCATTAGCCCACCCCTTGTATCCTGTGGCTTTTAAAACTAGGGAATGCTTGCCCATAGCAACAGATTGAAACTCTGGGAGGCCCCATCCTTCGCCGCCAGAGGCAGCGATTAATATATGGCCCGAGTTTAGGAAGTCATTGTACTGATCGTTTCTATCAAAATACTGAAAGAAATTGATATTAAAGTAATCTTTACCTTTTAGTAAGGCGTTCCATATAGACTTGTTCTGGCTTTCTGAAAAGAACGGGTTATATACAGCGCAATTCAAGAAGTATTTGGGGTTGTTTCCATATTTTTTAAGCCAAGTTTCGATTACTTTTTGGTGGTTCTTTCTCTTTTCAAACTTGCCAACTAGATTAAATACAATCCTGTCGTCGTCGTAATACTGCTTGTCTGTTCTATGAAAATTATCACCGTCGAATCCTAGTGGTATGTATCCTGTTTCTACCCCGACATCTTTATAAATGTCACAAGAATATTCGGATGTAAAACAAGTTCTGTTGTTTTTAGCTATGTTAATTTCGTTTTTCGTGGGTTGATCCAGCTCATAAAACGTAAGTAAAACCTGCTCTTTACTGTGGGATTCTAGGCTGTCTTGCAGGTGCCAAAGTTTAAAAATAGGATTAGATCTAGAATGAGAGCGTACAGATTTACTGATACAAGAGTTTAGCCATGACTTAAAGTCCTCAGAAAGATTAGATTGTGTGTTTATGGAAACTTTGCTTATAGGGAAAACGCAAGGCTGAAGGTCTCTAGCGTGCATCTCCCTGAGGAGAGCAACAGATACCTGACCAAAGCTTACATCGTTAATGGGGACATTTAATGCAAAATCCATCTATTATATACTATGTCTATGACCTCATAGATTCAAAAAAAAACCGTCCCGAGGGACGGCTGCGCTAGCACATATGAACAAGAGCTGTCTTAAATCAAGTCAGACTCTTGAGCTGTTTCAGCGGGTGACTCCTTCTTGGCGGCGGTAGTGCCGCTGTTGTCGTCGTCATCCGGTGTCAAGTAGATCCTTAGATCGGGAGCCTTTTCATTCTCTCCTTTGTACTTGTTTTGAAAGACGATAAGCTTGAGTTTCTTCTCTACTCCTAGCTCATCTATCTTAACATGACCGGCCAGATATTTCTGACCGCTTCCTTTCGACACTCTCTTCCAGAGAGCGCCGATCTCTCGGTTAGCCCATTCGGAGCTAACATTGTCGTCGCGACTCATAAGATCTGAACTTAACACGTCGGGGCAGGTGCGTCAAGCTTTTTTTTGTAAAGTCTGGAAACTATTATTTTTTTACCTTTTTCGTGGAGGTTTATGGCGGTTTGAGCGCTAACACCCATATTCTCCCCTATCTTTTTCCATGTCATTTTGGGGTGGTTTGTAAAATATCTCATATGGTACACTCTTCTAACCCTGCTGTCTTTTAACTGTGATAACAAATCAAAGAGAGAGTCTTTGGTATCTTTTAATGCTTTGGATTCATTGTATTTAAAAGAAGAGTTATTATTTATAAAATTATTCTTTTGATTCTCGTCTATCTGGTGGACATAGTTTAGCTTGTTTTCATTCAAGAAGTCTAAACATTTATATCTTATGTAATTACCCAGCCAAGTCGAAAACAATGTATTCCTGTCTTCTTTAAAAGACATAACAGCTAAGTAAATAAAATAATCCTTATTTGATACCAGTTCGTTGTAATCCCTACCTCTATCCTCTAAAGAATTAATGAATTTGGAAAATATTTTATAACAAATACCAGAGTGACGAGAGATTAACTCTACTAAGCTAGGGCTGCATGAATATTCCTTAACTTTCTTTATAAGATGTTTATCATCAATGACTTGCATATGCCCTTAGATAATAAACGAAACTAAATAAGAACTAATTCATGACGAAAGATTGTACATACAAAGAATATACAAAGAAGAAGAAGCGCTAGAGACGAAAACGACTGGAAGCTTTTCCCTCCAGAACTATTGGGCACAACAGTCCTCTTGGGAGTTTAACCCTAATTAGTAATCAATCCCTACCCACTTCAGTCCAGCGCATCGGCCATTTCTTTTCAGCCTAGCTCGCAACCAAGGATTGCTATGTATGTCTTTGCTTAAGCGGTAGGACTTTTTTTAGGACTGTCAGCTTTCCCCCTTTCACTAATTGGTATACTTGCTTTTCCAGACTATGAAGCCGCGTTTTTCCGAAATAACTCTAAGCTTATTAAGCTTATTCGTCTGGCGTCTTTTTACGGACCTGAGGTCTCTAATGTGTTTTGTTTAGGTTTCCCCTAAACACGCTATTTACCGCTACTCAAAGAACAGAAACCTTTCTCTCATCGCGGGGCAAATTTGTCAACCCTTTTTTTCAATCATTTTGCTCGCAACAGATACAAGGTTGTTTATATCTCTATCACTAATACTCAATGGATCACACTTATCTTCAGTGTTTTCTAACTGATCACATATTTCATTAAGAACAACTGATACCCCCATAGCGGTACTTGCACCAAGTTCTACCTTCTGATCGTAGTGCGTCAAAGGTTTCTTCAGAATCCAATAATCCTTATCCTTTTTTGTTATTTTGGAGATGACTCCCATTTCCCCCAGCTCCGCTAACCCCAGATCCAAACAGGCTTCTTCAATCTCCCTTTTATCAGAGATGAGAATAACGCTACTAAAATGCTCCCCCATCTCAAAATAATCATTTTCACTAAAGAATTTAAAAAGTTCTGAAGTTGCCTCTAATCCAGTCATACCATAATAATAACTTTTTGCTTGACAATTCTCCAATGTTTATTTACTATGGGGGCATGAGATCTTCTTGGGAAGAATACGGATTAAACATAGCAAGAGCAGCAGCATCTAGAAGCGAAGACCCCTACCGTAAAGTCGGAGCCTGCGCTTTAAGTCACGACAATATGGTTATTGGGGTTGGCTACAACGGGTTAGCACCGGGGAAAACCGCAGGCCAAAATTTCTGGGAAGATAGAGATGAAAGAAGAAAATACATGATCCACGCCGAAGCTAATTGTTTATCCCTCTTTCGCAAGAATGAAGCCAGAATGCTTGCAGTAACCCTATTGCCCTGCAGATACTGTGCTACAACAATAGCTTCCTACGGTATCAAAAAAGTTGTCTATGGGGAGGAGTATGAAAAAGACCTAGAAGCTGAAAAAATATTTGAATTTTACGACATAGAACTAGTATACTCATAGTATGACGCAAGACAAGAATACGGAAGGAAAAGATTCCACTATAGTGGGTGCGACCAAGGAAAACTTTGGATACAAAAATCACGAAACCACCGAACTATCAATAAAAGACTACTTCGGTAACGAAGAATCGTGGATTAAAAAATACATCTCTCCAGTAATGAGAACCAAAGAATATGGGCTTATAACTGACGAAGTAGGCGAGAGAGGCCACACTAACATCTACGCCACCCAATTTTTTAACGAAAACTTCTGTAAGGAAATTATAGAAGCGGCGGATGCTAACGGCGATTGGACGTATAAAAGACACGAATTTTACCCCACAACGGACATGCTTGTAGAAACCTTAGGCATGGGCAAAATTTATGAAGCATTGCTTAATGAGTACATCTACCCTTGGTTTATAGGCTTTTGGGATCTTGAAGGAAAAGTATGGCAAAACTTGGTTGCGGAGAGTTTTATCATTAAATATATACCAGACCAACAGGCTCATTTATCTTTTCATCACGACCACAGCTTGGTCACATCTTTAGTTACCCTAAATGACGAGTTCGAAGGAGGAGGAACTTTCTTCAAAAGGCAGAAATTATGTGTAAAGGGAAAAGTAGGGGGCGTAAGTATACACCCCGGAAATATAACACATAAACATGGAGCTAGACCAATAACCTCAGGACTCAGATATGTTATCGTGTCATTCATCAACTCGACTACGGTTGGACCATAATGGGTTACGTTTAAGAATGCAGACTAAATATGCAAATATTTTGGGATATTATTGTACCTTCTTCTTTTACCTCTCTGATCCTATATATATGGCTTGAGACTAATGCTTTTGTGGAATACGTATCAGCAATTGATTTCATGTTTAGCCTAGCAACAAAAGAAAGGAATGAATCAATATTGAAATACCGAGAATCACAAAAATTTTCACCCAGCCTAAGCTATCCAGAGTTCTTGTTGTCAGAAAATGATAACTTTTTTACAAGGCTTCTTTCATGTCCGGTATGCCTATCTGTATGGGTAACTTTCATAGTTATGCTTATTGGTTCTTATAGCTTGGTTTTGTTCCCGGCTTCTGTCGTTGCCTCTTTGTTTATGTATTTTAAATTATGCAAAACAATAAATGGAGAATAATGTAATAAAATTTAGCGGACCTAGGGACTTGACCAACTACTTAAACGGCGCACAAGATCTTGTTGATAACATACCTTCTCTATCCGCAATTATAAAAACCTCAAACCTTATATCAGTTGGATGCTCATGCAAAAAAAGGCAGAAAAAAGATACAGCAAACGAAACTTACTGCAACGTGCTAAACAACTATTTAACGAAAGAAGACCAAGGGAAGATTAAAGAGAAGCTGGGGAACCCCACTAAGATCATTTTTAACTTCCATAATGAAAACACCCAACAAGACGAAACAACATTGACAATAGAATGACCGATTTAGAAAAGTTAGACTACAACAAAAAGATGATAGGTAAGACCGTACAAGTCTTAGATAAAGGCGGTAACCATTGGATTGGAGAAGTTAAAGATGTAGAAGACGAATTTACATTCTCCGTAACAAACAATTTTGGAGTAGTTCGTTTAGTTAGTATCTTCGACGTAAGGAACCCAACCTACTAAAAAACCCCCCTCATGATGAACATGAGGGGGGAGACGCTACGATGGTTGATACCACACGTCTTTTAATGGGGGGGATTATTTCTTCGCTTTTCTAGTCTTCTTTTTTGGGGAGCTAGCTTTCTTGACTCCCGAGGAGGAAACATTAATCTTTGAGTCCTTAACCCCTACGGTCAACTTTGGAGACCTAACACCGACCTTGATAAAAGGCAGCGCAAGACTTGCCCCACCAGAGGACACATTCCCCTTTACCGACGTCCCAGCTGCAGCGCCAAGAACGACACTAGGGACAGGTACGGTTAAAGTTTGACCAAACAATGTTACGCTGGGCTCTGTGCTAAAAGAGGCACCAAACCAACCAGCGTTAACCGTGCTAGCCGAGCTAACAACCAATGCGAAAGTTGCCAAAACAGCAACATGTAGTTTATTGTATGATTTCATAAGTGAATATAACGTACATCCTAATACACTGAATTAACAGTTTACTAGAACCGTTATTCTTATATACGGATGAGTCTATTTCAACATTCAATCAAATCAGTGTAATTCTTAAAGGATTGTCTAAACATCGCAAAAAATATTATCTAGTCGTATCTCAGATAAACAACCATACATATGGAGCTTTTAATCTTACTCCCCACGGCCTGACACAAGCTGAAAAGTATATCATTACCATATCAAAAGTATACAAATCAGACAAATTCACTATAGAAGAAAAATAGTTATTGACAATCATCAAAACTATGATAGATTATACCGCGGTGAACGCATATCGCTCTTATACAGAGGAGGAACTCATAGACCTGTGTCAAAAAAGCTCAGATACAAAAGCGTTTGACGAACTAGCAAGCAGGTGTATGAAAAAGATCAAATGCTACCTAATAGCTAAGTTTAAAGACCCCACGGCGGCGGAAGAGGTTCTGCAGATAGCCTTGATTAAAGCTTGGAACAACATAAACAAGTACAAAGGTAACTCAAAATTCCTCTCTTGGATTAACCGAATAGCCCACAATGCTTACTACGACCACAAAAGGAAGCATAGAAAAGAGGTCTCGATAGAAGGGATGAAGACAAAATATTCCGAGCAACACGGGTATAACGGCAAGGATATAGACCTAAAACTTGGGTTAGTTGCAGCGGACCCACATAGAAAAACAAACTTAAAAGAACTCTCCTTCAAACTCACCAAAGCTATATCAATGCTTTCCAAGAGCCATCAACAAGTCTTAAAAATGAGAGAAGTCGAAGATCTTTCTTGCTCCGAGATATCAGTTAGGATAAATTGTCCGTATCCGACGGTCTGTACCAGACTGTTTTACGCAAGGAAAAGGGCGAAAGAGATACTGTTAAACCTAACGGATGAGTAATCAAATGAAAGTTGTAGGCATATCTGGATTAGCCGGTTCCGGCAAAGATCTGTTTTATGAGCTATGTCGGAAAGAGCTTCTACTTAAGGGTTTCAACCCATGCCAAGTAGCTTTAGCAAACGAATTAAAAGAAGAATGCAAAAAAGCCTCACTAGAACTGTTTAACATAGACCCAACGAAATGTAACAGAGAACAAAAATCCAAGATACGAGACTTCTTGGTGTTTTACGGATTAGTGAAGAGGTTAGACAGTCAAGGTCAACATTGGACATCTAGAGCTGATATCAAAATAAAAGAACTTTCTGACAATTGTGCTGTACATGGAGTCCCCAATCCCGTATGCTTTGTAACAGACATTAGGTATGACAAATACAAGAAAGATGAATGTTACTGGATTAAAAACAAGACAGAAGGGATACTGGTTCATTTGAGAAAAAAGAATCTATATTACGACGATAACCTAAGCCAAACATACGTCTACGAAACACCCGCGAACAAACAAGAAGCGATTAATGACCCAAAACTCAGGAAGAAAGCTGACGTATGTATTGAATGGCCGGACTGTAAAGGAGACGCTTCCCTTCAAGCTTCGTACTTAAAGCCAGCAGCCCAAGCTTTTGTAGAAAAATTCATCTTAAAATGAACGAGCTAAAAATTTCAAAGTTCTTAGTCGAAGGTGTTGAGGTTTCCATATTGGATAAAGAGGTAACGATATATGACTATGAAGAAGAGGTAAGTCCCAAAAAAGGAGAGCTGATCTGTAAGTATCTCTGCGACGAAAACTTTTTACCTAAGACTAAAAAGCTTACATTCCATATTTTAAGACCAAGATGAATAATTCAATTATCATTCTAGACAATGTGTTTGAAGATACTAGCGCAATTGACAGGCTGTATCAAATAATAAACAACGAAGGTGGAGGTATCAACCCGAACAATCTAATCCTTTCGTCAGACTTAGAACCAAATGATAGCTATAGTGAAATAGAAAACCTATCTAGAATCATAGCGAAAACGATTTGGTACGAGAAAGCAGAACAACTCCTAAGAAAAAGAGAAACAGAATTCAAAGCCTTTGAAATATGGACAGGCAAAGCCCCCTCAGATACAGAGTTTAACAATAGCAATTTTGCAGGAGGCATGGGTGGGTTAAACTACCACTTAGATAAAGACGAAATCCTAGCTGAAAAAGACGAGCTATCTTCACCAATATACGCATCAGCTTGTTACATAGGCCCAAGAGAAAATATAACAGGAGGAGAGATTGTTATAAATACCAACACCAACGGTAAAAAGCACATGGAAGACTACGAGAGAGCCGGAGGGGGGATAATCTCTACCCACGGACCAGAGTGGGTGAAAGTTCCATTTAAATATAATAGACTCGTCTTACTTGACGGAGAGTATCCTCATTTTGTATCACCAGTTGTATCGAGGCCCGTAAATAAATGTAGGGTAGCTATAGCGGTAAACGCTTGGGGTAAAGAAGCTTTAGGAGTACATCTACCCCCAACCGCAGAGGAAGAAGAAGTTGAAGTAGTAACAATGTTTCACTAGAATAATAAAAAAACCAAACATAGAAGAAGGGTGGTTTTATATCACCTTGATGGTAGTAATTATTTTAGGGGCTTTAGCCTCCTGCAACCAGTAGTATGAGCGTTTGTTTTTTGTTAAATAAGGCTCTAGCGCAGTAAATAAAAAAGGATAATTATCCTATACGTATAATCGAGGAGGATCGATATGCTTTCTTAAAGTGGATATTATTGTTCTTTCATTTAATATAGTTATCTCAGTTAACTCCATCCTAAAACCTTTTTCTTTTTCTTCTGGTGTTATTATGTAGTTAACGTAATCCATCATTCCCCTAGGCCTCATAAATTTCCAATACATATCTTTTTCGCCTTGCTTAGCTTCAATTAGCACGGTCATTAGAAGCTCACACTTAGCAACACTAGTAACATCTCTAAACGGCAGCGACTCAGTAGGGGGATTTACTACTTCCGCTGATATCAAAAAGTTCATAAGTCACCACTTGTCTACAGGGCAAGACTCAACCGCCAAGGACGCTTTAACTTTCATTAAGCAACCGCATATTTTACACCTATCGTCTGGAGTATGGTAGTGAATGCATCCCTCACATGTCGCTAGTCTTTCTTCCTTTGTTGATTTATCTGCCTTTATGACTTCACCCTTTAAAGCGGCCTTCGTATTCTTTAAAATAGATTTCCCTAAGTTCTTAGCCATTCGCTTATAAGAAGGATACGTAAAATGGTTAGTCTTTAGCTCTTCTCTCGGAATAAAGTCTTCTTTAAGTTTGGATGGCTCTCTATTTACCTCGTCGAAACTTTGTTTTTCGATCATCATATGCCACGGCCTAAAGGCGAGCTTTGAGCCAAATGTGTGTTTATGGGTTTTGTCGTTCACGGTTTGTTATATCGCTGAGGGTTTTTCTTTTTTAACCATTTGATAGATCGAACTTCATAACCTGCTTTTTTTATTATCTGTTTTATTTTAACTGGATGTATTTCAGTTTTCCAATATTCAACGAAAACAGATTGAGTGCGGGTATCTATTTTAAGACCCTTTATTAGTTTGGTTCTCATAAGCCCCTTCTTAATACCAATACCGCAAGAAGGACAAACTAAACCATCAACTTTTATTTGTATGTCTGGGTCTGATACAGAGCCAGAAGCCGCAAACGAGCTAAGGGCGTATAACATAATAGTTACCAGAATAGATTTCATGGTATTAATTACACGTTATCCTGAACCGCGGCCAACATCTGGCTCGTCCTTCTTTATTATATTATCTTTATTGGCTGTTTTTGTCTTTTCTACTGGCTTTTTTTCCACTTCTTTGTACTTCCAGTGGGCAAGAGAGAGTAGCTTATCCACTACCGGAATCTCGACCCTAAGATTGCTGTCCCCAGTTGAAGCGTTAGTAGCAAAACCTAAAGCACTGACGCTACCGCCCTTCCCGCAGTGGTCTTGATATTCTATACCCATTGGGATTGTGATTATTCCAGAGTAGCTGCCACGAAGTTCTGGAGCTTTTAACATGAAAGTGCCCTTCATATCCCAACAATAAGAGTACTCTTCCGCCTGATCCTCAAATATAACATATCGGTCCCCGCCATGTCTCTGAGACATATTTAAGAAATACCATTTGATAGGCCCTTCACCTGTTCCACAGTAAGAAGGAAGGTCTAAGGGTTCGGCATTCCCTGTTAACTCACTATTATAGCTTTGGACGCCCTGAACAGTAGGCACTCTCGGACTGAAACCATCTATAGCTCCATACTCCGTCGTCAGATGCCTCATCCCCGGATGCCACTTATTGTAATAGTCCATTCTGCCATTAAGGACTAAATTGTCAGATTTGATTCGGCTCCTCAACATTCTCGGAACAGCGTACTTGAAGGCTATTTGGTTACCAGTTATTGATATTTCAACGTCTTGAGTCTGTCCCCCAACACCCCATGCACCCGACGGAGCTACAAAGCCTTGGCCTCCAATGAACGGTTCCCCTAAGAATCCATAGTGTTTGTTTGCTTGAAAATATGTGTGCCCATAAGACTCATACCATTCTGATACATAGGTTCTATCGCGGCCCCAACCATCTTGCATAATTGTATTAGCTCCCCAGTCAATATCGACGAATTCATACCTATCCGCGTGCATCGCCGCGCCGCCAGTGAATCCGTGCATGGTGAACTCAGTCCTAGCCCAAGTGCCCAAGGTGGGCGCAGGTACATTAAGCCCAGCTAGGGCAACACCTCTAGTTATGCTTATATCTGCATACGGAGCAGTCTTGCAAGGCTTGGCGACAAATTTTACATGGTCTCTATACCTAACTGTGATTGGCAGGTCTACCCTAGCTTCATTTAATAGGTTAATTGAATTTGCAAATTGATTAAATATTGAAGCTCTTAAGGTTATATTAGGCAGAGGGCCAAAGCCTTTTGTGTCATCAGGATAGTTAGTTAATTCGTCTATAAGGTTTAGCGGGCTTATCCATCTTGACCCACCCGGTCTTGATACAAGTTTTACAACTCTATAATTAATGGTTTCAAATTCGTATGTTTTATCATCTACGCATATTATCTCTTGCCCCTTCTTTACATCTCGGTAAGTTTTTAGGTTCTGCCATTCTCCTCTTCTTATGTTTGTTGTATCGTCTTCCGCGGCTTTCTCATAGCTATATTTTATTTTATATTCTATATCGTAATATAACTTCTTAACTGTGGTTGGGGAGCCGTTGATATAAATGGTCTCTAATTCTATGTTGTTATAGTTTGTTTTCGTATTAAAAGCTACCGGGAATAGGTTCTTTATCCTAAATGTAAATATGCCATTTTCAGAAGACATTATTAACGCCGGGCTTCCGCTTTCTTTGAATTCGATTCTTCTTGGATAGCCTTTAATAATAGCATCCACTTTCCTCGTCTTATCTGATTCTTTGAAATTTCCAGAGGTATGAGCGGAGAATGGGGTCCAAGTTCCACCAGCCCGGAGGCATGAAATCTTTGTCGTCTTACCTGTCTCGCTACAAACTCCGCCAGTAAGTTGCTTATAGAATGGGCGTAATCTTAATGAATATTCTTTCTTTAATCCTGCGTAAGCTGGATCATCATCAAGGTTGTCAGTCAGGTCGACGTCAACTAAATCAAAGTAGTTAGCGGGAGGTCTATCTGCCGGAGTTATTTTGGGGTTTGATTGTTTCTGTTCTAGATAAGCTTTTCTAGGTACTATCTCGTTTCCGTATATTTTCCATTCTGTTTCATGAGGTAATACCGCTTTTTTAAATTCGACAGCATAATATTTAGCGGACTCATCTGCTGTAAATGATATTGTAGCTTGATTTTGATAATGTTTTATTACCGATAAGTCTCCCTCTGGGCTGAGTACCGCCCTCATAGTAAATGTACCGTTTACATCTCCGTCAAAAAAGTTGGAAGTTTCCACGGTATAGTATACAGTTGAGTAGTTTTTTTCTATTGTACCTATTGTTTCCCCAAATTTTAACGGAATTGTGTAAATATCGTGAAACTCAGAAAGTTCTGGGCCAGCATTTCCAAATGCATCTAGGCTATCTGACTTAACTAGAGCTCCAACCCTTACCCCTTTGTAGGAAGGAGAGCTTCCAAGTTTAACATAAGCCCCTTCTTCTTCGCCATCTATTTTTTCATTATATTTTCTGAATATAATCCATCCTTTGCCGCCCATCCGAGTCTTTAAACCAGAAACGTCCACCCTTCTTTCAACTACAGCATTTTGATCTCTCTCAATAATAACTTTGTCATAATCTTTAAATATCGACTTGGAGTTACCGGCCTGATCCAGAGACTGAAACGCTAAGTTCTCAAAGAGGTAGTCGTAGTCTTTTGACTTCGCACAGGTCTGATTGATGAGCTTCATCTCCCCGCTCTTGCTTAAATACTGTGTAATTTCATCTGCTATGGGGTCAGACTTCTTGTCTATAAATCCTCCGCAGAACCCTCTTAAATAGGTTTCCATTTGGATAAATGGATCTACCGTAACGGGAGTCTTGACCCAAGGTTCGTCAACTGAATCGTCATCGTACACATACGGAACGTGTTTGCTAAAGTAGAATCTAGGCTCACAAGCTCCAAACGGATCATCCGGCAATTGCCAAATAAAAGTGTCTGGGGCAGCGTCACCTATCCTAGCCTTAGGACATTGGAGTTTTACTATTTCGTTTTGGATGTTTCCGTTTTCGTCTTCGACCCCCGACGATACCCACTCTCCTCCTCTGGAGAGACAAAGCTCCTCAGTTTGTATTGCGCCACTTTCGGAGGTTACGCCACTGCAATACCCTCTTTGTTTTCCTGTGTTGTAATTTTCTCTGATTAAATATTCTAACAGGGCATTCTCATCGGTTCTGTACGGATCTTTTGCAGGGTCTTTAATATTGTCCCAAAATATTTTACATGCTTCTCCGTATCCTTGAGCAAACTCGAGAACACTTATACCCCTATTATTATTCCAGTCTGTGTTTTCAGTGTGTTGTAGTCTTCTGTCTAAAGTGACTATAACTTGATCTTTTAAGGTTATCCATCGGCCACCTTTGAGAGCGCATGAAGTTTGATCTAATTGACTTGAATTCTGAACGGATTCACTACTAAACTCGCTAGCTCCTTGACAAACTCCCCCAGCAAACTCATCAGTTACAGAGCCTAATGTTAAATTATTATCCTGTAGTATATCTATAATATCCTTTTGTTTGGTCGAGCTTATCTGGTAGTCAGGTTTGTATATCTGACACGAACTATAATACCATTTATTGGCCTGAGCCCCGTCTAAACCGAACCAGTACCAAGCAGCGTCAGCATTGCTTCCCTCTAGGAACTGGTAGCCCGGAGGAGCTTCCGACCTTATAACAGGCTTCTTGCCATAGGAGAACGTCTCTAAAAGGTGCCCGTACTTCCTTAACTTAAAGTCTTCTGACATTATATGGCATCTATTATTAAGGAATGACAATATGTCTCCGTAATAGTCGTGGTGCCACATAGAAGTCCTAGAAGGATGGTGGTGGGTTGTGTTTATAAACATTGACCACTCGTTTGACCAACCTCCAACTGGGGCTTTATTTAAGATGCCTTCTTTTGGTCTTACTATGATTTTGCCTTTATCAGATGCCTTGAATTTGCTAACGACTTTGTCACCTATCTTTACGGGCTTAAAAGTTTCTCCGACTTGAATTGTCTTTCCGTTGTATTCTATGCTTCCTTCGCCAGCTTCTTTTTGCACTAACCCATCTGAACCTATCCACAGAACTTCATATTCTCTTCCATCGTATCTTACTTCCCCAGAGTCGATCCCATATTTGGAAGGGGCAACGTCTAGGAATTGATCCATTGAGTTTATTTTTTCTGTTAGCTTGGCGTAGCTGTTGGATATCTTATGGACTCTTTCTGTGCCTTTGGTCTTCCAATAGTATTTAGCCGGACTTCCTCCCCCGGGAGAGGATTCAATACCTGAGAAAACAGATCCGGCCCTAAAGGTTTTGCTCAGGGTATCGTGACTATACCAAGCAGTAGCCCCCGTACCGTAAACCAAGCTGTAACTACTATCTCCAGACTTATCCCCCTGCCATACAGGGTATATTATTTCTCCTCTACCTTTAACGGCGTAGACAAACCCTATAGGAATCTTCTGGCTTGAAGAGTGGCCATACTTGGAAGCGTAAGTCTTAGAGGAATGCCTTACGACGTCATCTTCGATCTTCTCAATCTCTATACAGCAGCTAGCGCCCTTTTTATATAGGATGTTTCTCTTAACTAGGTATCTTGAAGTCTTAGCTGTGCCGCCAAAATTGAAATTACCTGTGGATGATGTCTTGCCCAACGCTCCCCTTGAAGAATAGTTGGGCTGGTCCCTTGGTACTGAAATTTGGAAGTAGGGGTTTAAAATCAACGTCGTCTCCTGATTGTCGTAAGATGTCATATCTACCCCCTCCGGTAACTCAGTAGTTAAAACTATGTTCTGACTATCGGTTTTGCTATACACCTTTACTGGTACGACTATCTGCTCTCCGTAGTCGTTCAAACCCCCATAATTTTTTTGATAGGACGCCCAAAAGACATCCCCATCTTGAATGCTGCTAAAGTCGTTGCTGCTACTTGTGCTGTCGGTATTAATAGTTTTAGTGCTATCTGTATACGTAATAGTGTCATCACTCCCTCCGCTTACTATTATGTCAGCCCTACCTAAGCCCCTTGGATAATATCTATAACCATTATACTCCACATAATCTCCCATTCCGTATACATAATACCTCTTTTCAGCTTCAATGAGTTCGGAGCTGTTTAGTTTTCTGTATACGTATGTTGCGTTATAACCATCGTTTTTAATTATTTCCCCATTTACGGACATCTCATCTTTATTAGTTGCTCTGAAATCTGTATATCCAAACACATTCCTGATCGGGGATATAACCGTGCTTGTGGTGGATAGGTCGTAAGGATCGCCTAAGGTATTTATTTTTTTTGTCCCGTAATCTATAGCGCCAGCAGGGATCAACTTAGGAGAGTTGGCGGGGTTTAAGCTACTGGATACGGCAACGTATTGATTTGTAGCGTAAATTGTTTTCTTATCGTACTTTAATGATCCATCGCCAAATACATAGATTATATCTCCTGAACTGGCGCTTATTATATTAGACTCGTTTATAGTAATTTTTTCGTATACTATTGGTCTACCTAAAAAGTAGATAGCTTCATTCGCAGGGATGCTACCTATACTTTTGGTTTTGTTAGAGTACCCAAAAGGTCTTCGATGACCTGCGTTTTCAAGGTAATATGCTTTTTCCCCTCCTTTGAACGCGGTGTCAAAGTATCGCTTCCTCTCTCTATAATCAACAAAGTTAGTAGAAGCAGAAATCTCTTTTTGGT
>Ga0208299_1000102_pt1 | contig 80404 bp, 116 predicted proteins | sample 15_taG_FD_184089 | JGI IMG/M metagenome (GOLD analysis project Ga0208299, IMG submission 184089) | Marine viral communities from the Subarctic Pacific Ocean - 15_ETSP_OMZ_AT15312 metaG (SPAdes) (version 2) | ecosystem: Environmental > Aquatic > Marine > Oceanic | place: Pacific Ocean... | reverse complement strand
GTAACCAAGTTCCTTCTCCATCTTGCTAGTATCCCAGCCTCTGGCCTTATGGCGCTTGATCTTCATTGTCAATCGTCGTACATGTTGATTTTGTCGTTGTGGCTTATTTCCCATTTTCTACACCTCTATTGTATTAATATTAATTTTTAAATTATATAAATGGTACCTGAGGAGGGAATCGAACCCTCACGATCGCATTGATCTCGGGATTTTAAGTCCCGTGCGTCTACCAATATTCCGCCACTCAGGCTTATTTACGCTTGATTGTCTTGTCTATCAATCCAACCAATACGTATATTATATCATATTAAAGTGGTTGCTTCACAATTTTGAAAAACTTTTATCGAGTTCTTGAACTATGCCATCTGCCTGGTACCCAATGTCTGCGATGGCCGCGGCCAGCATAATGACCTGGAACCCAAATATCATTAGCATGTGCCCGAGCTGGAACTCGAGGCGGGCCATGGGTATGAGGTTGATATGAAACACCATACGTTCGATGCAACCAATGAGGCTTAACCCATCTTCCATGAGACATATGACCTTCCACCCAAATCCATTGATTTGCCTGTGGTCTTACATGACTATTATTTCTATGATTGTGTGGTGAATGTGCAACACACGCGGTGCTTACACCCAATAACATTAACATTGTTACTATTTTCATACTAATTCCTCTTGATCGATCCAAATGACGATCATTTTATTTTTTGCGCCATTGTGCTTAATTGCATACTCTGGTACTGTTACAGCCTTCTTATTACCCCCACCAACAAAATGAATATATTCACATGCTGTATCATCTATAAGGGTATCATAATCGGTAGTAGGGTAATTAAAATTTCTATGACCCATCTTTCCTTTATAATATCTTGTTCCAGCAGATAATTTCTTTAACATTTTTAGTCCTTCGCTTTATTAATTTGGCTCTGGTTCACCACATCTAATTTCAGTAACACCGTCCAAAACTATTATGTGGAAATAATCACCCTCAGTTACTTCACATGGAAATAAAAACGAATCCACCTCCATTACAACACTTTCTTGGTGCGCTGAGGATAATTCTATTGTCACAATATTATCTTGTACACTATCGATTATTCCAAGAAATAAAATGGTGGTCAAAAATAATGTATTAATGCTTGATGTTTTCATATTTTTTCTTAATAACCTTGTGCAATCCAGGGTTAATATCTAATGCTAGTGGCATTAATTTATGCCTAATGTAATTTCTTCTAAAACGAAAATCTTTATTGCTTGGATCGTCAATATAAGGAACTTCCTTTCGAACGCACCATTGCTTTAAAGCAGTTTTGCGTGTAGAAATAAAAGGACGCATATAATTTTCACGAGAGTGTGGAATTAAAAACGGGTTTCCATTTAACGACGTAAAAATCCAATTTTCTACAGCGTCATCTAAATGATGAGCCATAATAACCTTAAGCGTCTTATTTCTACTAGCGCTATCAAAAAATGCATATCGCTTTTCTCGCCACCACGCTTCTTTTGAAACACCTCTTGGCATTTCTTCTTGTAGACTATCTACAATAAGCGGAATACCTTTATCAAGGCAATACTTGCGAACTAAAGACTCAGCTAAATCCGCAAATGGAGTGCCATGATTGTAGTGAATCGCGATTACATCTCTAGAATTTGATAAAAAATCAAGAACAGCCATTGAATCAAGACCACCAGACACTGCTACACAACAAGTTTTTGGAATATCACCAATAATCTTAAGCATGTAAATGTCCACTCACATTATTGCCCTAAGCTAGTACTAACTTCTACTATCACGTGACCTACGCTCACGCTTTCTTGGTACTGTTGGTGAACCATACTTCAGATAATTCACCTTGTTAGCCTCACCAACAGCAAACCACATAGCTTGATTACAATAATTACATACTGAATATGGTCTTTTATTTTCTGGATGGTGAATTACAACGCTTACTTCATTTCGTCCGCAGCGGCGACAATTTCCAACTCTAATATAATCCTTTTCAGGGTTAATTCGTGGTTGCCGGGTTACATTCTTAGTTGCCATTTATCGATCCTGTCATTTGGGTAAATTGCTTTTCAATTTCTTTATAGTCAAAAAGTACCTGTTCTTTTATTTCGTCAGGTAGTGTCGAATCAAGAAGACCATTATTCACATCAACACTCCATTCCATTAGTTCCATTATTGCAACACTCTGTAAAAGTGAATTAATAAGCCTTGTGGCAAATAAATTAGAATTTATAAACAAATTTTTCTTATGCATCTAAATGTCTCCAATACTTGTATTATATCTCAAATAATCCATAAGTTCACTTTTTATCATTAGTAAATACCAAATCATTCATTGTTGTATCTTCTCTATATTATAAGCTTCAAAAAATTGTAATTTATGCTTACCATTTTTTAAAATCAAATAACCATTAACGTTGAATTGCTTAATTATAATACCATAACCAGCATCAGAGCATACTGTACCGCATGCGTAGTATTCATACCATTTTATAAACTCACCGCTATTATACATCTCAAAAAATTGGTGCGCCAGACTCAATTTTGTCAAGAATCTGCATCATTAAACGCTCAATAGAATTAACACGATCTCTTAAATCAGATGTTTGTTCAAATAATTCTTCAAGTGTCTTAGCATTTGTAACATCAGAAGTACTGATATCTTCAGGCTTAATATTAAATTTGTCTTTCATTTAATAACCACATTTATAGGTTCAAGTATATTTTAACAATGTTTTGGAAATGTTCAATATTTCTCTTTATGCTTTATCTTTCTAGTATACTTCTTTTTTGATTTATGCAAACCAGCACCGGTTTTAAAGTGCACAGCCACTGCAATCCAATTTCTTGTCTTTACTTTCTTTTTATTAGCCATATTAAAATCCAAATAATGAAGTAAGTATAAACATGGCGCTCAAACAAAAATTAAACACAATTAACGTTGAGATAATCTCTAAAATAAGAGCAAGCCCACCAAAAATAAGCAACCACTTAAACGTTATGACGTCAAACATCCATAAAATAAGCAACAAAAATGGCATACCTGCATCTCCTACTCTATAGATATATTATATCATACGTTGTAGCCTCTTTCACATTATTTTCAAATTATTTGTAATGATGCAATAGCAATGTTTGATTCTATAGAACCATCTGGCCATAAAATTTTTGCCATAAGTGGAGACCATATAGCCGTTTGCCCTATTGTGTCTCGTAACTCAACAATTATTCCAATTTCACCGGGGTGAGTCACTGAAGTGCAGTCTGTTGCTGGCCCTGCTTCAATTTGAGTAACAAGCGAACCAACAGCGATCTTAACAATAGATTCAGACATATTTCTAATTATACGTCTTGCTTTTTCTCCAATATATCGTATAATTTTCCAGGTGAAAGATTAGGTGTGCTATATATACACATATCATCCCACATAATAACCCTTGAATTAACTAATGCATGAGCAATCCATTCTGAACAGTACCATTTATAACGATGTTTTATAAGAAATGGGCTAAAATTTGATATAATCATGCCAAACCAGTCATACTTCATCCCTTTTGTTTTGTTAATAAACTTGGTTAATTGTTCTATTTGATATACTTTAACTGGTTCACGAAAACTTAAATTAAACGTTAATGTGTCCCAGTCGTCCTCATTAATTTCATGCTCTATCTTCCGACATGCTACACGTGAAGATAAAAATGGGCTAATACTAATCCATGTTTCATTATCAGGCATAATCAGTTCTGCATGGCTGTACTTACTTTTTGTCCACCACCTAACTATTTTATGTAGCAAGCCACCTGAACCTTTGTAAAATACAACTTTTATTACAGGCACTTATTTGACTCCAACGTAATTAATGAGCTATAGTCCACTGAATGGTGTGTGTTGCCAGTTAATATTGTAGCCTTTAATGATAACGGTGGATCATCAATTATTTCAACTAAAATACCCACAAGCTTCTTTTCTTTTGTGTATCTTGAATTAGAATAAGATAATACTAGATCACCAAGTACTGGTAATTGTATTGTATTATAAGGTAATTTTATAAAATCACTGGAAATTTTACGACAATTTTCAATTGGGCGTTTAAATACACGAGAGGTTTTTTGACATGATAAAAACATTTCATATTTACCAATTGCAATAACTATTGCAATGAGGCAACTTGGTACTGACTTTTTGCCATTGTCATAAATTGATGTACCAATAACAAATACAAAATCACCGACAGAAATTGCTGACTCTTCTAAAAGATCTCCCATATAAATACATATTGGAGATATTTAAAACCTAGTAAATTAAAATGGGTTGGTTTTACAGTACAAAATAATTTCCATTACAGCATCAAATGAGCTATCATCTAAATCTTTATACGATGAACCCATAACCGACTTGATTACCTTTGGAATATGTGCATATGGATTTCTACCTTTAGGATGCTTCCAGTGTTCAGGTAGTGATCCAGTTAATGCATTAGCGGCTTCAAGAATATGCTCGTGAATTATTTTCTTGTTAGTATCGTTCACTCATAATCCGCAAATGATCATGATGCTTAAAACATCTTGGCTCATAAAGTTCATCGCCACCAACTTCAATTTCATTTCCAGTATATACTTTTTTATATGTATAAAACGCGTCTCTATTACATTTTGTACAAACAGCCGGACACTTCTCAATTCTTGTTGCCCATCTATACATTTTTTCCATTTCATCAAATGGTTGTAATGTTGCCGACATATCTAATGAAGACACTAGAATTGTTTTTCCTTGATGATAACATTTTATTAATGATGAAGAAATATCTGGTATCATAAATGCTTCATCAACAGCAATCACACTATGTTCCTCATTAATATACGGCAAAATATCTTTACCATGTTTTACACAAATTGCCTGAACTTTTGCGCCTAAATGAGTGGTAATATAATTTTTATTATATCTAATATCCATATCAGGCTTAAACGCAATAAACTTTTTCTTTTGATACACCAACCTATCAAGTCTTGTTAATAGTCTTGACGTCTTACTACCAAACATTGGACCACAATAAACAGTGAATTCAGGATTTTTCATTGTTTAAAATATGCCCAGTACTTACATGCATCAATTTGACTTGGTACATACTTTATAAATGTAGCAAAATCATTATTTGTCAAACATGCTCTAAGATCTTCACCACGAACGTCGGGTGCACCTGAGCCGCGGATAAATGATGAAGGGTTTTGTTCTGCAGCAAATGCTACCAATTTATTTTCCCATAACGGATTCATATACTTAAGTCTATTTTCAATTGAGTAGTTGCTTTTAGTATCTATGATGTCTGAATAAATTGTGAATGTATTACAGGTTTCATTTGTTTCGCATGCTAATCCAATTGCTTCATAAACCTTTCTAATTGGCGAACCACCAAACACAACTTCAACATTTTCTGGTAGAATCTTTAAAATCTCATTATTCCACACTTCTTTCATTATGCTCCCCAGAATAGGGTACTCATCTTTTCGTGTTCTGTCTGAAATAGAAGCATATACTAATACCGAATCATTTTCTAGAGAGGCGCGCTCAATAAGATAATGATGTCCAATGTGATATGGCTTTGCAGAAATTGGAATAAGGCCAATTTTCATACTTCCTCCTGTATATACTTATTTATAGGTTGATTATAACTACTATTGTCTATAAGTTCAAATTTATTTGCTTAAAATATGTGTCCCACTTTCTATTTGGCCAAGAGGAGTTTGGGTAATAAATTCTGCCCTTGCTTGAAATTCTGTAATATTTCTACAACCACTATATGATAAACCACTTCTAATTCCACGCAATAAATCACCAATCTTATTCTCCAACGAACCTTGACACTTTACAAATGACGTAACACCCTCAACTGAGGCATAATGACCACGCCAATTTAATTGAGCATCTTTACTAGCCATTCCTCTGTATGTCTTAATATTTTCACCACCCACATTTTTAACAACCCCGGGGGCTTCATCTGTTCCAGCAAGTAGAGAGCCGAGCATTACGGCATCTGCACCGGCAGCGATACATTTAACGATATCACCACTATTTCTAATTCCACCGTCTGCGATTAATATTGCGCCGCGATCTGATCGGGTACAATCAAAAACAGATTGAAGTGTTGGAACACCATGACCGGTTTGAATTCTGGTACTGCATATACTTCCTCCCCCAACACCAACGCGGATTGAGGACGCCCCCCAATCAGCCAAATCATTAAACGCTTTTAATGTGGCAACATTTCCAGCCATAATATGAACATCATAACCAAAAGTGTTTCTGAGTGTTGCAAGTGTATGTCTCATAAGGGCATGGTGGCCGTGGGCAATATCAATACAAATAACGTTAGCGCCTGACTTTATAAGAGCATTGGCTCTTTTAATTGCATCATCACCAACACCAATTGCGGCGCCAATATTTTGGGCACCTGAACTCTTTGCCCGCGATACAATTTGTGTTTGTTCATTAATTGAATTGTATCGATGAATAATTCCTAAGCCGCCGAGCGAACTTAAGTTGCAAACCATATCAGTTTCAGTTACTGTGTCCATAGGGCTTGAAATTATTGGAATTTTAAGTGTATTGTTTTTATCAAATTGAACGCTAAGACTGATTTCTTTTCTTGAAGAAATATCAGAATATTTTGGTTTAATTAAAACATCGTCAAAGCAATATGCCTTTGAGATTTTCATGTATCTTCCATTAGTAAAAATAAGGTAGGCTTGATAATGGATAGAGCAACATGAAATAACCGTTATCGCCTACATTATTATAATAGCCATAATTTTGCAAAAGTTCATCTTCACAATTAAACGTTTGACAAATTTCTAAAAGTTGGCGCTTAAGATCTTGAATTTCTGCAATGAGTAATTCTTCACGATATTTTTGTAGATCAATTAATTCGCCCATTTCAATCAAGTGGTCTATTTTGATGCTATATAAATTTCAACGTCACAAGACGAAGAGTTGGACTTTGCTTTTATATCGGTAAAGCTTTGAAACGTGTCAAAAGTTGTTCCAACACCAGAACCTGAATATGCATCATTTGTTACAATAAATGATCTTAATGGATCAAGCTTAAACACTGATTTATTTTTAACCGATCCAGCAGATGAACTCATAAACGTAAGTCTTACATAATTTTCATTGTCTAGATTTGTAATTCGAGCATATTTCAAACTACCACTAGCAAATGTTCCTGCTCCAGCTGAAGAAGATAATGCAAGTACAGATACTTGATGTGTTGGAACAGTCAATATTCGTTTTGAGACCTCACCAATACCTGAAATGGTGAATTTTGTCTTGTTGCTATAATCGCCTGTTGGACCAATATCAATTGTTTCATTAATTGATATCGTCAGTGTTTTTTTAGTTATCGATGATGACATTGGAACCTCACTATATTATTAAATAAATATTACAGCTCAATCAAATAAATGGCAAGGTTTAACCTCAAAGATCTGAGGTTCTATTTTAAATCTCTCCTGCATCCACTTATTCTCAGTTTCTGCGTCCTCTTCGCTATTAAATCCACACCACCACATCTTAACATCCGGATCCCACTTATATGATCTAGACTTTAATTCGTCATTATGTCCATAAGGAATCTTTACCGCAAAAACCCTGTACTCTGATTTTGCAGCCACTGAAAATAATTCGGAGGCTCTATTAGATATAGCAAGCAAATATATTAACGCATTAATATCAGCTGTTGCATCATGAGCAGCATAATAAAAACCATGAAATACAGCTAGTGTTTCCAATGATCTACCAGCAGTACACGTTTGCCGCCAATCTATTTGTGACATTGAGCATGCCCAAATAGTATCAGGTATAACAATGTCAGCATCAATCATATGTTTCTTTACAAAATGTCTATCAAATCTAACATTGTGTGCAATAACAAAATCAACTTTCGCCATAATCTTTGCAAGCCATTCCCAATCAACACTCTGCTCTTTTACTTGTGTATTTGAGACACCTGTTAAAGCAGTAATTTCACTAGAAATTTCAAAACCCGGATCGTTATAAAACGTCCGGCTTCCAGCCAATCTAGTAATTTTACCAGTCGTTTTGTCAAACAGCACTGGCCTACATGCTAATTGTATGATTTTATCGTTGTCGTATGACAAACCTGTAGTTTCAACATCAATAAATAATGTAAATACATCGTTTGATGTTGATTCTACTATAACATCATTTAATTTTTCATTCGTAAATTGAGAAATGGTTATATCACCACTTCTATTATTATCTATAAGTAACAAATTTCCTACCTCACAATTTTATTATAATTGGTTAGTAGCCATTTTTCTAATTTTTCTGAATATTTTTTGTATTCTTTTGGTGGTAACTGCCCTACATATAGTGCAATTGTTGCGCTTTGAGTTTTGCACGCTGGCAGCGTACTCCAAGCACCTGTCAAATAATCAACAAGATCTTCATTCCAATCAAGTAATTCCTCAAGTGATGTTTTTAAAGATAGTGATGAATAGACAGCGTCAAATTCACTCATTTGCTAACCGCAAATCACTAATAGGGTATTTTTCAACTTTACCATCTTCAAATTTTACCAGTATGTCAACGATATTTGAAAATGTACCGCCTTCAAGCATTGTATTGTTTCCGCGGATTTCGGTGCCGACAATTTCACCAATCCGACCCATTCTATACCAATACTCTACTTTATCACCAATATTAAACATTATTTACTCATCTTCGCACGACCAAACTGCGTATGTAATTTCGATTATGCTGCCTTCAGCTGGAATAACTGTAAATTGTACAGAATTCGTAGCTTCATCATAATACCAACCGGTTGATGGGACACCATCAACTTCAATTTCAATAGTACCATCAATTGCATGTTCTGTTAAGGAAAATGTTGTTTGAGCAATAGATTCACGAGCTAAGGTATCCATAGCAGTACCCCAATTTGAATCACATATTGACATAAACGAACCACCCAGCAAACCAACTAAATCATAATATCCATCGCCAAATTGCGCGCCGCCATTACTAGTGCATCCAGCTGGATAGTCACCTGCAACAGCATGCGCTACAATTTTATTGACAGCAGTTTTAAGTGAATAAAACCATGACGCATAATCAGACTCAGTCATTGTGCTATTTCTACTAGAATGATCAGGTTCGTCTGATATATAAATCAAAACAAGTTTTGCGTCATCACGTAGAAATCCGGCACCAATTGATGCTGGATATCCTGATGTTGTGGACAAATAAGAATAATACAGACCTGATTCTAATGGACTTCCACTGGTTCCAATCGTATCAATTATACTATCAGCAAGACCAACAGGATCACTATCTGCTGGCGTAATAACAGAGCCAACAAATTGTTCAGAATCAGTTGTAATAAATGCAATTCTATAATCAACACCTGATGATGAAAATACCGCCATGAAGGAAGCGAAATTATTTTTAAAATTTGTTTGATTTGATCCCATTGAGCCAGAATTATCAACAACAAACAATATATCAACATCAGTTGTTTCATTCTGTTCGAATGTATCAGTTACCCACGTTTCATAGTCACCATCGCCATCATGATCAGCATATGCTATTGGTGTCATTGGATCATTTGAATGTATTTCTAAATACCCAAGATCGTCAAAAGCATCAGTTGGTAAATAAGCTATTTCAAGTGTTATTGTAGTAGCGGGGGGGACTACTATTGGAACCATACCATAAAATGGCTCATAATCATACAAACTAAAATCTGCTGGTAGGCTTGCAAAATGATTTAATGAATCAATTACAAGATCTATATTTCCAGTATTGCTTATATTTATTGGAATTGAAGTACCACAACCAACGTATATATCAAAAAACGAATAATAATCTGGTTCTACATAAATAACTGGAGCATCGCCAGTACCAGAAACATCTACATCAACAGTCGGTTCATCAGAATCATTTGAATATATACGTATTTTGTCAATATTTGTTGAATATGTAAATGGTTCATATTCAACTGGAACTATTATGCTATTACCAGGGTTAACATCTATACTATGACTTATTGTTCCAGAAAACGTAGTATCTCCGACGACCAATTCAATTGACGAAATGTGAAGCACCGCGGTGCCAAGATTGCTTATTGTAATATCTGCTACAGCTTTATCAACGCCTGCAAAAACTGGACCATAATCAATTACTGTTGGTGTTACAGAAATTTCAGGTGCTGGATCATCAGGAATAGTACGTAGTTTATAATCGGAACATGATAAAGATATGAGACATATTAGAAACATAAAAATAACACTTAGCGCTTTATTTTGTAGTATCACATTCTTAAATATCTACAAAAAAATGTTTTAATGACTCAATAAATAAGCTAATTTATCTTTTTTCTTTTGTTTTTTTATTTTTGCTTCAAGTTTCAAGGCTTTACTTTTAGTATCTACATATGTTATAGCCTTTAATACTACAGGCCCGCGGCCGCGGGTATACTTTGCACCTTTGCCTGAATTATGTTGCCTTAATCGTCTTGTAATGTTTGTTGTAATACCACAATAATAAGAACGATCAATACACTCTACAATATAAACACTCCACACGTGATTAAATTTCTTGAGAACTTATTATCTTTAGTGGTGTCGTAATATATTCGTTCCACAATGACGTTTCTGCGTCTTCGCCACAAGCATCAATATCATAGCACAAATTGTTGCCGGTGCCAGGATGACCAAGTCGATAAAGATTACAAGCTCGGCGGCCATTATTTATTGCATATGATTTAATATCACTCTTAAAACCAGCCCTAACACTTCCAAGAAGGGTCAATAGCGTTGTAGACTGCTTTCTAAAAAACGGTCTACGAATTACAGTAAAGCATGATATGTCAAATTCTTGTTTATTCTTTATGGCGGCTGTAATGTTTTTTGCACCATCAGGTGTCGTATAGTGGTATAAAACTTTAGGATTATAAAGTTTACCATATGCTTGTATAGTAAATTCATCGTCAATCATAACATATGGTTCAATATCATCGCGTGTATAAAAAAATGCTATTTTTAATTTTGACAAATTATTAAAGTATGATTCAAATTCATTATGAATTGACCAAACACGATAATTAACGAAATCTTCAATAAAATTAAAGAAATTTTTCATGTTAACATTTTCAAAACGATCAACATCATGAAAAAGATAACCAAATGTTTTGTTTATAATATTTTTAAATTTTTCAAAATCATCAATGCTACAACTTAACATGTCGATGCACCGAAATTTACCAGATCGAGTGTCGTAACCAGCCTTTTGAAATTTCAATATTTGCCTGGCAATATTTTGCCATTCTGCAATTGTTCGAAAATCAGAGCTGTCTTTAATATAACCTAAAACTTTATGACTCATAGTAATCTCTTGTATAGTTAAATATAGTCAACGGAGTGAATATGAAACTAAACAATTTAATAATATCTATATTTAGTACTTTTTTATTATTTTTATCACCGGCTGCCGCATCAGACGATGCGGCTTCTCAAATTATTGATAGTAACAATGTACATTATAGTCGACATTATGAAAGAAGCCGAGAAGCAACAGTTAAAATAACAACACCATCGGGAGGGCATGGTACAGGAACCTATGTACGACATAATGGTATTCATGGAATACTTACTGCGGCTCATGTTGTGACACAAGGGCAAGTTTTTTTAATCGAGGGTGGTGGACAACAAAACATTGGTGCTTTATTATGGAAAGACGACGATGCCGATATTGCGTTTTTAATTACAGGAGAAATAGCAGGTCTTAATTCTTTACGTATGGATGCTTATCCACAAATTGAAGCTGGAAACACCGTTATTTATAGTGGCTATCCAAGCTCTCACGAAATGTTAACATTTGCATGTACAATAGCTAATCCAAATTATAATGGTCAACTAGCAATTCAAGGATATGCATGGTTCGGTGCTTCAGGATCTGGCTTTATAAATTCCCGCGGAAGGGTAATAGGTGTATTGAGTGCTGTGAGTGTAGAAAGCTTTTATGGGCACCCTCAAGTTTTAGAAACACTAGTATATGGTGCACCATTAACAGAACAACACATTGAACAAATTGATGCTGTTATTACTGAATTAAAAGAAAATCGCTAATTTATTCTTTTAAAGCAGATCTCAAATATTTGAAATCCGAAAAGCCATAGGTGACTAGATATAAATTGAATTTTTTTGTTCTTATAACCTGATTCAAGTGAAAACGAAAACCACTGAAATTGACCGTTACTAATTTTGTTTGCTGGGCCGTCGAATGTTGTATTATAATTTTTTATCATATTAGCTTATCTCAAAAATTCTTTTATTTCTTGTGCTACATTGTTGATGCTTTTCTCATAACCTGCCGGTGAAGCATCAATATAAAAAAAGTTTTTTCCAAACAAATCTTTATATAATTCTTTATTTGCGGTGACACCTGAATGAGATCTTTCAACAGCACTGTCGGTCAATCTTCTGCCACCCCTTTTACCTCTATCAATATTCCTGGCAATTGATGTTTCCAAATCAATATCGATATAAATCATTGCCGTTTTATACCCAATGTTGCGTAACTTTTTTATTTGAGAATTAATTTCGTTAAAGTTACCACCTGTACCATCAACCAAAAAATCTTTATTTTCTACCGCTAATTGCTTTTTTCTTTTACTTGCCCCTGATCTTGCTGCACTAAACGCCTTTGCATCAGCAGAAAGAGGTGCTTTCAAACGCAAATATTCAGGTTCTAATCTATTAATGGTTTCTTGATCATCTATTGCGATGGCGGCCAAGTATTCATCTTTTATTGGCTTGTATTTATCTAATATATCTGTCTTGTCAAATGGAAGATTGTCCCTTCTTTTTGCTTCTTCATATGCATCATCAGGATTTACTATCTCAAATTTATTGGCTAATCCTAAACGTTGAATTACTGTAGACTTTCCAGATCCAGGAGCCCCTGCAAGGAAAATAACTTTTGGGGCAGAAGCAGATTCTAATAACAAATTTCTAATATATTCTCTAAGAATTGATTTTTCAGACAAGTGTTTCATTCCTTATTTCTTCTTTGCTGCTTTTTCTTTTCTATATTTTTTCTCACGCTTTCTAAAATATCTTTTTTGAGCAAACTTAGATCCTTCAGCAGCTTTTTCTGAATCATATTCGCCATTTTCAATTTCGTCTATTACGGCAGCGACAACACTCATCATCATTATTACGTCTGCATCAGCACTGTGCCAATTATCAATGGATACACCAGCAGCTTTTGCAAGAGTTCCCAGTCTAGACGAATATTTGTATAAACCCCTTCGACCTGTATCTAGCTTAGAAGCCATATCAGCCGTTCTTCCATCTGGTGTAGCAGCTTTTATTACCGGTTGAAGGAATAGTTGCACTAGTGTTAAGGTATCTAAAACCTCGGCTTTTGGTATTGGCTTCTCACCATACTTTCTTAACCTACCATTTAACATCCTCATGTCAAATGGAGCATTATGAGCAGCATATACTTTATTGGGAATTGAATCACACCATTCGCTATATGTAACTAAAAGATTATGCTCATCCATATAATCTTTAGAATGACTACCATAGTTTGTCATACTCAGTAATTCACGCTCTGATTTTGCTGATGGCTTGTAGTTTGGATCGTCAGCAAGTTTCTGAATTCTCTCAGCATCGTGGGCATTCGCTCTATCAACAGTTTCAGGTGTAAGGTTTGCTTTTTCATGAAATGATTGTGTTATAACAAATTTATCTTGCCACCCTGTCAATGGTACAACCATCGCTGCTACTTCTGTAATTTGCGATTTCTTAGGGCCTAACCCAGTTGTTTCGGTGTCGAAAAATATAATGTTCTTACCTTCTAATCGCTTTAAATCAACAAGAATATCTGCAGGTGTCATACCTAACCATTTAGATGATTCAGTCAAAACAGTACGGACATATGTTCTTAATAAATTACTCATTTATCTTAATCCTATAAGGTAAAAGGTACATTTCTTCATTTTATTAATAACCTCTAACCTGCATTTCTATATCATCCATATCGTCTAAGCCACCATATGAAATTTCCTCAAACCCTAGTGTATCAGAATTTGGGATTGATACAACCCAACCATCATCATCATATGATCGCTCAACACTCCATTGGGCACCGTCCGGAATTCCTTGTCTCATTGCAAATTCATCATCAATGAGTATAACTTCTTCTCCAGTAATCGGATCTAAGTCTATAGGTAAATTATGTTGATTTGCCCATTGTTGAAGTGTTGGAGTTGAAACTTCTCTAATAATTTTTCTAAGTTGTTTTCTTGTAATTTTTATATTTTCCGTCTGAACTTCTTTTGGTTTGTTTATTCGCATAAAGCGACTGGCTGCATCTCCAAGGGAAGAAATAATTAATTCTACTCCGCCGGCTACTTTTACAGCTGCATCCCACCACGGCTTTACACCTGATGATACGGAAGCCAACACTCCCATAATTTTCTTAAAGGCGTTGCCGCCTATAGCCGCAAGCTTTTCTTTTGCAGTTTCTTTTATCCATTCTTTAGCAGCATCGATACCACCTGCTACGTTTGATGCAATTTCCGATGTCTCAGTGAATTTACCACCCACCTTCTCTTTTAATTCGTCTATCCATTTGCCTACCTTATTCCAAAGCCACTTCAATCCAATCGCAATCCCCGAGACTGTAATAACACCCTTCCATCCATCGAGGTTCTCTAGTTTGCCTTTTAAAGAATTTATAAAGTCAAGACCCTTTTGAGCATATTCACCGAACGTGGGCATCTTCCATTCTGGTAATTTTGTTGCTAGAAACTTGAGTGCTTTCTCAATGCTTTCCAACATAGAGCCGATTCCTAATCGAACTACAGACTTAACCCATGATCCAATTTCACTTGCGCCACCTTTCATGGTTAACCACATTGCACTTAAAATATTCCATGCATCCTTACCAAATTTTTTGATGCCCTCTTCTGCACTCATAAGGGCTTCTTTACCAGCTTCAATACCTTTCTTAACTACCTCTTTTCCTTTCTGAACCGCAGTAGATAAAAGACCTTTTCCCCAATCAAGAATGGGTCCTTCATGCAATTTCTCCAATAGAGCTTCTGCCGAATGTGTTTTTAATAATTCTCCATAAGCACCCTCAAAAAGATACCAATCGTCTCCCCACCAGTTTTCGTAGAGTGTCTGCTCATGAATAATGCGCTTTTCAAACGATGGTGAATATGGATAAGATTCCTGAAGAGGAATAGAAAGACCTAATGTTCCAGTAATATATGATCTTTCAAAAAGCCGTGAATCTCCTCGAAAAGATAGGTGATTTCTAGAAAGATCTAAATTACTAAAAGAATTGTGGTATAATTCTTCCTTAATAATTCTTCTTAGTTGTCTTCTTGTAATTTTCATTTCAGTAATTCTTTTAAAACCGTTATCGTTTTTGTACTATTTCCAGGTGTATGAAGAATTCCAATTCCACCAGCAGCGTTCCACGAATCAATAGTTGATGCTTTATCATCTATAAGTATATTTGGCGTACCATTAGTGTTGGCGTATTCTGGCTTTTGGCGAGCTGGAGTAATAATAATATTGTTTGGTTGTGGTTTTAACCAGTGCTCTACCCAGCTTGTTTTTCCCTCGGCAGCGGACATTGGTGCGCTTTTGTTTCCATTGATTGGAGCAGATAAAATATTCACTGTTAAATCTGTAGAATTTAAAGCCGGCCAAAGTTGATCTACACCATCTTGAAGTGGTTTCATTGAAGCAAATATTGCACCGGGATTTGCGGCGATGCTAATAAACATAAATGATCGTATTACCGGAAGATTTAAGTCGGATCCAGTCTGTAGCCTCCAATCTTTTCCCATTTCTTTATGTATTAAATTAAGACGGTAAAAATGCCCTTTGCTTCTTTTAACATTTGGAATACTACCACCATCTAGTAAGTGATTTATAAAAGTAACAACTGATGTTTCAAAATCTACTAATACTCCATCCATGTCACAAAATATCTGTGAATTAGGCTGCACCGGTAATGAAGTTTCTAATACTTCTCTTATGTATTGTCGTAAGTATTTCATTTTCGATCCCCCAATCTCTCAGACCACTTATCATATATTCTTTGAACGACGGGAATCATCTCCTGTTTTGTATACCCTTTGTCGAGAGCATTCATCATCACAGTTTCAACGTCATGTTGCAAAAGCTTCTCAGGATCTTGTTCAGTCCTCCGAGCTCTTCCCATCATACCGGCGATGTGACCTCTTGTTTCGGCTTCGGAAGCATAGTACTTTTCTATGTTTTCCAAACTCTCCCATTTCGCCTCACCTTCCGGAATATCGGCAGCCAACATTTCGGATGTATCACAACTGTGCTGGATTTCGTGAGATAAACTATCGGCTAGCTCCGCACTGAGCCAATCTTGGAAACCCTCAACCTGGGGATAGTTTCTAGGAATATTGATACTCAACACAAGGTTCGACTTATTCCTCTCCTCTGGGGCACAAACATATGCAGCTTCGACGTCCGCGGACTCTGAATCGTTCACCAGGATACCTAAATGTACTTCGTTTATATTATTATATTCATCAAACAGAGATGTATTCATGATCATCGTCGATTCTATACCTTCATCCTGAGACTGAAGATAGTCATATGTGCTCTTTTGAAAAAGCATCGTAAAAATCTCATTTTCTAGATCGTCAACGTATTGAGTCATATCTGGCTCTTCAGGTTGACTTTCCAACACCTCTTTTATGTAACCCCGAAGAGATGACTCATTCATATAGCTCTTGATCATATCTATTATCTCATAATCTTTTTTTCTAAGGACATCAATAGTCTCAAACGCGGTAAGAGCTTCGTCACGCTCATTGGGCTTCATCATGCGGATGGCGTTTTTTAGATGCTTAGTAGATCTTAGTCCAGATATATGACTCTGTGTGGTTTTGTTCATACTTGCTTTTTCCCATTCGTCATCACTCATCCAGCCTGGTCGGCTTCCGGCAGATCTTCTTAATGGTTCAGCTCCAAGAGATTCAATCTTCTCCCAAAGCTCTTTTTCCGGCATGCTCTTTCCAAGAAACTCTATTTCATCTCCAGCTTCTTGCCATACATCGGCAGAAATCAACACTTCAGAGCCATGATCATATCTGTGGACTCCGCCTGCTTTTGCAATTACCCACTCTGGAATTTTGTAGGCATAAACATCACCACTAATTCCATGATACTGGGCTATGTCAATTGGGTTGGGTGAGAAAAATACTCCAGATTCCACACCTTGATCGAGCCAGTACCGGCGCCAGGACTGTGCATAAGGGCGAGACATTGGCATAGGCTTTGCAGGGCGTGGACCAATGTGATAAAGAACACGTTTCTTTTTTTGATCACGAACTTGTTTTTCACTTAACAACCTTATGTATTCACGAAGTAAGCTCATTTCATAATCCTATAAAGATAACATCACCAGATGATGTGTAGTTTTTAGTTATAGATTTCCAAACCCGCTTTGCCGCTTCTGATGTGCCTGAACCTATTGTGCAGTGATGTGCTCCGATAAAGACACCACCGCTTCTTTTTGCATACTCACTGGCTTTGTCTATGAATGCTTTATAGATTTCTTTACCATGACCTTTGCCACGATTATCTTCATCGTGGATCCATGCATTTGCTACATCGTAGAACGGTGGCCGGAATGTTGCTGGTTTTTTCTGCATCCTGAACCCATTCGGAGAATCCGGATCTTCAACCATGTCCTTCGTCGTGTTGGTGGTTTCGTATTTTTCTTTAGCAACCAGGTACTCAGGTGTTTGCATGATTTTATCGACGTCAGCTTGACAGTCTTGGAACCTAAGATGTCGGGCACCTTGGGCATATCCAATTCTTCCCAGTTCAACTCGGAAATAATTCTCATCCCCCTTGTGGTTAAGGGTGGGAGCCTCAGCTAGCAGCTCTCTTATGTATTCGCGTAGGAGGTTCATTGTTGTTGAACCTCTAAAACGCCTATAACTGATGGTTCGGTGACTAAATAATGGCTTCCCTTATGGCTACCCGGTGGTGGGTGCTTTAAAACTTCAAAGCCCATTTCTCGCATTGCGTTTGCCACAGATCCAGATTTTCGATCTAAAGTATTAAAAGGGAATATCCCATCCTCTTTGGTTATGTCTGACAGAGGTCTTTCAAGATGCGCCTCAATCCTTTCATATATTTCTGGAGGGATCGGTTGTGTCATATCTATAATATTTTTCTGATCGGATTTTATCTCCACTGTGTACAAGAAGCCTCGGTTTCTGTCTTCTTTCCCCCAGCCGCTCAAATCGTCAGGGTCGTCAGAAAGATAAATTCCCTTCCCCCATATTGCGCTATCCGACGCGTTGGAGAGACTAAATTCATCAAACTTTTCATTACTAAAGTGATAAAAGGTGCCGGCGGTATTTCGTTTTTCTCTCAATAGCTCTCTTATGTACTCGCGGAGAATGTTCATGATATTTTTCTCAGGCTAGATGGATTTCTTTTCCACGGCGAGCCGTACCCGTGAACATTAACACTCACAAACTTTCCACCTCGCCGGGCGACAGTGCCAGTGATTGTCTCGCCATCGTGGTCGAATTCGACTTTGTCGCCTTTGTTAAAGTCGGCTTTTATCTCCTTTTCTTTCTTCCTACTGGCAGTAGCGACAGCACGCCACAGCTTCATGATCTCATCTGCAGTAAGATTATCCAAATCATTTATAACAGCCTGCAGGTCTATTTGTTCATTAAGCATCTCTCTTATGTATTCACGTAACAGTTTCATCGCCAAGGTCCTGCATGTCCTGAATTGACACAGTTCATTATTGTTTCTGCACCGGTGTATTCTTTGTAGATCTCAGGCTGATACATATCGTAGTATACATCATGAGGAACACCGTCTGGTTTTGTTGAATGGGTTTGCCAATCAAATATCATATCACCCTTTTCAACCCATGCATGTTCAAATGACTTATCATTCCATTTGTTTGTAACTCGACCGTGCACTACCTTGAATTTCGACAGATCATTTCTATCTGACACTTTTGAATCTTTTGCCATATTAACAGCGTGAGGATAACATTGGCCGATAGCTATCGATTCTTTTATCAAATCTCTTATGTATTCGCGGATGAGTTCCATTAGTCTAACATCCCTCTTCGGCGCAACTCATCCATGACTGGAGTGCCTGATTTTTTGTAAACCTTACTCAAAGAAGAATCCCAAAAGCTGCCTGGTGGTGACCATCCTCCTGAATCGACTCTGGCGGAACGTTGTTCACAATTATCTTCGTCTTCAGGAGTTAGGTGATTTCGATCATTATCCATTTGTAGCACTTGGACATCAGGACGACCATTCATATATCGATCCCAGACAGCATTTGCATATTTCGTAACTGAATCTCGATCTGATGTTAGTCCGCCGGTTACCTCAATCGCAACATCGTAAGCAAGCGGACCAAAACCCATTTTCATAGTGGATGAAGATACTATTTTTGCTCCAAGGCATGGACCATCGAGCCTTCCTTCTCCCCACGCCACATGGCCGAGTGGAACCGGATAGCGATCTTCCCCAACAACTTTGTTAATCATAATCACTGCTCTGTCTGGCATGATCTCAACAAAACCTTCTAGTTCCTCGAGTTTATCAATCATTGACATGATTTTGGGATCGACAGATTCAGTGAGGAGTTCTCTTATGTATTCACGGAGTAGGTTCATATTTATCTCTCGCTACTTTCGTAAGCATCGTCTATGTCAAGTATCTCTACGCCGCTAGTGTCGCCTAGAGTGATCTCATATTCATATGGGAATAATGACCATGTCCTCATAACTTCTTCGTAATCTATCGCATTTGCCGGGGCGCTTACTTTTACTATCCGAGCGTCCTCCAGCTCAAGCGAAGGGTTTTCCTGCCTCGCCTGAGATAACAAAGATTCCATCATCTGCAAAGTGAACGAATCATAGTCGTCTGTATAGTGATGCCCGAGATTACTTCTATCGACATCATCAATCGACTTTGCAAACACTACTCTGTATAGTTCGACTGACGGCTTCTTCGACATGCCTTCCAGATAATCTTTCTGGAATTCTATCATTTCAAGTCCTTCGTCTTCATATATGCCTTCGCCCCTCTTAAGATTACGGAGCAAGTCTTCTATCTTGTGTCCATAAACCGTAGATCCCTTATGCTTAAACGTAGCAGCCTCTGTCAAGGTTTCTATATATCTATTGTCGCCCTCATATATGAACTTGTCAACGTGATTAAAGCTTAACCCTTGTGCTACGCCGAGTATCTCAACTTCAGCCATACATTCGTTTCTGGCGCCACCTACAAGATCTGATCCGTTCCAATTAGGCAACTCATCAGATAGTTCAGGAACCCAGAATCCGTAGTCTTCAAGATCATCAAATAACAGCTCACTAACCCCAATAACTTCAATGTCTTCTTCTTCAAGATCACGAATATCTTGAATGTCTTTATCGATCATATATTTGACGATTTTCACAACCTGGTTGCGGTCAAAGCAAGCATCGGAATCCATGACGTCCCTAAAGAAGCCGTAGCCTTTGTCAAAAAACTCTGACTTAGATAGTAATTCATCAAACACTTCTTCATCGTAGTCAAGCTTTTCAAAATAGAAGTTCTTTAGTGCAGATTCTGAAACCATACCAAGAGTGTCTTCACCGTTGAATAAGAATAACACTCTGGAATAATCTTCTGCTGCAGCTCTTAACATATCACCGACATCGAACAGTGTGCCGCTCTCGTACTCTGGTTGAATGTCGACAACAATAAGACTGCCTTTCGATCCTTGCTCTTGCTCGAGTAAAACTCTTATGTATTCATGGAGTAGGTTCATTTTCTAACCACTCCCATGAAAAATTTCCAACCGTTCCACGAGATCCAACACCGAGATCTCGCCAGTCTTCCTTTGAATCGACCCAGTTAAATGTGTCCTCCACTTGAGGATATAAGGCCCTCACCATACCAAAGGGAATAAGCCATTTGGTGTCAGTCGTCCTTACAAGGAAGGGTCTATCAGGACCATCAGTACGGGTTATTGGAGCGTATCCTACTATGATATTATCGTGAGAATCACTTACAACAATATAACCAGCCAAAATATCCTGCCCAGTAACAAATTCTTCTTCTGATGGTGTGGGACGAGGGTCGTCGCCATCCACTGTTCCAATCGGCTGATTTATAAATTCACACAACGTTTCTCTTATATATTTACGAAGAAAATTTTCTGTTTTCATATTTTTATCTTTTTGTAAGCCAACTGCTTGTCCAAGAGCCGTCAAAGCCAATTTGTCAGACATTCTATGATCATCACCACAACTCATTAAATTAACACCTAATTCAGCGCTATCTTTATATGGTACAATTTTATCGTCTCTACAATGTAATATTGTTGTATTTACCGGAATAGATGAAGAATTTCCAAAACGCTTCCATGCAGGAGCTATTAAGATTAGTCTAGCACCTTGAGCATTGATGTTCATGGCTACAGCGCCGCCTCGACTAGAACCAACAACAATTTCAGGATGTTCGCTATCTATAAGCGCTTGTGCAATTTTAACTGACTCATCGAAATCATGTTTTGGTAAAAGAGGATTTAAAACAGTATGCCCTAAGCCTTGAAGATATTTAACTTTTGAACCTCCAGGCTGAGATTCTAAACCATGTAAAAATAATATCTTCACTTTACATGTCCATTTATTAATGTTGCATTTTCATAAAGCATATGTTTAATACAGTCACGAACTAGCGATTCTTCTTGGCTCTCTTGCTCTTCATTTTGCTCTTCATCTTCATCCCGTTCATTCCAGTTTGCCAATATTTGTGCTACGGCAACACCACCAAAAAATGCCGTAATAAGTTTATTTAAAATTTGTGTTGCAACAGGAATCATTTTTCTAAAATCACCATTTAAAAATGATACAGCTTTATCTTTTGCAAGCTTACTATAATCACCCTGAACTATATTTGTTGCTGTTGACGCCATTCCTAAAAAACCACCATTGGCCTCGTTATTTTCACCATCAGGACTTAAATGTACAACGATCTTATTTGCTATTTCATTAAGAAAATTAGCCATGGCTTCTGGACTTGCTATAAAATTTTGTGCTTGTGTAGGTAATTTTGAAAATGCACCTTTGGCAAAATCAAAAACATTTTGACCAAGTTTTGTTATAATTTCTTGAAGCGTCTCGCGAACTAATATACCACCAAGTCCAGCATCATCAGGTAACACAGTCGCGACCCAATCGCCAACAGATGCAGCCAAACGGCTTAAAAGATCTTCAACCTTAGAAGACATATTTTCTATGGTATCAGTAGCAGAATCAGAATTTTCAACAATTGTTTCTATAACGTTCTCCACTGCTGCATAAATCGAATCGGGGCCAGAGCTTATATTTGCCGCCATGGCCGCTTTCAGTGCTTGGGCAATTTCATTAGCCGAATTAATAGCATCATTAACAGCCTTTAGTATTTCTTTAGATGACTCCACGGCAAATATTATATCTACAACTGTGTCACCACCCATTCCTCCAGACAATGTTATAGCACCAGCGTCAAGAGCGGTACGAACCACATCACGCAAGAGCTCTTTAATTTCAAGAGCTTCATTGATCTGTTTATGGTTATAATCTATGAGTGCTACTTCATTAATATAACTTTTTAAAAGAATGGAGTGCACTGTTAAACCTTTGGTGAGCCAACAATTATTTTTGTATGAAGAACACCACCTAAGTTTCTAGAATACCATCCAGGGCTATTTTTAAAAACAGCTGGTGCAGCTGGATCAGGATGCATTCCATGCCAAATTACACCTTTGCCTTTTAATAGTGCCTTGACCTGTTGTTCATTTACTATAGCCGGAGCCCCTCTTGATAACATTGCGTACGCTGGCTTTCCGGAAACTTCACCATACCAATTACCAACACCATCTATTGATCCACCAGAACGTAATTCTGCGGACTTTTCTTTATATGCCTGTGCGGCTTGAGGAGTACCATCATTTGCTGCACCACCCATTTTATGGCCGGCAGCAGTTGGCTTTCCATACATTCCAACATCAATTTCTGGATCATCATCGATATCTGCGACAATCCAATACATGTATTTATTTAATGCTAAAGGACATGATATTTTTGGGTGACCACCAATTGGACCATAAGTTTCACACGTCATATCATATAATTGTTGCATTACGTCATCACGTCTTAAATCGTCAGGTCCTAAAAGTGTCCACTTGTTTTTTTCAATGTTATATTCTTCTTTTAAAAGTTGCTTTATATATTTTCTAAGTAATTTCATTCTAAACCTCTAGGAGCCCTCTTATGTATTCACGGAGTAAAGATTCTTTCATTGGCCGGAGTGCTCCGGGGCGGACCAAGAGTTCGTCCTCCACAAAATCGCCCGCGGGCCAGAGATGCTCAACCGAAGCTAGAACATCAGAACGATTTACCATATATGATGTGACGGTGGCATCCTTGCCACCATAATAACCACCGCTACACCCACCATCAGCAACTCTCTTGTTAGTCGTCACCGATGTTACATCACCGGCTAATCCACCACACCGCCAAACTTGAATCTCATCTGGAAAATCAGAGGCTATGGCAGACTGAGTTTTCTGATACATTTCATCGGCAGCAGCTTGAATGTCTTCCATCCGTATAGTGTTTAAATCATATTGAGTGGCGAAATAATCCAGCACATCTTCCTGATTCGGATCAGCCCAAAGATATGATATGTTTTCAGATTGACAACAACCATCATCTGCTATTGTTTGTGCCAGCCAGCTCTGAAATGACATGAATTTCATTCCGGGCTCCATAATAACTCTCGCTCTGTATCATAAACTGGTACACCAAACGCAAGGGCCGTTAATAGAATTTGTTTCGTCACACCAAGCGTAAATTCTTCAATATCTTCTTTGGTGCCCTCAACATACCCCAATCCTGAAACGATATCTATCTCGTCGAATTTCGTTAGGATTATTCCAACAGGTTTCCAATTGTCGACCAGTGCTTCGTTATTATTCCCAGAAGGATTCCACATAGACTGGTCTAAAAGATATGGAATTTTCTTCGCCGTCCTTTCGGCATATTCGTTCCCACGTTTAAGTTGTCCGTAACGACTATAATCTTTTGAGACGGATGGCAGCTTGTTTCTTCCAGAAGATTTATCTATATGTGCTTGTTTCTCGTCTGGAGTACCTGTCGAATAGTGACCTGTATATAACGCGTCTTGATCATTTGCTGCTAAGGTTATGCGGCCCTTTATCCATAATCCATAATAAAGCTGCCAATCAAAATCTTCGCCTGGAAGCGTCATTGTTGCAGAAAGTTCGTCCTTTCCTTTTCCAACAAGCCCTTCCATATTGTAAATCTCACCGGTCCAATGGACAGTGTCTAGTGTTGCCAACCATTGGTGATCAGCATTTGCATTGAATGCGCGCTTAATTGCCTTGCCTCCGCCTTTTCCGGGATTACCACCAAAGAACATTTCGCCTTCTTCACCAAACTCTTCTGATGTAGCTGCAAGATCGTGGACAAAGCCCATGGCGTCTTCTGCTAGCAGCTCTCTTATGTATTCGCGGAGTAGGTTCATGCTCTTACCTTGCCTAAGCTAAATGCGACTGGGCGAAATTTCATCCAATTTTTGCCGCTGGCCTTACTAGCAATAAAAACAGAAACAGAAGAGATTTCTATTTCTTCGCCTTTTGGAATTCGAACCTCACTTTCATCGTCAAACATCGCAGGCTCTTCACCAGTTATTGTTGGATCATAACCAAAATTATTTGGAATCTTGCCAGTAAACATCACGTGAAGAGTGCTGCCTCGATTGGTTGCCTCCCAAACATCTGCAAAGTTTGAAGCTACATCTCTATTTGTTGTCCAAGATTCACCGATTTCTTCGTTTTTCAACTTGGCCATAATAAAAGCACCAGCTTCGCGCTCACTTATACCGGCTGATTTCTTTTGTGCTACTTTTCTTATCTGTGAGGCGAGAGGTGCACTACCTATATCAATCTTCATTCCACGGTGAATGTATTTAAACCCTGGACCTGCTGAATTGTCTTCTTCAGTTATCAGTTCTATAACCATAGTTTGACGCTTAGCTAAATCTTCAACAAGAAGCTCTCTTATATATTCACGAATAATGTTCACTTTAGTTTCCGTTAGGTTCAAAATATATCTTACTTTTTATATTCCCATGGCGTTATCAAAGCTATCTTCAACAGCAATTGCAATTTGTTCATCATTATATTGATCACCAACAATCTCTTTTACTTTTTCTATTACAACATTAATAGATTTAGTGTCTGACATTGTTAGTGCTTTTTCAATAGCACTGTTTAAATTTTCACGTAATACTGTTTCTTGAATAATTCTTTTTAAATGACTTTTTGTAATCTTTATTTTCTTTCCAGCAGACAATTGCTCTATTCCAACACCTACAGGAACAGAGTGTGGTTCTAAATCAGAAATAGAATCTAAGCTGTATGGAATTCCAGAACTGCCATGGGTAGGAGCAACATAATCCAATATGTCGTCCAGCTCATCCTGATTATATGCAATCTCCGACTTACCTTCGTAACCTACGATAATTGGAAAGTCAACGTCGGTGATATTTTTACCGAGGCCATCACGGCGATGTGCCATACCGGCTGCACCGGTCTCTGCAGCGGCTGCAGCCATCTCAGCAGCTGGACCCCTCATCATTTCGCGAATAGTTCTTCTAAGCTGTCGCTTTATAATTTGTACGGATTCATTCTTCTCTTCTCTCTCTTCTTCTTCACGCTCTTCACGGTCATCAACTGTCTTATCAATGATCCCTTTTTGAAGGGCATCAGGAAGTTTGCTTTGCCCGCCCTTAAGCGCAGAGTCATCATCGTATTTCTTGGTAGAGCCTTCGGCTTCCCTAATGCGCCGGGCTGGCCGGAAGCCGTCCGGTGGGGGCTTACCTTGTTCGACGTCAGCAACACCCTGTTGGTACCCTCGAAGATATTCGCGATTGCCACGTTTTTTATATCCTGGTCCGCGATAGGCATCATTGTAACCTTGACGGTATGAAGCCACCATGCCGCGGGCTTCGGCATCGTGTTCGGGCCGGCCAGTTTCTCTAATGATTCTTCTAAGTTGTCTTTTTGTAATTTTCATTGTTATCTCCTTTTTAAATGTCAGTTAATTGATCTGTCAATTTCTCGCCAGATAGGCTCAATTTCTTCCCATGTGGCCCAGTCAATGTCACCGGATTCAACTGCTGATTTTAGAAAATCATGGGCGGGATTTGTATATCCTGCACCTTTTGGGACATCTGGTCCTTCAGGTGGTCCCCAGAATATCTCGATCTGTGGCCGGCCATTGAGATTACGTCCTTTGAAAAACTTTTTATCAATCAAGTATTGATGTACTCGATTTCGTAAATCATCGCGGGGCCGTTTTTCACTCTCATAGGAGTCACGAAATTTTTTGTCGGCAAGCGTCTCGTTTTCGTCATCATACCAGTCGCTAACTTCTCTAATAATTTTTCGTAGTTGTCTCTTTGTAATTCTCATTACCAACTCCATTTTCCATTTTTGTATTCGACACCAAGCTCTATATAACCATCTTGTTCCTGAGTTTCAAGGGCGAATATTAAATTATCTGCATCGGTCTTACTCATTTCAAAACCTGAAGTATGGTGTAATTGTGAGGGTACATCTTGTATATAAGTTTCTAGACCATCAACCAAGACTGAGTCTCCATTTGGACTCATCACAATAGTATCAGAATATGTCTCATCACCAACACCAGCATATGATCCCCATGGGCGCTTTGGATCTGATGGAACTAAATCTCGTAGTCCACCCCTATAGTCTGCAAAGGTGTCCCTGTCAAATTCTTCATCAGACACCGTTGTAAAAGCTTCTCTAATAATTCTTCGTAGCTGTCTCTTTGTGATTTTCATTTTAAAATCCTCTTTTTTGTTTTAGTAATTTTCATTGCTATACTAAACCTCAAATTTATTGGCCACATGTGGCATAATCATTTTTCTAAATCTTCTCATCTCAGCTGGAACAGCTGGAGGTATAACATCGTTATCTAATACGGCCTTATGCCACCCTCTAATAACCTGTGGTACACTGGAAATAAATGGGTACTGGTTATCACCATCTAAAGAAATAGCCTCTTCAGACAAGGCCTCACACTTCATTAAATGTTTGTTAATACAATCCGGACATTGTTTTGACGGATTATTCATATGATCTTCTAGAAGAGTTAGCTCTTTTACTATTTCGCGAAGATTAAATAAGGGATCCATAAGAGGTTGTAAAGTTTGCCCTGGTTCTTCACCACATTCAAGTAAACTTCGGATATATTTTTTTAATAATCTTGATTCATTTATTTTAAAATGCTCTCTAAGATAAGCTTGTGTAGAAGGAGTAAATTGTCTTAAGGTTTCCTCCAATGGTGCATCAGGCTTAGCAGATGTCAACATTCCTATAGCCGCCGCTATAACATCTTCCATCTCAACGCTACTTAACGTTCTAGCGACAGATCTCATTCTTCTTAAAAAGTCAGATCTATCCTCTTCAGGAGCAACCTTAGTGCCATCTGAACGAACACCATCTTTTATACCTGAACCCAATGTTTTTTCAAAAAGCTCAACTGGATCTACAAGGGTAAGAGATCCTATTTCTTTTTCATTTATATCACCAAGAACTGCAGCCATAGGGCTTAAGCCCATACGACCATCTGCTGGTGTTAAGCCGGCCGAGGCAAAATAATTTTTAATATCACTAATAATTTTATCAGCAATGGAAGAAGATGGTTTGTTTTCTGTTGCATCGATAAATCTTTTTGCTAAATCATTATCACTAGAAACAATAGACAAAATATTCTTTATCACTGCTTCTCTTGATATTGGAGCAGTAACTTGTCCCCACCCTATGATAGGGTTCTTCTTGTTACAAAAACACCCAATATTACCCAATACGTTCTTTTCAGGCTCCTTAATAATAAGTGCACAAATAGACTGAATTTTAACATTGGAGCTTGATGTAGCAGCCCTATAGCTGTTAGCACCTGATTTAAACGATGATTTTACTGAATAGTATATATTGTCTTTCTCAACATCGTAAAAAACAGTTATTCCTGTTGCATCGGCGCCTGTTTGGTCTTCAACATTATAACCCCAATAAGCCAACATTTTTTCGGCAATTGCTTGCCATGCATTTTTATTTCCACCTTCCATAGCAATATTGTAAACCATTTCATTAAATGCTAAAATTTGCTGCATTCTCTTACCGGTAGGATCACCTTTGGCTATTTCTGCGGTGACTATATCCATTATATCTATATTTTTAATACCATCTGGTATGTCTAAGCTGGCTGTTCCAGCGGCACCGGCATCTAATACAAGAGCTTCTCTAATATAGTGTCTTAACGTTAATTCATTCATTGTAATATCCTAATCGACACCACTCATAACGTGATCTGTTAAACAAATATGATACATCATCTTGGTGTTTATATGCTTCATGCTCAAATGGCATATTACGATAAGCCAATACACCACTCCGATATTTGAATAAACCTATTATCCAAAACAATAAATATAAGACAAGAAAACCAATTATCCCTGTCTCAATATATTGTTGCCAGTGTATTGTTTCGTGTATACGTGTTGATTCACTTATTTTCCCTCTAGAAAAAACAAATGGCCCCAATGTAATGGCGCCGATTTCAATTGGGGAGATTTTTGACAGCACGGCTGGAACATTACTGTCTTCATAAAAAAATGGCATAGAATATTCTAACACAAAAACCTCTGTATTTAAATATTCATTTAACTATAAATTGACATATAACGTTCACCTCTATCGGCCAATATAGTAATAATATCTCCATCAGGTTTATTTTTTTTCTTCCACAATTCAGCAGCAAGTATATTTGCCCCTGAACTGATGCCTACTAAATAGCCGCTGGATTTTGCAAATTGTTTTGATCGTGTAATTGCATCTTCAGTTCTTATAATATAAATGTCGTCATACTCACTTGGTGTTGCTAAAAAATCTTGACCATCGCCAATTCCTTGAATTCCATGTTTTTCCTCGGCAGGAACAACTAGACAGACCTTTGTTGGTAGTGATAAGCTATCAATATATTTCTTAACGCCGGCGATTGTTCCACCGGTACCAGAACCATGAATAAATGCCGACCATTTCTTAGCGACTTGTTTATGAATTTCTGGAGCAGTAGTAGAAAAATGACAATCAATATTATTTGGATTGCTAAACTGCATTGGCGACCAAGAATTTTTGTTTTTATTTAAAAATATATCGCGTTGTCGTATGGCTTCTTCAAAATCATTATCAGGAACCTTTATAATTTTAGCACCGAAGGCACTCATCATATCCACACGTTCCTTTGACATGTTTGCAGGCATATATATCCTACAAATAACACCAAAGGAGGCAGCAGCCGAAGCAAGGGCTATTCCAGTATTTCCAGATGTAGCCTCACAGAACACCGTGTCAGAATTTATTTTCTTATTAGAAACTTCTTTTTCAATAAGAAACTTGATCAGTCTATCTTTAACTGAACCTGTTGGATTATATGCTTCAAGTTTTCCATAAATCCCATCAGAAATTTTTATAAGAGGTGTATTACCATATGACATAAATTAGCCCTAAAGCTTACTTTCGTTGAAATGTGTCCATTTGATTTGCGACATGATGATAACCAACAGCGTCGGCTATCTCCGACACTAGTGAACAAAATGCGTCATGGGCAGATTCTAGAGCCTCATCGTCATTCAAGCCATCAAGGTTTGCGTTGTCTGCTACTTGTTCAATAAGCTTAAGCATATTCGATTTAATATCTGCGGTCAAAGACATATCTGCGTATAAGTCCAAGGCTCGCTCACCGGGGAGTATTCTACTCTCACTAATAATTCTTCTGATTTGTGTTTTTGTAATTTTCACTGTTGGTTCCTTTATACTGCTTTAAATATTATATTGGCACTAAGATATTAGACGCTTAAGCACGTTTTCTATTAATTTCCTGTCAAAGAGATCGTTAATATGAAAATATATCTTCTTCAACAGGTTTATATACGCCTTTTTACTTGAAACACCATCTAGATACTCTTTCATTTGATCGGGCAGCTTGACGTTATTTAGACCTTTAGGTTTCTTAATAATGCTTAGTGCCTTTTGCTTACCGTAATTTCGTAACAAGTATTCGGCAAATTCATGAGCATATGCATCTATTTCAATATATGCAGAAAGGTACTGTTCGCGATTGTTCGACGTTGATATTTGACCTTCATCATAATAGCTTTCTTTAGCTGCTACTCTAGAAACTTTTTGAGCTTGCGATCTTTTATCGTATTGTCCTGAATGGATTAGCTCATGGCGTATGGTTTCAGCAGCCTCGGCTGCAAGAATTTGTGGTGTAATATCATTAACATCAAAATCTTCTGCATATGTTGCAAGATTGAGGTAAAGCATTCTTCTTCCTCTAGAGGATAAACCCATCTCACCACCAATAACAATCTTATCTGGATAGTTGGTGTGACTTTTATCAAATGTCGAATTTGGGTTATTTTCTGGATCTGGCGATCGAACAAGAACATTCGTTAAATAACCGGACTCTTTAAAAAATGTAGTAAGCGCATGACCTAAAACCTCAGCTGCTGGAGTTTGATCTACATTTTCACCTTCAATCGTATTATAATCTGCAGAATCTGGATCGTTCGTCTCCAACCAAAAATTTGACTCAAGTATAGCCATATTAAGAGGGCGATAAAACTTGTCTGGAATACGGGAAGGCATTAATATCTCAATTGTACAAAAATAATTAATACGGATAATATTGTACAGACAATTGTTTTTGCCGTAAATGGTGTTTCATTAAGAAAAAGCCATGTTAATACTGGAAAAATAAGGTATGACATTCCAAATGCTAAAAAGCGAACAGTCCACATTTTTTCATCAAGCGCATAATATGTATATCGTGATGCAAAAAATGCCAAAAGTGTAATTGGAATAGACATTAATATAGATAATGTAAGAGCAGTTTTCTTATCCCAACCATCAATAAATTGTGCGTTTGCTGACCACCATATGCCAAAATGCATTACAGCAAACATAAAAACGCCCGTAATCAATTGTGACATTATTTAATTCTTTCCAGTGTTTTGCACTTAATTGCTTCAAAAATATCACCAGTTGATGATAGAAGATCAACACACGTTGTAATTTCGGTAATTTTATTACCGGCGATGTTTAGGATCTTTGCAAATTCATATGGGCCTCTAAGAATTATATAAGGGCCTTCACCTTGAAGCTTTGTATCTACCTTAATATTGACAAGCTGACCTTCGCGCATATAGACTACAACATGTTATATATTGTTAATATCGACAGTAGAGCAACTACCCAGCTTATGTACTTTAGTCTTCTATCTAGCCTGGCTTGGGTTTTGCATATATCGTCTACGTCGCGCCTCAATGTTCCAACTGAATTTTTTCTCACTGTTAACTCCTCTTCTTACCGTACCAGGTACATGTTCAAACCGCATATTTTCTATTGCTGGTTCCAGCGCGGGTTGTGATTGTCTTTTTTCATCACTGGAACCCATTAAAAGTAAAGTAATAACAAAGAAAAAAGACAATGTTAAAATAATTTTAAAAAAAGTAACCATAATAATTCTCGTATTTAAATTTTGATTCTATCAATAACAGGTGAATAATTATATGCCAATTCTCGATACAACTTAACCATTACACGTTTTACTATATCAACAGTAATATCTTTAGACTGTTTTGACTTTAAACCTTTGCTAAGTTCATCTTGAATCATTGTATTTAACGCTTTTTTAAATTTCTGAGTTTTTACTTCTTTACTAAAAAAATCTTGAAAATCTTGTTTTTTTGTTTTGTCGTTGTCAGCAACAATCTTTTTAATCATTTTTTCAATATCTTTCTTGTCTGTCTTTGTTAATGACTCAAGTAACAAGTCGACACGAATTTGTAATAAATCAGACATTTATAACAACCGCTTATTCACTATCACTGGTGTCGACAACAAGTAATGACTTTTGGTGTGCTTGATGTGCAACAGATAATTGTGCCTTTGTAATCAAGTTAATAGCCTCATCATAGCTTATGCCATGGCTTAAAAATTCTGACATTCCTAAGCTTAATATTTCTTGTGCAATATCTGCGGAGACAAGTTCCGATGTTGTTGCAATACCTAACAATTCATCTATTTCAATTTCCATCTAAATTCTATCCTCAATGCTTGTACATTCAAAGTATGCTAGTGCTTCTGGTTCAGACCAGTCATTTTCTGTAATGGTATCATTAATTATCTCGTTTAATGCATCTTCATCAATATTTGTCATATTTGTTATCTTTTGGCACAATTTTTTTCTTGCAACCATTAAAGATTTTGGTCCCATTAGATTATATTTTCTAAACGAGTATTGACGAATTCGGGCGCGCTCGATGTCAGTCATATTAAGTACCTCCATATCTTTAAATATTCAATTTAAAGACTTTGTTTACGGCGTTTACGACGCAATTTTACTTCTTTTCTACTTAAATGATTATTTTTTTTACTACGACCTATGTTAGAATTATCTGAAGATTTCAATATTTTTTTTACCTTATTCTTTACCTTTTCGACACGTTTTCTTATCATCCTCTGCTTTAATCTACTAAGATGATGGATAATAAGCCTTCCATCTAAATGATCAATTTCATGTTGGATTACTTGTGATACAAGACCATCAAAATCTGAGATTTGACTTTGACCTAATTCATCTATATATTCTACTGTAATTCTAGAATATCTTGGAACTATTTCTGATACACCTGGAAATGAAAGGCATTGTTCTTGTACACCAGCAAAATCATAGGTTTCTTTAATAACAGGATTTATTAATATATCAGAAAAAGTATCACATGCGACATATATAACTCGTTTTAATACACCAACCTGTGGAGCAGATAATCCAACCCCACCAGCGACATTAACTGTATCACGTAAATCATTGATTAGTGCAACGATTGAGTCATCTATATCACAAACCAATTCTGACTTTTTTAATAAATCTTGATGTGGAAATTTTAAAATTTTCCGAAAAGCCATTTATTAAACCGTTGTAATACGATCAAGTGCAAGAAGCATATTGTCAAATTCGGTGTCGGATATGTCTAAACTAGCACGCATCTTTACAATTCGCATCGCAGCTTGAACTGCTTTAACGTCTAGCTTATCTTTATAATCCGAAATTAATAGTTTTCTATCTTCACCAAGAAGCTTGCGCTCATTCTCAATATTGGTATACTTTTCAACAAACTCAACCAGTAACGTCTTATTATTATTCATTTTTTTCTCCATTTAATTTTAAAACACAATAACATGATAAGCCACTAAATAATGCTGTGGCCATCAAACCTCTATCGGCGACAAAGAAGCCAACCGTAAACACAAATACATTTACTATAATTAGCGCCAACCAAAACCAGCTTGGTAATATTAAACGCTTCACACTTTCTCAGACCACACATTAATTAATTTGCCATTGACCAAAACCGTTAATAACTTATCACATCTATGAGAATCTCCAACAATGTCGACAATCAACCCTTGTGTACTTGTCTGTATTTTTAATAATGCATTAGCACCTTCAGCAGAACAAATATATTCACCAGGCTTTAAATTTATTAAACTATTTTTAATTAATTTCGTTTTCATCTGGTTCCTCATAATGAACATACGAAGTAATTGTATTGCATGTCGAACATTTCATTACATTCTCCAATGTATTAACTTGAATTACCGTATTTATATCGTCAATAACGCCTGCAAACACCAACCATTCTTCAAGCGAAAAATTAAGTGTTACATTACCAATTGGCAAATTAATCAAACCTGAGTCTATATCTATTGTTGCACCATGAGCAAGTTCTACAATAGACACTTTATGTTGCGCTTTTTGAACTTTTTTTCACTTTAGGCTCAGGCTTAGATTCACTATCTTTAACCTGCTCTTTAGGCGAAGGCTTCTTTAATGGTTTTGCTTTTTGTGGTGGCCGGACCCGAGGTTTGGGCGGAGACTTAACAAAATACGCTGACACTTCTTTTTCAAGCGGTGGTATTACATCATGCTGATTGAGGGCATTACAAAACTCATTATAAGTCTTACATTTTTTAGATCTAACAAATTCTTCAACATTTATCTTTCGACGTTTAACGTAAAAATTCCATGAAATTGACATCTTTTATCTCCTTGATGTTTATAAATATTACAAAAATTCAGTTGCCAACTCTTGAATTGCTGCCTGAAACCGTGGATCCTCCGCAATGTCATTGCTATTACAGCTATCTTCAACTGCATAACTCGATGTAACTTCGCTTGCAATTTTACGCATTGCACGAAGAAAAATGTTACGTGCAGTACTGTGATTAATCTTATCACCATCAGCGGTCATAATTTCTGCGATTTCACGGTAGGTCAAACAATCATCATCTGATGCTACTGAAGCATAACCAAATTTACTAGTATATCCTTTAGGCATTGGCATTTTTAATTCTTCCTTCAAGCTCTTTGAGCTCATTTTGAGTAATTGGGAAATTATCTGAATCATTTCTATCGGCCGTTATACCAAAACGAAGCCTAATAACTTTTTCTTCGCGAGCAGATAAAGACACCAGCGCTTTACGAATAACATCTTGTGTATCTTGACGAACCATTTTTTCAACAATTGTTGCACCTTCATCTGGAATCACTTCATATAGTTTTCGAGATCCCTCATCCTTTGAGCCAACTGTTGCATCTAAAGACATCATTGTACCAGCGCTTTGATATAATGAGCGTAAAGATTTAGTTGGAAGACCAAGGGCCTCTGCGATCTCGTCTAATGTTGGCTCCTTACCAAAAGATTTAACGTAGTCTTTCTTAAGCTGTCCTGCTTGCCACAAAACTGTTCTAGCATGATTAGGTAGACGAATCATTGATGAATGAGATGTTACATGCTTACGCACAGCCTGTTTAATCCACCAACATGCATAGGTGGAAAACTTAAAGCCTCGACGCCAATCAAATCGATCGACAGCCTCCATCAACCCAACAGTTGATTCTTGAATCAAATCTTCAAGTGCACAACCACTTTTATTATACTGCTTTGCAATACTAATGGCTAAGCGCAAATTGCTTTGAATCATTCTATCACGAGCTAGTTTATCACCACCCTCAATAGCTTGTGCCAATTGTACCTCTTGTTCTCTTGTCAACAATTTGTGTTGACCTACTTCTTTAAAGAAAGCGTCTAAATTCATTTTTTTCTATAATCCTTTTCAAAAATTTCTAATTCACGTTGTAAATAACAATGTTCTAACTGCAATTCAAGTTCTTTCTCCTTTGACAAATTTCCGTCTTTTATTAGTTGTAACAATATTCTTATTCGTTTTCGTAGTCGTTGTATTTCTACATATGTAGTCATATCAACAGTTAACTCTTTAGACATTTATCACCATGCCTCATTTGTTATGTTTATATTATACCACATGTAAAGGAAACTTTCACAATTTCATTCACTTTTATTCATTTGCAATTGCACAACCAACTGATAACAAGTTCATTGCTGCAGATGAGGCATGAATTAGTGCTGATTCTACTACAAGAAGTGGATCGATTACGCCTGTCTCTCTAAGGTTTACCCATTCGCCCGTTCTAGAATTAAAACCAATGGTTGGATCTTCAAGTAATTTTGCCATTATAATTTCAGGAACATATCCAGCATTAGAAACAATTTGCTGGGCTGGTGCGGACACAGCTGATAATAGAAGATTCCAACCAGCCAGAACATCCTTATCAAGGATAGTATTATCAAGCTTAGCAACTTTATTACTTGCCCTAATTAATGCAAAACCACCACCTTCAACAATTCCGCTTCTTGCTGCTGCCCTGGTGGCACAAACTGCATCGTCAATTCTATCTTTTCTTTCTCGAAGCTCTAAATCAGTTGAACCACCAACTCTAATTACTGCTATTCCACCACTTAGCACAGCCTGCCGGCGTTGTAAGTATTGATGTTCCTGTGGTGTAATTCCAGGATTGTTTGACATTTCTATTACAGCGTCGAGTCGATTGACAATCTGATCTGTACTATTAGTTGACGTGCCAACAAAAATTGACGAATTTCGATAACTTGTAAACTTCTCACATGTACCAAGTTCTGAAACGTCTGCTGGTAGATTTTCGCCTTGAGTATATACTTTTGTATCAAATAGAAGTGACAAGTCATTTAGTGATTCAGCACGCATATTTCCAAATCCAGGAGATCGAATTACACAAATTTTGATAATTGACTTTAAGTTGTTTAGAACACAAACCTTGAGTGCGTCGCCATCGACGTCGTCTGCAATAATAAGCAAATTTTCCGATTGGCGACGGACAGATTCTAACAACGGCACTAAGTCCTGAACGGCTGATATTCGTCTATTCGCTAAAAGAATCTTTGGGTTATCAAACTCAACAACACCACGGCCTTGATTGGTAATAAAATATGGTGATATAAATCCCCTGTTTAACTCAAAACCATCTACGATTTCGAGTGTGGTATCAAACCCTCGGGCTTCATCAACGGTAATCACGCCATCTCTACCAACATGAGACATAGCCTCAGCAAGGAATACACCTATTTGCTTATCACCATTCGCAGAAATTGCACCAACATTTATAATTTCATCATCGCTTTCAACAGGGTATGAGTTTTCTTTTAATTCTTTAAGAATCTCAGCTGTTGCAAGTTTAATACCTTTTCTAATTTTTACTGGATTATGACCGGCAGCGACAAGCTTTTGACCTTTATTAACAAGTACTTGAGTTAAAACAGTTGCAGTGGTAGTACCATCGCCGGCCGTTTCGGCAGTTTTAGCCGCGGCTTCTTTAACGGCCTGAACACCCATGTTTTGAAATGGAAGCGAAAGAGCAATTGCTTTAGCAACTGTGACACCATCTTTCGTTAAAATTGGTGGACCGGATTCAGTTTCTATAATTACATTTTCTCCACCCGGGCCCATTGTAACACGGACTGCGTCCGCAAGCACATTAACACCTTTGGCCAATTTTTCCTGTGAATCGTCCTTAAATATAACTTCTTTAGCGGCAACGTCCATACTCTTTACCCTTTTAATATTCGTTTATTTACGGACTCGTTTAAAAAATTAGCTGCCGGCCCTAATATACGTCGAGAATTCTCAACAACATTTACTACGACAAGCAAATCACCTTGTATATGAACAACTTCTTGTTCACCAATTAAACCTTTAGTACGAAGTAGTACCTGAGTTTCAGTGTCTACTGTTTTCATTTGCTCCACAACACCCTCCAAAAGCATCGATAAAATTTGTCCAACCTTTATTGGAAATAATTGACTTAAGATTCATATCTGAAAATGTTTTAAATAAGGTATCCCAATTTGGGCTGCACTTACTAAGTGTAATCATGTGTTCGGTATTAGTAACATCGATAAACGAAATTAGCTTTTTATTAAGTAGAAACTTCTCGCTGTTATTATCGAGTAATAAAAAATCGTTTAATTTTTTGGTATCATCTAAAAAACCCAAGGCACGCTTGTTACCAATCCCTTTGAATCCCGAGATATTATCACTTGAATCACCAACAAGGGCCTTCCATGATATATAGTCGTGTTCTGGTAAAATTTTATACGCTTTTCTAATTGGATCATATTGCTTATAACCATCAACCGTATTTGCAAGTTGTAAAAAATCAGTGTCTGTTGATACAACGGTAACGTCATCTCCCAATTTGGCGTGTTTCTTTACAAGGTGAGCAAGAATATCATCACATTCGTGATTTAAGTGATTTGCAACAACAACAGGCATATCACTTGCCATTATTTCAATTATCTTTCTACGCTGAGAAATAAAATTATCATCTTTTTCATAAACACGATTTCCTTTATATTCTGGTAACAATTGTAATCGCTCAACCGGTGTACCTTCAGTTACAAAATACGCAAGATCTGGCTGCAATTTTCTATTGACTGCAGCGAATGATCGAAAAAAAGCAAAAAGAATACCAAAGCTAGATTTCTGCATATGATGAGGAAGAGCATGTTTTGCACGATAAATTAAATTGTACGCATCATAAAAAACAACGTTCATAGTAGTTCCTTTGGAATATGCACTCGAGCTCGTACACCATCGCCTAATTCAACGTGAACGGTGTCATCAACACTGGAACCAACAACTTCACCAATTGTTGATAAATCTTTATCAGCATCTGTCAGATTCCATTCTGTGCTGGCTAAATTAACGACATCTGCCACTTCTGAATTTACTTTATCACTAATTACTTTTAAGAGATGTTCTTTTAATACCGCAACATCCACAAAGGGCTTTACGTCCAAAGTCTCTAAAACAATATTGTCATCATATCCAAGAACAGAAACCTGATGTGTTGTTTTACTGCCAGCAACACTTTCAACTGTCGTAACCGCTTCAACTCTTGCAGCAACTATTTTTAGATTTTTGTTTGACAACAAGTATAAAATTTTACCAACACCAAATGCCATCATACTGCCTCAAGCGCGAATGAAATCTTTGACGTGTTTGTCCAATGTTCGATTCTTGATAGCGCCTTTTTTAATTCGTAATTTGAACTTGTTTTATTATCAATTACTTCATGGGCAGCGGCTAAATAAGCAAGGCTCTTATCTGTATAATCTCCACAAAGAATAGTACATTTCTTTAGTGCAGTAGATAGGCGCATTCTTGATTTACCTCTACTCCCGGGGGCGGGAGGATAAAAATCATCGTTTGTCAATTGTTTAAAAAATAATACCGCAAATTCAGAAAAATCATTTGATGCCAAAACATACAGATAATCAAGCGAACCTTTCACTTTTAAAGTGCCATAGTCGGTTTGTAATTGCCAACTACCAGATTTTCCCTTACTTGTTAATTTACATTCAAGTTCAGAATCAATTTCTGGAATAACAATATCTGGCTCACCTGTTTTACCATCTGAGTATGCACTCGGATATGTTAACTTTATTTGCTCTGCAAACATCTTTTCTTGTAAAGACGACATAAGCATATTGCGGCGACCTAAATCTGATTCGACATTAATACCATATTGTTTATAAAGAGATACAAGATCTCCATAAAATTTTTGCATATTTTCCAATGCAGTTGCGGTCATTTCTTTTGTAACGTAACAATTCAAAATACTTCCTCCAAGCTGTTTTTATTATAACAGGTTTGTGTTAAGAGTTCATTTTTCTAATGTATTTTTGATATTATTTGTTATTTTATTTCCTTTCTCTGCAGCCTCTAGTAATGATTCAAGACCAAGAGCAGATCTAACTTTATCAAACGCCTTTGGTGTCAAAGCACTTTTAAGAATTGACATATTTGCATATTGATACAAATCCATTTGAATTATTGGTAAAGGATTTCCATCCTGATCTGGCTCAAACTCTCCAGTCTCACGACTTTCGAACATAAATAAAAGATCGGGCATTTTTTCACCCTCAGGGACTGGAACGAATGGGATTTTTGAATCTTCTTCGTACATAATTTCTGGATACCAATTGTTATTAGACATAAAAAACCTCGTTAATATTTTTATGATTAAACATAACGCTCACAATTTAAATGTAAACTATACAATAATTCTTCGTTGTAATAATTTTTCAGCAATCATTATTGATTTTTTAAAACCAGGCATCATTAAATCAATACTTGCGACAAGATCTTTATTAATTTCTGTAGCGTTTAACATACTCTGTAATGTTTTGTCAATAAGACCATTATTTTCATTAATTGCAGAAATGTATTCCTTTATGTTGTCTTTAAACGTTGCGCCCATAACAGCTAAGAGGGCCTTATCAGATATTTGTTCTTTGCTAAGCTCTTCGTCTTCAGAACTTTGTGATTTTACTTCATCTTGAAATTTCTTACTGTCTGCTAATGCAAGGGCTTCTTTCTTTATCTCTGCTGGCAATATTTTAAACTTAGCAGCTGCTTCTGGATCATTTTTGGCAAGTTCGTTTAAAGCAAGATCCATTTGAGCAAGTCCCTTTGAGGGATTTTCGGCTGTTTCTATACGAGCAATCGATGAAAGAAATGCATTTTGGGCAGCAACCTGCTTTACAAGTGTCATAAAGGTATTCATGTCACTCTCAAAACCTTCCCGATATTCCCTTATAGTATCACCATAAGGACCGGCCATGATTTCCTTCTCGATTGCCTCTTGACTCAAGGCTGACTCTACAATTAAATTACCAGATGGTGCTGCATGGGCTAAAAAAAATATTTGTTCCAATCCGCGGAGGGCTTTCTTTACTGGACCGTCTTCTTTCCGCCGGCGGACGAGAGCATCCTCCTCAGTCTCCTCACCCTTAAATGTTTTAATTGACTTGTCGCTTAAACCAACCTCTTTTGCAAAATCAATAGTCCCTTTGCCAACTGCTTCGGCACCTTGAAATAATGCCTTTGCTGCAAATGCACCAGGAGAAGCTGCAAAAAATAAAATATTTAAATCCGTATTGTCAGCATCCAATTTACCCATTAAATCTTTTGTTTTTGCATCAAGATGCTTCATTCTATCTTTTTGACGAGCTACTATTTCTTCTGCTTTTTTCTGATTCAATGTAAATGCGAGACGAACAGTTGTAACTGCTTGACTTGCAATTTTCTTTAATTCATTAAATGCATTTTTAACTGCATTCTTCCATGGATTAATGAATATTTTTGCAAATTCATCTGAACTCATATTTATAGCATAATTTTCGTGTAATTGCTTTTTATAAAAATATTTTGTATAAAGACAATCCTTAATTTCGGCTCGAAGGAAAACCTCCGTTTCTTTACTCATATTAAACACCTATCGTATCATATAACTATGTCACTCCAGCGCAAAAAAGTCAGTTAAGTTAATATTTTGCTTAGAGCTTGGCTCTATCATACCTGGAATTTTACCTCGTCCATATTTCCTTAAGCCAAGAAGTTGGTTTAAGCTTGCGAAGCCACCTGTTATTTTTGTCGTTGTACCAAGAAAGTTAAATGTAACACCTTCAATAGCAGCTGGGCGCCTTTCAACGGTGTTCCATTCATTGAACAAGTCGTTGAATAAGGCTTTTCTTTCTACAGAAAACGCATCTTGGTATGTATCAACAAGTACACCAAGCTCTGTAATTTCTCGCATAATTCTATTACGTTCAAAAATAGGATCATCGATTAGTACCGAGGTTACATTTGAAAGACGAGCAGACGCAAAGGTGTCCAATGTACTAATAATTGGGCGCATGGCAGCTTTTTGTAACTTAGCTTCATTTTTACGCTGGCCATATTCACTAATCTGCTTAATAACTCCAGGTGGTTGATTACGTTTTAAATCAACTAGTCTAATAGATGTATCTACACCACTAATTTTATCAGCAAGCTTTGACTTAACGTGTTGGGATGTTCTAATTTTTGACACAAATCCTTCATAAATAGAATGACGTAGAAAATCTTGTAATGTATTATGTTCACTAAGACCAGCTGCGTACATGCATTGCCGTAACCTACTTATCGCTTCAGTTAAATATCCAGTGCCAGAATCATTCGTTAATTCTATAACTTGTGGGCCAAATAATTTCCATGTATGACCGGTATTACTAGTAAATTGAGATGCTTCAGTTAAGTTAGCAATTTTAGCTTGTTTTTCATGGTCAATAAACTTCTCACCGCTTGGTAAAAATGTTGCAACCTGATGTAATACAATTGCACTCTCAGAATAATTTAGCAACTGTGGCTGTGCCTTAAAAACAATTTCTGCATTAATCCAATCACGGCCGGAATATCCGAAAGGCCACCACTTATCGGTATACACCTCGTCATAAACGCGGCAACCTTCGACAAACAAATCTCTTGCAGGATGATTTTGATAAATTGTTAATGCATCTTGAAACGTAAAACCACCAGATGTAAGCGTAGCCTTATTTCTAGAAAACTTAACTGTACCAGCATTATCAACTCGAAAGTGAATATTTGCACCATCAAATTTTTCAGTTACCTGAATCGATCCAGTTGTTAAATCATTAAGCAGCTTAAATACATCAGAAAACGTTGCGTCGTAACGTTCCCAAATATGCTGCATATGCTTAGCATTTCCTCCCATGACTATTCTCTCCTATGTTATTATTAACGTTTTATAGATATATTATAACACATAATAGAAGGATCTTCACATTTTTTATTAACCACCAACAACAATTGGCATACTTGCATCTTGTTTCTCAATTGAATCATTGGCCTGTGACGTTTTTGATGGGGAGGTCGATTGTTCTGGTCGAGCCTTCATATCAACATTGTATGGAGCTGATGCTGGATCAACTTCAGTGCCTTCATCACTTCCAATGAGTGTTTGGGCAACACCATGCATAAATGCCAATAATGCTATTTTTTCAGCTGAATCTAGTGAATTGAAGTATTCTTCAAATTCTTCTCGAACCTCAGGTTTTTTAAGTGATCTAGCAGATCTAATTGCGTCGATAGAATCGATTACCATATCTACAGTTATAGATGCAGGAAGCTCATCTGGAACAATAACATCACGTTTCGACATATCGCCACCTGACTTTGAAGATTTACTATCCTCTCCAGAGGGAGTGTCTGTATCTTCAACTTCGTCGACGTTCTTATCATTATTAGTTGCCTTAAGCTTTCTGCCATCAGCCTTTATGCGCTTTACAAGTGTTGACTGAATACCTTTCTCATCCGCCGCCTCTAATAGAGCGGCCTCGATTGTTTTATTCATCATTTCTTCAATTTGTGATAATAAATTAGGCATTTTTCTTATTTCGCTTTATTAAATGTGAAACACTTTCCCTATATCGACGAAGTAGTGTTCTTTTTACATCTAAGTCATTTGGCACAATTCGTTGCCTTTTACGCTGTGTAGTTGTTGTCTCTCGCTGTATTTGATCATCAATAAATTTGTCAAAGTAATTCTTTGTTTTATTTGCTTTATTAGACATATTAATCCTCCCGTGTACTTTAATTATTTAGAAAACAGTAATGTTACAATCATAGCATTAGATGATGAATATTCAATCGAGTATTCATCACACAAAATATCATTATGTCTTATTGAACCATACACTATGTTGTTTGTTTCTTGATACACCCGCAATACTTTATCTATTGCAGATGGCGGTAAAAGGGCACACACCTCAAAATTATCAGCACTACACTTTATCTTTTTAATATCTTGTATTTGTAATTTTAGACCAGTCGTATTTGTAATTAACATATTTATTGATAATGTTTGTCGATCAGAATTAATACGTGGTCTAAGATTTTCACTCATAAAAGCCGAAGATGATTCCAGGTGCGCTAAATATTCGTTATCAGGCATATTCACACACATCAACAAATATTTGTTCTATAAATTCCGCGTACTCATAATCAAGATTCGTAATACTGTCAATATCTGACGTGTATACTTCAATTCTGACATTTAGTTCTTCAAGCGTTAATTTACCGTAATGTAATACTTCGTTTTCGTACAACATAATTTGTCTTAAAAATTCATAAGCCAAAGATCTATTAGCAAATTGAAAATCCTTTATTAAGCGTTGGGGTGATTCTATTATTTCCCAATTGGAAAATTTGGAAATATTTTCAGTTGTTAGAGATAAGTGTGGCTGGCGATCTCTAAAGTAACCCTCCATTAATGTTGTTATCTGCACTTATACTATCCGGCTTAATTAATTAAATTGTCTACCAATTCAGCCTGGGCTGGATCTTCTTTTGCAAGTGTATCTTTGAGACGTTGAAACGCTTTTCTTTCTGATTCTGTTTCAGCAAGTGCTTTTTGAGCTAAATCGTTTAACCACTTATCGTTCCTATCTTTAAAATCTCTAACGACCGTTGTCAGAAAATTGGCACCTAATTGATTATCGTCTAATTTTGGTACTAATTTTTTTAAATACATACCAGAAAATGTTTTTGGCGCTTCTTTAGGTAGGGTCTCAACGTCACGTGTAAGCATTCTGAATTGTAATCTTAAATATTCAACTGCATCTTGAAGTTGATCTTTGGGAACATCAAGTAATGGTCTTACGACATTCTGTAATAAACGACCTGTACCAGTAACCATAGTAGATTCACCAGAACCTTTATGTTTTGAAGGATCTTTTCCAGGGCGGTCTCTATAATATTGTGCCAAGTATTTACCTTTCACAACATCAGGAGGTCGATCAACTATTTCCTCTTCCTCTTCCTCTTCAACATCATCTTGAGCGCCAAATTTAATTTGTGACCAATCAGACTCAGTTAGGTTAGCGTTATTAGACATTTTAGAGACTAGCCTGTTTAAACGTTCAGACATTTCTTCTTCCGGAGGAGTGGAAGGCTTCGACTCTGCGTCGTCGGGAGAAACCATGGTGGCATCGGATTGTTCTGCGGATAAAACTACTGCTTTAATTTGTCTATATACATTGCCAACAAAATTATCTGGAACCTTTAATGCTAAAGCGGCTAAAGCCGAACCCAATTCTTTATTGTTTACTGGAACATATGCCTCATCATCTATAGGGGGGGCAGAATCTGTTAGCTGCATATTTGCATGGGCAGAAGGTGCTATCGGTAGTTCAGCATGAATCGTTAATTGATCTTTTTCTGCTACAGGGTGTGACATATATTCAGAACCATACATATTGTATGAATCTTCAAATAAAATACTTTTAATTTTTTTAGTAAGTGACATTATTCATTCCTCACGTTTTAAATATCATCTATTAACCGTTTCAACTATAGCAATTGTTGCCGCAGACCCTACAGCAACACCACCAAGAGCCCAAAGCCAATGATTTCTAAACGAATTTTTTGTAAGTGCTGCTTGAAGTGCATCAATTTCAAAATCTTTTTGAGTTATAGTTGTCGTATATTGTTCGCTTAAAGCATTAAGCCTAATATTCAGGTTTGTAATTTCAAGTTGATGTTCTGCAGCTTGTTCACCAAGTTGAAAATCAATTTTTGCTTTACATTGTGATACATAATAATCAGGTAAGGTTAATAATGTTGCTGTGGCATTAATATCAAATAAGACCCCATTAAATGGTGCACACTGCCTTTGACTCAAAATTGTAAAAGAGCCAGGTTCAAAAGGCGTATCTTGAGCATGGGCCGGTGATAATAACAATAAAATTAAAAATTTAATGAACATATTCAAATCCAAATGCATCACTAATTCGTTCCGCTAATTCATCCTTGTTTTCAAAAAATTGATCATTGTCTATTATCTCGTTAACAATTTCTTCATGATGCTCGGCTCGATCAGTATCGGCCTGTCTTAAATTGTCATCATACTGTTTTTGCAACGCAACTAAATCTCTTTGATAATTTTCAATTGCTTCGTCGCGAAGGCGTAATTCTTCTTCATGTAGTTCAGAAAGACTATCCAGTTGATTTCTTAAAGACGTCTCTGTCGTTGCATATGCTTCTTTTAACCTCATATAGTCAGCGCGGGTTTTACCCAACGCAGCAATAAGAAACCCAACTAAAAGAATTTCTTTCCAATTTGTTTTAGCAAATGAAAATAAGGCTTTTGCAAGGGCAGAATTTAACATTAGCCTCCATGTCTCCAAGTTTTCATAGCGTCAACGGCACCTTGAGTACCTATATATGTAATTGCAATGAGGCCCCAGGTCTCTGAATCTAAATTTGAATAAGCCATCAAACCAGTTGCGGTTGCAAATACTAAAAATTTTCTAGAAATAAATTTCTCAATAATCTTATCTAAAAGTGCTTTTGCCATATTATTTTCTCCTGCTGTTTTTAATTTGGTAAATCATCATCATTATCTGATGTCAATGGAAATACCGTTATTTGTTTTGAAGGATTTTCAACAACAAACTCATCAAGCATACTTTGCTGAACACTTAAAAGTATATCGTTAACAACACCAAGTTCTTTCGTCTTTTTGTTAATTAATTCAATATTTTTCTTTATAATACGATTATCGTTGCTAAGCTTTGCGATGCTTGTTTCAATACGTAAAATAGTGCTATTTATTTCTAGCATATCATCCTTCTTTCGTAAAAGGCCCATCGACCGCAATGGCATCAAAAATAGATTCATTATCCGTTTTAGCAACTTTCTTAACCTTAATTTTGTGTTTTTTATTATATTCTAGTTCGTCTATAATTTTACAAATATGTTTATTTCCATTGACAAACTCACATGATAGTGCTTCTAATACCTCTTGCATTGACAATCCTCGCCTAAACAATTCCATTCTTAAATTATAGTGAGTACTTGTTGTAAGTTTAATATGGACCGACTTGTGGGTTTGAAATTGACTCATGCGCCGGCGCCGCCTTCGCCTCCGGAACCAAGTGCCAATGGAGCAGAATTTTCTATAGGATCGATCCTAACATCGCCAAAGTCAAAACCATGACGGCTATGTAATGTTTCACGGAAGGCATCAACAACGTCCGCTCCATAATTTTTTTCCAACATCGCTATAGCTCGATAATAAATTGCCGACTCTATATCTAGCAAGGTTGTGTAATTGTCAATTAATCTTGCAACATTATTGGCAAAATGCTGGACATCGAAATTGTTTGTATCTTCATTTAGAATAGATCGAAACGTTAGATGTTCATTAACTTTTGCACTCTTAAGGGCATCCATCTCAAAGTCACCTAAAACCATATCAACCTGTGCTTCTAACGGCTTCTTTAATTCCACCTCCTCATCAGCAGAAACATCAACCTCTTCCTCAGTAGCGTCCGTAGATGTATCCGTGTCAGTATCTGTATCGGTGGATTCGTCGTCTGTATCAAGTAGATCCTCGTCATCGGAATCAACAACTTCAGCATCATCTTCAACAGGTTCTTCTTCTTCTAAAAGCATTTTAAGACTTAGTTTGTCTGTTTTAATCATTTAAAAACCTCGGCAATATCTTCGGCACGTTGAAATCTTTCATTGATTTTTTGCCAATCAAGCTGTTTCATTACTGCATATATATATTTCTTTTTATCATTAAGATAATCATCAAAATATGCATGCTCCCACATATCAATTACTATAACTGGATAAGAACTAAATGGAACATTATTTGCGTGTGAATCAACAACAACATTAATATATCTTCGCAAAAATGTATTGTAAACAGTAACAGCCCAACCGCTTCTAGCGGATTGAGCCGTGGCTATAAAATCTTTTTGCCAGCTATCAAAACTTCCAAAATCACGTTCTAAGCGTAAAAATGCCAGAGAGTCGACTGTAATAGTCGAACTTTCAGTAATATTTTCAAAAAACATTCCATGAAGAAAAGCAGCATTTAAATTATATACTTCATCAATTTTAAATGAACGATAAATAGAATTCGTGGAATTTGCATCATCTCTATTTACAGTATCAAGTTCAGCGGCAATTTTATTTAGTGAATCAACGTAATCGTTAAGTAACTTTTGATGTGCAAGCTTTGTCTTATCACCTACAATATCAACATTATAATCAAATTTCTGTGATGATACTACATACGCTTCATTTACTTTACGTAATTTATCTATTTTTAAATCGTTAATAATTCCAGAAACGATATCTTTTTCTGTGATTTTCATTTTACCTCGTATTCCTTTTCAAATAATTCTTCATCAACAATAAATATGTCATCATCGACCAAATCAGAAAGTGCTGAAGGATTAGTATCATTATGAGTTGTTTCTGGGACTTCTAAGTTATCGGTGGATATTTCATCCAACGGTCTTGTTGCTTTGCCCTGGATAGGACGTGGTGAATCTGGTAGCCGCAACATAACCTTAATACCTTCTGGTGTATTAACAACATCATGAACTGTATATTCATATCCAGACTTTTTATGAAAAACCTTTAGATCTTTTGATATTAAAATGTTTCCTTCTTTATCAAGAATGTCAACTTCTTTAAGGGCTTCAAGTAATTTTGAAACATATTCTTTGCGTAATTGTTCAGATAAAATTTTATTCATTTGTAATTCCAGCAAGAAGACTTAAGCGTGAAGAATCAAATGAAGATTCAGTCAGCACTTGTTTTATTCTGTTGTTTGTTCCACCAAGTCTATAATATTCAACAATAACTTCACGTGGAGGCATATTTGATACTTTTCTAAAATTGTTTGTTTCATTTAAAATATAAGCACGCATATTTGCAAGTACAATCCGCTCTGTCTTAAGGGAGTATTTTTTTGCAGATTCTTCACTCTTAAACCGCTGTTGCTTCTTTGACTTTGGCCCTTTACCCTTTGCTGCCCATGGACGTTTTTTACTATCCTTTGCCAAAGCTTCATCTGATACTTTCCAATATGAGCCTGGTTCTCTAGTAGTTTTTGTAGCCTTAGATTCTTCGCCTTCATCTTCTACTGCAGGTGTATCTTCAATTGTGTCAGAATAGATTTTGTCGTATGATGATTTTAATTTCTGAATAAAATCTATCATTTGTGCTAATTTGTCCTCTTCCTCTTCAACATCTAGACCGGCTGTTGAATCTTCAATGGCAGAATCAAGATCTGTATTAACATCAACTAAGTCTTCAGCAACAGCTGAATCTAACCCGTCGTCTTCAAGCCTAGAAGATAACTCTGTTTCAAGTGCTTCTCTATCATCTTCAGGTGCAGATTTTATTTCATCACGTAAAGCAGCTAACTCTGCACGTAATTTTTCAAGCTGTTCCGATGCAGACGGTATTCCAACTATATCAAAATCAGCACCAAGCTCGACTTTTACTTCATCAGCAAGCTTCTTTACAACTGCTGGAATTTCTGTTTCATTTTCTGGTAAATGATCTTTCATCGATGCAACAACGTCGTCATATCTCAATACCTTCTCAGACAATATATCAAGAAGTGACACCCTAGAAAATGAAATATCAGCGGCTAGAAGCGATGCCAATTTAGTAGCAGCACCTTCAGGATCATTAAGGCCTGGAACGGTCTTAACAATTTTAAGGTACTTACTTTTGTCCTCTGCTTGCTCCGGGGTGGGCTCGTCGGCTACATCTCCGGATGGGTCTTCACTAGTAGAACCAGGAGTTGTAGTACCTTCATCAGGCTGTGCCTCTGGCTGGTTTTGCTGATCGTTCTTAATATCAGCCAGATCACCAATTGCAGCAGTCGTTGTTTTTATTACTGCTGCATCTTTTTTATCTGGTTTTACTCCACCTGCTAATTCACGTAGTGATGATATTTTTACAAGTATAATATCTTGCTCCAAGCCTCCGATCTTTAATCCAAATTTCTTAAATGGTAAATCGCCGCCAAGGCCAATACCTAAGGCACCTCCAAGGCTCTTTAAACCTGAAAACCATTTTGCTGGTTTCGCAGATGTCTTAATTGCCTTTTTAATTATGCCGCTATTAAAACCTGTTGCTTCCCTAACTGCCACATACATTTCATCATCAGAACTTAATATATCATTAATGGTTCCAGAAAGCATTTTTTCTTTTATTTGTTTAATATATTCATTTTTTTGAGAATCATCAATTGGAGCAGCATCTTCGTTATCTTCAGCTTCTTGCTCAACAATCTCTTCTGGTTTAATTTCGTCCAGCTTTTCCAACACTGCCTTAACTATATTTGATATCATTGTTTGGAACGCTGCAGAATCTGCAACAATTTCAGTTATTGCCTCAATTGGATCATCTTCATTACCAAAAATTGCAGAACCTAATGTAGAAATTTTTCCAAGAAAACCAGAGCCAGGCATTGATTTTTTTAATTTGTCTATTGCCTTAGTTGCTGCAGTAACTGAATTTATCATTGGTGGATCTGTAGCTTGAAGACTATCACGTAAAGTAGTAAGCTCTTTTACACCCGCCTCTCCGGCGGCAGTTATTTTTTTTACTGCTGCAGTTGTTCTAGCTAGAAAATTTCCACCTTTACCTTTTTTCTTCTTACCTTTACTTTTCGCTTCGGCACCTGCTTCTTGTAATACAATTTGCAAAGGTGAATATCCAACACCTTCATACAACATTGGTTTTTCAGCTTTTGCTTCGTAAGCAAGTTCGTATATTTCCAACAGTCCTTCATATAATAAAAGGGCAGACTTGTTTGACATCATTCAACTCCAAAAAAAATAACAATCTTAATTATAATGATTATTGGTTTAATAACCTTATTATATTCAGATATCGTGTATACTTGAACAAAAAACGTTGCTGTGCTTGAATATAATATCGGTTGCTGTTCCAAGAGCGTTATATTCATTTATATATAGTATTCGTTTTATACCTGAATTTACTATTCTTTTTGCACACATTGGGCATGGCTTATGTGTGCAAATCATTATTAAATTATCACGAAGCTCATATGGCTTGCTTAAGTGAAAAAGAGCATTTTCCTCAGAATGTAAAAAACCAGACATTCCTACCTCATTAGAATCACGAGAATTTGGGCCGCCGGTATAATTTCCGTTCAACCCAATTGCGCAGACATCTCTAAAATCATCGGTAATAATAATTGTACCAACTTTAAGTTTTGGATCATGTGACAATGTTGATATTTCAACGCAAACATTCTTAAAAACATTTATTTTTTGTCGTTCACGGTCAGTGATATTATTTAGGTCCAACATTTTATATCTTTCTTACAATTAATCTTCTTTATCAGTGGTTGATACGCCTGTCAGCAGTACAGTTGCCGCTTCAATAGCTGCGGCTTTTTCGACATCTCCAGCTTCTTCGAGTTGTGCCTTAATCTTTTCAAGTTCTTCTTTTGCGGCAGATGTGTCTACTTTTTCTTCTACAACATCAAATAAATCATCGACAACAGTATCACCAGGTAAAGTAAAACCAGCAGCCTTAGGATGGCCACCACCGCCAAATTCTTTTGCAAATTCTGAAACGTCTATATTGTCATGATGAGCCCTTAGGCTTACCTTAATATTTCGCTGCTCGTGATCATAATACCATATAACGGCTACATCGCAATCAGGTGCAAGTCGTGAGCCGATTTCAGACATCCAGTGAGATGAGTTTACAACATACGCGTTTTTGCCTTTAAACACTCTCTTTTTTGCTTTATCTGCGATTTTTTTGACAACCGTCTTAGAATAGGCCAAAATAATTGCGCCCTGTTTCATTGCAGCTTCTATTACTGATTCATCTTCAAATTTTGAAAACTCTTCGAATTCAAACGGAACCATGTCGAAATACGCACTAAACTCTTTTGAATAAGAGATCTTCCATTTCCAAAGATCTCGATCTTCAATTAGATTCAAAAGTCTTGGAGGTTCTTTTCCAGGGTGGAAAAATTTCCAAGTAATTACAGCACCTGAATGATTCATGTCGAATATAGCTTCTGATATATCATGCAATTCTACAACTGCAGATTTATGATGATCAAGTATAACAAGCGAGTTTGCATCTTCAATCATTTGTTTTGTTGTTACATTATCAAAACTAAAATCACATATTGCTACATTTTTTCCAGTTACATCTGGTGGTGAGGTACCATGCTTACATGCAATATATTTTGCCTTTGAGCCAAGAAGTTTCCATGCAGCCCAGGCTGCGCCGAAGCCATCACTACAGTTTGCATGATATAAAACTATTTCGACTTCATTCGGATTAGGTCTTCCCATTAAAATTCCCTTGTAATCCTTATTGCCTCAGAATTTCCACCAGAGCCTATTTCAATAATTTCGGAATATTCTACTGCGCTGATTCTATATGGGCACATTGATTGAACATATAAAACATCACCTGCAACTAATGTTGTTGTCTTTAATTGCTTAGATCTATCTTGAAAATGATATTTTTCAGAATCAAATTCAACAAGAATTTTACCGGTTCGAACAAAAAGTATTTCATCTTTATTCGTATAATACTTCAGCGATGTTTGCTTTCCAGAATCAATATAAATTACTTTAGCCCTAATGGTATTTAATGTTCCTATTGTGGTTTCAGAACCCCAGTCTTTAGTTACATTGTCTGAGGTAGTACTCCAAACCGTTTTATACCCATCACCCATTTAAATTCCTATTTTGCTAATATTAGCTCTTTTAAACCAGCATTAATATCTATTCGTGAATTAAATTTAAGACATTTATTGGCTTTTTCTATGTTGGCAAGACTATGTTTAATATCACCTATTCGTGGCGGTGCATTTTTAGTAACAATATCAACATATGTTGCCAATATATTAAGCACGTCATTGTTTGATATTGATACACCAGATGCAATATTAAATATGTCTGATTTCTCATATTGTACTGCAGTCAGACAAGCTTGTGCTACATCTAGTACATTAATATAATCCCTTGTTTGTTCTCCATCACCATCTAATCGCAGAGGAGATTTATTTTTTAGCTTATCAAGCCATGAAGCAATAACTGTCGAATATGAAGAATTACCAAGTTGTCCACGACCATATACGTTAAAAAACCTAAGTGCTACAAACTGTAAATCATATAAATCGGAAAAAAGTAATCCAATCTCTTCAGAATGTTTTTTCTGAATGGCATAAGGTGATGCTGGTTTTAACAGGCCTGCCTCTAACGACGGTGTTGGTGTATTACCATAGACCGCAGCAGAGGAGGCAAACACAACCCTTGTGTTTGTATTTGCACAAACATGAAATAGCTCTGTTGTCTTTTGACAATTATTTTCGTAAGTACTAACTGGATATTTAATTGAATATTCTATTCGAGGTTCGGCAGCCAAGTGAATTACGGCATCGTACTTATCGCTTATAATACGCCTTAAAATAAATGGATCTACAAAATCACCTTCAAATACAATAATATCAGATTTATCATGCTCCTCAGCCGTGGTTTCCCAAATAAAACCCATCTCAGTAGGTAACACCCTAATTGACCTTTTAGTATGCTCTGTAACAAAAAAGTCATAATTTGCTGTTGACATATTATCAATGCCATCAACAATATACCCTTTATCAAGAAGGGCTGTTACTACATGCGCGCCGATGAAACCACAGCAACCTGTAACTAATACACGCTGAGGTATTGTTGGCGCAGCAATCATTGTTGTCTACCACCAAAATATTTATTAATATATGAGATAAACTGCTTTGCCCTATAATCATATGTATGTTCATAAACAGCTAGCTTATCAACGAATAATTGTCGATAGTGCTCCCAATTTCCATCGCATTCAATAGCATTCCATTTTTCAAACAATTCATCACCGGTTTCGACAATTAATTCTTCTGGTACAAACCTATCAATATTTTTAATCTTTGATGAACAAAACAACGTTGATTTACCCATCAGTGCCTCAAAGACTCGAGCGGTTGGCATACCAATATTTTGCTGGTGTGGATTTGAAAAATGAAAAACAGATTTACTCATTGCAATAGTTGGTAGTGTTGACCAGTGTGGTGTTCTACCAAAAAACATGAAGTTTGGAAAATTATCTAACGAAAAGTCTCTATCACCATACTTCTTGCGAAGCCAATTCCCTTGAATATTTACGGCTCTATCTGTCTTTGCAAAACGGCCAAAATATTCATAAAAATCATCACGACGGCCATAAACATTACCACAATAGCCAACATCAAACTTTTTGTTTTTTGCCAATGTTGCTAACTTATTATCAAATTGTGGTTTAAACCAACCAAACAAAAAATCTTCTTGCTTTGGAAAGCTTGAATCAAGCATCTCCGTATAAGGCTTCAGTAGTACAACGTCATCTTTAATGTCGTCTGGAAGCATATCACACCAGCCATCTTGATCCCAAATAAATACTGGAAGATTATTATTTAGAAATTCATACACGTATTCCATTTGTACATTGTATTCGTTCATAAAATTATAACCTGGCTTATCAAGTTTTGGTCGTAATTCAACCAATAGTACTCCGGGGTTATTTTTAATATGATTTTTAGCGCTGTCTGTAATACCTGTCTTTTCGCTATTCATAAATTGACTTGAATGATTGTCAACTTGATCTCGTACATCATGATTAAAATCATCTGCATAAAGACCGATAAGATCAAGATAGTGGTTTTTTACATTACCAGAAGTTTCAAACCCAAGCCATGTAACATCGAAACCATTTTTCTTAAACGCCTCAACCAAAGGTAACCGAATGTGCTTTCCGCCGTCGACGGAACTCTCGTTGTTGTGTAGTGAACCGACACCATAATAATAAATTCTATTCATTTTTTACTCCATAATAAATTTGCTAATTAAATTAACTTGCTTTTCTAAGTTACGATCAGTTGTATCAAGATATAATACGTCACATTTTGTTAAATTCATATATTCTTTATATTTCTGACGTATTTCATTATATTTGCTTTTAGGAACTAGTTCATCACTTTCTTCAATATTTGGTTTATCAAGCCAAATAATTTTTCCACCTAATCGTGACCAATATTCGTCAAGGGCTAAAACTATGTCTAGTCCCTGTTGACGATTAAAAACCTGTGAATAAACCCATTCTGAAGGGAAGAACCTATCAAACATTATATTTGAGTTTGCCACATCAAGTAATTTAATCATTTCATAATTCCCGTGCTTAAGAACCAAATATTGCGAATCCTTGTCGTAAAACATTTGATCTTCAAGCCCACTTTTGTAAACCGGAATACCCAATTTTTCAGAAACAGCTGCTGCTATATTGGTTTTGCCACAGCCGTCACAACCTTCCCAAATAATTAAATTTTGCATTAAAGTCTCCTTACATAAAAATCATAATCACTATTACTTAAATTTTTCATTAAATTCTTATATTGTGTTGGTAAATTAAGTTCTTTAAGTCTTTTAGCCGCAAATATAATTGCATAATCCCTCCAAAAACCTGGGGCCTGGAAATTGTATGTGGCCTCTAATATTTTGTCACAATTAATCTCACTAGTTATTATTGTCTCAAATTCAATTAAATCATTAATAATTGTATTTCGTAAACCACTTAAAGAATTTGTAGCATTTGTCATACAACGTAAACCCTTATTGGGTAAATGACGATATGACCAAGCCATTGAACTTTCAACATTCTCTCTCTTTAATATTCTGGCAGCCATATCAAAATGACGTTCATAGATATGAAGCGAATTGCTTACGTGTGTATAACTACCAACGTCGACCCCAACTTCGGCAGCCAGTATCTCTTGAAACATTGTAAATGCTGGAACGTCATACGCTATACCAAAAATAACGTCCGAACTGCGCATTGTTGCAATTTGATGTAATTTATTATCACGAATAAAAAATTGAAGCGCTAACGTACAAGGTACGTCTAATCTGGCATCAATACTATCTGCTGGTACCCTAAGATGCATAATTGCTCTTCGTGAATCAGGATCCTTGCGCAATTCTTCAACAACATAATCCCATTGTGTAAACCTTGATTCTGCAATTGAATCATGGGGCTGAAATAGTCTTGCACCATATGCTGAATTTGCTGTTACACCATCATCAGATATGCTTTTCCAAAATGATGAGTATTTCGATATCCATTCAGTTTTATCATTACCTGATAGATACCATGTTAATTCAGCAATTAAATACGTTAATGAAAATTTTCTACCAACAACATATGGTAACCGTTGTCTTGCATCACTAATTGTAAACGTTGCACCTAACACCTCTTTAATTTTTTGACCACGAGGTGCTGAAATATATTGTGGGTTGTTATATACACTTTTAATTAACGACAAGTAACAAGTCGTAAAATCTGTAAATGTTCCAATATGCATTTAATACTTTTCCTATTGTTCACTTAAATTTTCAAAATCGCGCATTGAGGTTTGTAGCCCAAAATCACTTGGACCAACCTTTGAAACACATAATGAATATGGTTCTATTTTTTGTCTACCATTCCAACCCCAGCAAAACATTCGATGACGAGCTCCGGAAAGGCCTGTAGCCGTGACGATAAGATAAGGTTTTCCATTCTTTGTAAGCTTAGGCACGGTATCACAAACAATAAACCAGTATTTACTTTTCTTTTTTACTTCATCTAGAGGTGTATAACCTGATTTTTCCAAAAATTCAATTTCACTACTATCAAGTAGTTGTTGTGCAGAAAATGATCCGAGACACTTAACACTACGCTCAGCAACTTCGCGAGGAGTCCATTCGTCCCATTCGTGTTGGGTTATAGAATCGGCATCGTCAATAAGCATTTTTGCTTGACATAACTCTTGAAAATTTTGTTGACCAATTTTTGGCTTTGACTTTAAGCGGCGTTTAATGAGTGTATTATTTTCAACCAAGACATTATGCATATGCTTGTATGATGCAAAAGTTTTATCTTGCCCAACTACGTCCATCGAAGCAAATGCCTTAATAGATATTAATCCCTCTATAGCTCGTTTATTAAACTTTGAAAATCTCCATTCACCATCTTCATTCCAAAGCATATCTTGTATAGTGTTAAATGGTGCTCCTGCTGTTTTTCTAATTTTAATTAGCTCATCAATAGCGGCTTCACCAATTCCTTTACACGATAAAAACGAAGGCATAAACTTTTTACCTGGCAAAATTGTCCACGTTTTCTCAGCGTAATTTATGTCTAAGGGAACAATTGTATATCCCATTTTTTTAACGTCGGCAAAAGCCCGGGCACGCTTCTTATCATTACTTGACATAGCTTCAAGATAGGCGCAGAGCCACTCTTCTTCATAATAGGTATGTAACCATGCACATTGATATGAATCAACGGCATATGACACCGCATGGCTCTTATTAAAGCCATAACCAGAGAAGAACAAGACCTTTTCATAAAGATCATCAGCCAATTGTCTATCAACACCATTTTTCATGGCACCAGCAACGAAACTTTTCTTAGCAGCGACGGCCGCGGCCAAAGTCTCGGCTTGTTTTGCACCGGTTCTTTTCATAATATTACGACGTATTGAATCGGTTTCCTTTTCTGGAAAACCACCTACAACACTGCATAATTTCATAATAGATTCCTGAAATACTATTAGACCATATGTTTCTTTTAACACGCTTTCTATTAGCGGATGACCATAGTCGATATCTTCAGGATTATTTTTTGCCTCAACGTACAATTTATCAACTTTTGCACTTAAAGGACCTGGTCTATAAATTGATGTCAATGTTGCAATATCAATAATGCTCTTTGGTTTTGCTTTTTTAAACAATTTTTGTGCACCGCCAGAAGTTAATTGAAACACACCAGCAAAGTGACCGTCTTCATAAACATACTTGTATACTTTTTGATCGTCAAGATCAAGAATACTTGGATCTAAATTTTCTTCAATCCAGTCTCTAATTTCTGGAAATGTCGGGTTTTCAATTCCATGATGACGCCTGAGGATCAATTCAGCAGTTCGTTCAATTAATCGGAGTGTCTCAAGACCAAGTAGATCAAGCTTGATCCACCCAAAGCTTTCAAGATGTTTATATTGCATACCTTCGACCCAAGGAGTCTGTGGCTCGCCACGGGCCATAATAACAGGCATTTGTTCCGGAATATCTTCCGCGACAATAACACCACCAGCATGTCTACCAAGAGCTTTATTTTGCTGAAACAAACCTTCAATAGATTGACCAACATCTGGATATTTATCGATAAACTTTTTGAATGTTGGACTATGTTTTATAGCGTCAGAATACTTTAGTACAAACAGGTTTTTATCTTGCCCTCGATTCATAACCTTTCGTTTAACATCATTCTCAACTGTCTTTAACGAAGCGTTAACCTCAGAGTAGTCGATTCCATAAAAACGAGATACATCTTTAACCAAGCTCTTCAATTTAAATGTATTATAGTTGGAAATTGGAATAACATTTAAGTCGCCAAATTCTTCTTTAAGCATTGTTATCAGAAGATCACGATCAGCAATGTCAGTATCGATATCTGGTGCTCCTTTACGTGACGGATTCAAAAACCGCTCAAACATTAAATCATACTTTAGTGGATCAATATTTGTTAATCGAAGAACAAACGCAACTAATGAACCGGCAGCAGATCCACGGCCGGCCCCAACAGTCATCTTTCTTCGAGCCACTTCTACAACTGCAAACATTGTCAAGAAATAACGAGAAAAATCCTTATCAGCAATTACCTTTAATTCATACTTTAGGCGATCGACATATTCTTTATCTTTAAGCAAACCTTTTCTATGAAGACCTTTAACGCATAATTCCAATAACGCCTGATTGTCTGTTTTACCCTCTGGACAAACATACGATGGCAACTTCATCGTTGTGTCTGGCCTAATATCTTGAATTACATCATGTGCAATATCATATGTTCTTTCAATTGCATCACAAATAATTTGATCATTATAAAAAGATCGGGTTTGTTTTGTGTCAAGATAAGTATTCCAAACTTGTTGTGCATTTTTTGGAAACAATTCACACTTAAGTTCATCTTTTGATTTTGGCAATTTATCCGGATCAAAGTCCTTATAATTTAGCCACCCAAGCTTCTTATATAATTCTCTTTCACGCCATAATTCTGGTTGAGAATAATGAGAATCAGTAGTAACAATTAGCTTACTCTGTAAACCCTCCTGTTCAGCAAATGCCAAAAGAACGCGGTTGACTAAGTGTTGTGCGTTTAACTTATTAAATTGTAGCTCAAGATAAAAATTTTCCTCACCAACAGTATTTGCTATTGCAGAATATCCAAGACCAACACTATGAAGCACCCGCTTAAAAACGTCGCTATCATCTAAAAGCTCTGGTTTTAAATCTTCAAATTCAACACCTTGAAAGTGTTTAAATATTTCATATGCCAACGGGCCGCCAATACAAGCAGATGTCACAATAATATGACCACCTTTGGCAGCTTCCTTTATCATTTTATAATCTACACGAGGAAAACGATAAAAGCCTTCAAGATAGCCTTTTGAAACAAGTCCAAAAAGTCTCTTAAGACCGACAGATGTCTTGGGTAAAACAACCATATGATGACGGCGCTTAATCGGATTATAAAATTTTGATGACTTTGTTTCATCTTCATTTTCAACAGTCATTGAAGCATCTTCATCATTTACTTCATGTTCTTGTTTATGCTCACGTTGAATTTCGAAAACTGGACCAGCAATCTCGGCTCGTTGAGAAACTAATTGCAAGCGTTTTTCTTCGTCATTTGCCTTGATAGCACGTTGAATTTCGTAATCAAGTTTCCAAACATCAAGATCTGGATGAACATACATTTCACAACCAGGAATAAACTTAAATTGATTCTCTGGATCTTCTGCATTAATTTTTTGCATATGTAAGTACGCATGACAATAACCATTCATGTTACCATGATCTGTTAACGCCCAGGCATTCATACCATTTGAACGAACAAAATCAATATGCTTTTGAGGTAGATCCATTCCATCGAAAGTAGAAAAACCCGAATGAGAATGAAGACCTACAAATTTGACTGGCTTAATATCCATGAATATCCTTTAAGCTACTATGTTTATCAATGTTTATATTATATCATGTATATGACGTATTTTCACAATTTATCTACTAATAACCGTCAATAAGTCTTGAATGAATTTTCTTATTTTTATTCATATAAGCATCATACAATTCGTCAGGTGTTACACCAAGCATAATAAACATCGCAAAAAAATAATTAAACGCATCAACCATCTCTTCTAAAAAATCATCGCGATTAAAATCTGATGAACCTTTCTTTTTATGCGTTTTCCAGTTTTTAAGTTCCTGTAATGCCTCAAACATTTCTTCAACGCCCTTTAGCGCAGTTTCACGCAGAGCCTTCTGGCTTCTCTTTTTTGTTACATCAACAGGCCAATCAGGGTAGCTGCTTGGGTATTTATCACAAATAGCTCGCATAAAAGCTTCACGAGTTATAAACATATTTTCTAATTTGTTATCCATAATATCTCCTTTGAATAATATATTTAGTAATTAAAAGGTGTACATATGACTGATTACTTATTCGTCTTTGATTTCGACGATACATTGGCTGAAACAATTGCAACAATTGGTGTAGCTAGAACACATAAAGACCAAAACGATACTTTGTTTCGACAGTGGCTAATTGAGCATGATTTATTTCCAGTAAGTGAAGAAAAAGCAGATGACTTAATTTATTATTATCTAACGTCGGAAGATTTCGCAAAATACCAAAAATTTGCGTCAGATGAAATAAGTGATGAGACAGTTGAGTATTTTGACTTTTCAGATACATCTGGTGTAAATCAATCGACGTCGAAAGAAAATCCAGAAATTATTAAAATTCTAAAACAGGCCGAAAGTACTAAAAACACACGAGTAATTGTTGTAACCGCTAGAGGTAATAGTGAATTTACATCGCCTTTTGGAAAAGTTACACCAACAAATAGGGATGACATATCGGATTTTTTAAAATCTGCGGGTGCCAAAATAGATGGAAGCCAAGTTTTTCCTGTTGGTGATAGTGATCCTGCTGCTAAAGCAAGAATTGTTCGGCGATATATCGACGCGCTAAATCCGAAAACAGTATATTTTTATGACGACAATGATTTAAATGTTGAAGCCATTCATCAACTGTGTGACGAATATAAAGGTGGACCAAATATTATAACATATAAGGTCAGTCAAGGTTTTCCAGGTGAAATGAAAGAATGTTAAGCTACATACGCATGACATGAGTCTTGCTTGTTAACAAATAATAAAACATTGCCTAGCAAAAACATAACGTCATGAGATGTTTCCGAAATAATTAAGCCAACATTACCAGAAGAAATTTTAAGTGGTTTTAAAAATAAGGGCCGTTGAGGATTTTTGTCGTATTTATATACATAGCAGTCATCTATAAATTCAATCAACATTATTCTTGCATGCTCTTAATCTTGGCCCAGGGTGTTCACCTACCTTGCGCCGTTTCTTTTTTTCATGTACATTAAAAAATGTTTTAATAATTTTTAACGCTTCATCATCGGTTATTTTTTTATTATATACCTGTTCAACAGCCTGTATTAACAATTTTGCCTTTGTAGAAAAATCGTCTTCTGACATACCCCAAAACCAGGCAATGCTCTTTTGTTTTGTTGCTATTGCGACTTCAAGTTCTTTAACCCCGGAGGCTAAAATAGTTTTTGATTTTTTTATGCCAATTGTAGGTATTTCATCATATTTTAAGCCAATAGAAATCATTGACGACTCATTTGAATCATCAAGCGCCCTGCGGGCCTTATTGTACATTACAAGCTTTTGATGTTTAATCTCAGTGTTGTCAGTGCTAGTAAGCACTTTATCAGGATGACATTGTAATGCTATACGTTTAAACAATTTTCTCATCCAGGTATTTTTAGTAGAAAGTTGATCATCTAAAGATAGATCGTTACTTATAGAATCTTCATCGATAGAACCATTAACCTGTGATTTAGAATTAGAATCACTATTAATATCTGATTGTAAAGTTGTTTCAGTTGATGCATTTGAATTTTTAGACTCTTGACTTTTAGTACTTACAAGTTGTAATACCTCCATCAATTCAAGTTCAAATTCAACGTGAAGCACCATTACCTGCTCAAACATATTATCAAACATCGAATATTGCGTACCCAGTGCCTTTAGGGTCGCAACACCAATACTTTTTGATCGCGCGCTTCTTGGTGTCATTTAACCCCTCATCTAAATATGAAGATATTAAACGGTTTGATTTACTTCACTCAACATTTTTTCAACATTTTCTTCAAAGCGGGTAGCATAATCTGGATCTACATGTAAAGTGTTATCTTCACAAATAAACTCAAGTTGCCGTAAGTTATCAACAATATCTGTTCCTGTTAACATTGCAACCTGCAAGCTTTTGGCAATCTGTGCAATAGCCGAATCGTCTAGTTTCATTTTTTTCCTCGAATTTGTTTCTTTTCAACCCAATAGGTGTTTTTGTTGTCAGGCGTCATACCTTTTATAACATTATTTCCTGTTTTATCCACTTGCTTATTATAAACAAAAAGACTGTCTAAGTAATCATTTTTTTGATTTTTAGTTTCAAAACCTATATGCATGATTTCGCGTATACTTTTATAAAGTTCAGCAATATCTGCATCAGATAAATCAGAAACCATCGCAAAAGGATATATTTTTGCATGCCACAACACTTCTGATTTTATACAATTTCCAATTCCGGCAATTATTTTTTGATCTGTTAGTACTTTACAGATATTGCTAGAATTTTTCTTTCTAATACGTGTTAAAAACAAACCAGCACCTGGATCATTAGCAAGTAAATCCATACCTAAAGATTGTAATTTTTCAATTGTCTGATGGCGCCCAGTAACAATTTTTAATGTGCCAAAATTTCTTGAATCTGTAAAAAATAAACTTGAATTGTCTGAAAACGTAAATTTACAACGCGAGGTATCTGTTTTTTCTGTAACCCATGTACCTGCTGTACCAAGTGTATTCCAAATCACAAATTCATTATCACATATTATGTATATAAATCTACCATGAACGCCGGCACCGGCTATAGTTAACGGTAAATCCGATCGTAACCTCTTCAGTCCGCTTAATTCATTTTTTTTATAACGACCTGACAGTATATCAATTGATACAAGCGTTTTACCAGAGACAATTTTAGCTAGTTTATGCGCTATATGTCGATATTGTGGACCTTCAAGTATAATGTCTAAACTCTCAATTATGATAAGTTTATTTTACGCTTAAAATATGTTCAACAAAAGTTTTTAATAAATCATCATTATCATCATTATGATTATCTACTGGGGCTTTGGCAACATTGTGCTTGATAGCGCGCCTGCGCTTTTTACGCAAATCATTTAAAACGCCACTATAATGGGCCCGGGCCGCAGAGCCAGAAGGGCATTTGTTTCTACTTGACACCATATCATTAATTCTAAAATCCAAATCGTTAATACAATCTTCACAATCATGTGGAACCACATCACCATCAATAGTCATATGCATATTTTCTTTTATTATTGCCGAATGTATTAAATTACGAACATATCTTTTACTTAACATTATGAAAACACCTTTGTCAATGTAACTGCCAGAGCCATTATAAATTGTACAACCATAAATACGGTCACCGACTTTGTCTTAAATTGTATAAGCTCATCTACCTTTAGTAAATATTCTTTTAATTGAGTTGGTGACGAAATTTCGTCAATTTTTGCTTTCCATTCTCTAACTTGGTTAATATTATCTTCTTTTACTTGAATTTTCGTAATTTCTTGCTTAACACCTTGAAGATCTTCTCGGAGATCATCGATTGACGCAGAAAGGGTTTCAAGCTCTTTAAGGACAAGCCTCGAATATTCATTCCAACCATTTTGTGAACCGTTATCGCCCATTTAACATTTCCTTTACAAGTTGTAAAAGTTTGTTTTCCCTAAAAGCTTGCTTTAACGGTTCTAATAATTGTTTATTGTGTTCTGGTACATTTGACTCAACTAATTTATATGATTCAATAAGTTTTACTAAATTTGTAACATCCCACAAACAACCATGAACAATATTATTTTCTACTTGACTTTCAACAGGAACAAGTGTTGTAAGAAATGTAGCATTACACTCTTGCACTAAATACGTCTGCTTATTACCGGTAAGGGCTTTTTTATGATAATAAACATTTGTTTCGTTTGTTTTATCACATGCATACATATCATAAATTGTTCCATTTGGTAAAATACCACCTAATTCACTTGAGGTTGATTTACTTTTTATGGTAACATTACACTCTGAATCAATAGACCACGTAAGCGTATTTACAGGAATGTTATCAAAAAACGCATGATATAAATCAAGCTGTTTAAGCTTTTTTTGATCACGAACGACTAATTCATCCGTAAGTGCCCGAAGGCGCTGAAGGCGTACACTCATAAAGACCTCGACATAAACGTAACACTTCTAAATATTACATTTTTATGCTTTTATTCATTAAGTAATTTTGCAATATCTAAACCAGCACAATCAATTTTCCTTTTACTAACGTGATAATGACTAACAAATCCACTAAATGAACCATCTTTTGCTTTTGACTCTGTTGTAGTAGAAGTTTTAAAATTAGTTGATGATGATTCAAGTGTAGATAGTGGAATATCATAAGCTAATGCACATGCACGCCATAATTCTTTTAACGCTTGAAGTTGAATATCATAAAAACCTAAAAATGGCTTAAGTGTTCTACCGTTAACTTTGGCATCTTCGATTAATGGTCTTTCACCAAAACCATTTTTAACATACCAATCCTGATATTTGGTATAATAGGCATTTGAAATTTCAACACCAACTGATTTTTTATTTACCTTGGATACACCGGCATGCCATGCACCGTGTTGAGTATCAAGCATCTGATATATTGTTCCATCATTATCAATACAAAAATGAACCGATATTCCTTTATTGTTTAACACTTTTGCACAAGATTCGGAGCTTAAACATACGTCCCAATGATTTACAAACATGCTTACATCACGAGGTTCTTTCCCGGCATTGTTATAATGTGTGTTCGCCTTAGCCTTAAGACCATTTGGCTCATCCCACAAAACAACTCTTGGCCAATTAATAACAATAGGCTTCGAATTACAGATAATAAATGACTGCTCTTTTTCTGGTGGACACTTATTAATAAAATTTCCAATATCCGCCTCACGTTCAGTCCATATTCTTCTATATGTTGTCGGTCCACAAAGACCATCATCTTTTAATCCATTTTTCTTTTGCCATTTTTTAATTGCTGAAACGAGTAGATCATCATGATGGCTAGAATTAAACCACTGAGGTGTCCAGCCGAGAGAATCAGCGGATGCCTTATTATAAAATACTTTATCCATCTCTACTTTGTTTCTCCAACACAAGTACATCAAGCATTTGCTTAAGCACTTCCTCACTCCACCCTGTTACACCATACCGTAAAACCATTTCATCATCTATAACAACAAATGTCGGCCAACCGGTAACTGGATAACCTGTAATTAATTCGGGAGTGTTATCAATTATACTTCTATCACTTGCCAATACATGACCTGTAATATTATTTTGTGTTGCCCATAATGTTGTATCTTCTTGATCTGGAGGATTACCACTATTATCTTCAATTAATAATGTCAACCATTCAACATTCTCATCGCCATACTCTAAAACAATTCTGTCCGCGGATTGTGCCATTTGTTGACATGGCGCGCACCACATTACGCTTAAATCAACTATAATAATTTCTTCATAAAAATCATACAAATTAATTGTTGTACCGTGCTGATTGACAAGCGAGAAATCACATGGATTATCACCTATATTTTGAGAACAGCTATCAAATTCTAGTGTTAAACCAGAATTATCACTTGTGTTTGTGTCAACATTTTTTACAGCAGATGGACAACAGCCGGTGAGGAACGCAGCAAATAAAATAGCATATAACATATATTAACCCTTGTTTTTAAATATAACAAGAGTAAAATTTAGTATAGCGTTCTCAAATATCTAATAACATCGTTTGATGTTGGATTGGGCAAAAAAACAGTCTTGTTTTTTATTTTACTATTCTTATCTATATTTGATAAAAACAATAATTTTTGCTTCTTAATAATATTAGTATATGGCAAAATAAATGCTGGTGAAGAAAGTATTATAACATCGGACTCTATCATAGCACTAATAAGGGTGTTTATTTCTGTAAATGATTTACAATTACCCGATCTGTACTTTTGATTATCGTCAAAAATATAAAATGTGGTTCTAGAGCATCCACTAAAAATTTGTGATAGCGAAATAGAAATCTCGTTTTCAAGTTTAGTAATTGTCTGGGGTGGTATACAAACCTTTATTAAGCCTGTTGCTTGATGTTTTGTTTTAACGTCAATATATTTTGACGAAGATGAAGATAGTATATTACCTATCGTTATTCGTTTCCTAATACCTAACGTACTTATTATATGTTTTGTAATAGATAACAAAGTTTTATTAATAGACTCGTAAATAAATGAACCATGAAGTTGATTTAACCACACATTTATGTATTGTTTATTTTCATCATATCGATCATAAACTACATCATCATGAATTGATCTTCGAGTTCGTAACAAAGCCTTTGGTAAATCTGCCGTTATTTTAATATTGTCATATCTTTCAGCAAAATATGGAATTTCACGAACAAAAAGAGTACACTTAAAACCTTTTTTAGCAATTGCAGAAGTAATTGCTGCAGCATAAATATTATCTTCTATTTTATTCGATAAGCAAAAAAAATTAAGCACTTAAATTACTCAAAATCTATATCTACGGATACACTTATACCAATTTTTGGTACTCGAAGATGATTAACTATGTTATGTTTCTTAGCCTCTTTTGAGTCCATAAACCAATCAGCATGCTTTTTTGTAAAAACTTTCTTTTTGAAATAATCGTCTTTTTTACCACAGTTTCTTGCCATCATAACATATATTTTCTCGTCTAAACGATCTGCTTCTTTAACATCAGCCTTAAGCTCTTCAATTTTACCATATCCACCAGAACTAACGTCATGGATCATTATGGTCGCATCAGGATCTGCAAATCTCATTCCTTCTTCGCCAAACGTAAGTAAGACGGCGCCACAAGACATTGCTTTACCTTCTACTATTGTTGCGACTGGTAATTCTGAATGTTTTATGGCTGAAATCATTGTCATTAAAGAATACACCTGGCCACCATATGAATCAATTACGACAGGAATTACTTTTTGACCTGTATTATGAGCTAGAGCGACTTGTTCTTGAAATTCTTTTGCTGATTTTTCATCAAAACTATTCACCCGAATTATAATTGGAGATTTTCGTAATTCTATCTCTTTGATTAAAGGCGATATTGTTGTCGTCCACTTCATTTACTAATAAACCTCTTGTTATTTAAGTATCTTTTCAAATATTTTATGAACATTTAGATGCAGCACACGCGCTACATGTAACACACCCTTCTTGAAACATTAGTGTATCGACAGCGCTGCAGTTACCACACTTTTTATCAGATGATTTTGTTCCATTTTGTATATATTTTTTAAGGGCTCGAGCAATGACCTTTGAAAATGAAAACATGTCAGCCTCTCTGTCCTTTTGTAATTGTTCAACCATATAGTTTACAGGTGTTCCATGACGAAGGCCAAGCGAGATGACTCGGGTAAACGATGCGTAGTTTGGATTGTTGAACACCCTTACAATATTTTTGATTATTACCTCATTACCATTTTCGCCAAAATGAAGATCATAAATACTATTCATTGTTTTACGAGGGTGTTTTACAATTTTACCTTTTTTATATTTTGAGGGTATTGTCACAAATTCCGATAGGCCGCCAAGAAGTTCATATGGCTTATCATCAAATAGACCAACCAATATTGTCCACTGTTCACCCTGGATTGATGCATGTTGAATATCGCATTCAAGAATATCTGGGCGCTTTGGTGCACTATGTGTCTGAAATTGGTGTTTTTCTTTTTGTTTTGACTTATTAATCAATACACCTGATCTTGAGCCTTCCCTATACACAGTAAACCCTTTACATCCTGATTTCCATGCGGCCTCATATATTTCTCTAACGTCTTCCGGTGTTGCATCTTCTGGTAAATTACAGGTCGATGAAATACTATGATCGATCCATTTCTGGGCAACTGCTTGTATTTTTACTCTTTGTTTCCAGTCAAGATCATTTGCAGTTGATCCCCAATATGGAGATTCTTCTATATTGTTGTTTCCTGTTACTTCCATCCATTTCTTAAGACCATGGTGATATACATCATACTCTACCCATTTATCGCCCATGGCATCTATAAAATTTGCTTCAACATTTTCATTGTGAGTAATTTTGCGGCGGCGAGTATATTTGAGCATAAATGCAGGCTCGATACCTGAAGTTGTTTGAGTAAGGGTTGAAACCGATCCGGCTGGTGCTGTTGTTGTAAGTGCAATATTTCTACGACCATGCTTTGAATATAGGTGTGCCAATTCGTCACTTGCTGATATTATTTTTTCAAGGTGTTGGTTACCAGCCTCCCTTACATGTGAAAATACAGGGAAGGGACCTCTCTCAGCAGCCATTATACATGATGAAATATGTGAGTTAATTCCAAGATGTTTGTAGATTTTTTCAATTGTTTTTATTGATTTATCTGACCCATATTGCTGATTAAGCATTGCAAGTGCATCGCCGACTGCTGTTACACCCAGGCCAGTCCTTCTACCTTTTAGCGCTTGCTCTTTAATTCCCTCCCACAAAACAAGCTCGATTCTTTTAACACTTTGTGATTCTGGATCACTTTGTATTTTGTTTATTATTTTATCTACCTGTTCAACTTCTAGATCAATAAGATCGTCCATTAATCTTTGGGCTTTTTGCACTATATCTGAGAATTTTTGCCAATTAAAGCGAGCTTGTTGGGTAAAAGGTTTTTGAATAAACTTTGCAAGGTTGACAACCATAAGTCGACAACTGTCTTTTGGTGAGAGTACAATTTCACCGCAAGGATTACTACTTACTGTTTTAAATCCAAGATCAGCATAGCAATCTGGAATAGAATTATCGAGTACATTATCCCAAAAGAATATTCCAGGCTCTGCCATTTGATGAGCTGAATCTATTATTTGATCCCATATTTCTGTAGCTCTTACTACCTTTGTTACTGTAGGATTATCAGATTCCACGGGCCATTGTAAATGAAATTCTTCATCATTCTTTACGGCATTCATAAACTCATCGTTTAATCTGATGGAAATGTTTGCGCCTGTTACTTTTGTAAGATCGCGCTTGATATTAATGAATGTTTCAATTTCTGGATGGCGAATATCAATTGAGATCATTAATGCACCGCGGCGGCCGCCTTGGGCAACCTCTCTTGTAGAATTAGAGAAGCGTTCCATAAAGATACCAAGGCCATCAGTTGTGCGAGCTGCATTTGATGTAGCAAGACCTTTTGGGCGAATATTAGAGATATCAAATCCTACGCCTCCTCGGCGTTTCATGATTTGAACCTGTTGTTGATCGGTATGTAGAATACCAGCGTAGCTATCTTCTGGACTATCAATTACAAAACAATTAGAAAGTGATTGAACCTGAAATGGGTTTCCAACTCCTGACATCGGTGAGCCTTGTGGTACTACCTCCCATGATGAGAATAGATTATAAATTTCTGTTTCTGTTAACGGGTTTTTATAATTTGCCTCAATTCTTGCAAATTCCTTAGCCATTCTTCGGTGCATATCATCAGGCGTTTCCTCGTGGAGGTTTCCTTCTTTGTCTGTAAGAGCGTATTTTGTAGGAAAAACTGATGCGGCTAATTCGTCGCCTTTGAAATATTGTTTTGATTTTTCAATTGCACTTTCTATTGTGATGGCTTTTTTCATGTGCTACCTTTGTATAGTGTTATTTTATATTATCTTGTTTTTTGTATTTGATTAATGATTTTATTGTTTGCTTCCGCTAACTTCATGCCATTTTTGTTTCAGGAGGTCTTTCATCTTCTGATTGTCGTTTTTATTGACTTCGTCAAATGTCATAGAAGTATCAGTTAGTACCTTAAATTTTGAACAAGCTGTGTCTATATTGATTGGAAATAGCATACCGTCTCTACCGGCTCTATTTTTGGCAACAAATAATCTTGCCTGCCCGCTCTCTTTTTCTTCTGGTTTGCGTGAGATAGTAAGAACGACGTCACAGATCTGTGCTTTTGCATATGCTTCACCCATATTTTCTAGCCCGACTACATTTGAATTTGATCCGTCTTTGTTGCTTTGTGATGCCGTCCAAACTGGAACATTCAGTTCCATAGCAAGGTTTCTTAATTCTTCGTAGACTAGTTTTAGTTCATGCCTCAACGAGTCATACGCTTTAGAGCTTTTCATAATATCTGCATAATCTACAACAATTAAACTTGGTTTGAAGTCTTTTAGAGATAGCTTTTCAATATGATTTCTCATCATATTTATCGTACAAGAACCTGTTGGGTATTCTTTTATTATTAGTCTCCCCAAATCTTTATCTGAATAACGCTTCATTACTATTTCTTTGTTGTCTTGTACTTCATTGCTCGGAATTCCACACAAATTAGAATCATATCTCAGACCAACAGCGGTCTCTGTAAGTTCAAACGTGTAATGTATTACATTTTTTCCTAGTTTCAATGCAGCCGCGCCCATCTCGACTAAAAAGTGACTTTTTCCGACGCCTGTATTTGCAACAATACATGCGAGCTCTCCTCTTCCTAACCCACCATTTAAAATATCTTTAGCATCTATTTGTTTAATACCTGTTGGACACACTTGTCTGTCTATCTTAACGAATCTTGCCTCTATGTCTTCGAAAAAATCGTGACCAGTTGAAACTGGGATGCCGACTGATACTGCATTTTTCATAAGTCCTACAACACTATCGAAGTTATCGTCAGAAACCATTGTCACTGCCTCTTCTAGTGCCTCTTTAAATGCTTGTCGACGGCAGAAATCCAGTGTCTTGTCTTTTACAAACTGAAGATCTCCTACATTAGGGTTACTTTTTACTCTTACAAGATACTCAATAATCTGATCACGTAATAGAACATCCGTTCCAGATGAAAGATCATCTTTGATTATTGTTATCAAGAGCTGTAATGTTGGCCATGTCTTGTATTTTTGAAAGTATGCGAAATATCTGTCAGTTAAATACGCTAGATAGCGAAGCTCAAAATAATCAGGCTCCATGACTTCTGACATCTGGGATGCCCAAGGATTATCATGAAGAAGACACTGAAATATCTTCTCTTGAAACGATTTTCCGTATTGTCTGAAGTGCTGTGTTGCGGACTCGTCGAACTGATATACTTGAGCTGTTGCCTGTGACAATTTATCTTCCTTTTCCATTGTGAATAATTTAATTCTTTAGTGTGAAGTCAATAACAAAGAAAAGTCTTTCGATATCGAATCTGTTAAGACCTTGTTTGACTAATAACCTGAACATTCCTATTTTATCTTTTTTTGGTTCAAATGTATCAATAGCATAGTTTATTTTTTTAATTTGATCTGCAGATAAATTTTGCGTATCAAGATACATTAGCTTCCAGTTACGACGAATCTTTACGTGATTTTCGTTTATTTCTTTGTATATTTTTAGTTTGCTTATTTCAGATTGCTGTTTGCTAACTGCTAAGACCATATCAATATCTATTTCGCTGTCATGTGAAAACTTTGGAAACCTTTTCACTATTGTTTTGAATCCAGCTCCTTTAACGCCATCAATATTGTCTGCAGGGTCGCCCTGGAGTGTTCGAGCTAGACAGAAGTTGATAGGGTGTATTCCGAATCTTTCAAATACATCTTCGCTTTTTATAAACTTTTTTGAAGTAGGTGAATAAATTGTTGTCTTTTCATCTAGAAGTTGATAAAAGTCTTTATCTGAAGACAGTATTACGCAATCATCTTCCGGGAACTTATATTTCGTTAGATAACCTATTACATCATCTGCTTCACAGTCTTTAACGTACATTTGAGTCACTGGAAGTCTTCTTAACATCTCCATCAATAAATTGATCTGATACATTCTGTTTTCTACTTCATCGGTGCTTGTTGCATTCTCGTCGTACGTTCTATTTAATTTTATTGGCTTTCTATTGGACTTATAATCTTTGAATAGCGATCTTCTTCTCGGAGAGCCTCCTGATTCGAATACGATTACAACCTTTTTTGGATAAATTTCTTCCAGAATATATTTGAAATTATTTAAAAACCCAACAACTCCGCCGACAGGAATGCCGTCTTTATTAAGGGTTGGATTTATCGTAAAATGACGTGTGAATATATTAAGAAAATCAATTATTAATATTGGCTGATTTTTCTTTTTCATATAAGTTCATCATATCCGTCAGATGTATCTTCTATTTCTAGTGCGACAGCTTTCATCTCCTCGTATGACTCAGCATCTATATCCATATTGTCTGAGTTTCCCATTACTTTTACCATTGTCTTTTCTAGTAAGTCATCAATATACTCAGTATACTGTGGATCTGCTATAATTTTATCAAAATCTGCTTTATAGAATTTCTTTTCAATTACTACTTCGCCCGTTTTTTCGTTTGTAACATTTAATACTTTCCAAGCTCCAGTACCTGATAGTGAGATTACATTTCCGTTTATTACTTCTTCACCATGCTTTCTGAGAATGTCAAACATTTCTTCGTGTTCAACTATTCCTTTGCCGAAATGAATCTGGAATTTTACTGTTCTGAAAGGTGCTGCTACCTTGTTTTTTATTGTTTTTGCCGAAACGTTGATACCAATTACATCTTCTCCATTCTTTATCTGTTGTCCGGCTCCGAGCTTAATGCGTGTTGATGCGTGGAAAGGTATAGCTTTTCCCCCTGGCGTAGTTGTATTGTCTCCGTACATAACGCCTACGTTTACCCTGATCTGATTTAGACAGACCATCAATGTATTTGTCTGACCTATGATTCCTGTGATCTTACGCATGCCTTTTGAGATAGTTCTAGCGTTTAGGGCAATACTGTTTTGATCATAATCACCGTCAAGCTCTGCTTTTGGTGATGTAGCAGCTACACTGTCCCAAATAATAGTAATTGGAACATCTTTATTCATGGCCTTTGCTTTAAGAATAGTTGACTCTGCAATTGCAAAGACGTTTTCTGTACAGTGTTCGTCAACATAAACGAATCTTGATGAAACATCAACGCCTAGATTGGCAAGGTTTTCAGGACTTGTAGCATTCTCTGTGTCGATATAAACAACTATTCCACCCATTCTTTGAGTTGATGCTGCAATCTGAGTTGCGATATGACTTTTACCAATTGAAGGAGGACCGAACATCTCTATTATTCTTCCCTCTGGGAGACCGCCGTTTCGCCTGTTAGAGCAAATGTAATCAAGAAGCCTTGATCCTGTTGAAATCCAGCGTTTTACATGTGTAGGTGAGTCATCGGCGCTTAAATTATAAGCTACTCTACTGCCTTGCTCTTTATTCAATGATTTAATTAGATCACTTGCGAAATCGTCTAAATCTACTTTGGTTTCAGTCTCTTTTACTTTCTTCTTTCTAGCCATATTATTCCTCTATGAGTATTTTTATACTACCTTATTTTTTGATCTTGTTCATAGAATACTAAAATGGACGGTAACTATTCTCAAGTTACCGTCCATTAGATTATATACAACTAGATTCTATAGATCTTCTAGATCCGCGAATGCATCGTCTAGTGACTTAGTTGTTGTAGTTGCAGCAGTAGTTGTCTCTGTAGTAGATGTATCAGATGTTGTAGTCGTAGTTCTACCTCTTTCGGTACCAGTGCTCTCAGTGTCGTCACCATTCAGCCAGTCATTTACTATCTTCTCAAGAGCATCATAAGTTTTTAACTCATAAAGATCAGTTGGAGATGGAATGTTTTCTGTCCAGCTGGTAAGCTGGTCAGTGTCTGTTGTAAGAGCAGTTACTGAACCGCGCGGTGTAACAGACGTTGTTGCAAACTGACGTCCTGGTGGCTTTTCGCAAACAACACGGATGTCACGACCATTTTCTGGGTCTGTAATGTCACCATAGTCTTCATCAAGCATAAGATTGAGAAGATCTTGGTATACCATCTTGCCGAAAGACCAAAGGCGGACACCCTTGTCTTCTTCTCCTCGAACAACAACAGGAGCGAATGTTCTCATCTTAGGATATAGCTTCTTAGCCAATTCATAAGACTCCTTGCTGCTGTCGTCACGTAGCTTAGTAATAAGCTCTTGAACGGGATCAGGTTGATCATATTGGTATGGTGCCAATAGTCCTGGGTTGTTTCCGATGTTGTAGTAGAAGTACATGTCCTTCCACGGTTGTCCATCGTTGTCTGGAAACGAAAGAAGCCTAATTGTTGCTGTTTCACCCTCGGTTGGGCGCCACATTACGTTGCTTCGTCTGTTCTTACCAGATAGTTGATTAAGTTTTGCTCTAATAGCGTCTAAGTCAATAGCCATTTTTTATTACTCCTTATGTAATATTTAGTTTTTAAAAATGTGATTTTTTAATTGTTTAATTGTTTAGTTTGTGCCAAATCACCTTATTATAATAACGTGATATTTTGTGTTGTTCAATAGTTTTTCAACTATTTTTATGCCTTCGACTTTGGCATGTCGTCGACATAATGTGATCCAGGATATGCATCAAGCATTCCTTTATAAAATTTCTTTGGGTTAGCTGGAGAAGCCATGGGACCCGTGTAACCACCTATTGAGTGTTCTTCAAAATCTGGTTTGTCTTCTTCCCATTCGGCACAAGTCTTCCCAGGATGGTCTTCATCACAGTCATGAGGATTTGATTCTTCGTTGAGAATCTGAACAACTAAAGCGCGTATTTTAGACTCTGAGACAGGTATGTCTGACTGTTCATGAGATACTTCGCTATCAAATTGTTGATTTACAGCCTCTCCTGACTCTAGTGTTATCCACAATTGCTCTTTTTGTTCACGACTTAACATATTATAATCTTGATTAAGCTCTGAATTTGCTCTTGAATAAACTATTTCAAAATTTTCTACAATGTCTAATAGTGATTCCGCAATGTTTATTGATGTAACAGCACTGTCAATATTAATTCCTCCGTCAGGTAGAGCAGAATTAAATGTATCAAACTTATCATCGCCTATAAGCTCTAGTGCCTCTATTAATATCTTTCTTCTAATCCCTCTACCGACTAAACTTCCTTTAGTAAAAACAGATGAAAAACCGTGTATACGTTTTACTACTGAGCCGAAGAATCCTGCTACTTCTCCTACAGGCGTCTCTCCGTCTGGTAAAAGTGTTATTCCCGCAGTAGTAAAATGAACTATCTCGTTTACGATGTTGTCGACTGCGTCGTTCATCTCATCTATCTCAGGTCCCGTTATAGAAAGTCTATCTGTATTATATCTTGTTATCCAATGAACTGATTCTTCACCTTTTTTTGACATATTTCTAACAGCCAATACCATACTTGAAACTGAAGCTGTTAATCCAGCTATTGGTATTGCGGCCATAAATGACACTAATAAATCTCTTCCTATTGCGAGGGCTCCTGTCTTTAAAGACTTCAAAGCATTTCCCCACATACCACGTCGGTCATCTTCAAGCATAGCTTGAAACTCTTCGTTGTTTTCAATTAACGTGTCTATGTCATCTGTTAGTTTTCTTTCTGGCATTGGTTTTCTACCTCTAAGATCAATTGAAATCTTCGCTCGTATTGATTTATCATACGTATCTTCTTCTGTTTCTTCTTCTTCGTTCTCTGGAAACATATCGCGATATGCATACTTGTCGTCATCGCGCCCTTTATTGACACGACTAAGCCTAGATGAAAAATTGCTATCTGCTGATTGTGAATGTCCGCCCGAGGCGCCTGTTAGACTCCAGGGTCTGCGTGCTTGTCCAAGCTGACCCGATGTGTCTGTATGAGGTACTCCTCCTACAGACGGGAGTCCTCTTTCATTTAATTTCTTCTTCATACATATAAATATTACGAGTAGCGCTCTTTTTCTTGTTTTGTTGCCATTTGATCAGCGTGCTGTAATAAAAGTGCTAGTGTTGGCTCTCTTCCGAAATAAGGCTTGTTCTCGTCTACTCCAGGGCCGTCATTTGTGCGTATAGCGATCCACTCGTCTAATGTTAGCTGTACTCCAAAGTGTTGGAGCATCCAAAGTCCACGTTCGGCGTTTGGCATTGACTGCATGTCTTCATTTACTTTGTACATTTGACCGAGCTTTTCACGATGCCAATCGCTGTCCTGCTCTAAGTAATATGCTTCTTCTAGATCGCCGACCTTTCCCCAGTCATGAAATAGAGCCGATATAATCATCGATTCAGCAGGTACTGTTACATCGTAAACTTGTATTAATTTTTTTAAGTTGCGCAGAACATTCAGTGAGTGTTCGACGAGCCCGCCTGGGTGTGCACAATGAAAAGATAATTTCGTAGAAGCTGGGGCCATTAGAAGCCTCTCACCCATATGTTCTACCATTGTTGTTACTGATTCAGATCGATCTCCTAACTTAGAGCACATCTTTAAAAAGAGTGCATAATTGCTTGTAAGAGTGTCGATATCATGTAGGTGCTGTGTCATTTTTTGTCCTTTTGTAAAATAAGCTCAAATCGAGCGGAAATCTGTTTTGTTTAAACCCTGGTATTATTATACCATCTTTTGTTATATTTTTCAACTGTTTTATACTATTTTTATGTACATCAAGAATTAGTGCATCGTGTAATACGAAAAGCGGGCTTATTGTTAGTTCTTCTTTTTTTATGTTGTCGATTATTTGTCTGAATCCTAACAGTGAGACATCTACTCCTGTTGACTGCGTGAAGTAGTTTACAAAAAGATGATCATTGTTGGCACTCGTATAGATGTTACGCCCGTATAAATTTTGAATGACGCCGTTGTCATCAATAGAGTTCACAAGTGCATCATGTAGATTTCTGATCCCAAAGTAGTCTGATATGTGGTTGAATATCTCGTCTGAATTGTTCACCCTGATGAGATTGTTTAAGTTACCTCTTGACATTCCGTATATGATTGCAAGAGTTGCTTTCTTTGCTAGCTCACGATCTATGCTGTTATTACACATATCAGATATATCAGTGTAAAGATCGTCAGGTACATTGTCCTGTTTTACGAGTGCTAAGATTCTTGGTTCTAGTGACTTAAAGTCCAGCTGTATTATTGCTCCGTCTGATCCGTGCTTTGATTTAAGTATATCTCTGTGCTCTCTCTTTAGATGAAGAATGTTTGGTCCTGATTTTACAGATAGTCTTCCTGTTACACTTGCAGTTTGTGTATATTTTATTTTTTCTTGTCTTCTGAACTCGTTGAGAAGTTTTAGATTTCTGACATCTGTGTTTTTTATATGATTTCTTAGTGCAAGCGTGTCTATTGAATAATCCTCTAGATCAAAGAGAACTGACCGACCTGTTAAGAATTCATCAGAATAGTAGTTGTTTTCTTTTATAAAACTTTGCTCCTTTTCTGCATACTCACGAGCCGTATCTACGAATCTTTTGAAATGATTTAAACCTAAGGCATGAACCCAGTTGATTTTGTTTACGCCTAATTGGGAGTATGCATTTGCGTGTATCTCGCTTGTAATCACAGGGGCACTGCGTTTGTTTATGATGGAAACCACATCTAAACTCTTTAATGTACTGCAGCCGTCGACAGCCCATTCATCAGTGTACTCAGAAGTTACAGTAAATGTATCATCTTGTATAATGAAGTCTTTTTTGGTTCCAAGAATATTTTTTGATATTACAAATTCCACGTTTTATTATAACGAAGAGTTTTAAATTGTTCATTATTCAGCGGCTGCTGTTGTTGGTGTTGTTGCTGTAGCGGCGGGTGTCTCTTCGCCCGTAGGACTGTTTAAAAAACGTACATCGCTTATTAACCCTGTGAATGAAACGCTTCCCTTGAACGTTGGCTTTAGTTGTGCAGTTGTTTTGAAGACTCCCGGTGATATTTTATGAGTTATTTTTGTCATTGCGTACACGTTGTCTAAGTCTGTGTTTGTGTCAAAATCAACAAAATATTCTTGTCCATACCTTAATAACGGGCAGCCCATTAGGTCTATAGAGAGATTAGCTGGCATTATTTTTTGTGCATCTTCCTGACTTCCCGGTGTTTGTGAATTATTAGTGTTTGGAGTGTTTTCATTTTGTGTCTGCAATAAAAAGTGAGCCTGTATGTTGTCATCAGAAAGCATATTCATAGATATTTTATTTATAGCCGTTCCGTCTAAGCCATAAGTTATAGACGGCATCGAATCCTTTATTGTATGTTTTAGCTTATGTGATTGTGTATTTACAACATATTTTTGAGATGGAACTCCGTATTCGTCTATAGTGTCACGACTAATTAAAATGCCTTTTGCTTTAAGTTTTTCTATTAACGCAGTACGAGCATCTCTGTTGGTGATGACTTCTTCTTCTGTGTCTCCTCTGCTTAGATTTAAATCTCTAGCATCGATAGAAAATCCATTGTTTAGATTTGACAAAAATGTTTGTAATTCATTTGGTTTTGATTTTCCGTCGTATACATGCATTCTCAAAATATTTTTTCCATCTTGAGATCTTTTTGATTGTACCAATATTTTTAAATCTGGCATTTCAACTTTACTTGTACTTAATGTTCTTTGTTGTTCCGTTTCTCCGGCTTCAACCAAGTCATCAATTTTATCTTGAAGATCTGCAATTTTGCTTTCTAATGCGGCGATCTCGGTATCTAGGGCATCGATTTCAGTCTGAAGTGATGCTCTCGTTGTTTCACTTGTAGCTTGTGACTGTCTTGTAGTCTTGTCTTCTCTAGTTGCCGTTTTTTGTCGTAGTGTGTCTCTTTCTTGATCAATTTGTGTTCTATAACCTTCTATTTCAGTTAATTGTGTTGTAGTTACTATACTGAACTGTGTATTAAACTTATCTTTCATCTCAGAACGTATAACACTAGTAAAGGTAGCGACTGTTAAATTTTGTGTCTCTCTTATTGATTTTTTTAATTTTTCACGCACAGTATTATTGTTTATTCGAAAGTTGCCAATATATTGGTCAGCTAGACCAGGGCATTTTCTGTTAAACTGGTATATGAACACATGAATTTCGTCAGCAGGTGGTGTATCTCCTAACAATAATCTTTTTACTATTGCATTTATAAAAAGCTTGTCAAACGTTATATCATTTCCTGATGCGATCGTAGATCTTTGCTCGTCGATTCGACTTCTAAATTCAGCTTCGATGTCTTCGATTCCTCCTGTCATAGGAACAAAATCATCGTTTTCAGGGCCTTTGTATTTCCACGTATCGTCTACTGTCCACCTGTACGTGTACTCATCTCCTGCTCTTGTAAAATCCAGATTTATTTTCTGCCCAGATAATCCACACTGCTCTAGAAAATTTCCAACATATGTATCAAGCATTGTATAGTATTCTGTGAATCTGCTAGAAGTGAGACTGCTTAAAGCGGTGTTGAACTCCGCTTGCTCTTCTTCTGACATGCCTCCTTGCCCTCTTGCATTTTTTACTCTTTGAAGTGCATTATTGTCAAGAATCATAGCACTATCTGAGTCCGCTTGCGTTACTATACTTGTAGGTAAAAGATTACCCGTAGTCCTTCGTGAGTTTATAGCCGTTGTCCCTGCACGAACAGTCTGCAAATCTTGTATCAACGATTCATGAAGCTCTCGTATTCCGGCACCACCTGGTGAAGAAGAAAACATTGAAGTGTTTGACATCTCTCTTTGACCCGACATTGCAAGGCTGAGGTTCACAGTTACGACTCCTGCATCGTTGAAGCTGTAAGAGCTCGATTTTAGGGCATATACTTCTTTTGTCTTGAGTCTATTTAAATATTTTCCATAAGGAGAAGTCGGATCTTGATGTCTCCATCCTGCTGAAATTTCGAACTTTGTAAACCCATACTTGCCTGGGTCTAGTAAAAAGGCTATATCATTTAATCTGTGTCTATCGTATACTTCTAATACAAGCTCTGCTGTATTCCATGCAATCAGACCTTGGCCTGCTGATTGTGTATTTATAGTTACACTCTTTATTGACATAAAGGGTCTAAATGGATCTATGTTCACTCCTTTTTTCTTAGAAATTAACGATTGAGGCATTGTGAACATTTCCATACCATTTTTTTGCATAGTATAACCAGGTTTTACTATATTGTCCTTAAGCCCTCCCTCAGTTCCTTCAGCTGATCCCTCTGGTGGTTGATATCTTGCGGGTTCACCTTCGCTGTCCAATTGAGGCGTTGATGTGCTTTCATGCATAGTAGTTGACGCCATCGTCATTAACCCGTCTGCTGATTTATATGGCATCGAAGGCAGTGAATTTTCGTCTGAATCTTTCTGAGTTGCTCCTACTGTGTTATAATCGTTTAAAAAACGTAGAGCTATAAGGTTTGGCGCCGTCGTGAGAGTTGATTGCTTATTTTCCTGAGGGTTGAATGTGCTAAAGACGGAGGCCCCATTAGCGCTGGGAGTTGCACTACTGGCTGTTGTTGTTATTCCATCGAACACGCCTCTTGTAAACACGTTTACTGTAAGCTCAGGTGTACACCTTGATCTTTCTATTGTTGGTATGTAGTTTAAAAATACCTCAGATGCTTCAGTAGAATGATATGCTGGATGAACCTCATTATTCTCTACTTTTACAAGCATCAAAGAGCCATTTGCGATCGTGCTTACATTACCTTCAGCCGGTGTTCCGCTTATCAGCAGATCTTCTACTGCGTTTGTTGCTTCCTCTGACTCTACTGTCGGGATAAATTTAACGCTTCCAAAAGCGCTAGACTTTATGGGTGTTGTTATACCATTTACGGCAAATTGAAATAACTGTGGGAGTTTCGGCGGGTCAGTCACTCTCGTCGGTGTGGTTCCAACTTCTGGTTTTACCAATCTTGTTGTAGTGTTTGCCCCTTCT
>Ga0208299_1000101_pt1 | contig 80437 bp, 113 predicted proteins | sample 15_taG_FD_184089 | JGI IMG/M metagenome (GOLD analysis project Ga0208299, IMG submission 184089) | Marine viral communities from the Subarctic Pacific Ocean - 15_ETSP_OMZ_AT15312 metaG (SPAdes) (version 2) | ecosystem: Environmental > Aquatic > Marine > Oceanic | place: Pacific Ocean... | reverse complement strand
CCATAGGAGGTAGGTTCCACTTACCAGTTTCTGGATCTTTCATAACAGCATTATATTCTTCTACTGTTTCATCAGGCCGTCTTCGGCGTGGTAGTGTCATTTATGTTATCTCCCCAAAAGACTTTTCACCTATTATATTATAACACATAATCATAGTTTTGACAAATCAGAAAGTCCAGTATGTACTTTTCTCTGTTCTGGGTTCATCTTCAAACTCAGGATCATCAGGATGGGTAAGGTGCCAGGACTCTTTCATGTAGTGTACCGCCATTGTCAGAGCATCCACCTGATCATCATGAGCCGCATTAGGGAACCTTATTAATTCTTCTATAAGATCATCCGACCATTTCTTACCTCTGGGTATCCATAGTCTACCCGCTTCCAGAATAGGCGAAGCCGCATAAACTCTGGATACCTTATCCCTGTCTGGATTATATTCCATGACCGGCAACCCAGCCCTACGCATATCCTGTATGAGAGACTGACCGCTGGCTTTCTTTTCTATCATACATACATCCGGTCTGTGTTCATTATAAAGCTTCTGCGCCAGTTTTCTAAGTTCCGGGTATTCAAACCTGCCTTTGATGTTACCCAGCAGAATCAGATGGGGCGCATAGCTTTCATGTCCTCTCTCATCATGATCATAGAGATAGAAGATGCCCCAGGTCTGAATCACACTGAAGTCTGCTGTAGTTCTGGTAGAGAAGGCTGTATCAAAAGTCTGGATAACAAAGTCACATTCAGGAGGGTCTGGATCTTCCCAGTATTGCAGCCATTTCTTTTTTATTAATCCCCCTTCCTCTGGAGTAGGATCTTGCATGTAGAGAGAGTTCCAGTACCGGCTTCCATTACTAGCCTTGATCTCATTCTCATCAGTATGTAAGACATCATCCGGTTTCCATTCGGGGAAGTAACTGGAACCTACAGGCAGACCAAGTAAATCAGAAGCTTCCTCATCCAGCCATGCCGGTATTTTAATAACATCCCAGGGAATTGTTTCATATTCAGACATATTTTCTTGTTGTTTGAGTAGCCAGCCGCATAGATCATCATAATGATATCTGGTATTAATAATAACTATAGACCCATTAGGCATAATACGAGTTCTAAGTCCTGCTGGATACCATTCTTTAATATACCTTCTACCCGCATCTGAGTAGGAATCCTCTTCAGACATTACATCATCAAGTATTGCTACATGCGCTCCCCGTCCTGCTATCTGTGACCTAACTCCCGCTGCATAATAAGTACCATTCTGATTAGTCTTCCACTTACCAGCAGCCCTGACATCGCTTCTTAACTTAACACCACTGAATATCTTCTGAAATTCTTCAGTATTTACAATATCCCTGACAGAACGACCAAAGTCAGAAGAAAGCTGATCACTATGAGAAACAGTGAGAATTTCATGTTCTGGATTTCTTCCTATATACCATGCTGGAAACAGTTTTGAACAAATTACAGACTTGCTGGAACGGGGTGGAAGAAAGACCATCAACCGTTTAGTCTTTCCTTCTTCTAATTCTTTTAGTTTGTTAGAAATAATCTCTATATGTCTTCCCATTTTAAAATCAGACACAAGAGAAGGAGCCATTAGACGGACAAATGTAAGAAAGTCTGCCTTTGATTCCCTGTTAACTTTATATGATAATAGTTCTTTAAGATTAATAAAAGAATTTAGTGGAGTATCTTCTAGATTATTCATATATATATTATACACTATAATATTTAATTATGCAATAGTAAAATATAAAAAAATAATAAAAAATAATGTAGTTAATTATATTAATATGTTACTAATATATATTATACACTATAATATTTAATTATGCAATAGTAAAATATAAAAAAATAATAAAAAATAATATAGTTAATTATATTAATATGTTACTAATGGCACTTTTGATGATAGATCCATAGATTTTTGAAATTATTTGAGAGGTCTGTTTTATATATATATACATGCGCCGGTTTTTTCGCCCGCCCCCCCACGTGATGCGAGGATTTTCCCCGGATTTCTGAGGGGTTAAACGGATCTCAAGGAGTGAGTTCTTACGAACTCCCTGAGATCCTAGTTTAGTTGGTCAGTTTGGTGGAGTTCAAACGAAGTTTGGTGGAAGGCTTGACAAATCATCCGAAGGATGGTGATTTTATACTTCCTGGCTAACTTCGTTAGACCTTGGTGTTCTGCCAAGTCCTTGAAAATCCAAGGGATTTTATAGACGCATGAACAAAGCTATGCTTTGAAGCGCCTGATGAAATCCAAAGGATTTTGACGAGGCTTGACAGGACGATGATGATGTAGTAATTATTAATTTAGTTAGTGAGTTCTTACGAACTAACTAAATTAATTAATTAGGAGAAAGCGATGAAGAAACCAATTAAGCGCACCCATAAGGTTGCGTGGCGTAGGGAATTTTATCCCATTCGTGACTTCACCACATGCCAAAGCCGGTGGTTCTGGCGGCTTGAAAATAACTAATTAATAACTCTGTACTTGAACAAAGTGAAAGTACAGAGTGATTAATTAACTTAATTTTTTGGAGAATTTGCTATGACCTTATCCGATATTCAACGTGATATCGACTTCGTCTCTGATTACCAAGTCGATGTGTCCATAACCGGACCCGGCTACGATCTCATAGATCAAGAGGGAAACTACCTTGGTAGTTTCGAGGAGGCCCAGGATTTGATCCACTGGGTCGAAAATTCTTAACCTTATACGGATCTCAGGGAGTGAGTTCTTACGAACTCCCTGAGATCCTAGTATAGAAGGAATGACAAATGACAAAAACACAAGAAGAAATCTGGGCAGCGGAAGATGCCAAAGAAGCCGCCGAATTGGTTGAGCGTAAAATCTGGAAAGATAAATTCGTTACGGCCAACGCCGCCATGCTCCCCGCCGACAAATATGGATATGTTGCTTCCGCCGCTTTAGACAACGCTTGGCAAAGCGTAGTAGAGGGAGAAATCGAAGACATCGCAGAAGATAATTCAGTATTTTGGCGGATAGCTTTTGGTTCTATCGGTTCCATACTTGCCACCGACGAATATCCCGCCGAAAGAAAACTTTACGAAGCCGCAGGATTAACATTTTAGCCTAACCCCACCAACCAACATTCAACAGGAGATTTCGATGACAAAAACTTTTAAATCTTTTACAAAAGACGGCAAGTGGCGCACTATGGGCAAGGTAACAGCATTCCGTGCCAAGGCCGATGCCGGTATTCCCGTTGCTGTTTTTCACCCCAACGGCTCTTTCTTTACCGTTGCCAATGCCGAAAAACTGCCTGATGGCGTTCCTGCCAAAGGTCGTGCAGTTTAATTAACAGAGTAGCTTGGATACTTTCCAGGCTACTCGATTAATTAAATTTTACCACAAAAACAGCGGCATAGTGACCCTCCCTACTATGTCTATGTGGCAGCATGGATGGAGAGGGTGCAACCTCATAGATCAATGTATAGTTGAGCCGATGTGAGGCCAAGGGGCGAGTAGACCTGCGACTACACACTTATTAAAGGCGGCTTTTAATTAACAAAGGAGACTATGCTATGCAGATTACGAAAATTTCCAAGTTCACCAAAAATACTCACACCCGTGAAATCCCTGTCACCCAAGCAGAGCTTGATGATTGGGATTCTGGAACTCTTATTCAGGACGCCATGCCTACTCTTTCTGCTGATGACAGAGAGTTTTTAATGACGGGTGCCACTCCAGAAGAGTGGGATGAGTTGTTTCCTATCGACTAAATTTCTTTAACTTTGTGGAAGGATGGAAGTAATGAAATTACTATCTTTAGTAAATTCGTTTCTATGCGGGGCTTTGCTAATTATAGGTGCCGCCGTTGGGGTCATGGCACCGGAAAAGTGGAGCGATATGCACAGTTTAGCTATAACCGGCTGTATAGTGGCCGGTATAGGTAGTTTAATAAGTTATTTAGTTAGTGAGTATTAACGAACTAACTAAATAACTTAATTAAGAAGGGCAAGTTGGTAGCCCATGATACCAACATAAGGAAATATAAAATGCTAATACTAAATACTTTGTTATTTATTAGCAACTTGATTTTTCTTTTGTTTGTCTTGATCATAGGAGGTTTCTAATGTATACAAGCGATCCAAAACAGGCTTTTATTAATGCAATAAATAAAGGTCTAGATGAACCTGATAACTGGATGTATATGTATTCCGAAGGGAACTTTGATTACTTTAAGAATAAATTATATAGAAATTATCGCAAATTTGAGAATTCAATTGCCAGTTATTTAGTTAGTTTAATAAGTTATTTAGTTAGTGAGTATTAACGAACTAACTAAATAACTTAATTAAGAAGGGCAAGTTGGTAGCCCATGATACCAACATAAGGAAAGGACATAATATTATGTCAAATCGCAAAGAAGTTCAATTTGTTGCACTCAATACGAATAAAAATAAAGTCTATAATCTCCAACACACAGAGGAAGGCGACAGGAAAGCTTATGATAAAGCTCTTGAAAGTGGATTTCCGATCTGGATTAAACACCCCTCTGGAAAGGTTAGCCCGGTCATAAAGAATAAAGAAAATGTGCCTGAAGATTTTGATCACAAAGCCGCTTAACTTAATCTTTTAACAGAGTAGCTCAGATTAATTAATCTGGGCTACTTCATTAAGAGATTATTTTGAAAGAAAGGAGAAGTGAAATGATTATGTACAGACGACACCTTGAACGGCACCGGGGAATAAAATATAGAATAATAACAATATATTTTTTCAAAAGGCGGGTTTGGCAAAGTAAAAAGAAAATCAACAGAACAGACACTGTGTTCCCGGCATCACTTAGTTTACTATAGAAAGGAAGTAAAATGCTAGTAAAAGAAAGCCAAGAATACGGCAAGATAAGTCTAGGCAATACAAAGATGCCTGGAACTACCTATGCCGTGGATGCCTTTGCTTGTCTGACAGGATCAAAACTTGAAAAGGTAGAGGGTTCTATCTGTGAGCAGTGTAATATGAGAAGACTCCAGAACCTACGTCCCAGCGTAGACAAAGGATATAAAAAGAATCTATTCAAGTGGAAGGTTTCTAATACCAGCAACTGGATAGATGCTATGGTCTTTCAGATTAAAAGATACGCTGCCGATGGCTATCATAGATGGTTTGATTCTGGTGATTTACAGTCAATGGAAATGCTATTAGCAATAGCAGAGGTAGCTAGACAAACACCCAAAGTAAAACACTGGCTACCTACAAAAGAGTATAGTATCTATACAAAGTATTTAAAGACTAATACTTTGCCAGCCAACCTGATTGTCAGGGTATCGGCACCCATGATAGATGGCAAACCGTCTAAAGCATTTAAAAATACCAGTACTGTTCACCGGAATAGTGAGCCGCTGGGCTTTGAATGCAAGGCTAGGATTAGAGGCAATGCTTGCGGTCTATGCCGTGCCTGTTGGGATAAAAGAATTAAAAATGTGAGTTACCCAAAACACTAATACACTATTTAGTTAGTGAGTACTAACGAACTAACTAAATAGTATATTAAGAGGCCAAGATGTTGGGCCATGTCAACATTATTCTAGAAAGGAAATGGAAAATGGGGCGAATGAGTGATCTCGACATTGAACGTCGAGAAAACAATCCTGAAGAACCTGAACAGGAATATCCTGATTGTCTAACAGCAATTGGATTATCAATGGCTCTTGTAGATACATTAATTCAACAAGAATACATAAAGCCTGAATTCAAGCTACAAGCACTCCATGATATAGAAAAAACTATTAAATTTAAAATGGAAGCAAATTCAACAGTGTTTTACCAACCATAGAATAGGAGAAGCAACATGCAGATAATTAATAAGACAGGTGTATTTGGTAGTAAAGAAATTCGCAAGAACAAAAACAGGTACGGCTTTTCAGTAGGCGATAGCTTTCTGGGTATACATTTTAGAAAGCGGTCACTATATATAGAAATGTTCTACCCGCCGAAAAGATTTGGTGAGAAATCTATGCCGGTCCTGTCGCTCTAACCTTGATAGTACTGTAACAGGGTTAGAGTTGATCCTGTTACAGTACTTTTTTAGGAGAAATAAAATGACCATTAATTTAAAAGATTTTGATGTACCTGAGAGTCGGAAAGATTTGGACAATCCTTCTAATATTAGATGGCTGTTAAGAAATTTAGCTAGTAGAAATAAAAACAATCCAAGGTTTGAAATGGTATTCAACGAACTAAAATCTTTAACTAAGGGGTTTTTGTAGATTGACTTTATTATTTAAATATGATATACATTAACCGTGAAAGGAGAAATAAAATGTGGATAATAAAATACAAAGATGAAATAGTTTTTACAACACCAAATTACAAAACATTAGACGACCAACTAAAGATGTTTAAGGTGCTTAACTTTAAAGCTCCACTCACCTATGAGTGGTTGGGTACTAAACAACCGACTATTGACATACTAGCATAGATATGCTAGTATATTAAGGAACTGACCAATGAAAGATATATTATTTTTTGCTCTCATTTTCGCAAACATTTTTCTTATTCTATTTTTTCTGGTATATGGAGTGTTTATATTATGGTAAATAAAAAGGGATTTTTTAAGAAACGCTCTCCTTATTGGAGGACGTTACGAAAACTAAGTAATCAGATTGTTGCTGCAAAGAAAGGCAGAGGCAGTTACCGGCGTAAAGATAAACATAAGGAGAAATGCTATGACTGATAATATTACAGAGGATGTACTGGCTTTAATGGTTAAAGGAAAAGCCAGTATTAAAAGGGGATGGGTTATGACAGAAATCCTAAAAGAAATAAGTAATAAATACGGTGAGCCTGGAATGAAGGTAGCCAGAGAATTTATTATTAAAGATTATTGTGGGATAAAGGAGCAGTAAAATGCAGTTACCAACATTTGAAACGATAGAAGATGTAAAACTATTTCTCAATCAGGAAGGTGACACATGGTGTAGACCTATGGTTGAGGAATTTATAGAGATGTGTGGGTCTGATCTTGATATACATGAACTCAATGGCTGGCTCCTGTCTGAAATGAAATCCCTGTCTGAGGGCTATGAAAACTTTTATGATAATTAATCATCTTAGTTAGTGAGTACTAACGAACTAACTAAGATGATTAATTAAAGCCAAGCTGGTCGGGCTTTGACGGCTGGCACAATGAGAGGTACATACGATGTTTGATAAAGATAAAATTGATTTTGAAGTAGAGAAGATTGAACTAAACCATACTTGGCGTCCGAAAATCGGACCGGAGCATACCACCTTTGCGTGGCCGGAGGAAACTGCCTCAATTCCTGCCAATATCGGAATGGGTATCCGCAGAAAAGATACTAAAGAAGTACTTGGTATTGTTTCCGCAGACTACCAACCTGTGCAGTACAGTGAGATTGTTGAGGGAGTGGAAGAGGCTCTTCACCTTGCTCAAATGGATATGACTGATGCTAGGTTTAATACTAGTGTCTATGATAATGGTGCTAGGCTGGAGTTAAGAGCTTGGTTTCCGGCTCATCAGGTAGCTATGCAAGATGATGGCAAAGATCCAATAATACCTGAGTTTGTGTTCAGGACTTCTCATAACAGAACATGGGCTAACAATGGTATGATGGGGATGTGGCGTAGCTTCTGTTATAATACTTTAGTATCTGGCGACAAGCTGGCCTATGTCTATGGCAGACACACCAAGAATTTCAACGTGGGTGCCTTTGCCGGAAAGATACAGAATGCTGGCGAGTTTATCTCTGGCTCTGGTCTGAATCAAATGAGGGATTGGTATAATACCAAGGTCACAAGAGATCAGGCTATCAATTTATTTACTGAAACTCTGGCACAACGTACTGATAATGTTAGCAGAAAGAAGGTTGCTAATAAGGTTATGCTTTCCAACCTAATGAAAATCTTTGATGAAGAGAACCGGCATCTGCATGGTAAAGGTGCTTATGAAGGCTATAGCAAGCGAAGTATTGGTACACTCTGGTCAGCATACAACGCCGCTACCCATTGGTCTAGCCATCCTAAGAGCAAGACAGGTAGCAACCACAATGTTAGAGTAACAAGAGAAGACAGGGTCAGAAAGATGCTGGCTTCTGATGCTTGGCTGGGATTGACGCAGGTGGCTGCTTAATATAATGAAAACAAAAGAACATTTAATATATTTTAAAGATGAAGCACCCAGGATTGGTTCTGGTTGGCGCAAGGTAACTGTCAAGAAGGGCCGAAAATGGGTGCATCTTTTTGGTAAAGATGCTAAGAAAAAACTTTTGATGCAGCAATGGAAAGTGATGGAGAGAGCTATGATAAAGTATCATGAAAGAAATGGACCAGGTAGGTTAGATACTTTTAATGGAGAAATACTATGACATCCCAAACAACTAGAGGTAACTATGAGATGGGTAAACTTCCTCTAATAAAACGTCTTCTATGGTCAAGTATAGATAAAATAAAACATACATCTGTGAAGTATGCACCAAGTGAAACATTATTACATAAGAAAATTTATTATGATGATTGGAGGGAGATAATAAGAAAACTTGAAGCTTTGGAGAAGGAGATAGACCAGCTATGAATGAGACAGACAGATGATTGCCTATAAACTATTTAAGGAACGAAGGGATGGCAGCATTGGCCCTCTCTTCATAGGTGCCAGCCAGAGAATACCTATTGGTGAGTGGCTACCAGCAGAAGATATTCCCACCAAAGGCTTTGCTCACAGACCAGGATGGCACACAGGAGTAGAGCCTAATGCTCCTCACCTGAAGCAGGGTGGTAACAGAGCTTGGTATGTAGTTGAAATTAAAGACTATACTACATTCAAACGGCCCTCTAATCAGGGTGGTGAGTGGCTCATCGCCCAGTACATGAAAGTATTAAGGAGATTAAAATGAGTATAGACGCAAGAGTAATGTCACAGCTTGAAGACTTCTATGAAGAAGCCCTGGAGATGGGGATGACTGAGGAGAAAGCCAGGGAATGGGCATGGGATAAGAATATGGATCTGGGTCGAAAATTCTTAACCTTATACGGATCTTGGGCATACAAAGCTAATGGTGAGTGGAGCATTGATGCTAAAAACAAAAAGAATGCAGAGACTTCAGAAAATGACTGAAGAAGAAAAGAAAGCTATGAATGAGATAGATATTCTGAAAAAGAACGTAGCTGATCTGCAAAGACAGTATCAAGAAACCTTAATAAAAATTAAGAAATTGCAAGAGGAGAAGTAAATGCAGTTTATATTAAATTTAGATTGCTCTGAAGCTGATGATAATCAAGTAAAGATTATGGCAACAGAAGCAGTCAAAGATGGTGACTTTTTAAATTGGGATCATGCCTATGAATCTATATGGGATTGGTTGGAAGGAGAAGTAAATGAGTGTCATCGAAGGTAAGGTCTGGGGTAGCACAGAGCCTCTACTCCAATCCCCTGCCGTGGAAATACACCGCATCAAGGTAGAACTGGGCGGTTATTGTTCACAACATAAACATCAGGCCAAAATAAATGCTTTCTATGTAGTCTCTGGTGAGCTAGAGATACAAAGATGGAAAGACTACGGTCTATGCGACAGTACCCATCTGTTTGCTGGTGATATGTCTATCGTACCGGCAGGTGAGATGCATAAATTCATAGCTCACCAAGAGACAGAAGCTCTGGAAATTTATTGGACAGAACTCAAACACTCTGATATTCTCAGAGAGAATGTTGGTGGTACAACCCCAGCAAAATTAAGAGAGGTAATATGATTATGGGAAGTAAAATAGACTACTTAATGCAAGACGCCGTTAATGCTAAAATCAAGAGTATGACGGTAGCGGAGAAGGAATTAATGTTGTTTTCCGAGTTAATGTCCTATCTCGATAGGTCAACTACTGACACTATGGAAACTATAGAAGAATGGTTAAAAGAAGAGAAAGGATACTGATAATGGATATATTGTTAATATTATTAAGTTTATTTGGGGGGTTCTGGCTGTGGTTTTTGTAATTGCTCATATCGAAGACCCAATGGATATCTTTAGTATAGATATTTTGCCTGACGATAACGGCCACAAAGTAAAAACTTTTAAAACTAAACAAGAGGCGCACCATTATCTGGAATCTATAGATATCCATCCGCTATCATTATTTAATTCAGACATAATAATTGCGAGGGTACATTGAAATATTTATTAGTAATTGTAAGTATCTTTTTATTTACTAGACCTACTAATGCAAACGAGTTTGAGTGCTTGGTTGAAGCATTATATCATGAGGCAAGATCTGAAAATGATATTGGTGTATTAGCGGTCGGTACTATAATTTTAAACAGAGTAAAGCATAAAAGATTTCCCAATACAATTTGTAGGGTAGTCCATCAGGGGTATTACTGGAAGACTAATCCTATCAGAAATAAATGCCAATTTTCCTATTGGTGTGATGGTAAGACAGAAAAATATAAAAATATTAAATCTCTTTTTAGAATAATACTACTGGCAGAAATGCTTTGGGACGGGGCTGCTATTGCATCTCTGAATAAGGCAACTCACTACCATGCATCCTATGTTAGACCCATGTGGTCTATGAAAAAACAATTTAAGTTAATCACGCAGAAGGGTAGGCATTTATTTTACGTTGACTCACGTTAATTTTTGGGGTATAATATGAAACAAACTATAGAAGAAAGATTACATAAACATATTGAAATTTTAAAACAACAATTAGAAAAGGAAAGGGATGAAAATAAAAAACTAAAAGAAAAATTATCTGAATTTGATTATAGAAAAGCAAATCAAGGATGGGTTGAAAATGACTAGTAATTTGTGGAGAAAGGAACGGAGACAGGCTTTTAATTTTTTATTAAAACAATATCTTCAGGAAGGTTATGACCCCAGAGAGGCTAAATCATTAGCCAAGAGAGAGGTTGATGAAATTATGTTAGACAAAGAAGATTTTGTAAACAACCTGTGGGAGGAGACTTATAGTGATGTCTAGATGGAGAGTTATTCTAAAAAAGAAACTGTCAAATATTATTATAGAAGATTTTAAAACCAGAAAGGAAGCGGAGGAAGAGGTGGCTTGGCGAACCCAGTTAGCAAATCATTTGAGACACACAGGTTCCATCTCTAACGACCCTAAAAGTCTTTATGAAATTCAAAAAATTAAAAATGTTGGCAATCCAAAACACTAAAATACTATTTAGTTAGTGAGTTCTACGAACTAACTAAATAGTATATTAAGGCCAAGATGTTGGGCCGTGGACAACATCACCGAAAGGAGATTTTAATGAGTGATACTAAATGTATATCAAAGGGGCCATGTCCTAGCTGTACCTCAAGTGATGCCCATGCCTTGTATGATGATGGTCACTCCTATTGTTTTAGTTGCGAAACAAATTTTAATAATAATTCAAAGGTGGTACCAATGACTAATACAAAAAGTTCTGGATTATTAAAAACAAGCGGTGAGGTGTCTGCCATTAGTGATCGGCACATAGAACGTGAAACCATTAAAACATTTAATGTTGAAGTAACAAAATCTGGCAGTACAATTACCCATCACATCTATAAATATTTTGACAACAACGGCAATCATGTTGCTAATAAAATCAGAGAAGTGCAAGGTAAAAAATTCTGGTCTGAAGGGAATGTAAGCGGCTCTGTTTTATTTGGTGAAAATATATTTTCTGGTGGTGGCAAATATGTTACAGTCTGTGAGGGTGAGATTGATGCTATGTCTGTCTATCAGATGAATGGCAAGTACCCTACTGTTTCAATTAAGAACGGTGCCGCATCAGCAGTTGAGAACTGTAAGAAAGCCTTTAACTATCTTAACCAATTTGAAACCGTAGTTCTGTGCTTTGACAACGATGACCCAGGCAGGAAGGCGGCACAAGCAGTAGCTCAAATCTTTGAACCCAACAAATGTAAAATCTTAACTCTAGAACTTAAAGATCCAAACGAGTATCTAAAGGTTGGTAAACGTGAGAAGTTTATGCAGGAATGGTGGAATGCTAAACCATATACACCTGCCGGTATTATCAATCTAGCTGACCTTGGTGATGCATTGTTTGAAGAAGACTATTGTGAGACTTGTCTTTATCCCTGGCCTAAAATGAATGATAAAACCTATGGTATTAGAACTGGGGAACTAGTCTGCTTTACCAGCGGTGCCGGTATGGGCAAGTCAAGTATTATTAGAGAACTTATGCATCATATCATGAACAGTACTAAGGATAACATTGGTGTGTTATGTATGGAAGAGAACACCAGGAACACAGCCTTTAATATTATGAGTGTCGAGGCCAATGCCAGACTTTATATCAGAGAAGTACGAGAAGAATACACCAGAAAACAGCTAATAGAATGGCGGGATAAGACCGTTGGCTCTGGCAGGTTCCTTGCCTTTGATCACTTTGGTTCAATTTCTAACGATGAGATATTGGATCGTGTTAGGTACATGGCTAAAGCTAGAGATTGTAAGTGGATTTTCCTAGATCATCTCTCTATACTGGTGTCAGGGAATGAAGAGTTTGGGGATGAAAGAAAGTCTATTGATGTTCTTATGACCAAGTTAAGATCTCTGGTGGAAGAAACTGGCGTTGGCTTGTTACTTGTTTCACACCTACGCAGACCATCAGGTGATAGGGGTCATGAGGATGGCAAGGAAGTATCCCTCTCTCACCTGAGAGGATCGGCCAGCATAGCGCACCTATCTGATAGTGTCATAGCCCTGGAAAGAAACCAACAGGCTGAAGATGAAACTGAAGCTAATACAACCACAATAAGAATACTCAAGAACAGATACACTGGAGACACTGGTGTGGCGTGTTATCTTTTCTATGATAAAAATACTGGTAGGATGACCCAGATTGATAATCCTTTTATGGAGAATGATGATGCCTCATAAAGATCCAGAAAAACGAACTGAGTATTATAAAAAATACTATCAAGAAAATAAAGAAAAACGAACTGAGTATTATAAAAAATACCGTTTAGAAAATAAAGAAAAACAGATGGAACGAAATAAAAAATACTATCAAGAAAATAAAGAAAAAATACTTAAACATACTAAACAATACCGTTTAGAAAATAAAGAACACTGGATGTGTTGCACAAGTAAAGTAAGAGCTAAACAGAAGAACCTTCCTTTTAATCTTAGTACAGAATATCTTAGAGAAATATGGCCTGAAGATAACAAATGCCCAGCTTTAGGAATTACTATGAAGAAAGGAGATTTTTGTGTAACAGATCACTCTCCAACTTTAGATAGAATTATTCCTGAACTGGGGTACATAAAAGGAAATGTACAAGTTGTATCTGCTTTAGCTAATAGAATAATGTCTGATGCTACAGTAAATCAAGTTATGGCAGTAGCAAAACACTATGAAAAAATAACAAAGGAGTTAGAAAATGGTAAGAAAACCCTTCAGTAAAGATGAGTATGACAAAGCAGATACGCCAGCAAAGAAACAAATGCTGGGTTGGTTGGGTCATAATATACCTGATCTTATCACTGATTCAAAAGAGAACTTTGGCTTCGATATTAGAGGGTATCTTGATAGTAGTTCCAGCAATCACTTCTATGAAGTTGAAGTCAAGTGGGGATGGAAAGGAGATTGGCCTGAGAGTTGGAAAGAATTACGCATTCCCTACAGAAAGAAAAGACTGCTGGATAAATGGCAGAAAGATTTTAGAAATGCTGACTTAACCTTTGTTGTTTTCAGAGGAGACTTCAAAAGAGCATGGCATGTTCCAGGAGATGTGCTTCTTGAATCTGAAGTCAAGGAAGCATACAATAAAAATATAGCAAAAGGAGAAAAGTTTTTTCATGTTCGTACTGATTTAATTTACCAAGTGGATATGACCTATGACAACAGCGATAGTTGATATTGAAACAAATGGTCTTGGTGACACAACCAAGATACATTGTATTGTAGCAAGAGAAGAAGATTCTGGAAAGGAAAAAGTATGGATCAAGGAGCAGTGTGCGGATTTCGGGGAATGGTCAAAGAAAATAAATAAGTTTATTATGCATAATGGAATTAGTTTTGATGCCCCTCTTTTAAATAAATTTACAGGGTCTGCAATAAGAGCTACCCAGATAAGGGATACTCTATTAGAGTCGCAGTTGTTTAATCCTATTAGAGAGGGTGGTCATTCTCTTGAATCCTGGGGAAAGAAATTAAAGTTTTTGAAAGGGGAGCATAAGGATTTCACAGTATTCACTAAAGAAATGCTACAGTATTGTAGGCGTGATGCAGAACTCACTGGGAAGGTTGCTTCTACTTTGCTTGAAGAAGGTGAGAGATTTCCTTCCAGACCGTATGAACTTGAAAGAAAAGTAAGACTTATTGTTGATCACCAGGAAAAGAATGGCTTTGCTTTTAATCTACCGGAAGCAATGATCTTATTGGCAAGGTTGGAAGATGAACAATTTAATTTAGAGAAGCAGTCGCTTGAAATATTTCCACCTAAGATTTTCCAGCTTAAAACTAAGACAAAAGAAGAACCGTTTAATATTGCCAGCCGTAAACAGATTGCTGAAAGACTTATGGAGAAGGGGTGGAAGCCTACGAAGAAAACAGATAAGGGAAATATTATTATCAATGAAGAAGTTCTTGATAAAATTAAAATTAAAGAAGCTAAAATGTTTAGTCGGTACTTCCTTCTACAAAAACGTACAGGACTACTGAAGTCTTGGATAAAAGAATGCCAAGAGGATGGAAGAGTGAGGGGAAAGGTTCTTACTCTCAGGACTGTGACCGGCAGGATGGCGCACCACTCTCCCAATATGGCCCAGGTTCCCGCTGTTTATTCACCCTACGGTAAAGAATGTAGAAGTCTATGGACTGTCACTAATCCAGATACCCATGTCTTGGTAGGTACTGATGCGTCTTCTCTAGAATTAAGATGCCTTGCTCATTATCTTGATGATAGAGGGTACATCAATGAGGTAGTCAACGGAGATATTCATACAGCCAACCAACGTGCGGCAGGATTGAAGACCAGAGATCAGGCTAAAACTTTTATCTATGCCTTTCTCTATGGTGCCGGTCCTGTTAAGTTAGGACAGATAGTAGGAGGTGGTGCCGCACAAGGTGCTAACCTTATTAAAAGATTCTTAGATAATGTTCCTAATCTAAAAACTCTAAGAGAAAATATTCAGGAAGCTGCCAAGGCCGGTCCAATAAGAGGAGTGGATGGTAGGCTTCTGCAAATAAGAAGTGTTCATTCAAGTGTTAATACTCTCTTGCAAGGAGCAGGAGCAATTATCTGCAAGGAATGGCTGATTCATATGGACAAGTACATTAGAGAAGTTGGTGTAGATGTTAAGTTAGTGGCATCAATCCACGATGAATACCAGTTTGAGGTAGCCAAGAAAGATGTTAATAGGTTTGGTCTAATCACCAAGTCAGCTATGAAGGATGCAGAGAGATCATTAAAAATTAAATGTCCTCTTGACTGTGAATATAAAGCTGGTCGGACATGGGGAGAGACTCACTGATGGAGTATCAAAGGGCATTAAATTATTTAGAAAAGGATACAAATAGTTCTTGACATATGTAATTCTATCTGCTATACTTACACCCATGATGAAAGGAGAAAAGTTACGAAACTAAATGATCACCATTTTATTGTTATTAACCATATGAAATTATCAAAAGGAGAAAAGTTATGAGTAACACTATTATTTCTGGTACTGCATATTGGGCGCATGTTCTTACTCCCAATACAAAATTTAATGCTGATGGTGAGTGGAGCATTGAGGTATGTAATCTTGATGCTAAAAACAAAAAGGTTGCTGAAGCTGATGGACTCACAATTAAAAACAAAGGTGATGACCGTGGTGACTTTGTTACCCTCAAACAGTATGCTCGTACAAAAGACGGCACACCTCGTGCAATACCTGTAAAAGATTCTCTTCGCAATCCCTTTCCAAGCGATAAGAGAATTGGCAACGGCTCTAAGATAAATGCTTCTTATTTTCCTAAAGAGTATTCAGCTTATGGAGGCGGTGTTAAAGGATACCTTCTTGGTGTCCAAGTAGTAGACTTAGTAGAATATATTGGCGGTGGGGATGACTTCGCCGTGGTAGAAGACGGGTATGTTAGTGACCAAGATGAAGACATTCCTTTTGCTTAATCACAAAACTATCCTATTTAACTAATCTAACAAGGAGACTAGGGGTGGTTGAGAAATCAGCCATCCCTCTTTTTTATCATGAAAAAAATAGACACACTTGTAGAAGATATTTATAATCTATTTTCTCCAGACCCGGTTAGTATGACTGAAGAAGAAATAGATAATCATATTAATACCTTCGGTGATATGATTAAAATACACATTAAAGAATTTATATGTGGCGAACCTAAAGTCATGGGTAATTTAAGACTATCGGCTATAGGAAAACCTGACCGGCAGTTGTGGTATAATGCTAACAGCAAACAACTAGATACCCCTATAAAACCCAGCACTAAAATTAAATTCTTATATGGGTATATCTTGGAGGAACTTCTTCTTCTCTGTTCTTCTATTGCCGGTCATGAAGTTACTGACCAGCAGAAAGAGGTGGAGTTAGAGGGAGTGAAGGGACATCAGGACTCATTGATTGATGGTGTTCTGGTGGATTGTAAAAGTGCGTCAGGTCCAGGCTTTCAGAAGTTTAAGAATAATTCATTAGCTTATGAAGATCCCTTTGGATATATAGCTCAAATCTCAGCCTATGCCGAAGCCAATGGTCTGGATGAGGCGGCTTTCCTAGCTATAGATAAGTCTACCGGAGAGATTTGTCTTTCCAGAGTACATTCAATGGAGATGATAAATGCTAGAGACAGGGTAAAGTATCTTAAAGATCTTGTTCAGCAGAGTAAAACACCTAGTCGTTGTTATGAGGCTGTGCCGGATGGTAAGTCTGGTAACCACAAGCTTGCCGTTGGGTGTGTTTATTGTTCTTACAAAAAAGATTGTTGGGCTGATCTTAATAATGGAAATGGGTTACGAGTATTCCAATATGCCAGAGGAAAAAGATTCTTAACACATGTTGCTAAAGAGCCTGATGTCCCAGAGGTATTTAACTGGTAATGCATTGGCAATATGAGAGGAAGCCAGACCTGTCTCAGTTTGGCTTTGTCTACCGTATAACAAATAATCAAACTGGCAAAGCTTATATAGGCTGTAAACAATATTATCATTACAGAAAGTATAAGGGAAAGACTAGAAAAACTGAATCAAACTGGAAGTCCTATATGGGTTCCAGTAAACATTTATGTGAAGACATCAAGAAAATTGGGAAGACTAAATTTTCTTTCCACATCTTGGGTGAGTTCAAGAATAAGAGAAGTCTAAGATATTATGAGTGTTATTTTCAAATGAAACATAAAGTATTAACTTCTACCTTGGAAGGATCAGATGAACCTGCCTTTTATAATAATTATGTGGGCGGTAAATTTTACAGGCCGGTTCAATGTTACGATGAATGTTAAAGTATCAGCACGATCTATCTATGAATATACAAACAAGAACCCTCATCGAAGTTTGTATGTAGCTATTATAGTACAAGCTTTATTGGATGCTTCAAGACCTGAAGATAAATATGAATCCAGTGAGTCTAAAGAGATAAGAGAGGAAGCGCATGAATGGTTCTTCTGTTCTTGTCAGGACTTTAACATTATATGTGATTATGCAGGATTTGAACCAGTAAAAATTAGAAAATTTGCTTTAAAGGTTATTAACTCAGGAGAAACTGAAGATGGAAAAAGAAAACTTGTTAGTTCACTCATCTACTGATCCTCTAACTAAGCAGGTTGGTGGGTCACATTACAAAAGCTGTGGTATCCAGCCAGTAGAATACATTCATGCCAATGACTTAAATTATTTTGAAGGTAATGTTATTAAATATATTACCAGACATAGAACCAAAGGAGATGGAAGAAAAGATATAGAAAAAGTTATACATTATGCAGAGTTAATTCTTCAATTAGAATATGGTGACAAAGACTCTCAATTAATCTTTAATCTTTCAAACAAAAAAGGAATTGTTTAATGATGACCAGTTATGGGCCTAAAATACCTGTGTGCGAATCATTACATGCAATGAAATATAGATTGCCTAACGAAAGCTTTGAAGAATCCAAGGCTAGAGAGGCAGCAGCAATGGGAGATAGTGATGAACACAGAAAACAGTACAAAGATATTATCTTGGATCAAAGGTTTATGGCGGCGGGTAGAGTACAGGCGGCTATGGGATCGCCAAGGAATGTTACGGCGTATAATTGCTTTGTTAGTGGCCTCATTGAAGACTCTATGGATTCGATTATGCAACGAGCCTCTGAAGCTGCTGAAACAATGCGTAGAGGAGGGGGGATTGGCTATGATTTCAGTCGTATTCGCCCTTGTGGTGATAGGATTGTGTCTCTTGATAGCTCTGCCAGCGGTCCTGTATCATTCATGCACATATATGATGCAGTATGTCGCACAATTCTTTCGGCGGGACACAGAAGAGGGGCAATGATGGGAGTTCTGCGTGTGGATCATCCTGACATAGAGGAGTTCATACGAGCCAAGAAGAACGACAACCAGCTAACCAATTTTAATATTTCTGTGGGTGTGACAGATGAGTTTATGGATGCTGTATCCAAGAACAAACCTTTCATGCTCCGGTTTAAGAACCAGAATCATGGTGAGATAGATGCCTCTATGCTCTGGGATGAGATCATGCGTAACAACTGGGATTGGGCAGAGCCTGGGATTCTATTCATAGATCGTATCAATGAGAATAATAATCTTCATTACTGTGAAGTTATAGAAGCAACTAACCCTTGCGGTGAACAGCCCCTTCCTCCCTTTGGAGCCTGTCTACTAGGGAGTTTTAATCTTGTGAAGTACCTAACTGTAGTAAACAACCCTTACCTTACTGAAAAAGAGGAGGAGAACTACTTTAACTTCAAACAACTCAAGGAGGACATCCCTCATGTTGTTCGTGCTATTGACAATGTTATTGATAGGACTGAGTACCCTCTTGATGCTCAGTCTAAGGAAGCAAAGAGGAAACGTAGGATGGGGCTTGGTATTACTGGGCTTGCCAATGTTTTAACTTTGCTGGGCTTTAAATATGGTTCTCTTGAAGCAGTTAAATTTACTCGTAAAGTTATGAAGACCTTAACGTATGAGGCTTACAGCGCCAGTGCCGATCTAGCCACAGAGAAAGGAAGCTTCCCATTCTTCAAACCTAACTATCTGGACAGTGAGTTTATCAAAAGCTTTCCGAAAGATTTACAGGACAAGCTGCGTCAATGTGGTATGAGAAATAGCCATCTTATTTCTGTTGCTCCCACAGGTACTATTAGTTTTACCGCTGACAATATCAGTTCGGGTATCGAACCTGTGTTTGCATTGGAGTATGACCGTACAGTACAGACTGAGGAAGGCACTTCCATCATTAAGATGCAGGATTATGTCTATCGTAACTACGGTTTGAGATGTGAGGTATCCGGTGATCTTAATGTAGATGATCATCTGGCTATGCAGATAGCAGTACAGCCCTATGTAGACTCTGCTGTTAGTAAAACTATCAATGTAGGCGATAGTGTAACCTTTGAAGAGTTCAAGGATGTCTATATCAAAGCATGGAGAGGAAAGCTCAAGGGAGTTACAACCTTCAGAGCAGCAGGTAAACGCTATGGTATTCTTAATGCTGTAGAAGAACAGGAAGGCATGGCTTGTTTTGTTGACCCAGGAACCGGCAATAAAGAATGTGGATAATATTTAAAAAAAGCTTGACAAGTTATTAAAAGTATAGTATACTATACAGATAGAATGCCAATAATGGGTTCTATAATATCTTGCTTGAAAGGAGATATATTATGAATGTAACACTTGAATGGGACAAGAGGTTTTCTGAACTTGCTCCTCATAACTCTTTTAATAATTTTCAAAGATGGTCACTTGGCTATGATAAAGTATTTAGAGCTATGGTGGAAGCAACAAAAATAGGTTCTCAAACCTATCCTCCTCATAATCTTATCAAGGAGTCTGAAACTGAATATAGGTTAGAGCTTGCAGTTGCGGGGTTTAAGCAAGAAGATGTGAGTATAGTTCAAAAAGAATTAGAACTAACCATCAGCGGCACTAACAGCAATAAAGAAGAAGAGAAGAATGTTCTTCATAAAGGGATTGCCAGTAGATCATTCAGCAAAACCTTTTATCTTTCTGATAGAATTGAAGTCACTGAAGCTTCTTTTAAAGATGGAATGATTATAATTAAACTTAATCAAAATATTCCAGAAGACAAGAAACCTAAATTCATAGAATTTAAATAACAACGTGGGGAGATAGCCATCACTGATGGTTGTCTTCCCCTTCTTTTGTGAGGAAACAAAAAATGATAAGTGAGAATAAAAGTATACCTACAATTTATATTGGGTATGATCCTAGAGAAGACGAGCCATATGAAATATTAAAATATACAGCATTAAAACATGCATCAGGACCATTAAATGTTTATCCTATTAAACAGCATTTGTTAAGACAAATTGGTTTATATAGACGAGCATGGCAGCTTGGCAGTAGTAGGCTACCAAGTGGTAACACACCTAAAGAAATTCAACATCGTGATGAAGCAGATGGACGACCATTCGCAACTGACTTTTCCTTTTCACGATTTCTAACTCCATTCTTACACAGATTAGAAGGATGGGCATTGTTTATGGATTGTGATATGTATTTTAGAAGTGATCCATTAGAGTTATTTGAAAAGTACAATGATCCAAAATATGCATTGTATTGTGTTAAACATAATCATACCCAGGCAAGTAATGAAACTCACAAAATGTATGGGAACGAACAGTATCAATACAATCGCAAAAATTGGTCATCAGTAATGTTATTCAACTGTGAGCATGAGGCACACAAATATCTAACCGTAGATGATGTTAGTACAAAAACTGGCAGATGGTTGCATAGGTTGATGTGGATTGAAAACTATGCCCAAGAAAAACAAGATACCGGAGTTATGCTTAATTTTAATGACTACATAGGAGAGTTACCAGAAGAATGGAACTGGTTGGATGGACATTCACCAGAAGATATTGATGCAAAAAATGTTCATTTCACAAGAGGCGGTCCTTGGTTTAGAGGACAAATATGGGAACCACTTGACAAGCAATCTGAAATATATGCTCAAGAGTGGGAGGCTATTAAAGAGGAGTGGCAAGTAAATGAAGACTAATCGTTTTGCCAAGGATGTTGATGGCCTATCGATAGGAGAACGTAGTGAAGAAACGAAATAGAATATATAAAATATTTATTGGGTATGACCCCAAAGAACATATAGCTGCCACAGTACTTGAATACCTCTTGCGAAGAGATACTCCTGAAACTCTGGATATTACTTTTTTAAAAGAAGAAAACCTTAAACGTGCTGGTTTATTAAGCAGACCTTATAAAATTATTAACGGTCAGATGATTGACGACCAGGATGAAAAGCCTTTCTCAACTCAGTTTTCTTTCAGTCGTTTTCTTGTCCCTGCTCTTATGCAGTGGGAGGGGTGGGCATTGTTTATGGATTGTGATATGTTCCCACGCACTGATATCACAGAGCTTTTCAAAGAGTACGATGATCCTAGCCTTCCTCTTTATTGTGTTAAACATAAGTATGAACCCACAGATGAATACAAGATGGATCATCAAATCCAAACCGTCTACCCCAAAAAGAATTGGTCAAGCCTGATGCTTATGAATTGCGGTCATGAAATGAACAAGGAACTAACACCTCTGGTAGTAAATAATTTAGACGGCTCCTACCTTCAGCAATTCCAGTGGCTCCCCAATAGAGACAGTATTATTGGTTCTATCCATGAGGAATGGAACTGGCTGGACGGTCATTCACCTGAAGACCTTGAAGCAAAGAACGTACACTTCACCACAGGTGGTCCCTGGTTTAAAGATTGGAAATGCAAGAGAGAAAAGGATGGCGAGTATGCCGCCGAATGGAATGCAGATTACACAAACATAGCCCTCTTTAGAAAGAAAGCAGACCTAAATGAAATATAATTTTGTAACAGTTTTTGATGAGACTCTTCTACAGCAAAGCACAATTTCATTACTGAATGAATTTAAAGATAACTGGGAAAAGGAAATAGATTTCCATTGTTATTATTACAATGTAGACTTATCCAATTATTCACTTCCCAAAGCTCCGAATATTCATTACCATAATCTTCTAGAGATCTCTGAATATTCAGAGTTCCTTAAAGATTACTCACACCATAACGGTACTGAAGGGAATACTATCCAATATAGTGAAGTTCTTGATGTTGTTCGTTACATACCCAAAGTTTTGGCAGTTACTGAATGCAGCTTTAATAATCTTAATTGGGTTATTTGGTTTGATCCTACTTTAATTAATATTAAACCAATCTCTGTTAAAGAATTAGATGCTCTTTTCCCTCAATCTGGGGTAATAGACATATTAACAATTAAAGATGTAGATTATTTTATGGCTTTTAATTTGTGTAGGCAAGTACCAGGAGATCTTCTGGGAGATTTAAGAGGTGCTTATATTTCAGGTGAGTTTACCAACTACAGAGAGTGGACATATACTTTTATTCTTAACAGACTAATCACAATTTATCAAGCACATGGAATGCGGGTTCAAGAAATTGAGAATGATAGACTATCGAATATGTTTGTCAGTCTAACTGAACGGGAGAACATGGGCATAAGAGATAGTGCTGGTAAGCGTATCATCCAGCTATCTGAAACAGATACCTCTCCTGATATACTCCCCAATAGATACAGGCAGTTGGCTGATTTGATTCGTTTCTACAAGCCTTCTTGTATTGCTGAAACCGGCACATGGAATGGAGGGAGAGCTATTGAAATGGCTCTTGCTGCTTTTCAAAACTCTGACTCTGTACATTATATTGGTTTTGATTTGTTTGAGGATGCTACTCCTGAAACAGACCATGAAGAGTTTAATGTAAAGCCTCACAACACAAAGGCTGCTGTGCAAAAAAGGTTTGAAGAATTTGCAGAGCATATGAAAGAGAAGGAGAATAAAACATTCACCTTTGAATTAACCAAGGGAAATGTAAGGGAAACCCTGGAAAGCCTTGTAATACATGAAACAGCTACTGAGATAGACTTTGCTATGCTGGGTAGCGGTAACAGTAAAGAAACAGTTCAAATTGAATACAATGCTTTTAAAGGTGTCCCTGTTGTAGTGGCAGATCATTTCTTTACTGAAGACCATGAGACTGAGGGGATACCTCCAGAAAAATACCAGGGAGTTAAAGATGTTTTTGATGAAGTTAAGACAAAAAAGATTGATGCCCAGGAAACAACCGAAGATGGCTGGGTATCCTTTGATGAAAAGTCTACAACCAGAAAGTACCTTCTCCCTTCCGGTGATAGGGTGGCTGGTGGTGGGCATACTCACCTTGTGGTTTTTCTTCATGATACCTCTATAGAAGATATACCGGAAGATTTAAAGAGAGTACCTATTGTTGTCCATCCTAGAGATTGTGTACCTAAAGATTATATTAATAATAATATTAAAGCAAACATGACTCTCATCTCTCCCAAGAAATGGCTGCAAAAACATTCAGGCCATAGGGAAACAGCGGTTGTTGTGTCTGCCGGTCCTTATCTGGATTATAAAGAACTCAAGAAGTTTCAGAAAGACAACCCAGAGGCTAAGATTCTAGCAGTTAAACATGCTTATCCTAATCTTTTAAAACACAATATTAAAGTGTGGGGTTGTGTTATTCTTGATCCCCGACCTATTACTGGTGTCTCTACCCATAATATAGTACGGAAAGATTTGTTTAAAAAGCTGGACCCAGACACTAGATTCTTTGTGGCTTCCATGACAGACCCCTCTGTAACCAATTTCCTGATTGAAAAGGAAGCAAAGATCTGGGGATGGCACGCCTTTACTGATTCTCTTCGACAAGAAAAGGATCAGGGAACGGAGATTCAAAACCAGCAAGTAAAGATAGAAGAAGATCTGGGCATCCCTGAAGGTGCCACCCTGATCACTGGCGGTACTTGTGCAGCCATGAGATCAATTGGTATCCTGCATACTATGGGTTTTAGAGATATCCATCTGTTTGGTTTTGATTGTTGCAGAGAAGAACCTACCAAGGAAGAGAAGACAGAGACAACCGGAGATATAGAGGGAGGAGAAACTCCCAAGCCCAAGTATATGGAAGTGACTGTCAAGAACACAGCCTACTGGACTACTGGAGAACTTCTGGCAATGGCCCAGGACTGTGAAAAAGTTTTTGCTGATGAAGGACTTGAAGGTGTTCTTTCTTTTCATGGCAAGAATACTATGGTAGCAGACCTGTGGGATATCAACCAGGAACAGTTAGAGAAACGGAAGATATCTTTTACAGGATATTATGATGAGTAACATTCACATAGCAGATGAGTACAAGCCTGGGGAAGTTATAGCCCAGGCATCTGCGTTGTTTTTAAATAATGCAAAACCTCTGGAGAGAAAGGAGATAGGGGTTGATCCTTCCCTAGATAGAAATAATCCTTCTGTTCAATACAAAAAACTATTGGAAGAGTACACCCAGATACATAAGGTATCTGATCGTATGTTTAATGGCAGAAGCTTGGTGAAGTTTACGGATATAATCCATAGTTTTATAGAAAAGAATAATTGTAAGACATTGCTGGACTATGGGTGCGGGAAGGGGCATCTCTATACGGATGAGTTCTCTACAGTTACTGATCAATTAGACAAGTCCCTTCCTGAAGTCTGGGATCTGAATAGTTACAGTCTTTTTGATCCTGGTTATGAGGAACACAAAGAACTCCCCAGAGAAATGTTTGACTGTGTTATTTCCACAGATGTTCTTGAGCATGTACCGGAGACAGATCTTATCTGGATTCTGGATGAGATTTTTTCCTATGCTGATAAGATGGTGTTCCTGAACATAGCTTGCTTTAAAGCACTCAAGACTTTAGCTGATGGCAGCAACGCTCATATATCTCTATTCCACCATCTGGATTGGCTGGAATTAATCTCTGCTCGTTCTGAGCATGTCAAACATTTAGTTATTTATATTTTCTTTGACATGTTTGATACCGAAGGAAGGATAGAATTGAAGGGGTTTAAACTATCATATGAGAATAATAAGATAAGAGTTATCCAATTACATGATAAGGGGAAAGAATAATGTCCCACATTAATATATTTATGCGGCATCTTTTAAATTATTCAGAAAGTAATATATGGGAAGTAGCCAAAGAAGAATGGAATTTAGATCATATTGAGTGGGAACCAGTAGAAAATAATAACTCTTGTATATGTGGATACTCACCAATTTGTGAATTATGTTATATTAAAAATATATATAATGATATTATACTCTTAGTGGGAAATGTTTGTATAAATAAATTTACTAACTTATCTTCTAATTTAATTTTTAACAATATAAAAAAAATATCTAAAGATATAGAAAAATCTTTAAATAATTCTACTATAGAATATTGTTTTAATAAAAATTTAATTAATGATTGGGAGTACAATTTTTTATATGATACAGAAAGAAAAAGAAAGTTAACCTCTAAGCAATATAATAAAAGAGTTTCTATTAATAAGAAAATTTTACATTTTTTTAAGTCAGGAATGTTGTAAAGGAGGAAGAACAATGTTAGGCATTGTAGAATCAGTAGTAGGAGTGGCAGGTAAAGTCCTTGACAAGTTTGTGGAAGATAAAGATCTGAAGACAAAACTTGAGGCGGAACTGAAGTCACAGATTATCTCTCTTGATCTTGCCCAGGCACAGGCCAATATAGAACAGGCTAAGTCACCATCTGTTTTCATTGCTGGGGCTAGACCGGCTATCATGTGGATATGTGCCTTTGGTCTAGGCTGGCAGTTTGTTTTCCAGCCTGTGATGGTTTGGTTATTTGCAGTCTCTGGTTCTGCTATAGTATTGCCGGTCTTGGCTACAGAAGGACTGATGCCCTTGACTCTTAGTCTGCTAGGTCTAGGCTCTATGAGATCCTTTGAGAAACATAAGGGTGTCCATCGAAACAACATGAAGACATGATCAGACGATTACTGAAGTGGCTGGGTTGGAAATTAAAAGGCAAACCCGTGCCTAAATATTTATCCGGCAAGGAAAGAAATATTTAATGTTGAATGATAAACAAGAGAAATTTGCACAGTCTTATATCCTGCACCGGAATGCTACCGAAGCAGCAAAGGCGGCAGGGTATGCTCCAGCATCTGCTTACAATCAAGGTTATCGTCTGCTCCAATCAGATGAAATAACGGAACGTATCAATGAACTGGAGAATGAACTTGAAACACAGGTTAATGTAATTGAAGAACTTGAAAGCCAGTACTCCTATGCTAAAGTTAACGGACATACTAACAGTGCCATCAAAGCTCTTGAATTATTGTCCAGAGTAAGAGGTGCCAATACAGATGTCCATGCCAACATGGATGAGGAGACTCTTGAGAGTGCTATTATTGGATGCCTGAATGTTATTGGTGAGGACAAAGTGTATGACCTACTAGCTAAGTGTAGTTTTGATGAAATAGCAGAGCCAGAGAGCGCCTCTGAGGGTGGAGAAGAGGAAGTAAATGAATAATACCTTGTCAGAACACCAATTCTTCTGTATGAGGCTGTGTGGCCCGTACAGAGCATTTAGCTATTTATAGCTCCATATCCAAGGTCTGGGATGTATATCACTGTTATCCATTGTATCTATATGCAGGAACCTTCCCTCATGCGGACCTTTCTGTGATATTCCTATACCAGTAAAGCCATGTTCCATTGCCATCTTCATTAATCGATAGGCTGCTTTACCACTTACTAATACATCAACAGCTTTTCCATACAGATGAGGAGAGTTCTTTACTCCTCCAATAACCTGATTATAAGATATGTGTCTGTAAGCAGAACTTATAATCATTGGTTCATTAAATTCATGGCGAAGATCAACAAGCCTTTTCATGAAGTCTTCATCCATATTACATTCATCTGTGCCTTTACATTTTAATTCACTAAAAGAAAAATAATCCCACATTATTCCTTACTCTTTGATTCTACAGGAGGATGGGTAGTATTGTGCATAGCATGAAGAGAAGATATTTCACGTTCAAGTGCTTTTAATCTCTCTTCTACAGCACCATCCCTCTCTGATTGTTTCTTGAGAATTTGAGGTGCCAGGATATCATTAGACATAGTATCAATACTGCTAATAGCAACTGCCATCTTTGCTTCTACCTTATCCAGTCTGGTATTTAATCCACTTAATTCTTGTTTGGCCTCTTCTAATTGAGAAACAATTCCTCGTATGGTAGTTTTTAGTACGCCCCATGTAGCTGCCAACCCTGTCAGTACTGTTGCTAGTGTGACAAGCTCCCTTGGTCCTAGTTCAAGCATAATAAAATCTCACTTACTCTACTAAAGTAAATCCTTCAGGAATTTTACTTTTACTTTCTCTTAAAGTTCTTCCTACATATTCTGCTGATGCACCAGCTAAATCCTCTAATAAAGTATTACCAAAACTTTTCTTTCTAAGTTCTCTTATTAATCTATCATCTGTATGCAGTAAGTCAGGCATAAAGACTCCTCCTCCTGCCTCTAATCCTTCTCCTATTCTCTTAGCATAAATAAGTTCATCAGGAATATCATAATAAAATCCATCAGTAGCTGATTTAAGAACCTTTTCAAAACCAAATGGTTGACTTTTATTGTTCTTATCTTCATAAGATATCTGAGAAAATATTTGTACTTTATCTGAGATATCTTGCATAGCTTTAAACTTAGCATCTTGAAGTTCTTTATATCTATTCATTAAATCTTCTCTAATTTCAGGAGTATAAGGCTGGTCCTTTAATTCTTTTAGTGTTCTCATAAAAGCATCTTTTGTACTTTTAACTCCTTTAATATCTTGAGACATATTAAAGCCAATAGATTTTTCTAGGTTAATTGTGATTGGTCTTAGACCTGTAGACATCCAAGTAAGAATATCTTCTGATGATTGAGGAAATCCATATCTATTCTGACCTATCCTACGTTCTTCAATTTCTTCTGATGTTAAAGAATCTAAATACTTATTAATAATTTGTAAGGTTCCCGGTTGTACAGCAGGAGCTATTTCACCCCAGATTCTTTTAAGATTTTCTTTACTAATACCTGTTTCACCCGGAACGTCTGAATACAATTCTTTTTGTGCTAAATTAATTAAAGCTTCAGTTATAAATTTTGGATTTGTATAAGGACCAATAATAGATTTTGCCATTCCAGCAACTGTATCTTCTATTTCTACATCACTAACTTCTTTACCAGCTAGTATCTTTCCTGTCATAGCTCTTATAGGAACTTTAAGATAATCTTGTGCATCAAATGAATAAGAGTTTACCCAGTTGGCAGTTATTGTTCCATCTTCATTTTCCATAAAATTAGTATTATGAAATCTTTTTCCAGATTTTCCCCAATCAGGAGATAACATATCAATAGCTCGACTATTAATATCTGTAACTCCTAGCTGTTCATTATTATCATTTACAACATAATCTGTACCAACTCCTGTAATACCTAAACCAGTTAATCTTTTTAAACCATGTGCAGCTTGAGCCATATTTTTATTTTTTGTTCCTTCTCTAAGATCTCTAAAAGCATACTTTAATTGGTTCTTGGTTGTTCTAACCATTTCAGAAGGAAATAAAGCATAAGTACCAAAAGGTAATCTAGATAATGATCTAGCTGCTGGTGCTGCTACAGAGTAAGAAGGCATAGTATCTCTTACTCTTTCTGCTGCCATATTAAATATTCTGTCATCATATTCTTTTATGGACTCTTTACCTACTCTTGGAAATATCTTTTTTAAAGCTGCATTCTCAGCTTCAAAAGCCAGCAATTTAGAATAAGTATCAGGAGAACCATAAGCAGTTGAAGCTTTCTGCATTCCTTTACTATAAAGTTCTCCTGCTTTACCTGCTTTAGAAGTAATTCGTTTTCCATATACATTAATATTTTGTGAGATCATTTCAGAAGTTAAATCTGTATCTATAACTCCTGCACGTTTTAATTTATCCAGTTTTTCAAGAGCTTTTCGATTTGGTCCTAATCCTTTTCTAACAGGAGTTAGAGATTGTCCAAATGTTTTAGCTGACATAGCAGCTTGTTTAGCTATAGCTGTATTAAAAAGTACTCCATTAGATATTAAAGCTTGAGTAGCACCATAGGTATTAATAAGATAAGCAGGTAGATCTAGAATAGTCTGGGTAGCCTGACCATAAGCTGCAATTTGAGAAAAAGTATTACTAAACCATCCCCCTCCTTTAGGATTAAATAAATCTAATCCTCTGCTTATATACCTATAAGTTTGTGGATCAACATATATATCTTGTAATAATTTAGTAGATCCACCTAAACGACCAATAGCTTCTTCACTAAGCTTTTGTAGATTCTCAAGTTCATCAACACCATGAGCTTTTCCTCCAACCTTTTTTCTTGCTCCTCCTAGTCTAGGAATCAATCCTCCAAGCTCAATCTCTTTACCTATATTCCTTCTAAAAAATTTATCTACTTCACTTAAATATTGTAATTCAGATATAACTTTATTTTGATTTGAAAGAGTAGAAGATATTTTTGCCATAGGATCTTTTTGTTGTCCAAGAAGATCAAGAATAGGATCTTTTATATTTTCTCTTTTTCTTAAAACTTGAGCAGCCCTAGAAGAAACACCTTCTATTTCTTTAGACATACCTTCAAACATATTTGATAATAAACCTTCTTCTTTAGTACCAGATAGTCTTCTTACCATAGCTGCAATCGTACCATCTATTTCTGCTTCAGGTACTTTTTTACCTCTAAGATAATTTCTTGCTCCTTCTACTTTAGATATAAAAGAACTATCTACTTTTTTACCCTTCAATGCTTTCTGAATTTGTTTTAAGTAAGTAGGATTATTGTTAGCTTCAAACATACGAGTAAAATAGACATCACCATTATTAAAACCAAGACCTATCTTATCCTTTCCTGTTAAACCTAGAAGCTTATTAATTTCAGCTTCTTTATTTACAATCATTCTTTTTACAAGATTAGCTTGTTCTCTTAGTCTAGGATCAAGACCTGCATCTATACCTTCATTAATAAATTTTGCAAGAAGTTGGTCAGAGTCTCCTGTTTGTTTTTGAATTTTTACTAAATCTTCTAGAACTACCTTAACTTCAAGATCAGATGCCTTATCAGCCCTTGATCTTTGAAGAGCAGCATTAAATACTTTTGCAGGAAGAGAAGCATTTGATGCCAGCATTCTACCAGCTTTGGTATTAATTTCTGCAAGAACCTGAGTAATTTTATTCTTCTGTTTAAGAACAGGTTCTGCTCCTTCTTCTACAACTTCCTCAACTACCTCTGAAGAATTTACTCTAGCTGTAGGAGTATTTTCAGGAACTGTAGTAAGACCATCATCTATAGCTTTATTTTTATTTCTTAAAGTTCGTATGCCTTTTGCTGTTACCTTACCAAGTTTAAATGGTGCTGCAAGAATAATAGCTACAGGAGCAAACAAAGCTGTTGTAGCTACACTATCAGTTAATTGTTTAGCTCTTGCCTGTTGTGTTGTATCTTCTGGATTAATTTTTAACTGATTAGCTATATCTATTACTTCTTCAAGAATTTCTGGTTCACCCGAAATTAAATTAATAGCTTCAGCTAAATCAGGAGCCATTTGCTCATTTTCTTTTCTAGTTATAACATCTGCTAATACAAACCCTGACCCAGTACCAAGTACTGATGATGTTTTTTGTAGTTTTTTTTCGTCTTTGGTTATTTTTTTAGTTAGTTGTTTTAATCCTGCTTGTGCTGCTTTAGATAAAATAAGATAAGATGGTATACGACTAAGAATTTCTTCAGTTTCAGTTAGCCCTTCTCCTACTAAACTATCTCTAATATATTTATAGAATTGATTTTTTTGAAGTTCCTTATCTATATTACCTACCCAGTCTGTTACTTTTTTAGTAGTTTCAGGAGCAACTAATTCACCTACAAATTGTGAAGACGTAAAAGGACTTCCAGCTACCTTACCTATTGCTGTTGGAGCTATTCTGGAAAGAGGATCTGAAGGAAGCAAGCCAGGAATGCCCATACCGAAACCACTCCATACCATATCCCTTCGTTTTTGCAGTTCTTCTTTTTTAGATTTAGGTTTAGGAAGAGATGCTACTCCTCCTCCTTTAGGAGGTATTTTTTCTTCTACTTTAGTAGTAGTTTCTTTTACAGCATCATCTGTTTCTTCTACTAATGTAAAACCAGCAGGTACTGCTGAAGTCTCTTTTACTTCAGTAATAGTAGGAGTTTCTTTTACTTCTACTTCGTCATCCTCTTCTACTAATGTAAAACCAGCAGGTACTGCTGAAGTCTCTTTTACTTCAGTAATAGTAGGAGTTTCTTTTACTTCTACTTCGTCATCCTCTTCTACTAATGTAAAACCAGCAGGTATTTGTGAAATCTTATCAACCATATTACTTTACTATTTCACCATCTGCATCTATAAAATTGTTACCATCCCATGTTCCTACTACTACACCATCTTTATTTTTAATTTGAGTTTCACCTTTTATATATGTTGATGGATCGTTTGGATCTACCTTAGTCTTAGTCTTAGGTTTTTTTGGATCTACTCCTGCAATTCCATATATTTCATTTGCCATAAAATCAGTTACCTTACCTATGAGATCTCCCTCATCTATCATTTTTGTTGCATCAGATAATACTTTTGCAATTCTTTTAGACTCTGTTGGTGTAATAGACTGACCTTTAATTTTATTAATAATAAAACCACCTTTACCATCAGATATTCCACTAATAATTCCTGTTTTTAATAATGCTTCAAAATTATTTCTTATCTGACCATAAACTGCTGGTTTAATTTTTGTACCTTTAGTTTCAGCAATAGTTTCTGCTTTAAGTTTCTCAATTTCGTTCCTTTGTTTCTTAATATCTAACTTCTTCTTCGCAAGATCAAGAAGTTTATCAAGTTTTTCAGACGGCCAGTTTGTTATTTTATCTGAAAGATCATGATCGGCAACTATTTTCTTTAATTTATTTTTTGCAACTGTATCTAAATTATTTAATCTAGACTGTCCATATGCGGTATTAGCTGCCACTGCTGCTTCAGCTAATTTACTTGTTTCTTTAGTTTTAGATTTTCCCTCCTCTTGTGTAGTAGTAAGTTGTGCCGCTATCTGCTTTTCAAGATCTGTTCTTTCTAGGTCACTAAGTTTTCCAATTCTATCTGCTTCTCTTTTAGCTTCTTCTGTAGAATACTTTTGTGCTGCCCTCATAGTTTCATCACCTATTTGAGTTAAGGCACTCCAAATACTTTGTCTCTTTCCTGTTGTTGCATCAGCTATACCTTTTATACCTGGACCCCTTCTTTCAATACCTTCTAATTTATCTTTTAGATCTGTTCGAGATTCTGTTCTTTGTTTAGCAGCCTCTTCTAACATTCTTTTAGTAGCATCAATACCAGCTTGTTCTTGTTCTCGTATATTTTTTATACCAGAATCTTTTTGTTGCCACAATGATTTAATAATATCTCTTTCAGCATCTAATCTTTTCCTAGCTATCTCTGCTTCTGTTCCATATATTTCAGCAGGTCTTCCCCTTCTTTTTTCAGGATTTTGCATTTCTATATTTATACTATCTTCTATACTTATTTCAGGAGGTAAAATATTAGATAGACCCCCTCCAGCTTTCATAGGATACCCCATACTTTTACCTAAAGTTCCCCAACTTGGCCCTTTACTTCCAAAGCCACCTGCCATGCCATAAATATTAAGTCCCTGTAAACCAAGACCTAGTAACTGTTGACCCGGACTTGGTCCTCTTGGTTGTCCTCCTGTTTTTGTTATAGTTCCTGAAGGACCAACGAAAGGAGATGCACCATAAGTAGTTCCAGAATAACTAGCTAAAATATCTTGAGGATATGCTTGTTCTTTTAAGAATCTATAGTAAGCTTCGTCTAGTGCAGCCTGTCCCATATCTCTTTTCTGTTGCCCAATGTCTTGTAGAATACCTTGCTCTGCTAAACCAGCTTGAAGCATAGCCGGTCCAGTCGTTGCAATATCTCCAGCCGACTGTCTTTCTCTAGCCTTCTGATCAGCATAAAGTTTTTGAGCATCCATATAGGCTCTTTGTAATCCCTTGGCTTCTATATCTCCTAATTGTTGCATTTGAGCTTGTCCTAACTGACCTGCCTGAATAGCTGCCCTACTGCCCAGACCACTCATACCTCCTGCCTGAACAGCCTGTTGCTCAAACCTTGGCATGATATCACGTTCAAAGACTTTCTGTGCTTCCCGCTTTTCAATATCAGTAACTGCTCTCTGATAAGGAGACATATATTCCTGGGCAGCTTCAGGTGTAAACTTCTCTGCTCCAGTTCTATATATATCTAAAGCTTCTTGTAAGTACGGCTGTGTTACACCCGGGCCTGTCCGAACAAGTTTCTTAATAGGCTCACCAGCATCATCTACTTTACCTGTATCTTGATAAGCATAACCAGCCAATCCTGCTAATCCTTCCTGTGCCTTTATCTCTTCAGGAGTAAGAGGAGCTATAGTATCCTCAGTATAGGGCTGGTACCCTTCCTCTTTCTGCGCTCCATACAGTGTCTGTGCTTCTCCTAATATTTCCTTAACAAAAGGAGCCAGTTCTTCAGGTATTTTAGAAGTTTGCTGAACTACTGTAGGAGGAGCGGGTTTATCATCAAACCCAAATAAACTAGACCAAAATCCCATTGTTACACCCTTTCTAACATAGGTCTGAGAGCAGCCAGACCATTAATCTCGTTTGGTTGTTGTCTATCGCCATATGCTCTTTCTCTGACCTGTTCAACAACTTCATCCATTACATCCGCACCTTCATCTGCATTACCATTACCCAGCGCAGCCATTGTATAACTATCAACTACATATTCAGAAGGACTAACAGCCAGTGTCCCTACATCTTCATTTCTCTCCCTGATAGGCATATAAACATTGTCTTCCATCCCATGCCCATCTCCAGGGACTCTCCCTCTAAATTCCCCACCTGCCGCTAATTGCATCAGACCACCACCAGTGTAAGCCCCTATTGTGCTATCTTCTATTCTTCTTGTTTGTGCAACCATATCATTAACTACACTTCCCTTTTTTATTAGATTTATTAAAGCTATTGTACCTGCTGAGTCTTCTGGTATTCCATTTTCATCAACAGGAGCTTTTGTTAATACTTCATTAAGAGTTTGTTTCATAGATACTGGACGACCACCCATAGGTACTTGCGTAGGTACAGGCATAGGACCAGCTTGAGGACCACCCATAGGTACAGGCACAGGAATAGGTGCTTGTTGGGGTTTTCTTATAGTTTGCATGGCATCTATAGGATTAGCTCTAGCATCATTCCTAAAATCCATAGCCTGACCAGTTCTTCCTATATCTCTAAGAGCCATATTTATACCCTACCTGTCCCAATTGATTCGCCACAAAGTTACTCATACTATCAAGATAATCTATATTATTTTTATTGTTATAGTCTAACTTTAATTTCTTAAATTGATCTGGTATCTTTTGCTGCATAGAATACCTACTTTTATCAATCATAACCCCCCTATTTAAATTATTAAAATAGGTAGTATTATTAACCAGATTAAAGTGTTCACTAATTTTAGTCATTAATTCAAATCCTGCCAAGAAGTTTCCGCACCAAGACTGACATATCCTTTAAATTTTCCTGAACTCGCCGAATAAACCACATCACCTTTACGGGGTCTTTTTATATTTGTTGCTGTTACCACCACATAGATATTAGTTGATGGTTTGTTTGTGTCTTCCAAATCTCTGGAATCCAATTCTCTTACCAGAACAGATCCCCACCTTTGTATTTCCTCATAAACAAGATCAACATTTTTTAAAAACTTTGGTAAAGCAGGATATCTTGCCATTATCTTCCCCCATCTCCTTGCAGTGCCAGCCGGATTGTTCCCCATCTCCAGCTTGCATCATTTCCTAGTTCTCCACCACAAGACACCCTTACTTTAGCTTGCCTTCCTCTAGCTCTAAAATCAACTTTCTGAGTTGTATCGTAGATATCAAATTCTTTTGTAACAACTGAAGTACTTTCAGGGTACTCCTTAGTTTCTACCGACAGCTTAATTTTTTTACCGGAAGTTAAATCAAAATCAGGAATTATACGATTCATAAACATAACAGCATTACCGTCATCTACATCAAAGTCACCAGACTCAACAAAAGAAGTCAATGTTGAACCATCTCCAGTAAAGACACCTGTTGGTTCATTATTATAAATATAATTTCCAGTTGTAGTTGCACCCGTTGTTATAGTATTGCCATAGACTTCTCTATCCTTGAAGGTAGTAAAGAAAGTATTCCCATACACCCAGTACTTCTCTTCAGGAGAAAAGATAACATAACTGTCGCACTCTGTTCCGTTGGTAGAAACATACAGCCATATAATTTCTTTAAATTCTGTATTAATTCCTGTATAAACTTTATCATAATAAGTAGTGTTTAGTCTATCAAATATATATCTGCGAACTGTACAGTCAAGAACTTCCACTTGTCCTGTAAATGCATAGAAGTTATCAAACCCCATCCAATATGTTACACCATTATAATCAATAGCTGCATGTGGACCAGCCAAACCACAGTTAGTTCCTGCTTGCTGGAATTTAAATGTAAATGGAGGACCGGCATAGCTCATCAACCAAAGAGCATTATCTGTCCATATATTAATAGCATTCTTTGATCTCTGTGATCCTACAATTTTTGTACCGTCTGTTAAAACCACCTCACCAGAAGTTGAACTCACCGAAGGAACCCAGTTAGTACGATCATCCTGATCAGACCATCTTACCAGCATAGGATTGAATGCTCCGCTTACTGCGGCAGCAACATCATACTGATTAACTCCCAGAGCTACAAGATGTCTGTCATTAGGTGATACAATAATACTATTAACACTGACAGGCGAGGTTGGCACACTTGTTGCTCTTGTAGGAGAAACAGATGCAGCCGTATCAAAATAAAATATGTTGCTTCCTCTTCGATTTAAAACAATATCTGTACCCCAGTTATCCATCGACCACTGATCAATGTCCAAGGCAAGATTAGTAGTATCTGATGAAGCTGCTGTATCCCAAGGTCTGCCTGTTCCCCCTCCATCTGTTTGTGTATATATTAATGCAGTCATATTTATATTACTTGTTACATCTTCACTTGCACTGGCATTAACCGCTGCACTCACAATTATCTGTGTACTAGCCACAGAAACAACAGTAAACTGTGGACCTCCTGTTTTTACATCATAAATAAATGTTGCGCTTCCTCCAGTTTGTGTAGAAGTTGCAGCAGCAGCATCAGTTACTGATATAGTAAAAGAATTAGTATCTATAACTGATGTAATTGGAAAGGTCTTTCCACTTAAAACTATATTACCACCAATAGTCGCTCCTACAGTTGCAAATGTAACAAGATCATTTGTACTTTTACCATGACTATTATTTGAACAACATACTCTTGTATCTCCTACTGTTGTTCCAAAAACATTAGATAATGTTACAGGAGCAGTTTTAGTAAATTCTTTTGTTAAATTAATATTTCCTCCAATTGTAGCAGCCACTGAATCTGCCGAAGTATTCTGAAATACTACAAAATCATTAGCTACAGCCCCATGAGCAGAGGCACAAGAGACAGTAACCAAGGCACTCCCTCCAGTAGCCGTTATCTTGGATAGACCTACAGAAGTAGGAGAGGCTGCATTATAAGGTGCAGCACCATACCCCACACCTTGGGTAGCAACCGAAGTACCAGTGGCTATGTAATAATTAAAGTTTGCTCCTCCAGAAGTTGAGGAGGTTGCAGCAGCGGCATCAGTTACTGATATAGTAAAAGAATTAGTATTTATAATAGATGTAATAGGATAGACATTATTATTTAAAACAATATTTGATCCTATTGTAGTAGCAGCATTAGTAAACAAAACATAGTCTCCAATAGCTTTATTATGAGTACCTGAAGAACAGCAAACTCTTGTTGATCCTGTACTTGTACCAAAACAATTTGATTCTACTGCCGTAACTGCAATGGGAGTAATATCTGTTAGTCTATCCTGGTCATGTACATAGACTTTATCTGGAGTAGCAAAAATAGACCGCTTCTTGTTGTCCATTCCTTTCCAGGCAATTAAATCTCTGGCTGATCCATCAAAAGCAGTACTTACTTTTGTTGCGTACCCCCGCATATTCTCTGGTTTACCCGCACGAAAACGTACACGATTCCCATCGTACCATTTACCTTCTTCAGAATACTGAGTTGTTTCTCTATTAAAGCCTTGCTGAAGATCAAATTTAGCGAGTTTAGTAGACATTTAATTATCTCTTAAAATCTTTCAACATTACTGCATCAATAGTTGTGGCACTTCTTGCACTATAAGCTATAAGATCTACTCCTGCCGAAGTTGTAGTTGCTACCGGCACAGAACCTTTTGGGAATTTCCAGACAGTGTTATAACTAAGAGTCCTGCTTCCATCTCCATCCTGTACTATATAAATACTTCCTGTTTGTCCCGCCACAGCATTTGCTGGAGCCTTGAGAGTTTTGTTTGCTCCCAGTGTTGTAAGAAAATTATTTCCCACAGCAAAGTCAATAGTGATACAAGCACTGACCGATACTATATTTGTAATAGTATTGTAAGCTCTGGCATTCGTTCCTACTTTAATACCGGCTGCTGAAGAAGCAGATGCTCCCACCACATTAACATACTTTGTAAAGTGTTTCTCTGCCACAATTGTACTGGATACAGAAGTAGGAACATATCTGATATCTGCCAGAGAAGTATCTGGTATATTGGTTGTACATACACCAACATCTCTAGAACCGGCAGTACCTTGATTCCCCACAGAAAAGACAGATGTTCCATTTGAAATATAAAAGTTATTACCAGCAGCTACAGTTACACCATCATTACCTGCCACTTTAAGAATAAGAGCATCACTAGCCGTAGTATTGGCTGATACTGCATTTCTAACAGCATATATTTTTGGTTTTGCTGGTATATAAACAAAGATAGATGTCTCTGCACCACCGATACTTCCTTGAAATTCTATGGTAGCAGACCGTGCCTGATCAGGAGAACCATTATTATTCGTTAAAACAACAGAATTAGTAGACCCAATAGTGACAACAGTATAATCAGTTATAGCCTGATCTACTAAACTAAGGACTCCATTCAAGACCTCGCCCCATGTATTAGGATTATCCCCATCCCCCTGTTTTGTCAAACGAATATTTGAACTATATGTACTAGCCATTATTAACTCCTAAAGCTCTTTAAGTTTCGACTCTTCTTCTTGTTCTGCCACAACAAGGAGAGGTATATAATATCTTTTGTCAATTTTTCTACTCTGAAGAGTTATCCATGTTGCCCATACTTCTACTTCTCCCACATTTTTAATATTACCTACCATTTCTAATTTAACTAATTGAGCTTGGCCTGTCCAAGAAAAAACTTCCTCTTTTTTTGATAGGTATTGAAAATAGGCACTGGCTTTTTCTTCCTGATCACCCTGAAGATATAAATGAATTTTAATTATATCTTTTAAATTTTTATAGTATGCCCCAGGATATGAAATAATATCTCCAATATTATTATCATATTTTGAAACTAATGTCTCTTCTGCCTTTACCGAAAAAGATAAAAGTGTTATAACTAAAAATGTTGAAATAAGTTTTATCATTTACTCTTCTTCTTTCTCAGGCCAATCGTAGAGAATACCAGACTTGATAATATCACCGTCATCATTCCTTCTGTGTACTACAAATAACTCAGCAACGGCATCTATATCAGCAGCCCCCTCTATCGCAGTCTCCATTTCAGTTGCCCTGGTACGAATAGCATCCCGCCAAGTCTGAATATTGGCAGGAACTTCTGTGCCGGTATCTGCCTTGCGAACAATTGTCCAATCAGTCTGAGATAAATAACTGCCTTGGTGATACTTAACTTTTTTAATTAGATTTAATTTAACATCATTAAGATCTTTGGCTTTCTTATTAATAGTACCATCAGAGTTCATTGACCATTTATAAAGTCTGGAATCAGGAGGAGTCTCAGGAATTATTTCTGTAATACCCATACTGGCCTTATATTCAGAAGACCATATATTCCAGTTTTTGGGGTGCAGCACACCATTATCATCTCTCCAAGACTTACCTGCTCTTATTGTTTGTCCATTATACTTCCACATTACTTCTATTCCTTTCGGATCTCTCTAAGGATCATCTTCACATCTTCTTTAATCTCTTTAGCAGTCTCTGATTGCTGACGCTGGCGTTCTTTTATGACTGCAACATCTGTTTGTACCTGTTGAATAGTTTTTTGATTGTCCTTAACAGTCTTAACTATTTTGAGTTGCTCTTTCTGCCCCGCCTCAACATCTTTTTCCAGACTAACCCACCCAGTAATACCGGCAACTATAATTAATGCTAGAGGTAAATATTGTATATATTTTTTAGGACCAATGGCTTGTACTTGGTAATTATGGCATTGTGTTTCATGACATTGTGTGTTCATAATTACCTCGCTTTAGCCGGTGTTGAGCTTAGATTTACTGTTGGTGTGCCAAACATTACCCAGATTGTACTTGTGGAAGAGGTTGTATTAAACTTCCCTGTCTCTCTCACCTTAAACCCAGTTGAAAGGAAATCCCCATTACCGCCAGTACCTTCAGCCCAATTACCATCAAAGTATAGGCTGTTGTCTGCCTCGTTAACTTTCGTGTCTGACTGAAGGACACGGTTACAGATCCATTCCTGCGCCGAACCACCCGACAATAAATAGTCCTTCGCCCACAACGTATCCGGCTTAAAATCTACAGATGCGAAAGGCCCATTTGCAAGTTGATTACCGTCCCATTTCCCCATAGCGGAGTATCCCGGTACTGCATCCCAGCAATAGGTAGTCATGGCAGTAGAGGACTTATTAAAGGACAAGTGAGAACCATATGTTATGACGGTCGGCGAGGGAGCAATATCTTGAAAAGCTAAATCATCATCAATCGCTGCACCTGAAGTGTTTATATATAAATTATGCGTCCAGTTTAATTTTGTATGGCCTACACCTTTACTTTCAGCGGCATCGGCATACGAAATTAAAAAGGATACACCACTAAGTCCATGCCCTACAGTGGCGTCAGCCCCTGTGCCAGTAAAGGTTAAAATAGAGAACTGTGTAACTGTATTAGCACTGATAATTAGGTTATCAGAATCACCAGTAATTGATCCGGCATCGTTGTCTGTTTCCCTGGAAGCTTTAGCACCCGCTCTATGACATTCAATGACATAATTATCTGCTGATAGTGCAGTGCTATCGCCAAGGGTTATGGTTGTTCCCGAAACCTCTATGATACCACTATCCTCAAACTGCGTAGTGTAGTTATTCTCATAATATTTATCGTAGCCATTAAGACCATCCACGTTAAACCATTTCTCAGAGCTATCACGGTTCTTAATTATAAACAGCGTGTCATAGGTGTCGGCGTTCCAACCAAGCGTAAAGGATGTACTTGTTCCGTCATGATCTACTAGCTCCACCTGACGATGCTCATTTACATCGAAGGCTAGGTCTGTCATATTGGCTGTGCAGAGTGCTAAGAAGCCACTCGGAGGTGCATTATCGAAGTCACCATAACCGTTATCATCGGCGTTACCGCCAGCATTAGGAGATGTTTGTCCAAAGTTTACTGTTTGGTCTGCGCCACTATCTCCTGTTGAAGTTACCGGGCTATACCCCCCAGAAGGCGTAAAACTAACAGCAGGGTTGGCTCCCGTTGCGGGGTTGCCAGAATTAGGCCACGCATCACCGTCTTTGCGCCACCAAATCTTTCCGTTGTCAAAATCTACAGCACAGCACATAACCTCTGTAGCAACAAAAGCACTTCCAATATAATCAGTTGTAGAACCGCTATTAAGATAATATCCATTTGTATCTAGCAGACAAAAGCTATTCGCTGATGATCCGGGTCTTGTGCTGTTACTTTCACTTGTAGGTGACCATCCACAACAATTTGAACGATACGCCCCTAAAGCATCAATAGTTTGTTCATAATACCATTTTCCTGAAGTAACTGCTTGAGTTCCAATAGAGTTCCACCAACCTCCATCTGCTGTAGTATCCCATTCCAAATTACCATTAGAAAGGGTTACTCCGGCGTTAGAGTTTGACCCAACCCCTTGAGCAGACCAAGTACAAAAGTTATTCGTAGGCGTATCAGTCACTTGATCATTCGCAGCAAGGCCGCTTTCTGTGAAGTGGTTGTCATTACCTGAAACGTCAGTGCCAGCGCCGTCATCTGTGCCAGGGGCTACTGCGTAGTCCTGTAAGAAACCATTCGTGCCAAATGTGAGGCCAGTTACGTCCTTGGGGCGCCATTCACCCTCGTTATCAAACTCTCCAAAATCGGTGGTATCATAAGCAGTTCCATCAATCAAAGCGAACTGAGACATGTAACCATCCCAATAGTCTGCTGCCGTATTCGCTCTGCCTATATAGTGAGCTACTGTATTATTAACATGGCTATCTAGACCAGATGAAGGTTCTGTTCCCCTAGATAATCGCTGTGTCCAAGATACTGCAACATTATTAACCCAAGCTAAAATCCTTGAGCCAGAACCAGCCCCACTGTCGTATTTTACCAGTATGTGAAACCAACTAGTAGGGTCACGCAGTTGCATAGTTGAGTAAATATCAAAGTCATATCCGGCACTTGTCTTTTGGACAATTTCAAGATTACTATCGGTTGTGGTGCCATGAGAAAAATAGATGTGCGTGAAGTCAGAACCGTCACCAGCATGAAGTATCTTAGATGTTGTATCCCAATCAGCCGGTTTGACCCACACGCTAATAGTCCATACATCCCTGTTACCGGCAGAAGATGGCGTCCTTGTCATATATGCACCGTCACCATCATTAAACCGTACTGAGTTATCCACTGAGTAACCGCCAGCAGCAGCAGCAGCACCTCCAGCGGCACTAATACCCCACCACGACATCATGTAATTGCAGAATTTAGGGTCCAGAAGACCGTCATACATTAACTTATGTCGTAATGTCACCGTACATTCCCCATGTATTTGGCGATCCCGCCGTGTGCTTGGTAATCAGTGCAGCTGAATGCTGCCCACTGAGCTTGGTTTTACTTCCAGAGCTTTCCAGAGTGTCAGAACCTTCTATCGCCACCGTTACTTGGCCCGCACCCCGTTGAATAATGGTGCATTGAAAGCCAGCCGCGATACTCTCTGTGCCGGTTTCAGGAATAGTCAGAGTAATAGCTGACGAATTGCTTAGAGTTACAATCTTTCCGTTATCGGTTCCCACCAGCGTATAGGTCGTACCCGTCTGGGCATTCGTGGTTTGTCCATGCCCAGACATATTGTCGTTGTCGTCAATCAGAACACTACTATTTTGTACTGTGGTACCACCCGTACCATCAAAACGTGTTACGGCATTGTCGGTGGAAGAAACAGGGCCACCCATCGAACCAGAGGGGCCAGTGTCGCCTTGTGCGGCAATCAAGGCCCAATAGCTATCAGGAGCCGAAGCCGGTGCAGGCGGTGTGTTGTTGAGATTGCTGTCTACCAGGGAGATATAGCTTGACCCGCTATTGGTCACAATATCATCGGTTGCGTAGGTAACAAGAGATGACCAACTGCCAATATAATTAGTGTCAGGGGTAGCGTTTTCGATTGCCGTTGCGGCCCCGTCCCAGCGCAGGAACTTGCCGGATTCAGGGTCAGGAAGCCCCGCCGATACGGAAGAGGATGTTGTTATCGACAATTGCAGGATACGATTTTCTATCTCCTCCAATTGCTGTCCGATAGCATACAGTTTGTCTAAATCTTTATTCAGCGTAGCAATGTTAAATACACCGGAGGGTGGAAAATCAGTCGTGCGCTGGATAGGAATATCCCGCACCAACGTAACTGTAGTGAAGGAATGGGAACCCACTTCCGTAACCGTACCACCGGAGAAGCCATCGTCCACGGCGGTGCCTGAGATGGTGTAGTCAGTGGTAACAGTTTGTAGTGTACTATCGAAATACACCTTAATATCGGTGCTGTCGTAATACGGCCAGGGGATTGTCCAAGGAGAGGTACTGACATATTGCACCCTTGGTGTTGCATCAGCAATGGTTATCTCAGCCATCTATTCGTTCCCGGTTAAGCTGTTCAAAGCATGATAGTTGTAATCATTTAGCCATTGTAAATGTGCTACATTCCCAAATGGAGCTATATCAATAAGATGCTTGTTCGTTGTCTTGTTAATATTGCCAAGTCCAGAATAGTCGAATATTACATCAGCAGCGTTCTCTAGTTGTTGCACAATTGGCCCCCCCAAAGCATTGACAACCCGATCAGGGCGGGAGAGTGGGTTTTGTAAATTTTCTGCCAAACGCATAACATCTGTGATGTAGCCGGTAACCCCGGATCGCTCTATGGCAGAAATCAACTGTTTAGAAAACGACGCATGTGTTCCACCGTACTGTCTGCGTCTAATTTGGTCTACAACAGCACCCAGCCCCACAAGAGCTACAAGGCCCATCAATGTGTTCTTGTTCATCTGCTGCAACCCAGGAGTCAGAACACGATGCTGGGCGGCAATGGCAAAACTCTTAAACTGGAAGATGGTGCGGGACATTTCCTCCGACATAAAGATTGCGCCGGCCTTCTCCACAGCATCCTTGGCTGCACCTTCCGGCATAGCACTTACCGTATCTCGTGCAGATTTCTTGAGTTTTTCTGGTAATATATGTCCAATCCCGCCACCGATGACGTTAGGTAGATCACCTTTTCCTGGTGTAACGATAATCTTGTTAATTTCCTTACCCAAGGCACCCCGGAAGACCTCCGCAGCGGCCTTATCTTCCCACAAATGCGACCGCGCAATGCGTACATGGTCGCCAAACAAGCCGTAAGTTTCCATCTGGTCAGCAATGCGTACCGCCATTTTATCATCGATACCAGCAAAGCGCAGTCTGGTGACTTCAAACTTGCCGGTCTTTTTGCCGATCAGTTTCATCCGCTTTATGGCAATACGATTGATTTTGTTTTCATTTTGGGCAATCCGTGCAGCCGACCACCCTTTTTGGGTGGCATGATCAGCATGCGCCAATTCATGTTCGATAATGAATCGCTTCCAATCGGCAAAGGTGGGAAATAAATCGTCAGATAACGGCTCCACACCCTTCATAGCGGGGTCACGCCAAGCCTTCGACTTATATTTTTGCTTCATCAGATCGACATTGATAGTTACCCGGTTCTTAGAAGGCGAATAACTACCCATCAAAGGTCTGCCGTCTCGCGCTGTGGATTCACCGACAACGATCTTGGCCGAGCCACTATTGCGTAAATGCCGAGTTGTCAAAATGGCGTCTTCTAGCATACGAGAACCGGAGATTAAGCTGGTTAGGGTCTTCATGCTGGTGGTCCAGGGGTTCATCAGATTGATATTAAAATAAGCCTGAGTGAAGGTTCCCATCCCACGTTCAAAGCCGCTGCGGATGGAAATACTTTCCCCTAAATCGGCAAACATCGCCGAGCGCATGGAAAGATACATATCCAATGCCTCGCCAGCCAACCGTGCTTCCTGGCCTGCCAGATTGAGCGCCCTGGTTTCCTTGAAAAATGATTCAAAGGTTACCCCAAAAGAGCGTTTAATTCCTTCGGCCAGGATGATATTGCCAACGTCAGGTACCGCCGCCAACGCTCCTGTCAGCATGGAGGTTGCATTCCACATACGAGCGATCCGCAAACCCCGATTAGTCCAGCTATCAGGATTATCAGGCAAACCATAAGTACCGCGAACACGATCACGAATAGCCTCAACATCCTCTATAGTCTGGTTCATCTCTTTTTCCAACTTGGCCTTCTTGCTGTTACTCTTGGCCTTGCTGATCAAAGACATATATTGATTCCGGATAGCGTCAATTTGAGGTTTCAAGTCCACAGAACCGAATTTTTTGAAAAGCTCAACGTCGGCTCCCATACGCATAGCGTAATAACGCCCCAAAGCATTAATATTTGTTTCTAAAAACGGTTCCAAAGCAGTATTGGGGATTTCCGATAATGTCCGTTCTCTTAAAGACCGCGCTAGACCGATAGGGTCTTTCACTAAATCTGTATAAGGGATTTCGCCAATGATTTTCTGCCGTATGGCTTCCGCTTTTTTAGGGCTGTACCCGTATTGACCCAGTAATTTAACCCAAGCCGTTTTACCCTCGGCGCTTTTAAGTACGTCAATACGATAAAGACGGTTGAGGAAATTATCGGTAATTTCCAAATTGTCCATTGCTTTGATATTGTCTTCTAATTCTTTGATACGGGTATTTAGTTGCGCGGTTTCTTCAGCTTGTTTTGCTGGGTCGCCTGTTTCTTTTTCTTTGTACCGAAGCTCTTTTGTTAGACGAGAGTGTTCCCGCCGTGCAGCAAGGCTAAACATGCGCTCTTTCTTTGCTGCTTCACTAAGTGGGCGAAAAACACGTTCAGTCCACTCTTTTGCAGCCTCAACGACTTCCTTTGGGAATGCTTTTAAAGCCTCCGGGTCGTCAAGCCGCATCTTGGCTTTCCCAACCTCTTCTAAAAACTCATCCGGTCCCATTGCCCCTTTATTGCCAATGATTTTATCTTTAACTTTTTGCCGCAACATGCTCTTGGACGCATCGCCAGCAACCCGATTACGGTAAAGAGCATAAAGTTCTTCTGTTTTGCTTAAAGCAGGAACCAGCCTTTGACCCAACCAGTTCTTTGCGATTAGACGGTCTATCCCAATTGCCGTGGCAAATCCTTTTATATTATTCATAGTGTAGAAGGAATGCTCTACCAAATGAGGGATCATGCCTCGCGCATAATTAGAACTACCCATCAGAATGCGCTTTACCGGGTTATCTTTAAGGTGTTCAATCCCCATTGCAGGGGCCAACCTTTCCCCATCAGCCAAATCCATATGAGGTTCTTTGTATCTAACAGACGGTTCTTCAAACCCTAGATCACGGCTGGGGATAAATTCGTCCAGATCATCTTCTGGATTAATCCGCAATGTCGTTCTGGGCGGGTCCACTTCCTTGTCGCCGCCGACAAAGGGCAACTCGTCAGCATCTCTAGCCCCCTTATTTCGGACAATATTCCCTTCATCATCAAAAAAACTGAGGGGGTTAGCGTTTTCGTTAATGGCTTCAGGGCTTCTTGCTTCTGTTTGTCTGCCGGGGTTTATTTTATCAAGCCTAGCTTCCAGAACTTCTCGCTCTTTGCCTATTAGAATAGCGTCATCAAGAGATGTTGCCCCCACCCTTGTTTCATCAAACAACCTCTTCAATTCCAATTCAGCCGTTTTGATTTGCTCTGGAATACTGAGATTATCAATGTCAGCCAACTTGGCCTCATGTACGATAATTTCCTGTTTTGACATTTTGGGTGTTCTTGCTGGCGCTGGTTCGGTAGCCCCAAACTCAAAATCAGGATTATTCCTCATTGCGTTCATTTTGGCTTCTTCAGAAACCTTCGGGTCTTTCATTAGGTCGTCAAAAGTTCGACCTCCATTTTGAACATCAGTTTCCTGCACCCGGCTTCCAGAGGGCAAGTCGTCAACATCATCGCCGAGTCCCGTCTTAACGTTGTATTCGGTATATTTTTCGTCTATATGCCGCGCATAGGTTTCCGCATCCTTGGCACGGATACCGCCAAGCGCATGTAGGGTCTTCTGGATAGCGATAAAAGCGCCAACGCCTATAGTACCGTGGAGGATATTTGTTTTACTTTGTTCAAAAGTACGCTCAGCCTGAACTTCGTGCGCCATAAATTCTTCCGCTGTGGACATGGCAGCAAAGGCAGGCAACTGGCGAAACTTGGTCATCTTCAGAGCGTAAAGACCAGAAGGTGACGCATAAATACCAGCCGTCGATCCGAACAAGAGCGATGCCGGGGCTTGGGAAGCAACCATAATTTTTTCCTGCTCCTCCGCTTCCAGGCCGTCTAAGATCAAACGGGCTTCTTCCACATTTTGCGCCCTGGCGACATAGCTGCGGAATTTCTCAGGTGCCGCCTGGGTAAACTCATCGATAATTGGGTTAAAGTTTGGATCAGGCTTAGAGCCCCACTCCCGGTAAGCCGCAAGCTGTTCATCCACACGATCTTCAGCGTCATTGCCGGTAGCCCACATAGCGGCGTTATAGAAGAAATTTTCGTTTTTAAACCCCTGTATAAACGCCGGGATACCCTCCTCAGACAGCAAAGAAGGCGTATCTGTGAATAAGCCCTTCTGGTCGTAATCAGGCAGGGGTAACGGGTCTTGATTGAATAGCGCCTTGTAGCCAATTTCTGACATTAGGGGCCAACCTCATATTTAGTCGCATGGTTGGCAAGTTTCTCGTCATTCAGTTTGGCAGTCAATCGGCCTATATCTTTCACACCAGACCAAAGACCTTCCATTACATCGTTACCTAAATGATACCAAAAATTGGCATTGAAAGGTAAGGCCACGCCAGGGATTTGAGAATTTGGAATACGCCCGCTCCGCACCATATCGCTCAAAGTTTCTATTTTTTCATTATACATCAATTTCATCAGCTTCTTTATTCGCGGGAGGGCAGTCTGGGGATTTACCTGGGCAATGATGGAGGCTCGCATAGCCACTTGACGCCCAAAGGCTTCATTGATCACCACGCGACGGTTTACTTCGTGTAATTCACCGCTTTCGCTGCGGATGACAATCTTGTAAGCCGCTTCATGCCGTGAGCCGCCAACAGGCAAAAGCCAGAAAGCATTTCGCCGTGATATAATTTCACCGATGGTCCCAAACTTGTTGATAAACTTATCAGTGCTTAAAGCAGGGTCGCTAATTAAAGCCTGTTCAAACAACATGCGATCAGCAACAGGCTTATTTTCCACCAAGGCCGCGCCGATATTAAATCGCCTACCAGTAGCATCAGGCCTACTTATCATTTGCTCTGGTGGGAAAGCCATCCAGCCTTTCTCACTCTTTAGACTATCCAGCCCATTCATCTGGGAATAGTCAGACAACCCAGTAATGCGCGACATCACTCGTATGGTTTCCTGCTGGGCGACTTCATCATTAGATGTGCCGCGCCGGATTTTTTCATATATACGCTTATGCAGCGTCATAAAGGCGGGGGAGGCCCGCAAGGCTTCCGGCAAGAAAGAACCCTGCTTAGATGTCATCGCCGCCGTGATATTGTGGACAGAAAACCGGGTGAACACGCTGCCTAAATTTTCATAGTCTCCCAAAAATGCATGTGTTAAAGAGGCATGGTTCTGAACATCGCCAGCAACACGACTAAGCGTTTCGCCATTTCTGATCTGGTCATCTTCTCTCCGCTGCCCTTCTAAAACAGTGGTCACTAGTTTGTCCTGTTCTTCATCCAAATTGGTCGGGTCCATACTCCCGTCCTTTAGAAACTGGGATAATTCGGCTACTCTTTCTTTTATTCTGGGACCGAAACCATCAAAGAAAGAAATGACCGCAGGGTCTGGCTTCTCCACTTGCTGGGTACGCATATAAATGCCAGACAAGAACACCATGCCAGCATCGCTTCTAACCCCACCGATTTTGTTGAATTGCACCTGAACAAATCTGGGCATACGATTATGCTCTACCACAAAACGAGCCACCGACTCCTGCCCCGCGGCTGTCGAAATATGTTGGTTGCCGTAAGTGTCCTTAAAGAGGAAGTCAACTTGGTCCGCCGTCTGAGGACCACCTTGGCTGTCAATCTGTCGGCGCATCTTGGCTATCCTGGCAATCCCGGAACGGTTTTCGTATGTATTAACGCCGTCTCTTAGCGTTTTATAATTCCCCTTGGTCGTGATGTATATTTCAACTGGGGTCAGATTCTCGCCTTTAGCTGCCTTAATCATGGCGAGGGACCAAATGTCTCGCAGCCTATCGCGCCCGATAGAGCCTTTCTCCACACCAACTTCCAAATAGGTCTTCGCGCCTTGCGCGTCGAGTTCAGCTTCACCTTTGTTCTGGCCAGAGAAATATTTTTGCGTATTTTTTTGTATTTCCAGGACCAACGATGGATGGTCTTTCGCCTTCTCCCGCCACTCTACGGCGTCTTTTGTGGTCCACATTCCATGAAGATTCTTGTCATTAAAGTCGTCGCGGAAAGCAATGGTCATAACGTTCTTTACGTGTTCCTTTTCAGCTGCCCCACCTTTAAAATTTAATTCAGCCAGAGTGAGGCGCACTGTCGGGTCGTCCGGATTTAAACCAGACCGTTTGGCTAATTCTTCCCGCATATAAGGCGTCATGGGGGAACCAAGAGCCTCGCGGTCAAGAACGTCAGCTTCAAACACCTTTAAACGGCGTGTTAGATTTTCTTTTGCGTCTGCTTTTTCCGCCCTGTAAGCAGCGTTCCGCGCAGCGATATCACCTTCCAGATTGGCGACAATTTTTTGTCTGTCATCGCGACTTAATTTCTGGCCGTAAAAATCATCAGAGCTATTTATAAATTTCTGAAACGTTTTGGTTAAAGCAACAGAACCATGGTTTTGGCCCTCAAGAATCTTTGCCATAACGCCAGTAGCGTGGGAGATGTTAATTCGTTTTTGGAATGCCGCCGCTTGTTCGGGAGTAAAATCGGTCGGTCCTCGACCTACATTGGCTGTAACCTTTGCTGTCGTTGAAACATAAAGCGCCTTCACTTCATCTGATACTGTGACCTTCCCATCTTTTCCGATCAAAATGCCAGTGCCGGTTAAGGCAGATTGCTCTATCTTGGCAATGCTGTCTGAAACGTCCTGCTTCTTTGCGCTTAACTGGAAGGTTGCTTCTTCCTTTAATGTAATGCCATGCAGTTTGTTAGCCCCCTGCTGGCGTAACATTTCTGCTTCAAACTGAACAGCTTGCTGGATGTCAGGATCAGAACTGGCAATAAAAGTGTTGGCGACCTTTTGGGTAAACTGTGTTTCCCATTGGTTATCCCTATCAGGATTAAACTGCAATTCGGCCAAAATACCATTGGCCTTTTCGCGCATGGAATTGTTAATTGCTGAAAGATGTGCCTGTCGCTGCGCCCTTTCAAAGTTTTCCGTATAAATATCGCCTGCATCAGGCATATCTTGGCGTGTAACCGTGCCGTCAGGCTGCAAGGCAATAGCCGACTTACCTGCTTCGGCACCTTTGTGGGCCGCTTCCCTTCCCGCCCTGGCGAACATTTGGTTGGCAATGCCTTCAAAACCAGCCGCCTCCTGCTGCCAAGCGCGTATACTAGCTTGCGTACCAGAGAAATTAATCTTCTGGGGAAGACTTATCTTCTTTGAACCTGTAAAAGGCTGTATTTTATTATTGCCCACTATCCTTTCCTTTACGTCCTGGTTTCCTGATATTTTTGGAAGCCGGTCAGAAGGCTACGCCCTCCTTTGGAGAAACCACTGTAAAGACCCGCCCGTCCTTGTAATTGAGCTTGGGCGATAGAACTATTGAAAGAAGATATGCTGGCTCTGCCGGTTATTCTGATATTATCCAATGCACGTTGCAGAGTATTGTTACTGTCTTTCAAAAAAGCGCGTTTGCTGCCGCCACCCGGCAAGACATTTCTAGCGGTTGCTTCCCATCTGGCATGCCGATTTCTTAAATCGTTCTGTTCTTGCAAGATTTGCGTTTCTCTGATTGCCTTACTGGTTGCCAGTTCATTCATTTGCAACCGCGCCAATTCATTTGACTGCATGCCGCCAAAGATAGAACCAGCCGCTGACACCCCTGATGCCATTAGACCAAGATTGGCCTTGCTAAAAAGTGAGAACCCGGTGGATGCACCGGCATTCATGGCAGCGACAGAAGGGGCAAACATACCTGATGCGGCACCTGATCCAGCAGCAGTACCCATCATACCAGCCAACGGCCCCATTCCAGCCATCCCAAAGCCTAGTCCCGCCATGCCTAAAACAGGCAGGGCTACTTTTGCTACCTTACCCATTACGCCGTTACCTCCGCATAAAGCCCCCGCACCGTCAAAGGCAGGGGTTCGGATTGAGAAATTATTACAGTGGGATCAAGAGCCCACCCCAACATGAAAAACTGATATTCGCCCTCCACCGATGTCGGTGGATTAGAAAAATCCTGATTAGTCTGTGTTAGAACCAGCTTGTTGCCGGATAAACTCAAAGCCTGAGTTCCGTAAACCGACACCACAACACGGCTGATACGCTTTTGCTCACCCGTCACCGCACCAATACCCCGAATAACCGCATCCATTGGCATGGTTTCCACGCTTATGGTGTAATCCAGGCCAGCCGTCGCGCCATTAAGGTATTCGTCCGTGGTAATGATGCCGCTGGAATTAGCCGCATATTCACCGGCATACTGGGCTGCGTCATTAGTTGTTACGCGCAACGTTTCATTAGGCATATGTGCCGATGTATATGATTTAGTGACTTCATAAACACTGACATCATCGATACTGGCATTAAAAGCGGCATTCGCCAGGAAGATCAAATCTGTTCCTGCCGCCGCCGTGACGTACTGTATATACGTTCCATTATCATTAACGCTGGTGCCAGACCCGTTCAGCACTTTGGGCAAAATCGTACCAGCCGTGTAATCGGAAATGGTGAACTGAACCTTATAGATATTTCCGTTGACGCCAGAAAAGGTTTGGGATAATTCTGAGGTCGTAGACTGAGTACCGTCACATACCGCCGCACCGCCTGTAATCGACCAGCCCGTTCCTTTGGTCCAGCCGGTATCCGCAGCGAAAGCACCATTGGTTACACGATCCGTATCGGCTGCAAACAACTTGGAGGCATCCAATGTTTCATCGTCTGAGAATTGTTCTAACCATAAAACCGTAGAGCCATTAATGGTACGCTCTACCGCTGCAAATAGTTTATTCTCCACGCTGGTTATGCTTTTGAAATCACCTTCAGTGGTCCATAAGCCCCAGCCAGCAAGTTCCTCTGAACGTACCGAGTGAAAAACCGTCATATCGCCATCATTTTTAACAAAGAAGGCGTACTGTTCTGGTCGAGTATCGGTACCCAATATCGCTGCGCTGTCTACTGCTGTGCCTATTAAATGATTAGACCGAAGGGAAATTGCACCGGATGTGTAGGCTTGTTCCGTGTCGCTCCAGACATACTCACGTATGGTTTGCCCAGTGCGCTGCATAAAAAGAGTCGCACCATCGAATTTCACCGGGTTCACCATTTGGGATACGCCATAAGGCGTTTGCTGTATGAATTGTACGTTAGTTGGGGTCAGAGGATTAGCAGGACTTTGCGGCACATAAAGCTCGGCACCGTTGGTAAAGATTTGCAGATTACGGGTCGATACCAAATGACGCACCTCTGCCACACGATCACCCGTTACCGTCACATCAATCGCTTCATCATCTTTAGCCGTGCCGACATCAAAGTTAAAGAATGCGTTGGTCTTGGAACCCCAAAAGCCATCTGGCCGGTCTGTTGACCCACTAAAGAACAAACGCTGGTCGTGAAAACTTACCGCTCTTGGATGCCCGCGCTCACCAGAAAAGGTCTGTTCGTCCCAATCCGTTTCAGCAGATGTACCGGAGAGTGTCTCCCTGACCGTAGCATCGACTTCCGTGGCACTGGTATAGCCGGTAATTTCGGTTTCTTTGTCTTTATAGCGTATAATGGCTCCGACATGATCCGCCGTCCAATGGCTTGCACTGGTAGTAAGCGTAATTGTCCCACTGGTTCCTGACGGCGCTAGAGTTACACTGTCGGCGGCAAACTTGTAATAGGGCTGGTACCTGGGATAACCATCAGAGTGTTCTTCAAAACTAAAGTCCGATAAAGTAAAAGAACTGGCCCCAGTACGCAGTATATACTGAGGCCAGAAGTTTTGGTGGCAGACTATGGTAGTATCGGCAGAAGAAGTCAGGGTCAGAGCGTTAATCTCATCATTAGTCCAAGGTGCGCCTGTCAGCGTCGTCACCAACGTCCCTGATTCATCATATATGGTCAGCTTGGTATTGGAGAAAGCAAAAATATAACTCTGGTTTTCTCCAAACGAAAATTCATGCAAAATACTCGGATTTTCCAACACTGCTCGATAGATCGTGCCGGGGCGACGACGAAAACCGCCCTGCGCGTAAGGCGATATATTTCGTCCGGTTCTCATCCCCTGGAAATAAGACTTCAGATCAGTACGCATACGCATCAAGGGATCAAGCTCACCTGCGGTGAAACTCGTCTGTAAGGTGCGTAAGTTAGAAGCTGGTGTATCAGCCATGTTCAAGGCACCCGGACATCACGAAAACCTCGTATTGATCAGGCTTTTGCGGGCATTAATCCGTTTGGTTGTGCGTTGCTGGGCTTCAACATTGGAAGCCTTCTGATAATAGAACTCAGCGCGGTTTTCATAGTGATCCGCCAGTTCGCCCTTTTGGGCAATAGAACCAGCAAAGACGCCAGCCAGATCGTAAACCAGGGCGCGGATAAAGTAAGGAGGCCAATCAGCAGTCCCGGAGCGGTAGGTATAATCCATCACCACGATGTCGTCTGTAGCGGCATCACAGTAAATCTTGTCTTCGTAAATATCGAATTGAATAGGATTATCCAACACGGTCACAGCGTGGATCGCCAATAGCATTGGATCGGTGGGCTTTTGGTAAGCCGCATCCCAGCGGGCCACTGGCCCACTAGCCAAACGGGAGAGTGCAATCTGACCAGTAGCGAACCGCCAGCGATAGCGGGTCAGGGCCGACGCCACAATCATTTCATAAACGTTGTCGGCTACTGTCGCTTCAGTACTGCCTTCATCAAAGTCACTGATCGGATTGGCACCGATGAGAACCAGGGCTTGCGAAGCAATATCAATATCCGATGTCGCCATTATACACTTACCCAGTTACTTGTTTAGATCATTTCCGTGACATACATGGTGCCACCAGCAGCATTCTGTATGGCAGCTACTTTACTGCTTCCTTCCTTGACCTTGATATATTCAATGGTGTTGGCCGGTAGGAAACTGTCTGTCGCCGCTGCCGTAGGGCTGGCTGCAACAACATAATGACAATCGGTGCTAGAAATCAGGCGTACAACCCGAGTGCCGCTGCCCACTGCGCTGCTGATAGCAGCGGAAGTTTCGGCAACGGTAATGGTCTGTACGGTAGAGGGAGTGAGAGCCGGGACAGAACGCCCCTTCTCGTCAATAGCGGTTTGCGTTCCCATATAACTCTCCTAAAGGAATGGGACGGGTTGCCCCGCCCCGGTATCCTTAGTCGGTATCGGTTTCGGTAACGGCTAAACCGTCACTGACATCGACATCCGAGCCATCGTTGCTCAACACACTGACGAAACTAGTCGTCGGGGTGCTGGTATCACACACGATAATAACATCGCGCACTTGCAACATATTGACGGCATCGCCCGTAAAATAGCTTGCGCTATTAACGTCAGCGATAGCGTCCGTTGTGCTGTAATGCCAGAGGGAAAACCCGTTGGCAGTTGCCAGCAATGAAAGTCCAGAAGCTGCGTAAGCCATGATTAACCTCTCTTACGATTCGTCTATTGAGACTTCGATGATGCCGTTGGCGTCAACCAGAACCGAACCTTGGCTCATTTTATTGACAACCAAATGCGCCTGCTTCCGCCCATCCCAAGTAATGTCCTGGGCGATATCCTTGCCGATACCGTGACCCATAGAGGTCGTGTGGTAGCAGAAGGTTTTGCGGATATTGGTGGCGACATCAAGACCGGAGAAGGTGAAGAACAAGAAGCCCATCCACCGTTTTGCGGTCATTCCATTGAACGGAAGACTATCAGCGCCAACATAGTCGGCACTGGCAAATTCTTCCACATCCAGAAGATCGGTCCAGCCAGCATGGGAAGCAACCCAGAACCGTTGTCCGTCATCCGGCACATCATTACCGCCCAGAGTTTCAAAGGCGCTATATACTTTAGCCTTCGTCAATCCGGTGGAACCATGTGCAATAGTTGAAGTAGTTGTGTCCATTGCCGTAGTGATAAGGCTATCGGTTTTGCGGCCAAGGGCAGCAGCACCAGCCTGTGCGGCAAGGGAGCGTTCCTCGATATTCGTTTTCAGCATATCGAGTTCATCAATATACTCAGCGGCATAATGATCCGTGAGCGTACAATCCACCGTAGTGTGACTGACATTCATAAGGGGAACGTCACCATGGCGGGATTTAGTAGAAGCCGTGCCGGTACCGTATTTCTGGAACCGCACATCTTCGCCTTCGACCTGGACCTTACGCCGGATCGTATTGCGTAGTTTCGTACCAAAACGCTGGTACGCTACATGCACATCAGACTCAAATTGTCTGATAAATGCTGTTGAAATGGAAGTAGACATATCCTGTCTCCTCTTGAGTTAAAACAAAAACACAAAGCTCATTGCTGAACGGGTGTGCCTTCGCTTCCAAGAATGCGGGTATGCCTCAAGAGGGGCCGCTATGGAACGGATGGGGCCGTATCTGCCCCCCCAAAATCCGCTCTATAGCAGAAAATTTCAACGCACAATTAGATTAGATTCTTATCTTCAAGTTCCGCAAGGCGCTGAAAGCCAGCTTCAACGTCTTTTACATAGGCGTCATCGCGTAGCAGCGGGTTCCAATATTTGGGGTCTTCCATCTTGGCACGAAGATCGGCATAGGTCGTACCATCACCTCGACCTGGAATATCCTGGGCGGAAAACGGGGCTTCGCCCATCTTGCTCATTAACTCTTCCATTACGCCAATAGCCTCGGCGCTGGTCATCATGTCGGTCAATCCCGCCATGCCTTCTTCGGAAAGGTTCTGCTGCGCCCACATCTGTACCCGCTCAACACGGGGGGCGGCGTGGTCACCAAGAGCTTCCATTTCACTGTCAAGATCAGGAAGACCGCCAAGTTGAGATGCCATATACATTTCAATGCCGGAATTAAACATATCCTGATCACCGCCAGCCTCATGCACGACATCGCGCCACCAACCCACCATAGGGTCACCATCTTCCCATTGCCATTCCATGCCTTCCGGCATGGATTCAGCGATGCTTTCGGGCATCTCCAGTTTGTAATCAGAGGCACTTTCTGGCCGGTTGGCAAACCGCTCTGTTTCTAATTCACTTCGGATACTGTCTGTTAATTCTGCTTTTTGAGAACGCAGTTTGCCGCCCATTTCATTATAGGACTTGCCCCACGCCTCGTAATTTACTGAGCCAGCATCACCGTCCCAGAATTTTGTCGGAACGCCTGCGGGCATTTCTGCGGCAGTACTCTCGCCGCCTTCGCCGCCAGCTTCCGCACTTGAACCTTCTCCACCATCAGCCATACTAATTCTCCACTTGTTGTCTACTGTAAAGTTCACCCAGTTCGATCCGGGTATTGATAATTCGCATTAGGTCACGCATGCCTTCTTTGTGTCTCAATTCACCGTCTGTGGCACCTGGGCCGTGGACGGCTGAGATAGTGATTGAGCGCAAATAATTCAAAGTATATTCAGCGGCCTCTCCCTTAAAGGTATGGAAGAACGCTTCGTTAATTCGCTGTTCCTGGCCTGGAGTTCTGCTGACGCCATCTGGACCAATAGCCTGCTGCTTTTTCATTATTTCTTTTTTCTGAACCCAGACGTCTTCTGCTTCTTCTGCTTCTTCTGCTTCTTCTGCTTCTCAGCAGGGGGTACCCCATTCACCCAGCCAGCAGCTTTCTGTGCAGCATCCATATTCATCTGGCTCTGTATCACGAACTCTCTTTCTGTCCTTGGCCTACCATCAACCCATCGGCCATAAGGGGCTTTCTGAGTAATATAACGACGCTGCTCATGCCATCGACGCGCGATGCTATTATAATCAGGCATCAGCTGTACTCCCTCCAGAAAAATCTTTGTTGTACAAGAGAAACTTGTTCATCATCTTAACCTCCTAATTCTTTTTTCTTAACCCAGACATCTTTCCACGGCGTATTAAATCGGCTTTAGCGCCGGATCGAACAGCACGAGCGGCATTACCTTCGTTCGCCCAACGTTCTTTCGCTACGTGCTTAACGAAGTCAATAGGCTTATCCTTAAAGGCACCTTGAGCGACCCGGCTGATTATGTTGCCCGAAGAAATCCGTGCCGTCTCATCATGGTCAGTCTCCCCCGTTTTACGGTTCTTGACTTCGATAGGTAGCTCTTCATTCCCCGGGAACCAACTATTCTTCCTGCGGGCTTTATTGTTGAACAACGATTTCGCACCCTTTCGGGGCTTATCACTCTTCTCACCCATCATATGCTCCTAGCTTGTTCGTCATCTTAATCTTCATTTCTTTTTTCTTGCCGCTGGGCCACTCCTGAATTTTCGCGGGTTCGCCAGGAAGCGTTTAAGTTGAGATTTACCAACGGCGCGTTCGGCATCGCTGTTCTCCCGGGACTTACGTCTCCAATTGTAGTTGAGGCTGAACAACGATGGGGGGTACGATAAAGTATGTGTCCCGGACATCTGAACGTAGTTAAAGATGCTCGGCATCTCCGCGCCTTTTATAGTGTCACCCTTTCGGGGCTTATAACTCTTCTTTGGTTTGTCCATCTTAACCTCCTAAGATATTTCTTGGTTTGTCCATCTTAACCTCCTAAGATATTTCCCTGTGCAGCGTTCTGAGCCTGGGATACCTGTTCCGTTTGGGCAATCGCCTGGGCCATTTCTTCCCGCTCTGCATCATTACGCAATAGCTTGTCTGGCACCCCAATCTCTGCACCGACATAAGCGCCAGCTTCTTCCGCCTTCAAAACAAGAGCGGTAATCTGGGGGCCGAACATGCCGTTCATAATTTCACCCAACCGCGCTACACGGGCCACATTCTCAGAATGCTGCGCCTGTGCCAGCGGCGAGGAATTAACAACTTTGACTTCTCTGCCGTTCACCAGGGGGATGCTGATACGTCCCTGCTTCTTGAGTAAATAAACAACACGACGAAGAAGAGGCGTGACCAACTCGGTATGTAAGCGGCCATACGCCGAACCAATGGTACGCGCCAAATCAGCCATCCGTTCATGCACTTCGGTAGCTGACATGGGCGTACCTTCTGGCGCACCTAGCGACTCGTTGAACAATGCTTTTTTCAGAGTATGCCGCATGTCTTCCAGAATAAGATTCGCCACATCAAAATTCCCCGGTGCCTGCAAAGGCTCCAGGCCGGTAGTTCCCGGCGCACGGGGAATGATCGTTCCAGGAACAAGCTCAATGGTATCGGGATTGATAACGCCGTCATCGTCGCCCTGCCAAATACCGGAAATAGCCAGTTCGGCATTTTGCAACACCATCTCAACCACCATATTCAAGGTCTTCACATCAGCGAGAGAATTAAATAACGGACCTCTGCCGTAATTTTCACCAGCCGCTTTGGACCAGCGGTAGGTTACAAGGGGATTGGCACCGTCGCCGGAGAACTCCGCATCGAACAATTCCGCTTCCGGCTCCAGAGAAAGAACATAGAATTTGTATTTCTCTGATTGCTTATATTCCCAATCCCGCTTGACGCACTCTATGATCTTAAACGTCTTCTCCGCATTGTCCTTGGCAGCACGACTCATTTCCGCCGGGATTTTAGCCTTCGGCCAAGTCAGCTTGATATTACGCACCGTCATTTCACGGGAACGCCATGTTGGGTCTATTGCAGAAAACGGGCCGGTCCCAAGCACTAGCTGAGTTTGCGGGATAGACGTAAACTTGACAGGGTGTATTTCATCACCCTCTTCAATCAGTAGTCCTGCTGTACCTACGGAAAGGTCTACATAGCCTTCATGCAGTTCCTGATCCAGATTGCTGTTTTGAAGAACTTCCCACACATAAATACCAATCTCCTCCAATTGGCGGTCTACCTGGGAACGCTGCTCCTTTGGGATTTCCGTACCGGCGGCAAAACTGAACCATTTGGCGAAAGGCGGCGTAAGCCCCGCCTGCATGCGGGAGGCAAATTCCTGGACGGCATGCACGGCAGTCGAGTCAAATATCTTGTCGGTATTTTTTTGCCCAGCCACCGACAGATAAAAGCCGGTGCGATTGGGCAAGGCATAGTCATAGCAGTCCTGCCACGCTTCGACCCAGCCATCACGAGTCGCGCTATGTTGCTTAAAAAGTTTCAGTAATTCTTTGCAACGTTCGTCGGCCATTAGGCTAAAGACTTTTTCTTTTTCTCGATTTCTTCAAAACCGGAACCAGCATTATTTTCTGCAAACAAGCTCCTGCGCCCACGCTTATTACGTTTTAGCTGCGCGGCTTCCTCCGCTTTTTTGGCGTCGGACTCCTTCAATCTCTTTGCTTCTGCTGCTCTCACTGCCGCCAACTGCTTGGCGATTTGGGGGTCCACCGTAGGTTGTTTTGGTTTCCCGCCAAAAACACTACTTACTACACTTCCCATCAGATTCTCTCCTTGATTGATCTGATAAGAAACTGACCTGTGCGCCGATTTTTCTCAACGCACAATTGAGGCGATAGGGCGATGCCCACCACAAATTAATCCCGATCAAGTTCGCCAATTGAGATGCACATGTCTGCATCAAGCGACTACGGAACATATGATCTCTTTTAATTTTCACGCATAACACCAGATCACGCCCGCGAACCAGAGTGAAAAATTGCTCCATTTGGGCCTGGTTAAAAGCTCTTAAAGTTGTTGAATTATAAGCTGGATCAAAATAAACCCACGCATCGCTGCCAGCATCATATGAGAAAGCATAGCAGTGTTTGAATCCGGGTTTGAGAAAGCGCGTAAACCAGAAATTGTGATTTACCGCATCGGTAAAGCCGATATACCAAATTGATAACCGAGGATCGACGGCGACCTTCATATAGCCCTGGAGCCCCGGTTTCTGCCAACTCGCTTCCGCATTCGGTCAAATACGTTAAAGTCTCTCTTTGCCTGAAAGGGTTTAAGAGCCTTGGTGCCACGCACAATACTACGCCCCTCTCCCGCGCCCACTACTGCGTATTGCAGAGCATCATGCACATGGCTGAATTTATTCTTATGCGGCCTGTCGTCATACTTCTCGCCGCTGATCTGCAAGCGCCTGTAATGATAGCCGCCGAGAAAGCCAGACTTCAGGACGGGACAATTTTTCTGATCAACCAGGAACCCAGGCTCACCGTCCACCATGCGAGAGAGAATCGAATTAACCGACTCAATCCTGATAACCGGATCGTTTGTGGGTGCTGGTAAAGCACGTATTCCGGCTCCCCTGAGAATGTCGAATGGCGTAGACTCATCTGTCTGCGCCCTGAAGTCACCTGACGGGTCACCGAAAATTTTGTATTCATGTTCTCCATAATACCTCGCTATCGTCACTCTTAATTGTTCCGCGAAACGAATGGCCCCCATGTCTTGAGCGACCAGTTCCCTCAGTACCAGCCATCTACCGCTGCCAAGGCGTTGAGCAAAAACGGCGGCAGGGGTCAGCCCGAAGTCAATGCCGATTATAATTTCCAATCCTTCCGCAGGTTCCAACACGCCCTTGGCAACGTGGGTGCGCTCAAGGAAACCCTGATAGACAGACTTGCCATCCTCGACCGTTCCCAAGCGATTGAGGACATAAACATCGATCCAGCTTTTGGTTTTACCCCGGATCATATTTTCATAGTAGGTGGGCATCAAATTATTGAAATTTTCACATTCCGGGTTCATTTCATACCCGGTCAGTTCGTTTCGATAATCCCTGATCTCGTTCATTCCTGATGGCTGGGTAAAAAAAGTCCAGTTATCGGGCTTAACCAGCATTAGCGCCTGTTCCCTGCCAATGTGATCCGGCAGAGGTGTCTCCCCAGACATTATCGGCCACCAGTGTTCCGTTTCCGGTGCGTTAGTGTCGAGGATAACCCCATGCCACGTAGCACCGACGCCATCTTTCTTCGACGGATAGCGGCCCACACGGCTAGTAGCCCCGTCAATGATTGATTTGGGAAGCTCACGTGCCTCGTTGCACCACACGCCCGTGACTTCCAGGGAAAGGAGTTTTTTAACATCTTCAGGGGTATCCAGAGGCAGGAAAATAACTTCCAGATCGACATCACCGCGCCTGATACGGTGGGTATATGGCGGCGACCAGCGAAACTTCCCCCATTCATTTTCCGGGAACCACTGGAGCCACGTGGCGATAGTCGTAGTTCTGAGTTCAGGATTTGTATTTCGTACAATCGCCCACTTCGAATATCTAATACCATCGGTATTTGGTTCTTGCTGGCAGGCTCGTCGGAAAATTTCAACGCAACAAGCAACGGATTTACCTGAACCCACTGGGCCTCTAATTCCTCTGACAAAGCTATCGTCCTTCAAGAATTTTGAAATTATCTTGCCGTCAGGCGAATAATTGAAATCAACCATCTATCTAATGCGCTGTGCGCCTGATGAAGTCTTGGACCGCAAAGGCGGCTAGGCGATAGTCTTCTTCTTGGAGAACAGCCAGTACGTGCGTCGGGATGGCGTAGTCAACCAGAGTTTGTTTGTCGTGTGCAACAAATTCATCCCGCACCTCATCCCAACTAACCTCAAATCGTCCGGGGTTAAATTTTTTCGGGGGTTTTAAAATTGTCAATTGCCACGGCCTCCATGACCTGTTCAAGTAGCACAATCGCACCCCCATGATCCAAATTACCAAATGTCGATATCAAAAATTTTCCAGAATTATCCGCAGTCACGTAAATTCCGTGGTATTCAGCGGGGTGGTCATTTTTGTGCTTCGACCAAATTTCTCTCTGTTCGTCAAAAACCCGATAGTCATCCAAAGCAACCACATTGTTTATTTTCACCACAAGTCTCCATCAATTGCTTATATGCATCAACTTGCGTACATTATATTCCCTTTAGTTTCGGAAATCGCGTTTCATTTTGGGATTTGGCGTCCCACTTTGGGACTAGCCATCACTACTTCTTGCCGAAAATTTTTCAAATTCCAAGTCGAACTTTTCCGTCACGAGCTTGAAAGACGCGACATCTACATCCCTCGCTAGTCGGGGGATGTCGAGACTATCCCGCGCTCTCGCCTGCCTTTCAGTCCAGTAGAAGTGCGATTTCAAAAATTTCATCGAGGCGAAGATGTACACATCTCTTCCCGTGTCTCGCTGCAAAAAATATCCGCGCTCGATGGCGTCGTTTATGGCGGCGTAGACCCGTGTCCTGCTGGTCGCACGGTAGCCGTCCCTGCCGAACTCACGCACCAAATTAATTTTTGATATACCCGCCTTGTCGTCGCCTCGCGTAGCGGCGGCGTACATCGCTTCTACGAGCAGGCATGACAGGTGGTGGTGCAGGCGTGATTCCATCGCCCATCGACCGATGTCGTCTGCGTCGTCCCAGGAGGAAAACGAGGCCAATTTATACCGCGTCTCCGCTAGGATGAAGCGCAGCGGTGCTGTGCCGTGGGCTGCTTTAAAAAATTCCACCATCTCCGGCTGATTTTGTGCCAGCCATGATTTTGTATTATTTTCAGTCAACGCAAACCTCCATCAACCGCTGCCTTCAATACCTTTTCCGTAACTTCCGGGGCCAAACTCTCGATAAACTGATCCGCCTGCACATTGCTCAATTCATGCCCGCCAAACGTTTTTTTGTGTTCCGCTTGCACGATCTTGCGTAGCATCCGGAGGTCTTCAAAAGACAAATCTTGAATAAAAATTCCCAAAATAACCCCACATGTATAACAAAACGTATAGTAAATTTTAGCCCGAACCACAAGAACAAATGCAGGAAATATGCCTAACCATAAACGAAATAACTGCACTTAAAACAACAACACCGAAATTACCTTTTTAAGAAATCATGTGTGTGAAAGACCTTTAGGGAGCGTAGCGACCGAGTTTTAAACCCCCCCCCCTCTTTACTCAGTCACCTAAGTTGATGTTCACGTTCATCTCACCACGCACTGCTACCATGGACTTGTCCACTGGCTTATGACCTGCTCTGTCGAGTATGTCTTGCGCTGCCTGGAGTCTTACGTACGGGCTTTTAGCTGTGGTGGTCAGATCAGCTACTGCCTGCAGAGCCATCACTGAGTTACTCTGTATGGCGTCTTGTACGCATGCATTGAGGTACTCTTGAACGTTGGGTAGCTTTAGGTTTCGGCTTGCTGCCACATGTGCAGACTTCTCTGCGTAACCTGCTTTAATTGCTGCTTGTTGTTGTGTCGTACCTGGGGTGAATAAGTTATCAATGAACGCCTTCTGTTTATCGGATAGGTTTTCTGCTGCCTCAAACATTGCCTGTTTCTGTTGTTTACTTACCAATGCCACAGCTTGTTTTCCTTTCACTCTTGGTCCGTTACTTTAAAGACAGTGGTTTGGTTCCCTGAAGCCGTCAACGCACATTTGTATCCCCATGATTTCTTAGGTGCTTTTGCAGGAGTGCTACAGGTAAGCCTTACTGTCCCTTCCACGTATTTAGTCAGTGGTTCTCCCAAAGTATTGGTCGAACATGATGCTACTGCATGGATAGGTGACTACGCACAGCATGCCGGGTAACCCAACGGCCCTCCTCCTGCTATCGTTCTCTCAGAGTGCTACGATCTAGGGGAGCGGCGGTTATCACGCCAGCGTCGTCGTTCCGTGTTACTACACATCGTTCTCAGTATAGCGGGGTAAGTTGGCTTCGGGGGCGCCTTCGGCGTAACGCCCCTCCGCTTGTAGTCTCTCTCTCTCTGTCTTGGTTGCCGCGCCGTTCCGGTACCATGACATCCACGAAATCAAGACTCTCAGATTTAAGGCAGTGTTGCAGCCCTGTGGCATTGAATATGTCGGCGTACTCGCCATGCTCACCGACTCGCTAAGAGGCGAGTCGTCTGTGCGTGACTCCGTGCGCCTCAAATAACTGACAGTTCAAAGTATGACATCCTGCCTTAAATCTGGCCCAGCAAGGGCTGGCGGCTTCGCCGGTCCTGACTGCGCGGAGCCTGTCATGCTGTTCGCGGGCAACAACCAAGGCAGAGGAGAGGGAGCGAGGCATGATGTTTCGCATCTCGTTTGCCATTTAGGAGTATTTACCATGTTGAACATCCATTCTATGAAGTTTGAACACTTTGCGCGTCCCGTCAGCAAGATGGCAAGTATCTGGAATAGCTTTCAAGACTACGTGGTAGCAAAGGCCAAGGCGCTTGCAGGTTCCACAGTCTTAATGTTGTTCTTCTGTATTGAAATACTCGTCCTTGCTCTCTTTGGAGCAAAGGCAATTATCTTCTCTGCAATCGTCTACCTTGCCGTCATAGGCTTGCCCATTGTTATGCTGGTGCGTCACATGATGAAACGGCGTGATGCCGGTCAGAGCTACTAACCAATCACCCAACGAAACGGCGGGGAGCCAGCAGCAACTGAGCTTCCCCGCCTCATTCATCAAATAGGAGTACCATCCAATGAACATCATCGACCAGCTTAACATCAAATCAGACGAACTCGCAATGCTTCTTACGATTAACCGCCATTCGGCGGACCAAATTCATAATGAAGCAATTGAGAAACTTGAAGGTGAAATTGATGCAATGTACGAAGAAATCAAAGTCATCAATGAGTTTGAACATAAATCAATATACAGTTCATAGAAGGAGAATGACCATGACTACATCATTGGAACAAGCATATAACGAAGAAAAGCAAAAGCGTGACCGCGCCCAGATGGAAGAACATGCCGATGCCGTTGCAAAAAGCACGGTAGGTGCCATCACCGGCATGGGATACCACTCTGAAGACATCGACACAGACTATGAGGTTATCGACACAGTGTCGAACGCCTTTCAGACGATTGTCGATGCAATGTGCGAAGAAGGAGACACCACGCTGGAATATGACCGGCGGAACCTTCTTGATAATTTCGTCAGGCAAACCGAATACATGACCAAGCGTAAAGAAAGTGCGCTGAAATCACTGGCATGGAAAATCGGCAAGGCCCAGCGGGAGAATGACGGAACGGAAATTGGGGGAACCAACCTCCAAGAAGCCATCAACGATTGGAAAGACTGCAAACGGCAAGGAGCGAACTTCCGTAAACACCTCATCCCGGCAGCTATAGAGGCTTGGGATCAGGTTATCAGCGAACCCCGCAGCAGCGGAAAAGATGGCAACCGTGATGTAACCACCCTGGATGATTTGGAAGCAAATCGCATCCTACAGATATCCGGCGTTGGCGCTAAAAAACGGACCTAAAGAATTAACTCCTCAACTGGCTCTCCTGCTCCACCACCTACGGGGCAGGAGGGCCACTATTTTTTTTTGGGTCGAACCCTAAAACAAACGCAATTAGGAGACAACCGCCTCGAAAGAGGTGTGCAGGCCTTTCTTGCGTACAGCAACTCACCCCGTCTTTCTGTGAAGGAGATGCCAATGACTAAAAGGGATTAGCTTGACGCAACAAAGCTAAACAAATTTCCAACTGACGTTATGTCAGACGAAGTCGCAAGCCACCGAGAGTTGATGGCATGCCGCCCAACCTAGTAAGCGGATAACGAATTAGGCACCGCAGAACGGCGGCGGAAAGACCACGGCTTACACAAGGACGCGACACTCTTTGAGCCGAAAGGCCAAGCCAATTACCCGCCACTTACCCGCCACCCTGAGAGGGGTGTGCGGGTCTTTTGTGCGTACACACACATCGCAATTAGGAGACAACCAATGAAGGAGTTCGGATTATGGGTATTATTGATCCTATTGATATTCTTTGGAGTAAGTCAGTTAGCCATGTGCGCTGGAGGAATGTTCCTATGATAGCAGAAAGCATTATCAGTGCATTGACCGCAACAGCAGTCCATGTCTATCGGAAAACAGACCCCAAAGGAGTCGCAAAGCGATGGCAAAAAATAAAGAAGCAAAGAAAGTCACAGAAGAATGGGCAAAACACCTCCGTCCCTATGGCAAAAGAAACGCTAACAAGCGTAGTCGCCAACTGGGCAAGAAACAAAGCCAAAAGGAAATGGAAAATGGGTAGAATGAGTGACCTTGACATCGAACGTCAAGAAAACAAAGAACCTGAACAGGAATATCCTGATTGTCTTACAGCAATTGGATTAGCCATGACTCTTGTAGATACATTAATTGAACAAGAATATATCCAATCAGAATTCAAGCTACAAGCACTCCATGACATAGAAAAAACCATTAAATTTAAAATGGACGACCAAATGACATCCTTTTATCAGCCATAGGAGAAGCAAATGCTTGAAATAATCTTCGGTGCGATATTTGCCGCCGCAGCGGTGTTGTTTCTCGTCTTTAAGTTCGGCAACATCCGCAAGGTACTTGCCTTTGACATCTGGATTGACGCAGGCACTACCGTATTTCTCACATTCGTCATGTTCGGCACTTTCCACGGCATGATGATCGCCCTTGTAACCGGTGCCTTGGTTAGCGTTACCCTTTACGCCATGAAGAAAATCGTAGGATACGACAAATTAACAATAAAAGGATGGCAAAAAGGTCCACGCCCACTTGATGGAGCAATACAATGATCAAAACAGCCAAAACACTCTTTCAATCCATCCCCAATTGGGAATGGTGGCGTTACGCCAGTTACCGGCTGGGAGCAGGAATCTTTATTTATTTCTGCGTTAATGCAGGAATCATATTGATTTTAACCCTAAGTGGATTTACACTGGGATTAGCTGCACTATTTAGTGTTATCCCTGTATCAGTAATAATTGCTGTTAATATCAGCAGAACTATTGCTGAAAAAACAATGGTTAATCAAGGAGATGAATGATGCCACTTACAGAAACAGCCTTCTGGGCTATTGTAATCGGAGCATTCATTTTTGCTGCAAGCGCAGCTATCCATGATATATTTTTCAACAAAAACCTGCACAAACGCAGGTAAGGAGAGTAACTATGGACACAATTACCCCCATTAATACAGTCGAAGCCGATATGTCAGCCATCGACTTTGAGGTAACCCGCCAGCCCGTTTATGGTCAGCGGAGGGGCGCTTTCCCCTATACATTCCAAGAGCCTAAATTTGAAGAAATCCCCGACAAGTTTGAATGGTTCCGCGCAGACACCGGCACCTCGCTGGGCATCCACAGCGGAGCCTACCACCATGACGGCTACACCCGCCACGCTACGCAGGTAGCCAACGCCATTCAAGAACTTGGCTTTCAAGATAAGCTGGATGCCACCGACGCCCCCATGAACTTCGAAGTCTTTGAGGATGGCAGAAAAATGAAACTTGATGTCCTCTTTCCCCGCCATGTAATTGAACCGGCCATTGGCGACATCACCAAGATGCGCCTGCGGGATTTCGATTCCTATGACGGCTCCTGGGGCCGCAAAGTCACCCTGGACGGCCTGCGCCTCTGGTGCTTGAACGGCTGCACCTCACCAGACTTCAAACTCAACTTCTACGCCAAGCACACCAAAAACATCGGCAATGATGAAACCATCCAGCGCATGATCGACAGCATAGAGCGTGGTGTCGAAGCCTTCTCCAGCAATGAAGAACGGTTCCGTCGCTGGGTACATACCCCCGTCAGCATTGAGGAAGCTGAAGAATTATTCAGCAAGACCATCGCCTTTGCGCCCCAAGCGCAGAAAGTGAATGACGAATACTTCAACCACTCAGTTAAGACAATGGAACGTCTTGACCAACTCCTCTCAGAGAACTTCCGCCAATGCGGAAGAAACCTCTGGGGGACTTACAACGCCGCTACGGAATGGGCGACCCATGTCGGTGAAGTCAAAGGCAATGCCCAAATTCATAATGTTGAGCGCACCAGAGAAAGCAAGGTGGCGTCAATGCTTAAATCAAAGCATTGGAAAAAAATTGAAAGTATCGCGGCATAGATGGAGAGAAATATGGCCAAACCATACATTATTTTTAAATGGGGATACAGGCAGATGATTCTGCCTTATTCAGCAACAAACTTAAGTGAGATAATAAACCTCACCGAGGCGGCAAAGCCCGCCACTAAGGAATATTCTCCGGGAGATCCGGGAATGTACAGATGGTATTACGACAACGACAATGATGCCGATTTTGAAATCAGCATCGTGTTAATTGAGGGGCCACTACAGTGGTGGCCTTTAGAAGCGCCGGATGCTTTGTCTGGCGACACCGAGAACATGGACGCTCTGTAATTTCACCGGCAGATGATCTTCGGCAGATGATTGCGGCATGAGAAAGGGCGGGTGCCACCGCCCTGCCTCTACACCATCTTCCGTGAAATAGACAACAACATCATTGGGAAGGGGTTTAACAACTTTGACCGGCTCAACAATGATGACATCGCCGGGGAGCATGCCAGCCATAGACATGCGATCAGAACAAAGTTTGACGGCAAAAGAGCCGTCACTAACGGGCTCCAGAGTGATGACATGTTCATCGCTTTGCTCCCACAAAGCCTCGACCTTGCCAAGCGCAGGTTCGATAACCCGTAGGGAGCGCCCAGATATATGAAAACTATCCCCGCCTATCGGCACTGGTATATTAGTACAGCCAGCAAGCGCATCTATAGTGCGGCCAGACGGGTAATATTTTAATTCTTTTAAAAAACGGGTGATGTTGGTGGCAGATGTTTCTGCTTTACGCGCCCATTCTTCGGCAGTCCAATTGTTTGAAGACATTACCTCATTCATCCATGAAGCTAACTTCTCTTTGGAATCCGACATTAATACTCCTAAAACACAAAAAAGGTCACATTCCTTCCTCGCCTGCACATTTGCAGTTATTTAGAATCATGTCAATAGACAAACATTCCGCACTGCACAAAAAAAGCATAAACTACTTGATTTCCTGCACAAGCGCAGGTATTTATATATATATGTTTAAAAATTACCTTACGCAGCTTAAAGAAATCGCAGAAAACACGGGTTGGGAATTACGGGAAGCCTGCATGGATGCAGGAATCGCCGACACAACTTACTATCGCTGGATTCAAGGAACGACAACTCCGAGAGAAAAGCAGGCGCAAACCGTGGCCAATTATATGGTCACATATACAAGATAGGCTTCCCATGTCAGCAAAACACGACCCAGGAGAAGTCAAAGTGTTTTCCCAAAGCGTTATACCGCAACTTGTCGAAAGACGAAAAAGTTTAGGCATCGCCCAAGCCGACCTCGATTTAGAAATCGGTGTTGCCAACGGCCTTGTTGCCAAATGGGAAGTCGGCATGCGTAAACCAAGCGGATTTTTGCTGCATTGCTGGGCGCAAGCTCTGGGATGCGAACTAGCCCTTAAACCGAGGAGTTAAGATGAATTACCGACGCGAAGAAGAGCAAAGAGAAAAATGGTGTCCGTTCGGCAACATACTGGAAACCAAACCAATGTGTGACCCCGCCTATAGCGATGCCAGACTAGTTCCGCCGGTAACTGACTTTGTTGCTGCCGGGGTCAACCGCGACTCAATGGATCGCCCCGCAACGAAGTGTTACGGCGAAGATTGCATGGCATGGCGCTGGTATAGATCGAACCGAGGTTACTGCGGCCTTGCCGGTCCCATCTGATGGGAAAATTCAGCCGCGACAAAGGAGCGCGGAATGAAAGAAAAATTGTCAATTTACTTCGGGATGCCGGCATTGATGCTGCCCGTGTTCCTTTGTCTGGTTCTGCTGGTGGGCGTTTTGCCGGTGATATTGATATCCATATTAACGGACAGCAACTCACGGGCGAAGTTAAAGCACGGTCAACGGGCGGCGGTTTCACGACCATTCTGAAGTGGTTGGGAGATAATGACCTTCTGTTTTTGGTAGCAGATCATAAACCGCCCAATGTGCTTATGCCCATCAGCATCTTCAATTCTCTTATAGGAGAAAAAAATGAAAAAGAAAAAAAAGAGGAACCCAATAGCTGCTGACCTCAGAACACCAAAATACCGTTTGCGTAGAATAGAAAAACAAAACCGACGCAAAAAAACAAACGACCAAAAAAAGGAGATAGCCGAATGGATTACAGCAGAAATCCAGTGAAGGCGATCCGCGCCCATTGCATAGATTGTTCAGGCGGATCACTTCTTGAACCCGAAAAATGCCCCATCGAACGATGCGAACTGTTCCCGTTCCGGCTGGGAAAGAACCCCTTCAGAAAGAAGGTCGTGATCTCCGATACCCAAAAACAAAAGATGATCGAACGGCTACAGCGGTATAGGGCATCACAACCCTCAGAATCGATTCCAGAGTTAGTCAATGGGTAAGTTTGCCGTTATCCCGGCGAATATTTTCGACAGAGGTTTGGACCCCGCCCAAATTGCCCTCCTTGCTGCCATGAGCGCATGTTTGAATAAACACGGATACGTGCAATCTACCTACGAACAGCTAGGAAAAATGGTTGGAAGGTCCAAGGCCTGGACAAAGGAAAATATCGATAAATTAGCCAAAAACGGACTTATAAAACGGGACGGTAGGGCGTTCAGTATACTGTACGATGTTCAGTATACTGAACTAAAAGTTCAGCCCGCTGAACAAGCTACCCCCCTTAAAGATAAAACAGTAGTTAATATTAATAATAATAATATATATAATAAAAAATCCTCCCGCAAAAAACCATCACTCCCATTGCCAGACGATTTTGAAATCACGCCCAAGATGGCGGCGTGGGCAACCAGCAGTCGCCCCGATGTAGATTTCATGGATCAAACCAACCAGTTCAAGTCCTGGGCTTTAGCCAAGGACATCCGATATTCAAATTGGGAACAGGCTTGGTACAACTGGATCAGACGTTCGGAAGGACGAAAAAATGTCAAAGCAGCAAAACCTGACAGTCGTCAAATCTTCGACCATTTCCAAGCGGCCACCGAAAGAGCCAAGCAGGTGTGACCCAACCATGCTACCTGCCGAGCAGCGCAGCGAATTATTTGAAGTGCAGATCGAAGCCGCGGAACAGAGCTTGCGCCCAGCCGGTAAAGAACAAGTGGGACGCATGCTGGCGGTAATCGCCGCCACCCAGCAATGCAAACTGCCTAGCCAGGAAGCCCTGCTGAAATACTACGACATTCTGAGCCAATACCCGGTCGATTTGCTGGACATAGCATCGAACGAATTTTTACGAAAATGTACTTACCAGAAATTTCCCTTGATTTCTGAATTGACCACCGAAGTCCACGAATTATTGGAGCTTCGCAGATCACGATTGAAAGCGGTCAAAGACTTGCAGGATGACTTCGCTGCCCCAGCAAAATTGACGGATGCTTCCGGCAATACCCAGCGTAGGCGTTCGCAATGTGGGCTGAATAAATTGAGTGAATCTCTTCCTCCACTCGACAAATTACAGCCCGATCAAAGCGCCGACTGAGGACAGCACCCTTCCTTAGTCGGCGTATTTGACAAACTGCACTAATGCAGATATTATAAAATAAAATATAAAAAGGAGCAGACAAATGCAGACTTACGTAGGAGCATCAAAAGCCAAAAAAATCTGGGAAGGCGATTGGTTTGATCTCTGGCAAGAAATCACCGGACGCAAACCGGGAACGGATTTATCCCGTGTCTTCCCGGTCCAACTGGGCATCCTGACGGAAGACCTCAATCTGGATTTTCTGGAATATCAAACTGGTTGGAAACTGGACCGATCCTTCGCTGATCATACCAAGGAACCTATCCGCCACAGCACCTACCCGCACATGGGTTGCCACCCGGATGGCATGTTTATGCTTGAGCAGCATCCAGCCAGTGTCAACGCGAAACATACCTACTCCGGAAGTTACAGAGAAGGCACAGGAGAAAAGGACAGGGTAGTTGAAGAATATTACTGGCAGCAAATCCATGAGGCTTGTGTTGTGCAGGATTATCTGGATGGGACCGCTGAATTTGGCATTCTCTCTGTCATCTTCGGAAACAAAGAGCCTGCAATGATCAAAACCATAATCAACCATGACCACCTGCGCCAATACACCGGCAGGTTAAATGATTTCTGGTGGCATGTCGAAAACGATGAACCTCCAGCAACAGAAAAATTAGATACACCACCAGTGCATATAAAATATGAAAAACCTATCGAATGGAATATGGCTGAACGCAAAGAGGCCAATCTTTGGGGTGATGTCGCTACCATGATTAAAGAAACAGAAACCAGCATCAAAGCGAACAAAGACGCCAAAGATCAAGCCAAGGCTCTCATTATCGACCACCCAGAAGTCGCTAAAGCGTATGGCAACGGTATTGAAGTCAGAAGAAATAAAAAAGGCAGTCTTTCAGTCCACATCCAATAGGAGAAAACGATGGAATTTAAAACAAACCAAATTGAAAATCTACAAGCCCCGCTGAACAAAAAACATGTGAGAGAACGCCAAGGCGGCGGTGGTATGACCCTTTCCTATATCGAAGGCCACCATGCAATTCGGGAAGCTAACCGCATCTTCGGATTCGGCGGCTGGGACCGCGAAACCATCAGCTTGGAAAAGCTCCGCGAACCCACCGAAGTCAACGGCAAGTGGAATATTGATTATATGGCGCAAGTGCGGATTACCGTGGGCGACAGCCTTGTGCGCGAAGGCACCGGCTACGGCAACGGGATTGGCGGGAAATTCGGCCAAGCCGCCGAACTGGCAATCAAAGAAGCCGAAACCGACGCAATGAAACGCGCTTTGATGACATTCGGTAACCAATTCGGATTAGCCCTTTACGACAAACAGCAGGAGCATGTGGTCGATGTTGAGAAAGAAGAGTGGAAGTCGTGGGCCGACAAAGCAATCGCGGAAGCGGGGGAAATACGCGACCAAATTGATCTGGATCGATGGTTCAAAGACTTTGAAGAAGATTACAAGCGTTGCTTCGCAACTAACAAGGCGCAAGGCCAGCGTGTGAATACAACCATTGCCAAGATGAAAGCACAAATTGAAACCGCTAATGCAGCATAACCAAGGAGAATAAACATGTTAAGCAAAGCAATGCTAATCGGCAACCTGGGTAAAAACCCGGAAATACGTCAAACGAACAACGGTAAAACCGTTGCATCTTTCTCTATTGCCACAGAAAACGGCTATGGTGACAATAAAAAGACCTTCTGGTGGAACATTATTTCTTTTGATGAAAATCTCATCAATAAGGTCATTCAGCCATATACGACTAAAGGCACAAAAGTCTTTATTGAAGGCGATCTTCAAAATCGTAAATATGAAAAAGATGGCAAAGAAAAATGGGTAACGGAAGTCGTGATTGGCTTCGGCGGCGTCCTGAAACTTCTGGGTAACAAGGAAGGTAAACCAGCCAGCAATAACGGTCCTCTCCAACAGGACGATTTGGATGACGACATCCCCTTCGATGCCGCCCCATCTCTACGATGACCGTGCCTGAATAAATGGTGTCTGCCAGCATCATGACCCCGCTCCTTCTCTAAATTGGGGAAAACAGGCGTCCTGATGCGGTGGCACGGGGCTAGGTTAGGCAACCCGGCATTCATAGGCCCAAGGACGCCATCTGGCAGGCTAAATTTGGAGATAGCCACGATGCAAAGCGCAATTTTTAGCATGTACGACGCCGCTAATATGCTTGGAATCGATATTTCAGATATGCCCCGGCGGCGGATACCGGCGTATTACCCAAAACATACCTTTGAAATGGAACGTATCATTGAAATGGTCACAAAACATTTCAATATTAAGCGCACCCGAAGACTCAGAATCAGTAAAAAAAATATATTGGGCGAACGAAGGGCCAGATATATCGCCCAACCGCGCCACGTTGCCATATGGCTTTCCACCAAATTTACATACTGCTCAACGGTACAAATTGGCCGCTATTTCAACCGCGATCATTCGACAGTTATATATGCGGCAAGAGCGGTCGAAAGTTGGGCAGAGAAACGACCAGAGCTTTTCACCGAAGCATGTGAACTACTGGAACAATATCTTGCCAAGTATGGAGATATTTAATGAACAGCAAAGAAGTCGCAAAGCTCACAGGCTACAGTGTGAGATGGGTTAATATTATGGCCGGAAGAGGAGAAATTCCCGGAGCCCACCAAATAAGAGAATTTTCCCACTGGAAATTCGACGGCAACAAAGTTCGTCTGTGGTGGGCATCAAAAGAGAGGAGAGAGCAATGGCGTCCGTCTATAAACGTGGGAAAATATACTGGGGACGTTTCCAGTATAAGCATAACATCATCCGCCGAAGCCTTGGAACAGTTTCTAAACGGGAAGCCCAAACGCGCCTGCAAAAATTAATAGAAGAAATTAGAAAACAGCAGTGGGGAGAAAGCCCACCCCCGGAGTATGACAAAATCATGTTGAGTTTTCTCAACAACCACAGCGCACATTTGCGACCAGAAAGCCACCGCAGATACACCACCAGTGCAAAAAACCTTCACTCGCTTCTAACCGGGCTTAATCTTGACCAAATCACCAGCAAAACATTAGCCACATACGAAAACACAAGACGTAGCGAAGGCGTTTCTTCTTCAACCATTCGCCGAGATTTGGCTTGCTTGTCTTCAATGTTTTCCCATGCCAATTGGGATATGCAAGTCTGGGATAGTAATCCAGTGTCTTTATTTCTTAAAAGACAGGAGCGCCGAGGGCGCTTGAAAGAAAGCCCTCCCCGGACAAGGTATCTATCCAGTGAGGAAGAACAAAAATTACTCAAATCAGCAAAAGGCGACTTGCCTGAATTAATTGCGTTTGCAATTGACACCGGGCTTCGTCTCGAAGAGCAGCTAAGTCTTACATGGCAGTCTGTTGACATCGCCAAGAAACAAATAACTGTCATCGGCAAAAGAAGAAAAGAAAGGACTGTGCCGCTGCTTCAGCGGGCAATTGAAATCCTGGGCTCTCTTCCCCGCCATCCCCGCCTTGACGGAACACCTGATTGGGTATTCTGCAACACCAAAGGACGACGTTACGGGAAACGGACAAGAGGATTGGCGGCGGCAGTTAGACGCGCCAAAATCCCACATGCCCAATGGCATGATCTACGACGCACTTGCGGGTGCAGACTTTTACAAGACAAAGGATTTGCGATGCACGAGGTTACGCTATGGCTCGGACATGCAGATATCAGGGTTACACAGAAAGTGTATGCCTTTCTTGAATTTAAACACCTTCACATAGCATTGGAGAGAGAAAATGCCAAAAGTCATGATCGAACTTGAAACCAAGATGAACTACACCGAAGTTATGGAAGCACTGACGTTGTTTAATCCTTCCGGTAGTGTGAAAATACAGTTTGAAAACGATAAAACCGCACCTTCGGTTACAAGAACCCACGTGCGCCACCACGGCCAACCTAAACCGCATGATGATGACCCTCGCGCAGTCTACATTCATAATCATGCTTGCCAACGTGTGTTGGATGTTGATGCGACACTCAACAATATGAATCTAACATATGCTCAAATTAGCGCGATGAAAACGAAGCGCGGTACTCTGGAAAATTCTGTCAAATCTTCTTTCAAACAACGCAATCGTCATGCCGCTTAGTCGCTACGACAAAGAGCGTATCGATGCCATCCTCTATCAATACGAGGGTGGCAGTCTGAATTGGTATGTAGCATCTAACGAATTGGAAAAAATCGGATTAAGCGTCGGCGAAGCGATAAGTTTGCTTGACACAAAAACGGTCACATCAAAGGAACACAAAAATGAGAAGTAAAGAAGCCACACTGCGATGGATAAGCACCTCGATCCGACGCTTCGATCTTGAGTGCCAACAAGAACAAAATCCAGGGGAGCGTCAAGTCAAAGTCATGGACCTTCTATCTACAATCAAACTCTGCTGTGATATGGAAACTGGCGATATCGAAGCTGCCCAGAATAGGGAGATCAGTTGACACAAAAACGGTCACAGGGCGCGCGGATTCCGAATTATAATATTATAAAAACCCCAGAAAAGTGGTGCCCAGGGGCGGAATTGAACCACCGACACGCGGATTTTCAGTCCTATATTCAAGTGGACCATAATGCCTCTAAACCATTGTTTTTGTTACAAACAACACCCCAAAATAAAGGAACATTCAGACAACATCTAAAAATGTTCTCGTCACATTAACGGTCACAGTGAAAATAAACTCAATCCCCCCAATATACAGGTACCGGCAACAAATTCCATGTATCTTGCAGTATCCATAGAAATAGAAAAGATAGACACCGGCAAACGACCAAATAAATTTTGCCTTATTGGATACAACAACCCGCAAATTACAGCAATAGCCGGGTATAACAAGTAAACGCCTTCTAAGCCCTGAAAAAAAATAATAGGTGCTATTACCGCTAAAGCGGGAAGTCCAAGCCGCAAACTCATGTGCTTCCAACTTTCCCATTGAGTATAGCCCAGACCCATCGATAAAGAAGCCACCAAAGCCGCCCAGAATAAAAGAGGTGTGTAGCCTAATCCAACATACGCGCTTAAAAGAGCTATCGGCGGGTAGACCGACCATCTTCCCAGCCATGCCGGTCCTTTCCCAGACCCGACTACCGCTCTGCCAACACCTCCAAGAAAAAGACAAAAAATAATCATAGCTATTATTTCCTCACTTGCATTTTGTCCCAGGAGCGCAACCCGGCAATACCAAGCATGCCGAACATTAGTTCCCACAAAAATTGATCAAACTTTGGTAGTGGCGGGACATCTATCCCAATCCACACAAATACCCATGTCAACATAGGGGCAACAAAAAACTGGAAGAAAATCGCGCAAGCGCAAGTCCAACCAATCATCGGCCTCCAGCCGTATTGCCACCAGTGCTTAGATTGCGCGTCGGCCTGGTTAACGCCCAACACAGCCAAATCCACCTTCGTTAGCGCCGTCAGTATCTTCTTAACACCTTCAGCCTTCTCTTCAGGTGTGTCTATAAGCTCATCAGCCAGCGTATCAGCAAGCCCAAGCGCAGCAGTAATAGCCGCAAGCATCAATAACTCCAAATCCAGGGGCGCGGGCGGTCCCTTAAATTACTCGCCGTATCAACATGAATAAACCGTCCGTTATAATCCCCCTTCTGGTTTATGCCGATACCACCAAAGCCACAAAACTCTGCCGCGCCTACCAGCTTTCTAGCATTCTTCCCCACAACCATAATATCAGCCGCCTTACCTTCCAGGTGAGCCGACAATTTCCCCCCACCCAATTCGTTGTTTCTATCGCTACATCTAAATCCGCTGTTAATGATTATTTCTTGTTTTGACGCCATGCGTAGGTTTACCATTTTACGCATAAAATCATCATGCATATCGATCTTGTCACAACAGGGGCATACAAATTCTTCTGGTTTAAAAAATCTATAATTCCATTCAGTCATGGGAAATTTCTCCAGCGCAACCTGCGTAACCTGCAATATCCACCCAATCATCGTTATTCAGCTTACCAGTACAGCTACGCACGAACTTCAAAAGAATCATCATCCTGGCTACATCAAGCGCAGTTAATTCCTGGCCCAAATAGCACCCCCAATAATCGGCAATCGACTTGTGCGTTGCCAACATATTACCGTGCTGTTTTGCTCTATCACCGGCAACCAAATCCGCTGCAAGCTGACAAATTTGTTCTGCTTTCATTTCTTTTTTCTTTTCCATGTAAGGTATTCGGCTCCTTCTTCGGGGCTGAAAAATGTACTGATCAAGCGTGGGTCATCGTCTGCATATTCAGGATCGATGACAGTTACAAATGCCGGGGAGATGTTTTGATTTGGCAAGCCTAATTGCTTGGCATAACGATCATGTATTTTATACCCGGCAACCCGCATAGCATGGCTGATCAAACCGCTGGCTGGGTCTTTTACTACGTTGTACGCGCTGGTGTGTTTATGCCCAGCAATCAAAACATGATCTTTCCATCCCATCATGGCCGCTTTAGTAGGCCCATGCCCTGCGTTCCATTGGGAATGCCCGACAAAATCATGTCTGGCGTTTATTCTGACATCTTTGTCATTCGGGAATTTGAGGCTTAATCGCGCCCCCCAATCTTCAAAGACACCGACTTGGCTTCTTGTCATCCACTTCAAGGGATCTCCAGCCCCTGACCAGACATCGTGGTTACCGCCAATTAGGTACAGCCATTCAACGCCATTAATTAGCCACTCTGTTAAAACCCAGGCTTCTGCCGCTGAAAGACTTTGTTCGCCAAAGAGGTGGGCCAATCTCCCGACCCAATTATTTTGTGAATCACCCACATTGCCGCCAAAAAGGCCAGGGGTGGAATTAATAAGACCAACATGGCGCTCAATAGCAGATATATCGGTACCATTGTCGTCAACATGGGGATCACCCATATGAAGAATACCAATAGGTCCATCGATTTTCACCTTTATCTGGATAAGTTTCCGCGCCTCTTCAGCCCTGTCCTTCAATGCGTACTGGTGTTTCCGGCGCTCAAGAAGCTCCTCTGCTGATGGAAGCTCGTCTGGCAAAATAGGGGTTTCAAACTCCGTTTCTTTTCTCTGGATGTCTACGGCAAGTAAGCGGTTAGCTTTCGCCACCGAGATGTCCATTTCTTTTGCCACTTGTGTCTTTATGCCAATATCGGCATAGAGATCATGAGCCCGAACCACATCTGGGTGATCAGGCGTATATATTTTATTCAAACGCCTGCACCCAGTTGTTTATAAGGTCTTCCTTGTTTCAATTGTTCCACAACATATCTGTGCAGCTGGCTGTATCCACTAACACACCCCCCGCTGCTGAATACAATTAATTGCTCTGACTGAGGCTGGGGGTGGGTAAAGATCATAATGCTATCAGCTTTTATATTCGTTGGTTCCCAAGAGAGGTTAAACGCGCCCAGAAATACAACCAGATGATCTTCAGGAAGGAGTTCAACTGCAACACCAGGGACGTTAGCCACCATGCTGGCGCGGAATGCTGTCTCAGTAACAGCGTTACAGTTGTTTTGTAGCGCCTTTTCGGGGGGTGGGGTACCAGAAATCTGCGCTTCCGCATTCGGTGACGCTGGTACGGTATTGCAGGACTGTAGAAATGCAGTTAACAAGGCAAATAGAAGAACATTCTTCATTATATGTCCTTATCCGACTAATTTGCGTCCCAATGTGGCGACTAATGCTCCCCCAGCGGCAGCAGCGCCAGCGTACCACGCTTGCTTTTGTTCTACAGCACGTAGACGACCGGCATGATCGTCTAATATCTTTTCTTCATCCCTCATGTGGTCTTCCAGCCTGTTATCCAAGTTCTCAATCGCTAAATGAGTTGCCTTTGACCGCTCATCAAGACGGGCCAAGGTGGATAAAATTTCCGTGTCATTTTCGCGCCGTTCCATTATCTCGCTTTCGCTGGCGTTCCTGATTTATTGGGACCACTTGGTGTTCCCCATGCCAGATAAACATAAGTTACGCCGCTATCATTAAATCCGATACCACCTAGTCTTATTTTTGCGCCATTGGATAAAAAATCAACTGTGTTGCCAGAGCTTTCCGCCGCTGTAGTAGACCACTGAACACCATTAAAATCACCATTGACATCTTCGTTTGCCTCTGAGTACAGCCCATTCCACTCGTAAGACGACCCGCCTGTGCTACTGGATTTAACAAACAACGTCTCAGGTTTGATCCCCGGATTTATTACAGGCCCGGAACTATGGCCCACATAACTCCCAAATGCGCTGTAGCTTTCGACAGCTTTAAAACAGTAAAGTGTGATCGCCGTGGATGATTTGTTGACGCTTTGATAAGTGCCAATCGTAACTACTGTGGGGCTGGGTGCTGTGTCTTGCCAAACTGTGGCGTCTGTAGACTGCGCTGAGTTCGCATCTAGACGCAAGGTTCCTGTCCAGCCTGCGCCAGTGTGTCCACAAATGCTTGTTTCAGCAGCGTTAACAAACGCCATAACAACGTCAGCACCACTAAGACCATGACCTACTGTAGCATTAACGCCTGTTCCGGTGTAGTTAACGATGGAGAATTGTGTCGTAGAATTAGCTGATACTGTGGTAGTAATTGTCCCATCAGTATTTGAAGCCCCACCAGCAGCACCCGCTCTATGACACTCAATGATGTAATTATCTGATGATAATGCAGCACTAGAACCGAGGGTTATGGTTGTTCCCGAAACCGATATGATATTAGCATCTGTCTGCTGTGTGTCCCCCACGGTAGAGGTTCTATAATATTTATCGTAGCCATTAAGACCATCCACCCAGAACCACTCCTCAGTGCTGTCACGGTTCTTAATCATGAATAGCGTGTCGTAGGTATCGGCGTTCCAACCCAGCGTAAAGGATGTACTTGTTCCGTCATGATTTACTAGCTCCACCTGATGATGCTCCGCTGGATCGAAATCCAGGGCTGTCATGTTGGCTGTGCAGAGTGCTAAGAAGCCACTCGGAGGTGCATTATCGAAGTCACCATAACCGTTATCATCGGCGTTACCGCCAGCATTAGGAGATGTTTGTCCAAAGTTTACTGTTTGGTCTGCGCCATTATCTCCTGTTGAAGTTACCGGCCTATACCGCCCAGAAGGCGTAAAACTAACAGCAGGGTTGGCTCCCGTTGCGGGGTTGCCAGAATTAGGCCACGCATCACCGTCTTTGCGCCACCAAATCTTTCCGTTGTCAAAATCTACAGCACAGCACATAACC